>Ga0187827_10000043_pt1 | contig 183235 bp, 190 predicted proteins | sample ETNtaG_39_FD_167969 | JGI IMG/M metagenome (GOLD analysis project Ga0187827, IMG submission 167969) | Marine microbial and viral communities from oxygen minimum zone, Eastern Pacific Ocean - ETNP2014_SV_150_PacBio MetaG (Illumina Assembly) | ecosystem: Environmental > Aquatic > Marine >...
GCCTGTTGGTAAGGTTAAGAAGCCTGTTGGTAAGGTTAAGAAGCCTGTTGGTAAGGTTAAGAAGCCTGTTGGTAAGGTTAAGAAGCCTGTTGGTAAGGTTAAGAAGCCTGTTGGTAAGGTTAAGAAGCCTGTTGGTAAGGTTAAGAAGAAGGATATTGTTAATAATAAAGACGGATCCAAAAAATCTAAAAGGAAAGATAAAAGTGGCAATATTAAGAAATGAAGATATTAGGGATTTATCCAATAATGAGATGGAGGATAAGATAATAGAATTAAGAAACGAGCTATTACGGGAGAAATCTATGATTGCCGCAGGTGGAGCAGCTGAGAATCCAGGTCGAATAAAAGAGATTAAACGTACAATTGCAAGAATTCTAACGATAAAGCAGGAAGGAGTAAACAAATAGATGGCTATTTGTGAAGTTTGTGGTTTACCTGACGAACTCTGTGTTTGTGAAGATCTCGCTAAGGAAGTTCAAAAAATTCGAGTTTTCACAACAAAACGAAAATTTGGGAAGTTAATGACGGTTGTTGAAGGAATCGATGGTAAAAGTATTGATTTGAAAGATCTAGTTAAAACATTAAAAACACAATGTGCCTGTGGTGGAACATTAAAAGATAAGCGTATTGAGTTGCAAGGTGACCAAAAGAAAAGGGTCAGGGCCATGCTTCTCAGAATTGGATTTTCACAGGATCTTATCCAATTACAATAAAATACGAGGTTTAGATTAATAATTATTATAATGAATGTTAGGTTAAGGCACAAATACCCGTATAATCATGAGTTAATCGGTCAGAAATGTGAAATCATTTCGTCTACTGATCCTAGTCTAGAAGGGAAAAAAGGAGATATAGTGGATGAGACGATGAATACTCTCATCATTAATGAAGGTAATTCAGAGAAGATAATTCCTAAATGTAATGTTACCCTCTTACTCAAGATTAATAAGGTAGAAGTAATAATCAAAGGGAAAAGATTAATAGGTAGACCTGAAGACAGGGTGAAGAACAGATGAAAGATATAGGTATAGATGTTAAGCAGCCAGGAAGCGAATGTAACGATTCTAACTGTCCTTTTCATGGCACTCTTAAAGTACGTGGCCAAATTATTGAGGGTACAGTATCCAATGAAAAAATGAAAGGTACGGTGGTTGTAAGTCGAAACTATTATAGATATCTAAAAAAATATGAGCGGTCTGAAAAGCGTAGATCACGAATTAAGGCTCATAACCCTGGATGCATTAACGCTAAAGTTGGTGACACAGTTAGAATAATGGAGTGTAGACCATTAAGTCGAGTAACTAACTTTGTAGTAATTGAGATAACTGAAGGTGTTTAAATGCTAGGAGTTAGAGCTAAAATATCTCGAGCATTACCGACAGGTGCACGTATTGAATGTATAGATAACTCTGGTGCTAAATTGATTGAGATAATCTCAGTTATCGGATATCGAGGCGTAAGGCGAAGAATAGCGAAAGCGGGTGTTGGAGATTTGGTAGTAGCCAGTGTAAAAAAAGGTTCTCCTGAAATGAGGAAACAAAAAGTAAATGCTGTAATTGTCAGACAGAAAAAGGAGTATCGAAGACCCGATGGGATTAGAGTAAGCTTTGAGGATAATGCTGCAGTAATAACAAACGAAGATGGAGAGCCAAAAGGATCCGATATAAAAGGTCCTGTTGCAAAAGAGGCTGCTGAGCGTTGGTCTAAAATTGCGAGTTTAGCAAGTATTGTGATTTGAGGTAATATAATGATTTCAAAAAAGCCAGGCAAACAACGGAAAGCACATTATAATAGCCCCCTCCATACAAGAAATACTCTGGTAGCTGCAATGATTGACAAAAAATTAAGGACTAAGATTAAAAAGCGTTCAATTCCGGTTAGAAAAGGTGACACAGTTCAGATGATGCGAGGGGATTTTAAAGGGCACAAAGGAAAGGTAGCCAGAGTTAATCTTAAAAGAGGGAGAATTTTTGTTGAAGGCATAACTGTTCAAAAAGCTGATGGGAGCGATATATTGTATCCCGTTCATTCATCTAACGTTAGAATTGTTAAGTTGCAAAAGAAGGATAAAAAAAGGCAGATTTCACTAGAGAGGTTAAGCTGATGAAGCGTCATTTGAAAAGATTGGCAGCTCCACGTTCTTGGAGTATTCCAAGAAAAGATAAAACCTGGGTAGTAAAGACTTCTCCAGGGCCTCATAATATCCAAGGATCAGTTCCTCTTTTAATATTGGTTAGAGATATTTTAAAATATGGTTTAAATGGGCGAGAATCCAAGAGGATAATTAATGAAGGGCAGATATTAATTGATAAAAAGCCAAGAAAAGACTACAAATTTCCTGTAGGACTTGGAGACATAATTGAAATTCCTGTGTTGAAAGAGAAAAAGATTGTTCTTTATAATGAAAAGGGAAAGATAATTCTCAAGGATATAATAAACAAGGATGCTAAGGCAAAATTATGTAAGATTCTCAATAAAAGCCTTGTAAAAGGCGGAAATATTCAGCTTCACTTACACGACGGGCGCAATATTCTATTGAATCAAAAAGACGATATTTATAATGTAAAAGATAGTGTTATTCTCGATATTTTGAAAAATAATATTATTGAACATCACAAGTTTAAAGAAGGCAATAAAGCTTTGATCATTGGTGGAAAGCATTCTTCAAGGATAGCCAAGATAAAAGAGATAAATGTAAATCGAAGTCCTGGAGCTAACACTGTTGTTATGGAAGACAAAGAGGGGGAATTTCAAACTGTAGAGGATTACATATTCATTGTCGGTGAAAAACAACTTAAAATGATGGATGTAAAGAAATGAATAATTCAATGTTCCAACCTAGGGTTTCAAAGGTTACAGTAAATATAGGAGTTGGAGAAGGTGGAGAGAAATTAGCTAAAGCAGAAACTCTCCTTGAGCAATTAACTGGACAAAAACCCATCAAGACTTTTGCTCGAGAATCTAATCAGACCTTCGGTATTAGACAGTCAACTCCTATAGCCTGTAAAGTAACACTTAGGAAGGAGATAGCAGATAAGTTCTTACTAAAAGTTTTGGAGAGCCTAGATAATAGAATAGAAAAGGGTAATTTTGATGAAAATGGTAATCTTGCATTTGGTATAAAAGAGCACATAGATATCCCAGGAGTTAAATACGATCCTGCGGTAGGAATATTTGGAATGGATGTTTGCCTTACTCTTGAAAACTCAGGTTATAGAATAAAAAACCGTAGATTGAATAAGGGAAAAATATCTAAAGGCCATGGTCTTAAAAAGAATGATGCAATCCAATTTATGGAAAAAAAATATGCACTAACAATTGAGGATTAAGATGACTACGGAGGTTAGAAAGGAATTAATTTCATGCAGGCGTTGTGGTTCTTACGGGCCTGTGATACGGAGTTATGGGCTTTATATCTGTAGGCATTGTTTTAGAGAGATTGCAAGTGATATTGGATTCAAAAAATATGAGTGAGGAATTATAATGCTAATGGACCCTCTTGGAGATGCAATGTCAAATTTGAAAAATAATGAGAATGTTGGGAATTCTAAAGTTATGATTAAACCAGCTTCAAAGTTAACAAGTAAGGTACTGGATGTCATGCATGTTCAAGGATATATTGGCAAATATCAGACTATGGAAGATGGTAGGGGAGGAAAAATTGAAGTAAAACTTATTGGGAAAATAAATAAATGTGGAGTTATTAGACCGCGTTTATCCGTGGGGAAAAATAATTATGAAAATTATGAAAAGCGATTTTTACCCGCTAGAAATTTTGGAATTTTAGTAGTTTCCACATCTTTGGGGGTTATGACCCATGATGAGGCAAGGGAGAAAGGTGTAGGGGGAAAGCTGTTAGCTTATGTTTATTGAGGGCAAAATATGGAAAAGATGCAGATTAACAGAGTTTCGAAAGTTGTCACCGTACCAGAGAACGTTGAAGCAAATTTAACTGAAAGAATTATTACAATGCAAGGTCCTAAGGGTAATCTTTCTCGATCTTTTTTTTATCCTGAAGTAACAATTCAGTTAGATAAAAATAGTATTGTAATATCAACTTCCAGCAATCGAAAACGTCAACGTGCTATGGTTGGAACCTTTTTTTCACATATTCGAAATATGATAATAGGGATAACCCAAGGATTTACATGTAAAATGAAGGTTGTTTATTCCCACTTTCCAATGAGTGTTAAGGTTTTGAAAGATGAGATAGTTATTGATAACTATTTAGGTGAAAAGATATCTAGAAAGACCAAAATTGTTGGGAGTTGTAAAGTATCAATAAAAGGATCTGAAATAGTTGTTTCTGGAATCGATAAAGAAACTGTAGGGCAGACTGTTGCAAACATTGAAAAGAAAACACGAGTAAAAAAGCGTGATTCTAGAGTTTTTCAGGATGGTATTTATCTTATCGAGAGAGATGGAGTCAAGATATAAATGGAATTTCAGCGGGGTGAGGCATCAAGATATAAAAAGTTAAGTAAACGATGGAGAAAACCAAGGGGTATCCATAGTAAGATGAGAAAGCATAAGAAAGGTAAAAGAGTGTCCCCCTGTATTGGTTTTCGTACGAAAGGTGCTTTAAGAGGGCTCCATCCATCAGGGTATAAAGAAATTTTAACTTATAATTCCAAATCATTAGAAACAATAGATAAAGATGTATATGCAATTAGAATAGCGGCTGTAGTAGGGAAAAGGAAAAGAGAAGAAATACTTAAAAAATCAAAAAAATTACAATTGAAGGTTTTAAATCATGAGCTTTAAAACTCAAAAAAGGTTGGCTGCATCTTTGCTCCATGTTGGAAAGGGGCGTGTATGGCTTGACCCAGATGATGCAGAAGCGATTAGCGGAGCTGTTACTAGATCGGATGTTAGAGGTCTAATTAATTCTGGTGCAGTTCAACCTAAACCTGTTAAAGGAGTGAGTAAATATCGGGCCCGAAAACTTAGGATTCAACGCGCTAAGGGAAGACGGAGTGGACAAGGAAAAAGAAGTGGGACAAAGGGTGCAAGATATCCAAAAAAGAGACGTTGGATTTCCACTATTAGGCCTGTTCGGAGAAAGTTAAGAGAGCTTAAAGATGCTGGAGAGATTAATAATATTCAATATAGAAAACTTTATCTCATGGCTAAAGGAGGCGCTTTCAAAAACACAGCATATGTAGAAGCATTTGTTAAAAATTATAAGGGATGAAAATGGCAAAAGGTGCAAGATATAGAGTTTCTTTTAGGCGAAAGAGAGTTGGTAAGACAGATTATAGAAGAAGAGTTAAGTTATTACTTTCTAGAACTCCTCGTTTAGTAGTGAGAATGGGAACTAAGGAAATATCTGCACAACTTGTAAGTTATAATCTTAATGGAGATATTGTTCTTGTTTCAGCTCAGTCTAGAGAACTGAGAAAATATGGTTGGAAAGCTGCCAATTCAAATATTCCTGCAGCATATCTCACGGGACTTTTATTGGGAAAACGGGCAATTGGAGCAAATCAAAAAAATGGTATTTTTGACATTGGTTTTCAGTCACCAAAAATCGGAGGAAAGATATTCGCAGTTTTGAAAGGAGCTCTAGATGCGGGTCTAAAGATTCCTCATAAAGAAGATGCATTTCCCCATGAATCGCGTATAAGAGGTGAACATGTTTCAAATTTTGCAGAACTTTTAAAAGATAATAGAAAAAATGTTTTTTCTGATTACTTTAAGAGAAAACTTGATCCAGTTACTTTACCTAAACATTTTGAGCAAGTTACGAATAAAATTCTAAATTCTAAGTTGAAATAAGAGGAGTTAAAGATGGATGATAATGAAGATTGGGAACCAAAGACCGCGTTAGGAAGGATGGTTAAAGCGGGGGAAATAACAAATATGAAAGATGTTTTTAACTCAAACTTACCTCTCATAGAATCAAATATTGTAGATGCGCTTTTGCCTGATTTAGAGGAAGAAGTAATAAATATAAGCTTAGTACAGAGGATGCACAAATCTGGTAGGAGGGTTAGGTTTAGGGCTACTGTTGCAATTGGAAATAATAATGGTTATATTGGTATTGGTAAAGCGGTGGCTAAGGAAGTAGGACCTGCTATTAGGAAATCAATTAGGGTTGCAAAACTTAATATAACTGAAATCTCACGAGGATGTGGAAGTTGGGAATGTACTTGTGGAAAAGAGCATTCTTTGCCTTTTAAGGTCACTGGTAGATCAGGAAGTGTAAAAGTTACCCTTATGCCTGCTCCTAGAGGCCTGGGACTTGCTATAGGCGAAGTTTCTAAAAAGATTCTTAAACTTGCTGGCGTAAAAGACGTTTGGTCTAGAACTAGTGGTAAAACACAAACTACGGTAAATACAGCTAAAGCAACTTTCGATGCAATTAAATCAACATCTCTTATGAAGCTTACTGATAAACAGGCTGCGGTGTTTAGTGCTAAAAAGCGTGAAAGTGAGGTAAAAGAATGACACTTCTAGCTGTTGTAAGATTAAGAGGGACAGTAGGTGTTAGACGGAGTGTTAAGGATACCATGCAAATGTTACGATTAAATAGAACTAATCATTGTGTTTTACTTAAAAATACGCAATCTTCCCTTGGCATGCTAGCAAAGGTTAAAGACTATGTTACATGGGGAGAAATTAACCATGAAAGTGCTGAAGAAATATTGCGAAATAGAGGAGAACTAGAAGGAGGTAGATCCTTAACAGATGATTTTATGAAAAATAATACAGAATATAAAAACATCAAGTCATTTGCAAAAGATTTGGTTGAAGGTAAAGCTGCATTAAGTGATGTTCCTAAACTCAAGCAATTTTTTCGGCTTCATCCACCCAGAAAAGGATTTGGAGGGATAAAAAAATCTGTTCAAGAAGGTGGGGGTCTTGGTATGCGGGATATTAATACTCTGATTTATAGGATGCGATAAGTTATGGCTAGATCTGATAGAAAAATTCGAAAAAAGCGAGGTAGTCGAACTTGTGGTGGGGGTAGTCATAAGAAACATAGAGGGGCAGGAGGGCATGGGGGGAAAGGAATGGCAGGATCTCATAAAAGCAAGTGGACTTGGATAATTAAAAATGATCCTAACCATTTTGGAAGAAGTGGTTTTAAGATTCCAAAAACAACTAAAATAAAAGGTAAGACTATAAATGTTAGTGATCTTGAGAATCTATCACAAATAAAAAAAGGGAGAAAACGTACTCTAGATTTATCAGAATTTAACTATCATAAAGTTCTTGGCAATGGTCAAGTAAGAATACCTCTTATAGTCAAGGCGGAAAGTTTCACAAAAAATGCTATCCTCAAAATAGAATCCGCAGGAGGAAAGGCTATATCTCTTCTGAACTCGGAAGGCGGTTGATTTATCAATGGGGATACTCCATAAGTTAGAACCATTTTTAACCCGTTTACCTGAAGTTGAGAGGCCAAAATATACGCTCAATTTTAAAGAGAAACTCAGATGGGTTGGATTAGTCCTACTAATCTATTTTTTCCTTATGGAAGTGCCACTTTTTGGATTAAAGCCCCAAACTGTGGATTTTTTTGAGAATATTAGGGCAATAATGGCGGGGAGCTTTGGCTCGATAATTTCTCTAGGAATCGGACCAATTGTTACATCTTCAATCATTCTTCAAATCCTTGTAGGAGGTAAGCTTTTAGACATTGATCTTAACAATCCACGAGATAAGGTCTTATACATGGGTGCTCAAAAGTCGCTGGCAATCGCATTCACTATTTTCGAGGCTGCTGTTATGGTATTTATGGGTGCATTGCCCGCAATAAATAATGATCCAACACTTCAGCTAATTATCATTGGGCAGCTTACTTTAGGGGGTTTACTTATAATATATATGGATGAAGTTGTAACCAAGTGGGGATTTGGGAACGGTATCGGTATTTTCATTGTTGCTGGAGTTGCTGCAGAAATAATAATAGGTGCATTTAATCCGTTTTCTGCAACTGCAGGAGAACAAGTACCAGCAGGAGTTATTCCTAAATTTATTTATTTAGTAATAAATAATCAGACTAGATTCGATATTCTAATCCCTATTCTTGGAACTCTTATGGTTTTTGCCATAGTTGTATACGTCTCAAGTGTGCGGATTGAAATTCCTTTAACCTATGGGAAGTTTAGAGGAGCAAGAGGAAGATACCCCCTAAAATTCATATATGCAAGTGTAATCCCCGTTATTTTTGCAAGTATTTTAATGGCTAATATCCAACTTTGGGCAAGGCTTCTTCATAACGCGGGATATCCTATTCTAGGCGCATTCGAGAATAATAATCCTATAAACGGAGTTGCAAAGATAGTCCATAGTGGTGGGAATGCTATTTATAGTCCAAATTTTGATCCATTTGCAGCAGGTGTATACGTGATATTACTAGCCACCCTGTCCATGGTTTTTTCAAAATTCTGGGTAGAAACTACAGGTATGGATGCTAAGAGCGTTGCAAAAAAACTTCAAGGAGGTGGGATGGTTATCCCAGGATTCAGAGGAGATATTAGAATAATTGAGCGTGTTTTGCTACGGTACATCCCTTCAATAACACTCTTAGGCGGAGCTTCAGTAGGGCTCCTCGCAGCGTTTGGTGATATGACTGGAGCTTTGGGAGGGGGGACTGGAGTTCTTCTTGCAGTAGGAATTGTTTACCAACTATATGAACAAATTGCTAAAGAACAGATGATGGAAATGCATCCTATGGTCAGAAAAATATTGGGAGACGTTATATGAGCGTTATTGTTACAATTGGAGCTCCCGGAGCAGGTAAAACGACAGTTCTAGAAAGAACTTTAGAAATAGTTAAAGATAAATATTTAATTATAAACTATGGAGATGCAATGTTTCAAGTTGCAAAAGACGCCTATGTAAAAAATCGTGATGAACTTCGAAAGCTTCCTAATTCAATCCAAAAAGAGATTCAGAGAACAGCAGCTGAAATAATATATAAAAAGGGAAAAAATTCAAATATAATTGTAGATACACATTGCACTATCAAAACTCCATCAGGATATTTGCCAGGTCTGCCCATTTGGGTTCTCGATATTTTAAAACCTGATACATTTGTTTTGATAGAAGCAGATTCTAAAGAGATAATTAATAGACGAAATAGTGATAAAGAAAGATTGCGAGATTCAGATGATGGTAGTAGTATCTTAGAGCATCAGAAAATAAATAGAACAATGGTTATGGTATACTCTGCTCTAACTGGCGCGACTGTCAAAATTATTAAAAATCATGACAACGAACTTAAATCTGCATCTGAGAATTTTGCAAAAATCTTGGAGTGAAAATCATGTCGGAAGAAAGTAATATATTAGAAGAAATTTTATCTATGGTTTATAAAACTGTAGACGCATTTTTCGGTCCAATATTTCATATGACATCAGATCCTAATTTTAATGCTATCTTAGGGGTTATGATTATTTCAATATTAGTATCAGCTGCAATTGTAGGAATAACTAGTAAGGTTGTCGATCAAAATAAGATGAAATCTCTAAAAGCCCAGACTGCGGTTTATCAGGACGACATAAAGAAAGCTCAGAAAAGGAAAGATTTGAAAAAAATATCGTCTATTCAAAAAGAGATGATGAGCCATCAAAAATCAATGATGATGGTTTCAATGAGACCTATGATGTTTACTATGCTTCCTATATTAGTGATATTTACTTGGCTAAGGCAGTATGAGGTTCTAATTGATTTGGTTTCCTCGAAAGGATATTTGGTTGCACTACCATTCACTCTACCTAAATTTGGATCAACCCTTGGCTGGCTTGGATGGTATATTCTATGTTCTTTCCCTATGTCGATTTTAATTAAGAAATTATTTAAATTAGAAGGGCCTTAACAAATTTTTTTATATTATAAAGGGAAAGTGATTCAATGATTGTCACTATAAGTGGCTTTATAGGAAGCGGAAAGACAACGGTAGCAAAAGATCTTTCAATGCGCCTATGTATTAAGCACGTATCTGCGGGGGAGATTTTTAGAGACATGGCAAAAAAAAATAATCTTAGTCTCGAAGATTTCACAAAAATGGCAGAAATTAATCCAAAAATCGATCAAGAGTTGGATAATCAACTTCAGGATATATCAAAAGAAGAAGAATCAATCATTGATGGTAGATTAAGTGGTTGGCTTGTGGATGCAGAGTTAAAGATATGGTTAAAAGCCCCCTTAAACATCAGAATTAATCGAGTAGCTAGAAGAGAGAAAAAAGATTATGAGCATGCTCTTAAAGAGACCAAAATGCGGGAGGAGAGCGAAATAAGAAGATATAAGGAATTATACAACATAGATATGAATGATTTAACACCATATAATGTTGTTATTGATACTGCAAAGTGGAGAGCAGAAGAAGTAGTGGATTTAATTTATGACCTTTATCTTACAATAAATAGGAGGTGTTAGTTTGAATATTGGTAGGATTTGTATAAAATCAGTTGGTAAAGAAGCAGGCATGAAATGTGTAATAGTTTCGATAATAGATGATCATTTTGCTTTAGTTGATTCAACATTTGTGAGAAGAAGGCGGTGTAATCTAAAGCACTTAATACCCACAAATGATTCAATAGATTTGAAAGATGGTGCATCAACTAAGGATGTGGAGAAAGCTCTGATAAAGGCAGATGTGGATTTTGGAGAGTAACATGAAACTTCCAGATCGGAAGCTGATAATTCTGTCAAAATCTAATACAAACTTTGACTATGGAAAACGACCAGAAGATAGAGACATAAAAGAGCATCTTAACTATGGGGTTATTAATCTAGACAAACCAGCCGGACCGACCTCTCATGAGGTTACAGCATGGGTTAAGAAAATATTAAAAGTTAAAAAGGCAGGACATGGGGGCACTTTAGACCCTAAAGTAAGTGGGGTCTTACCAATTACTTTGGTGGAATCAACTAAATTAGTTAAAATTCTTCTTAATGCTGATAAAGAGTATGTTTGCATTATGAGAATTCATAATGATTTTTCACAAAATGAGATTTCAGATGTTTTGTCTAAATTCATAGGTAATATCTATCAGAAACCACCTGTAAAGTCTGCTGTTAAGCGTAGACTACGAACGAGAGAGATATATGCAATCAATTTATTGGAGATCGATAATCGAGATATTCTATTCAGCGTTAGGTGTGAAGCTGGAACATATATTAGGAAACTTTGTCACGATATAGGCGAAGTTATGGGATATGGTGCACATATGGTAGAATTAAGACGGATAAAGAGCGGAATTTTCGATGAAAGTACTGTTTCCACTCTACATAATTTGATTGATGCATACGCTTTCTATATTGAAGATGGCAGGGAAGATTTTCTTAGGAAGTCGATCATATCTGTTGAGGTAGCTGTAGGCCATTTGCCCAAAATTGTTGTTAGGGATGGTGCTGTTGATGCTCTATGTCATGGAGCAGATTTAGCAATACCAGGGATAGTTAAATTAGATTCAGAATTAGAGATTGGTATGGAAGTTGCTATAATGACTCTTAAAGGAGAGTTAATCGCTATCGGTAATTCTTTAATGGATGTTGAAAGAATTCTTATTGAGGAGAAGGGCATTGCTGTTCGAACAAAACGTGTTATCATGAAACGTAGTACTTATCCTAGGCATTGGGGTAAACAAAATTAAATAGTTTATTAAATGTCTTCGTTTTATTAAAATCTAAAATTCTATCAATCTTTGATTAGATGAAAAGAGCAGTACTCTGCGCCTTGAGTTCTAGAGCGGTCTTTCTTGATTTTTGAATCTAAGATTGTTTGAAATAGGGTATGATCATGATTGCATACAAGACTCTCATGATTTTTGATTAAGTTGGAAAAAACGCAATTATGGACTTTAATACAATAACCTTCTTTATCCTTTTCTAAGTCTATATAATACCCCATCTCGTTCATTATATTAACAGCATTAGATAACCGTTCTTTCTCAGTTTTCCCCTGAATATTGTTCGATAATTCTTTTCCCCTACTTTTTGCTATTTCCTGCAATGTGTTCATCAATTCTTTTTTACCCCATTTGTCAACAATAGTAGTTAAAAGATCTTGAGCGAGCGTTTCGTATGCTTTTGGAAAATAAGAATCTGCTTTATCTGTTAATCCATAAACGTATTTTGGTCTCCCTGCACCATATCTTAGGGGCATTTTATCTACTAAAGAATTTTTCTCTAGTATTTCAAGGTGCTGTCTAATTGCTGTTGGACTTATATCCAATTTATTTTTAAAATCAGTTAGTGTGCATCTTCCTTTTCTTAGAATTTCTAATATTCTTGTTCTTGAATCACCTAGTTCATCTAGTTCTAACATTTTAAGTCTGTATCGCCTTAGTGAGTTATATAAGTTTCTACTGTAAAAACTTTTAATTAGTGTTTTGATGACTGATGGTGTGGGCAATTTCCCACAATATTGTTTTAAGTTCATTGGAATATGATGGTGGATTTCTCCCCCCGTAATAGGCTGGCTGTAGAGTCTCAGCAAGAATATCTGTGGCCTTGTTAGTCCGTTCCTTTTTATCTAACGATTTATCCTCTAGTGTGAGTTTAGCTTTTATCGCAGCTTCTCTTATAACTGGTGAAACCTCATTTATACCTAGCTTATTTCGCATTTGAATTGTTTTATTGTCATCTAAAATCAGAAGATCCAGGGTTGGTTGAAATTTTATTACACCAGCTACAATAGATGTATCTGAAACCATTAACTCTTTTTTTACATTAATTAATCGCTCGATAGCGGAATTTATTATTAATTCTCTTATTTTCAATGGAGTTTCGCTATTATCATAAATTTCCTTAAGAATTTTTACAGCTCTATCGATTTTATCACTTGTAATTGTTCTTTCATTTAAAAGTAGTTTAGAAGTCTTTAATAAGGAGTTGCGTAATTGATTTGATATATCTTCAACTGTCAAATCCATATTTTTTAAAAGTTTCTCAGATTTGTCATCATTTTTAATTAATAAACTTAAGTTTTTTGATATTAAATCAAGTTCTTTATAATAATGCGGCAATTTCATTAAGTTCACAATTATATCTGTAGTTTATAAAACTTTTATTGAAAATTATTTTTTTTTCAATTTTATTATAAATTAGTGTATTACAAAATACGAATTCATAGATTACTGTAGAGTATGTTACAATTTAATTTAAATCTATTCACATATAATCTTCATAATAATAAATTTTTAAATATCATTTTAGATTATCATTTTTTTTTTTAATTAAAAAAATATTTCTGAATATATATATATGCTTATAGTTTAATTATTAAATCTAAACTATTAATCCCACTCTTGAAGGTAAAATTAATGTCAAATATAGATCTTATCAAAGATATTGACCAATTAAATCATAATGTTAAGAAACTTAGAGAAGATATGGAAATTTTTCTTGACAATCTAGAAATTTACATAATGGATATTGATTTGAAAGTTATTGGTCAGGAGGATAGATTATTGGCACTGGAAGAAAAGGTGTTTCCTGAATTGTTCGAGGAATAATCTAATTTAATAATTAGCTAATAATTCTTAGGTAGGTCCATCTTATTCTCACTTGTAAATCCTTATTAATTTCAAATAACATCCCACTAAATTGGTAATTTCCAATGATTATAAATAGAAATGAAAATTACATTTAATTATCAGGAGGTGTAAACGTCTCTAAAAAAAAATCTGCAAGGATGAAAATCGAAAATTTTCAAATCAAGGAAGAACCTTTTTACATACCTATTAATAAAGAAATAGAATTATTTGAATCAGCCTACAAAAATAAAATGCATATTATGTTGATAGGTCCTACAGGTTGTGGCAAAACAAGATTTGTTGAATATATGTCTTGGAGGCTCAAAAGGCAACTAGTAACCGTTGCTTGCCATGATGATCTAACAGCCAGTGACCTTGTAGGAAGATACATAGTAAAAGGTGGAGATGTCGAATGGGTCGACGGTCCCTTGACAAAAGCTGTGAAAGTAGGGGGAATTTGTTACCTTGATGAGGTAGTCGAGGCCCGTAAAGATACTACTGTAATAATTCATCCACTAGCAGATGATAGAAGGCTCTTGCCTATGGAAAAGAGGGGGGAGATTATTAAGGCGCCCTCCGAGTTTATGCTTGTAGTATCCTACAATCCCGGTTATCAGAGTGTTATGAAGGACATGAAACACAGTACAAGGCAACGTTTCATTTCTATAAACTTTAATTTTCCTCCAAAAGATATTGAAGAAAAAATAATCGAACATGAAAGTGGAATAGATATTGAAGTCTCAAGAGATTTAGTTAAACTTGGAGATAAAATTAGAAATTTAAAGGACAAAGGACTAGAGGAAGGTCCTGGTACTAGATTATTAATCTTTGCAGGGAAGCTTATAAGTTCCGGCATTGATCCGAAACTTGCGTGTGAAGTTGCCATCACAAATCCTGTTACTGATGATAAGGAAATGCAGATTGCTATCCGTGAAATTATTTCAACTGTATTGTGAAAAAATATGGTGAATTCTTCAATAATTAAGTCTGAATTAACTAAAATACTTGGACAGGTATCTTTTGGAGAAGATGAAATTGTTCAAAGATACACAGGAACACATTATTCTAAAGGTACTCATAGTATCGATGAGGCCACTTCAGTATTGGTTAACCTTAATGAAGCTGAATTAATGGGAGTCTATAAGCTTGGAAAAAGACTTGCAAGGCGTGATCCTGAAATGGCTTTCTATTACTTCAAAACAGCTCCTGATGCTATCACTCACTTTTCCTTTAATGACATGGAGAAATGGGTAGAATATGGAATAGAACTCTATGAGGGTTATGGAGTAGTACCTGCAAGGAATTTCTTTAAAGGGATAACTCGGGAAATCATAAATAAGATTCGTACTGTTGGATTACAATTTGAAGATATAAAAAATATCCTTAATTTATATATTAATGCCATAAGTGGGAGAGACCTAAAAATCACAACGGGTAATGAGACTTATACCGATACTCGAACAATTTATTTGCCTTCTGTAATTAAAGAATTTACATCAAAGGAAGATAATTTCAAAGTATATAAGTTACTTACTGTGTATAAATACGCTCAAATACGATATCGAAGCTTCGATCTTGTTCTTGATAGGATAACTGAAACTATTGAATACCTAAATGAAAAATATAAAAAAAATAGCTCAACCGGACTTAGCGACTTCGAAAAATTCTTCTCTTTTTTCCCTGATAGAGATTTAGCATTGAAAATATATGAAATTGTAGATAACGCTAGGATAGAGCATTACATTTCCATAGAATTTAAAGGACTATATCGGGATTTAGCATTTATCAAAAAAGCTATTTTAAATAATAGTGCTGCTCCTGCCGGATTAACAGAAAAAGAAATTGCCGTATATGATTTTCAAAAAGCTTTAATGATCAATCAAGAATTGGGTATTCACTCTGATACTCTCTCAATAGTAACAAAGAAGTGTTTATCTCTAATCAATGAAATGTTAACTGTTCAACCATCCTCTGAGGATTCTGCTCGAGTTACCGCACAAATATATAGTATAATCACTGGTTTGGATGGTGTCTATACTGGGATTCAAGACATCTTGTACATTGGAAAAATTAAACCTGAAGAAATAACTCTAGGTTTAAATTTGACTAAGCAAGAACTAATTAATTCACTATCGGATATTTACAAGTTAATAGGAGATTCTCCAAGTGATATATCACTAGAGAATGCAGTTGAAGATATTAAGGAAAATTTTTCATTTTTAGAATTTTTTAATCTTGAGGATGTATTACTAAAACTAGGAATATCATTACCGGATGAAATACTAGATGAAATTATAGATAAACTTGAAAAACAACTTGGAGAGATGGGGGAACTTGATTCTACACTGTTTGTTAAAGTGCTCGAATCCACAAACAATCTAGTTAGAGCTCAAATAAGGAGTTTATCAACTACTTATCAAGTAGAAATGGAGGATAAAGACATGGTTGATGCAACCCTTTATGATGAATGGGATTATGAAGTAGGAAATTACAGGGCTGCATGGTGTTCTTTAAAAGAGAAGGAAGTGGCAAAAAAATCTGATAAATTCGTAGATAAAACCCTAGATAAATATTCAAGCCTGTTGTTGATGGTTCGGAGGCAGTTTGAACGACTCCGTCCAGAATATAAAAAACTAAATAGACATAAGGAAGGAGAGGAGATAGATTTGGATGCTGTAATAGAAGCAATGATTGATATGTATGCTGGACTTCAGCCTTCTGATGATTTGTATATTAAAATAGATAAAAATGATCGAGATATTGCTGTAGCATTTTTAGTAGATATGAGTGGATCAACAACTGGGTGGGTGATGGATACTGAGAAAGATTCTCTAGTGATTATGTGTGAAGCATTAGATTATCTTAATGATAAATATGCTATATACGGATTCTCAGGAAAAACTCGGAAACAATGTGATTTCTATAAAATCAAAACTTTTGATGAAAGTTACGATATTAATGTTAAGCAACGTATTTCTGGTATGAAAGCTTTTGATTATACTCGAATGGGGGCACCTATAAGGCATCTTACAAAGATAATGGATCAACAGGTAGCTAAGACAAAGATCATGATAATCTTAAGTGATGGTAAACCAGAAGATTTTGATGAATATAAAGGGGATCATGGTATCGAGGATACCAAGAAAGCCTTAACTGAAGCTAAACGTAAACATATTACTCCATTCTGCATAACAATCGATACTGAGGCAAGAGATTATATTCAGCACATGTATGGGGATGTAAATTATATAATCCTAGATGATATCAATAAATTGCCTCAAAAACTTCCAGAGATTTACAGGAAGCTAACCATTTAATAACTATTGTAGGGATTTTTTTCCAATGAGTGCTAATAAACATCAAACTATTAATAAAAAAAATACACTGAGAGAGAATATATTAGCTGTACGAGTAATAGCAGAGACTATAAAAACAACTCTTGGACCAAAAGGTCTCCAAAAAATGCTCATCTCCGATTCTAAAGATATTTCAATAACTGATAAGGGTTCGACAATTCTATCCAGGATTAATATTCAGCATCCAGCAGCTAAGTTGGTAGTAGAAGCCTCACTAGTGATGGAAAAGGAGGATGGGGATGGGACAAGCACTGTTGTAGTTTTAGTGGGAGAGCTCTTAAAAAAAGCAGAGGAACTTCTAGATCAAGGGTTACACCCCACAGTAATTGCTGAAGGATATAGAATTGCACATAAAAATGCGCAGAGATATTTAGATAATGCATCTTTCCCTCTCACTGAAAAAAATATCTTAGATTTAGCATCAACAATGATAGGGGGAAAAATCAGCGAAAAAGAAGTGGATCATCTAAGCAATCTAGTAGTAAATGCAGTTACGATATCTAAGAAAGTTGAAAACATTAAAGTGGTCCCTAGACCCGGGGGCAATATCGGTGATTCCCAGCTTATTGAAGGTGTAATAATTGATTTAGGTAAACGTATAAATAAAAAAATGCCAAGCATCGTTAAAAATGGGCGAATCCTATTAATAGATACAGATTTTGTTGTAAAACCGGTTAAAGAAATCAAAATTAAACTCCAAGATCCACGCAATATTGGCGATTTCATGGATTATAAAAGCAGAGTATTGAGAATCGCCGTTGACATGATTGTAAAATCAAGAGCAAATGTTGTATTCTGTCATAAAAATATTGAAGACCTTGCAGGATTTTTTTTGTCAGAGAAAGGTATCTTAGCAGTACGGGACGTAGATAGAGATATCTTAACATTACTTTCAAAGGCAACAGGAGGAAGGATAGTTGGTAATGTCAAAGATATTGATTCTAATACTCTAGGTTATGCTGGCAGTATAATTGAAGAAAAAATGGGCTTAGAAGAGATTATGTATATTTTAAATTGTCGGAATCATAATATCACGACTATTCTTGTTAGAGGGGGGAGTGAAATCGTAACCCTTGAAATAAGTAGAAGGATTGAGAGCATGGTATCTGTTATTTCAAAAGTATTTTCTGACAAAAGATGTGTACCGGGAGGTGGAGCATGTGAAATCGGAATATCGAGGTATGTAAGGGACAATGCTCTAGAAGTTAAAAGAAGGCATCAATTAGCTATTTACGCTTATGCCGATGCTCTGGAATCAATCCCTAAATCTTTGGCTTTAAACGCTGGGATTGAACCACTCCATAGTCTTGCTAAACTTCGAAAATATCATAGGGATAATAAACAAACTTACGGATTAGATGTACGTGACGGAAAATTAAAGTATTCTCTTGAAGCAGGAATAATTGAATCCTTCAAATCAAAGAAGCACGCCCTGAGTATTGCCAGTGAACTTGTTAACATGATTCTTAGGATTGATGAGGTATTGATTGCAAAAGGCCCGAACGATGAAGAAAAGATCCAGGAACCCCAAATTAAAGCTCCTTCAATACCTGAGGGGGCTGTCGATTTCCCGGCAAAAGGGAATAAAATAGATTTTAGAGGACTTATGACATAATCAGATAACGATTATAATGATAAGATTAGCATTTAGATTTGATATTAAAGAATTTATAATTATGAAATAAAAAGAGAAATAGGAAAAAAATACCCCGTTTTTTATTTGTAAGTCTTTGATAATTACAACGGAGATATTTATTTGAATTTATTAAACATCAATTTTTTTGGAGGTAAAATAAGTGAGTGATAAAGATCTAAACGATAGGATAAATGAATTGGAAAAGAAGCTAGAGAAATTGGAAGAGAATAGTCAAGAAGTTAAAGAAAGATTAGATAACATGGACATGAATTGGTGCTTATTACACGATAGACTCAAGACTCTAGAAGATAGAGAAGAATAATTTATTAAACTTACTTTAGTTCAGAGGGATTAGATTTTAAGTTTGAATTTTTTAATAGTATAAGCTAGGATTATACCTAATATAAATGATATACTAAGATTAATTGTTAGTGCTACTAAAAGCATAAAAAAAATTAGAGCTAAATTTATTTTATCCTTAACATCTTTAATCATCAAACATAATTGAATACCAGCGAATATCAGTAGTACACCTAAAAGAGAGAGAGGTATAAGATCTAAAAGATGGAGTGCTGATGGTCCAAAAAATAATCCTAACCCAAGGAAAATACTACCTATAATTAGATTAGAACCAGCTGTTCGTGAACCAAACCTGTAATGAGCTGCAATCCCACCAGACCCATGGCACATGGGCATCCCCCCTAATATAAAAGATACAACATTTCCAAGTCCCATACTATTTGCTAGAGATGTGTACGACATCTTCTTAGCTTTCTTCCCAAAATATTCCTTGGATAAATCACAATTAGATATAATAGCATTGCTTGTGGTCATTGGAATTTGGGGGATTACTAGAAGAGTTAGACCAATCAATAAATCCGTTTTCCCAGGAATTCCATAGGGGAATAGTTTAGGGAGGTATATTCCTACCTGGATCTCTCCATCGATAGGTTTACCCATAAATATACCCACCATTATCCCTAAAAATACAATAACTATTGCTGCTGGAAAGCGTTTGTTTTTTAGAAGGATCAGAGTTAATATCACTCCAATTCCTCCAAGTATTACGCCTATACTAACCGGTCCTACATTTTGAATTACAAGATCTGAATCCGATTTTAATACTAGACTTATGCCCTTATAAATAAGGATGGATCCAACACCAAATTGTACACCTCTGACCACCATATGGGGGATGTATTTCCCTATTAGTCGGATTAACTTAGTAATTCCTAGGATCAGTAGGATTATCCCAATTATAATCGTTGAAGCACTTATCTCAACCTGTGACATGCCCATAGCAATAGCATAAGCCGCAATTACTTTCATTGGTTGAACTGAGACTGGAATACGATAATAAGTTCCAGATAAAATGTAGAATATGCCGATCATAAATAGCACACTGGTGGGATTAAGGCCATTAATAACTATGAGACCTATTAAGAGAGGTAATAATGTACCTAAATCTGCAAGAGAACCTGCAAATTCAAGTCTATTAAATTGAAATTGGCCTAACTTCATTAAAATATCCTAATTATCCTAGATATATATCTATTATTGCCTAATTGGAGATAATAAAATTATTTTTTCCTTATCCCTTATTTTTAATAGATTTTTAATTAAAGACTAATGAATAAATGGATAATCTTCTTAATTTATTTAGGACTTTCTAAAAGATCTAATCTTTTTCAATTTTCATCGTTACATCTTTCGGTAAAGCTAGTCCAAATTCGACTTCTACAGCCTTCAAAATAGCACTTGGAACAGGGCAAGCAGCGTGGGTTATGTATTTATCGGTTATTTTATATACTTCTGAATTAGCCATTTCCCTGGTCATACTGTTTATCCAATTTATTTCTGTCATTTCGTTGCTCAAGTCCTTAATCATTCCACAAGCACTTACGATTTTTACTTTAGCATTCTTTCCTTCTGTTTTATTCACTTTTATATTGGATACGAATCCACATATCCCCGCATGTACCTTTACCTTGCTCAATGTATATTCCTCCTTCGTCCACTGTTAAAATCAATTCAAAATAACAATGGGTAACATTATTGATTTCTGTATTATAAGTCCTTGAAGTTAATTACTTCCAACAAGATTTTGTTTAAAGAAGGGCTCTCGTTCTCCTATAGCTTTTTTAAATAGTTCCTTTAGTCTATTTTTATCAGCACCTAAACGCATTTCATCTAGGAAGTTAACTAGGTTATCATCTCTCATTAAACAGGGTTTGAATTTTCCATCAGCAGTAACTCGGATTCTTGTACAATGGGCACAAAAATCCGTATTATGCATTGGCTTAATAACTTCAACTTCTGTACCATTTAAAATATATTTATGTCTCCCATGCATTAGTTTCCTAACCACTATTTCCTTTGCCCGTCTTTCAAAATTATCTTCTACTTCGTCTAAACTGTAGTAATATTTTTCAAAAAATAATTCATTACTATCAACTAGTTCAATTAGTTGAACTACCACATTATCTCGTGAATATTTTTTTAGCATATTGTGAATTTCTCTATTATTAATTCCTTTCATAATGACCATGTTAAGTTTTACTGGCTTAAGTCCAACTTCTATGGCTTTTTCTATGCCCCTCTGAACCGTTGATAGATTCCCACCTTGGGTTATCTCTGAAAAAACTTTAGATTTAAGAGTATCAATACTAATATTTATCCTATTTAGTCCCGCAATTTTCAATTCTTTTGCCAGTTTTTCTAGGAACATAGCGTTTGTTGTTAATGAAACATCTTCTACTCCACTAACATCTGAGATTTTTTTAACTATTGATACTATATCTTTTCGTAGGAGTGGCTCACCACCTGTTATTTTTACTTTTCTCACTCCAAATTCTGTACTTATTCTAACAATTTCTTCTATTTCTTCAGGAGTCATCTCAATACCAGTATTTCGAGTTATCCCTTCATGATGACAATAGATGCAATTTAGATTACAACGGCTAGTAATGGATATGCGCATACTTGTTAATGGTCGACCACAATTATCGTAAATCATCTTCATCAATTTTAACTTTTATCTCGATTAAATCCCCATTATCCAAATTTGTTTTTTTAAGTGTAGATACCATCGCTACTATCGTTTTAGATATCAAGTTCTGCACAAAATTTCCAACTGGAATTGGGTTCCCTCCTACATATATCTCTACTTTTCTTCCCGCATCAATTACAAGGCAATTTTGAAATTCTTTTTTACCGAGGGATATCTCCTTTGCCATATCTCTACAGGTTTCATATCCACAGTCACCACAATCCAGTAAAGGTAGTTTTTTTAATATATCATCCAATCGCATAATTTTAAATCAGTCTCTTAAATGTTTAACCAGGTGAGGTGCCTCTTCAATTATTATGCCCATCCCAGTTTTCACAGCATTTGGCGAACCTGGTAATACAAATATTATAATTCCTTCAAATATTCCTGCCACTGCCCTACTCAGCAAGGCTGCCCTTCCAATCTCTTTCAAACTTTCGATTCTAAAAAGCTCCCCAAATCCTTCTAACGTTTTGTTAAATAAGCTGGAAATAGCTTCGACGGTAACATCTTTTTTTCCAATTCCAGTTCCACCCGTGGTTATAATAATATCCGGAATATACCTCTGTGACATGTGGTCAACCGTCTCGATTATGATTCCTTCATGATCAGGAATAAGTGTATAAAAAATCACTTCATGACCCGCTTTTTTCAGTTCTTTAATAATAGTCTTACCAGAAGTGTCTTCCTTTTCCTTTTTTGACACGTATTTGTTACAATTATAATCATATTTAGAATCTGAAATCGTAACTACACATGCCTTTAATTTTTTTGGTGCTTGGGACTTGTGTTTATCAGTAGTTTTGCTAATTTCTATCACCTTTTATTTTTTCTACAACATATACATCCCTTATTTTAGTCTGAGGGTACTGTCCATTTTGATCTTTTTCATTAGCCTTTACCATGTCCCATATCGTTAATAGAGCGATAGTTACACCTGTCAATGCTTCCATTTCAACACCTGTTTTTCCTATAGTAGTAACTTTCACTGTAACCTTTAAATTATCATTATTTATTTCAAAGTTTACTCTAATACCTGTTATTTGTAGAGGGTGACACAAAGGTATTATATCCGATGTTTTCTTAACAGCTTGGGTAGCTGCAATCTGTGCGGTGGTTAGAACATTTCCTTTTTCAATTTTTCCAGACTTTAAAATTTCTATTGTTTCTTCTTTCAGTTTTATTTTACCTTGCGCTATAGCAATCCTTCTAATATCCTCTTTTTCAGATATCTCAACCATTTTAACTCCCCCTTTATCTGCATGAGTAAGCTTCATTTTAACCTGGTTTATAGTATAAATCTAAATTATTTTTATATTTAAAGTTTATTCCATTTGTAAATCAATTATAATTAACATCATCTAAATTTGGGCCTTTTAGACAACTTCCGAGATAAACTAAGTTGTTTAAACGGTTTGTTTCCTATCTCATTTTGGATATGTTTTATTAATTCCTTAGTTGTAAACTTTTTTTGATTACCTCCAATATTCCTTACCCTAACAGTCAAATTATTGCTCTGTACCTCTTTCTTACCAATGACAACGATAAACGGTATCCATTCCTTCTCTGCATTTCGGATTTTTTTCTGCAAAGTGTTTGTTTCATCGTCAATGTCAACTCGAATGTTGCATTTTTCAAATTCATCTAACAATTTTAAACAAAATCGTAGTTGTTCATTGGATACTGGTATGATCCTTATTTGGGTTGGAGACAGCCAAACAGGAAGCATAGGTTTTATACCTTTTTGCATTTTCATCCATTCATTTTCGAGTAATGCGTAAAGGTTCCTGTCAATTCCACCAGAAATACTTGCATGCAACATTAATGGATGTTTTGCATTGTTTTTTTCATCAATATAATTTATGTCAAACCGTTCAGAGTTCTCAACATCTATTTGAACTGTTGATAATGTAGCTGCTTTATTTAATGCATCATTAATACTGAATTCAAATTTCATCACGAAATAAAAGAACCTTTGATCCCACAGTTCAATAAGAACAGGCTTATCCACTAGATCAACAAGATTGTTAATGAACTCCTTATTATTATCGTAGAACTCTTTAACAAGACGCATAGCAACATCATATTTTACATTTATATCTTCCATCCAGTTCATGCTAAGTTTATACTGTGCTATGAACTCTTTTTTAGCATCGTCCAGATCTTTGCATAATGTATGCATATCTGGCATTGTAAATGTTCTTAGTCTCTTTAGACCTGCTAATTCACCCCGCTGTTCTCTTCTGAAGGAATAGTGGGTTAGTTCATAGATTTGTAGAGGAAGATTTTTATGAGATATCGTCATGTCATGATTCATTAAGTATTGTCCGAAACAAGCTGCAAACCGTAAGAAATATTCTTTATCTTCGCTTTTAATAACGTATTGTCTTGCAGGGAATCTGTCTAGATATTTACTGAGCTTTGGGTGTTCAAAATCATACATTATCGGAGTTTCAACTTGCATTGCCCCATAATTGAGGACCATATTAGTAACATGCTTTTCAAGTATTTTCTTTATTAGCGTTCCTTTTGGGTACCATCGTAAGTTTCCAGAGTCACTTCCTGGTTCATAATCTACAAATTCATGGTCTTTCATCAAACGTATATGAGGTGGTTCACTACTATTCGTCCTAGTACCAGAAGTTTCGTAATTATAAAAAATCTTCAAGCTAGGATATTTGGTGAAGTCAAACTCATTAGCAGGTGTTAATAAGCCTTTATATAGAACATACCATTTGGATTCCAATTTTTTTTCAGCTACAATTGCTTTTGAAACTCGTTGCTTATCTTTACTTACTACAATATCTCTTGAGAGCTCTGATAAGGGATGTCCTTTACATTTTATCCCAAATTTTTTATACCAACCGAAGGGTGCTCGAGTAATTTCATATCCATCATCCAGAAGTTTTTTTTCTATTGATTTCAACACTTTTATCGCCGTTTCTGGATTGGATAGATTTGAACTTAGATGGGCATATGGATAAAGCATTATCCTATCAGCTTTTACTTTATTAAAAACATCAACTATCTCATTACAAGCAAGCATAGTAGCTTTCAATGGTAAATTCTGTTCTTCTCTTTCTATAGCTGTAAAAACTACTAAAACCTCTTCAGCTCGTTGGAATTTCAGATTTTCAGTTATCTCTTCGGCTATCTTAGTTTTCTTTTTTGTCTGGTATTCTATAAAATCAGCGTGGATGAATAGAAGTTTCATGCACTGAAACTTTTTTATTAGGAAATATAAAAGTTTACCTTATCTAAAACTTTTTTATATAATCCCAATAAAAGATATACTATGATTAATTCAAGAACTATTTCTTTAGACACTAAAGATCAAATACAATTCTTGGATATTACTCAAAAAGTTAATAGATTCGTGGGTGACGCTAATGTTAAAGAAGGGTTGGTTATGATATTCTCTCCTCATACTACCAATGCAATCTTCATAAATGAAAATGAAAAAGGACTTATGAAAGACTATGAACGGCTTCTTCAGATTTTCCCTAAGGGTGCCGGATATCAACACGATAAAATTGATAATAATTCTGATGCACACCTTAGATCTATTAGCTTAGGATCTAATGTAACAATTCCCATTCAAAATGCATCACTCCAGCTTGGAACATGGCAACATATATTCTTGGCAGAGCTTGATGGTCCCCGCAATCGCAAAATTATTTTTCAGGTAATTGGAGAATGAAAGTAATCCGTGATTCTATCCATGGCGATATCTTTCTCGGCAATACCGAGCTCAAAATAGTTGATACTCCGGAATTTCAACGTTTACGTCGCTTGAAACAACTTGGAATGACATATTTTGTCTACCCAGGTGCTAACCATACCCGTTTTGAGCATTCTTTAGGTTCATTTTACCTAGCAGAAAAGTTGAGCGAAAAAATAGGTTTACATAATTTAGATAAAACTAAAATAAAATTTGCTGCCCTTTTACATGATACTGGCCATGGTCCACTATCCCATACCTCCGAGGAACTCCTAAAGAGGTATTTAGGAGTTAGCCACGAAAAAATTACAGAGCATATTATTGAAAACTCAGAGATAACTAGTATTCTTGAGGAAGTCGATATTAAACCAAACGATATAAGTGCCATATTAGCGGGCAAGTCTGGGTATATGAGTAAAATGATATCTAGCGAGTTTGACGTTGATAGGATGGACTTTCTTGTTAGAGATGCACATCATACCGGTGTAGCTTATGGTGTTATCGATCTTGACCGTTTGCTAAATACTATCACGATCTTTGATAATGATCTTGTAGTTGAGAAAGGAGGGCTTAAGGCGGTTGAGGCTTTACTAGTGGCTCGTTTTTTAATGATGCCCACTGTTTATCTTCATCATACAAGCAGAATCGCGGATAAAATGTTTCTTAATGCAATTGAGAGAGCCATTAAAAATGAATCACTTGACTATAATTTACTATTTAAAATGGATGATTATTCAATTCAAAATCTTTTTAGGAATTCTAAAGGTTATGTTCATGATATTGGAGAAAGATTTGATCGACGAGATTTATTTAAAAATGTTTTTTCTAGACCTTGGACTGAGCTTAGTGAAGATATGAGAAAGAATGTAAGTCATCTGAGAAAAAACGTGATGAAATGGAAGAAAATTGAAGAAGAGATCTCAATTGATTTAAATATTGATAAGGGCTACATACTCTTGGATATACCACCAGTATCACAGTATAAAGAAATCAAAGGGCAAGTTATTTTAAATAATTTGCTCCAGAATATTGGTGATGCATCACCATTAATAAGAATTTTAAAAAAAGCTCAGGAGGAGATTCTTGACATTGGAGTATATACTCTTAAGGAGCATTTTTCTAAGTTTAATCGAGTAAACATCGAACAATATTTAGAATAATCCTCGTAAATTTTAGAAAGCCACGTTCACTGTTTTCCGTTCTTAAACTATTTTATGTAAACACCTATTTTTATAATGTTGATTATTGGATAAATTCTATCCAATCATTTAATAATTCTTAGTTTAATCTATTCTCCCGGCAGCGTAATTTTAGAGGAGTTGGTGATAAAATCGGCTATATTTGATACTAATTTATTATTATCATAAATTGTATTATATGGTGGTGTAAGAAAAGTTATATCACCAATGGCTAAAGTTCTACCGTTTTTTACAACAGGGGAAAAAATTTCTTTTGTTCCAAGAGAGCTATAAGTATCCGTATCACTTTTAATGAGCATAGTTCCACTTATAGATTCTGCTACATAGAAAGATACTTTACTTAATCCTTTTGTCAAATCATCTTCATTAAAATCTGTGAATATAACGTATCTGTAGTTGCCATCATTAGCTACGTTGTTATAGAGGTAATCACGGTTGAAAATAATCCCAAAACTCATGGAAAGTAAGTTAATTTTACTTTTCCGTGCAGGGTCATCTACCAACATTAAATTCCCATCGTCTCTATGGAAGTCTTCAACTAAGTTTATCTCCTCCTCTGAAAATTGCTCATTCGGAGATATGATGATAAATGTGTTTGCAGTTTTTAAAGTTTCATTCATTTCAGATTTATTACGAAGATATTTTACAGTGTAATTCCTGGCTAAAATCCGCTTAATTAATACATTAAGTTCATCTGGTTCGAAACTGTTTTCATGAGATAGATCTACTAGTGCTATCCCTCCAGTGGTTTTATTATAACTATCCTCATATGAGGATAACTCTAGACTTGGAATAATTACATTATCTTGTTGTATTCCATCCTCAGTTTTTGGAGAATAAATGCCTGTGTAGTTATTAAAAAATTTATAACCAGTGACCAGTATTACCACTGCTAATATGATATATAACCGTTTCATCAATCTACCTCCAGATAAAGGTAGTAGTTTACAGGGGCAGTATTTGTCTTTTCTATAACCTCAGTTTTGTTTACAAAGAATATGTCCGAATTTTTAGTAATGTTCAGTCGTTGATTGATATTTACAATCTGATAATTTTTTAACTTTGCCAATTCTGCTGCTTTATTAATCGCGTCACTGATGGAACCAATATCGTCTATTAAACCTTTTTCAAGAGCTACAGTTCCTATATATATCCTGGCGCTCTGAAGTTCTTCATTACTCATCTCTAACTTATTTCCTCTTTGATTAATTACTGCTTGTTGAAATGATTTAGCAACCTGTTGACTTTGGTAAACCCATTCTCTATTTAGTGCACCAGTCTCTTTGAATGGTCCGGAGGTAAGAGTCTTTTCGTCTATTTCAATAGGGTCTGGTAGACTTGTAACCACACCTACACTACCAACAATTGAAGTTGGAGAAGAATATATTTGATCAGTCGCTATGGCAATATAGTAAGCACCACTAGCTCCAATTGCTCCTATACTAGTTACAACCGGTTTCTTTTGCCTAAGTCTTAAGACATCCATGTAAATTTCTTCGCTTGAAGAAGCTAATCCACCTGGACTATTGATATCTAATACGACTGCTTTTATATTGTTATTACTTTCTGCGTATCTTAGCATATGATTTACTTCATCAGAAGTAATCACGTTAAAAAAACCACTTTCATCTTGGATAGTTCCACTGATCTTTATAATCCCAACACTAGGTTGAGAAATTATATTATTAGAAACAAAGTAACCAACTAATAATCCTATAATCACATATTTAATTAAAGATTTTATTTGTGGTGATTTGCTTTCTTTAAGGGGATTAGATATGCCCATTTTAATCTATATTAAATCTCTCTTTTGAATATAAACATCTTCCGCTATTTCATAATATACCGATTAGATATTTTTTTTTTATAAACCTAAATAAATCTTTTATCTTACATGTTTTCTGTTCCCAGAGGTTATTATAAAAAAATGGGAGAAAGATAAAGTAAAAAAATCTATTTCTTTATAATTATTTTAATCGAAGATAATTTATCAGAGGGAAATAGTATAAAAGATGCGTTTTTTTTTAGGAAATACTTATGTAAGACTTACTTAGAAATTAAAATAGTATGAAAGTCGTTGTTGCAATTACCGGTGCCTCAGGCGTAATATATGGGACAAAGTTAATTGAAGTTCTAAAGGGGAAAAAAATAGATATCAATTGTATTGTTTCCAATGCAGGAAAAATTGTGATTAAACACGAAGGAATGGTCATCCCAAAAAGATGTTATAGCGAACAGGATATTTCCGCATCAATATCCAGTGGTTCCCATCTTTTTGATTCTATGGTAATTGCCCCATGTTCTATGAAGACTCTCGGAGCCATCGCTAATGGGTATGCCTCAAACCTAATTACAAGAACTGCAGATGTTGCAATAAAAGAAGGACGGAGACTGGTTATAGTTCCAAGAGAAACGCCACTCAGCAGTATTCACCTAGAGAATATGCTTAAACTTTCAAAAATAGGTGTTATCATCCTGCCTGCTATGCCTGCTTTCTACACAAATCCCAAGCAAATCGATGATATGGTTAATTTTATTGTAGGCAAAATCCTTGACTCACTTTGTATAAAAAATGAAATTTATAAGAGGTGGGGGAAATAACTAGTTTAAGAAACTTTATTCAAAAAGACTTAGTATTTAAAGAAAATGTTTCAACGGAATATGAGATCTCTAAGATTTTAAATGAAAATCAAAAAAAAACTGTTGTTTTTGAAAATGTTGATGAATATAAATTTAGAGTAGTTGGAAATCTCTGTTATTCAAGAGAATCACTCTATAGGGCACTTGATACAACTAAGGAGTTATATAATGATAAAGTAGCAGACATAGTTGAAAATCCCTATCTACCCAGTATTATTAATAAAGGTCATTTCCACGATGTTGAGGCTGAGAGTATCAAAGAACTACCAATTCTAAGACATTTCACTGGCGACGGTGGAAGATATATCACCTCAGGCATGGTCATTGTTAAAGACCAAGAATATGGTAGGAACATATCGATTCATAGACTGATGCTTTTGGACGACCAACGATTAGCTATAAGGATTGTCGAAAGAAATCTTCATAAATTTCTTGGTAAAGCAGAAAAAAATGATAGGCCTCTTGAAATAGCTATAGTTATAGGAGTACATCCTGCAATTTTATATTCAGCTGGTTACTCTCCTCCTCTAGGGTACGATGAATTTGGTATTGCTAATAGATTATTGAATGATAATCTAAAGTTAGCTAGATGTAAGACTGTTGATATAGAAGTCCCTTCTGAGAGTGAGATTGTTATTGAAGGACGTATTCTCCCGGATGTGCGAGTTAATGAGGGTCCTTTTGTAGACATAACGGGCACATATGATATAGTGAGGAAACAACCAGTTATTGAGATATCCGGGGTATTTCATAGGAAAAATCCATATTATCATGCACTCTTACCAGGTGGTAATGAGCACAAGGTGTTCATGGGATTACCGATTGAAAATAAGATTTACAAAGAAGTAAATAAAGTTGTAAAGGTGAATAATGTTTGTCTAACCGAGGGTGGATGTAATTGGCTCCATGGTGTTATATCAATCTTAAAGGGTAACGAAAACGATGGAAGGATTGCAATTCATGCAGCACTTGATGCGCATCCTAGTATGAAACATGTAATCGTGGTTGATGACGATATAAATGTCTTCAATCCGATTAATGTAGAATTTGCTGTAGCCACAAGGTTTCAAGCATCTAAGGACGCAATTGTTTTTCCAGGAGTTAAAGGGTCATCTTTGGATCCAAGTGCAGATAAAAAATCAATTACAACGAAACTAGGATTAGATGCAACGAAATCATTGAGTAGATTGAGAGATTTTGAGTCTGCGGACATCTAACTAAGTATTTTTTTTAACCAATGTTATTTATAGAGAGATTTAATTTATTCTCTTGCTTTTGGTTTATTTCTTTTTGCTACTCTTTTTACTATTTTTTTTCTTAGTAGTTTTTTTTGGTGTTACTTTAGATTTTACTTTTGATTTAGTTTTTTTCTTAACCTTTGTTTTTTTAGGTTTCTTTAATCCTTTTAGTTTATCTTTTCGGTCATTGAGTATATCTTTAAAATGCTCAATTTGCCTTTCTCTCTTAGCCACCGCTCTTGTGTAGTTTTCTATTTCTATTTCCAGTTTTTTTATCCTTGGATCCATTTTATCACCTGTAAATTATGAAGAATATGCCTATATAGTATAAAAAACCCCCTATCAGAAAAATTTTTCTGTCATCTGCAAAAATTTAAAAAGAATACCTCTAAAGTAGGGTTATAATGTTAGATGTTTCTAATTTAAATGTTACAACTTCTGTATTAATATTAATCTTGTCACTGATTCTTCTTGCATATTCCAGTGATTTATTTACCGATGGTTCGGTTATGGTTGCAAAAAAAACAGGTATTTCAAATTTTGTTATAGGGGTTATTATTATCGGTTTTGGCACTTCTATCCCTGAACTCTCTACTTCTCTTTATGCATCTCTAATTGGTTCGAGTGGCATTTCTCTTGGTAATGTCGTTGGGTCAAATATAGCTAATCTAGCACTTGTTTTAGGGGCAATATGTATCATTAGACCTATTTTGATTAAGGATGAGAGGGAGTTAAAAAAAAGCTTATTAAGCCTTATTTTCGTTTTTGTCGCATTATTCTTTATTTTTCATAATCTTGTCGTTGATAGATTAGATGGAATTATCTTATTATCTCTTTTCATTTTCTATATCTGGTATATCCTAAAAGATTCCCCAAATAATTCATCAGATAGCTATAGGGGTAGAACAGGAAAAATTGTTTTCAATGTTTTTGGGGGATTGGTAGGCGTCCTTCTGGGTAGCACTTTCCTTGTAAAGTCTGCCATCAACTTAGCTTATTTTTTTGGTGTTTCTGAATCGATCATTGGACTTACGTTGGTAGCTGGAGGAACATCTCTTCCTGAATTGGCCGTTGGTTTGGCTGCAATTAGAAAAGGGCAAAGTACTTTGGTTCTTGGAAATATAATGGGAAGTAATATTATGAACATTCTCTTAGTACTTGGATTAGCATCCGTGGTAATGCCGCTAGCTGTGGATGTTGATATCTTTATATCTGCTGGATTTTTACTATTTCTTTCTCTGGTGCTCGTTATATTCATTAAGATAAAAAAAGAGTTAGGAAGGGGAGCAGGTTTTTTTCTTCTAAGCCTATATGTGTTGTTTTTATTGATATTTACAATAACATCAAAGTTAAATATCTTTGTTTAAACAGTTGGTATCATGTACCTGACAAAGGAAGAAGAAGATATTCTTGAAGGCGAAAAAGGGGAAGGTTACCAGAAGGCAATGGAACTTATCGTTGCCTTGGGAGATATTAGCGATGCTGAGAAACTGATTCCTGTTCATAGTTCCCAAGTATCAGGAGTATCCTATAAGACAATAGGAGATGCAGGGCTAGATTTTCTAAAAGAACTGGCAGCTACAGGCGTGAAAGCCAGAATAGATGCCACTCTTAATCCTATGGGCGCTGATCCATTTCAATGGTATGAGCTAGGATTTAGCGAAGAATTTATGAAAAAGCAGATGGAAATTATTGATAGTTATAATAAACTAGGGATTCGTCCCTCTTGTACCTGTACGCCTTATCTAGCTGACAACATCCCTCTTAAAGAAAACAGCGTGAGCTGGGCGGAATCAAGTGCTGTTGTATTTGCTAATTCGGTTATTGGATGTAAAACTAATCGTGAAAGTGGTATCTCTGCCCTTTCAAGTGCTTTGATTGGTAAAACACCGCTACACGGACTTCATCTAAATGAAAATCGCATCGGAACTTTTAATGTTAAGATAGATACAGAACTAAAAAATGATACAGACTACTCAGCCCTTGGATATTATATTGGTAAACACTACGACGGAGTTCCAGTATTTAATAATTTAGATCCACAACTTGAATATCTAAAAGCTCTAAGTGCAGGCCTTGGAGTTGGACAGATCAATATGTTCCATATTACTTCTAAGGGGGAAAAACTTGAGAAAATATCCTTTGGTAAACAGGAATTGAATGAAACGTATGAAAGTCTTAATACAACCGAAGATGTTGATATTGTTTGTGTAGGATGTCCACATTGTAGTATACGTGAAATCTATGATTTAATAAAGCTCAAGCCCGAAAAAAATGTTTGGGCATTTACTTCTAGACATAATTGTAATTTAATTAAAGAATCTTTAGGAAAGAACATTAAGTTAATCAGTGATACTTGTATGGTTGTTTCTCCATTAGAAGAGTTAGATATTACTTCTATAGGAGTCACTTCAGCAAAGGCTGCATTTTATTCATCAAATTTATCGAAACTTGGAGTGAAATTCGATTCGATTGAAAATCTGATAAAATGAAACTTCTTCTATTGGGCCCTAGTACACGCGCTATGGCTGAGAGCGCAAATAGGGCAGGTTATAATTTCTATTCAATAGACTTTTTTGGAGATGTAGATCAGAAATTAATATGTAAAAATTTTTCTCTTAATCATGATTTTAATGTAGATCTAACTATAGATAATCTCCTGGATAACGTATCGAATTTGGATTTTACTCATGCAATCTATGGATCTGGATTTGAAAATAGTCCAAAGATAGTTTCTAAACTTGAAAAAGACTGCCAAATAATAGGAAATAATGTTAAAACCTTAACTCAAGTGCGTAATTGGAAATATTTCTTTAAAACATTAAAAAAATTAGATATCTCTTATCCCAAATCAGAAATTATTCCAATTGAAGAAGCTAAAGAGATTATTAATTCAGATGATAAATTCATTATTAAACCAATTAAAAGTGGAGGAGGACACTCAATTTTTGATAAAGAATCTAATGAAAAAAACGATTTAGAAGGGGATGTTATACTTCAGGAATTTATTGAAGGTAGACCTATTTCCTCTCTTTCTCTTGGTTCAAAAAATAACAGTTTCTTTGTGGGTGCAACTAAACAGTTAGTTGGAATTCCAGGTAATAAGTTTCGGTATATTGGTAATGTAGCCCCATTGAATGTCCCAGCGGATGTAATAGAAAATATCCAAAATATATCAAAAAAAATCTCAGATAAATTTAATCTATTAGGATGCAATGGTGTTGATTTCATATTAAAAAAATCAGAGCCATATGTTACAGAAGTAAATCCTCGGATTGTTGGTTCTATCGATGTTGTTGAGCCAGCATATAATATTAATTTAATTGACCTACATGTGAAAATTTGTTTAGGAGAATTGGATGAAACCGAATTCAATGTAGAACAATCTAGGCAATTCTTTGGGAAAAAAGTTTTATTTGCAAGTAATGATTTTAATTACACTATCAAGAAGCAACAGCCTTTTCTTAGAGATATCCCCCACTTCAATGAACGTATAAAAGGTGGAGAACCAATATGTACCATTATGGGTTGTGGTGAAACCTCAGAAAAATGTTGCGCAGACCTTCATCAAAAAGAAATTCTAATTAGGAATGAATTAATTAAAAAATGAAAATACGTTGCAGAATAATCTCAAAGGGGTGTGTTGAAGGAAAATTGTTAGTTACCAGAGAGGCATTGAGTTTTCTGGGTGGCGTGGATCCTAAATCAGGCATAGTTGTTGAGAGAGGACATAGTTTAGAAGGTTATAATCTTAAAAATAAAATTTTATTGTTTCCTAATGGAAAAGGTTCTACAGTTGGTAGCTACATTATCTATCAAATGAAAAAAAATAATACTGCGCCCTGTGGTATAATCAATGTTAAAGCAAATGAAGTAATTGCGACTGGAGCAATAATTTCAAATATTCCTATGCTTGATTCTCCTGAAGAAGACCCATTTAAGATTCTTGAGGGGGGAATGAAGATTATGTTAGATGCTGATAATGGTTTTATCGAGGTAGATTAGTGGATATTGAAAATGGTTTATCGGATTTTCCATTTCAGGAATTAATAGGCATTGTACAGGAGGGGTTTCTAATTAAAAGCTTTACCGAGAAAGAGAAAGCGATTTATTTAACTGTTCTTCCAAAATACTCGCACACAAAATCATTTGAAATGATAATGAAAGGTTTAGAAGAAACGAAGTATATCCCACATTATCATCGGAAAGGTTCAAATTACCAATTGGTTATTACAAAAAAAGTCTGGAATAAACGCGAGTTAAGACAAGTGGTTCATATAGGTTTAATACTTGTCACATTCTTAACAATGACTGGTTCGGGTTATATCTTCTGGGCTCCCGGGGATTTATTCTTAAGTATTTTATTTGCTCTATCATTAATGATTATCCTGGGGGTTCATGAACTTGGGCATGCTATGATGGCGAGGAAAAGAGGTATAAGAGCAACACTACCTTTTTTCATCCCAGTTCCACCTCCTTTTCCATTTGGCACATTTGGAGCTGTTATATTTATTAATTCCCCCATACCAGACAGGAAATCTCTTATAGAAGTAGGCGCAAGTGGTCCACTAATTGGATTTATTATAACTCTCCCTATAGCTTTAGCTGGACTCAGCTTATCTGAAATTTCACTAATAACAGAGCATAAGGTTGGGGGCATTTTATTTTCCATGCCTTTAATTCTTAAGATTTTAGCTACTCTTACACTTGGAGAAATACCACCTGACAGTATAATAATCCCACATCCACTTGCAATGGCTGGATGGGCAGGTATTTTCGTAACATCTTTGAATTTACTTCCTATGGGCCAGTTGGATGGAGGGCATATTATCAGAGGTCTTTTTCCACAGCATTTTAGGAAAGTGTATTTTGGGGTAGCAGGGTTGCTTCTAATGATGGGAGTTTTCTGGCCAGGATATATCCTATGGGTAATTCTAGCATTATTAATATCTAAAATGAAGCATCCCGGGCCTCTAAACGACGTATCAGAATTAGATAGTAAAAGAAAACTTTATGCTATTTCATGTTTATTAGTTTTAATATTATGCTTTATGCCTGCACCTATTGTACCATTCTAATTTTCTAAGTTTTTTTATTTTTTAAGAAAGTTTTATATACTCTCTAATTCCAAGAAGAAATCCCCTTAAACTTCAATGCCTTAAAATTGTCATTATTTGATAATGTTAAGTATGAGTTTTAAAAAGGGAATCATGGTACATAAGGTGTCGGCCTGGAAACTGCATTTGCAGAAGATGAAAGGTTGAATTTCCAGACCATGGTACATAGATTTAATGTGGAGACTCGACTGCAAGTTCTGGTCTGACGTAAACTCGATAGCGGTGAAACCTAGCCAATTCTATTTAAATTCCGGTTGATCCTGCCGGAGGCCACTGCTATTGGGATCCGACTAAGCCATGCGAGTTAATAGTTCTTCGTGAACTAAGCGAACGGCTCAGTAACACGTGGGTAATCTACCCTCAGGACAGTGATAACCCCGGAAAACTGGGGATAATAACTGATAGGTGGAGAAATCTGGAACGATTCTCCTCTTAAAGCTCCAGCGCCTGAGGATGAGCCTGCGGCCGATTAGGTTGTTGGCGGTGTAATGGACCACCAAGCCGAAGATCGGTACGGGCACTGAGAGGTGGAGCCCGGAGATGGGGGCTGAGAAACGGCCCCAGGCCCTACGGGGCGCAGCAGGCGCGAAAACTCCGCAATACGCGAAAGCGTGACGGGGGGATCCCAAGTGTCATGCCTTAGGGCATGACTTTTGCAGAGTGTAAAAAGCTCTTCGAATAAGAGCTGGGTAAGACCGGTGCCAGCCGCCGCGGTAACACCGGCAGCTCAAGTGGTGGCCACTATTATTGGGCCTAAAGCGTCCGTAGCCGGATTGATAAGTCCTTGGGAAAATCCGCTCGTTCAACGAACGGGAACCTGAGGATACTGTCAAACTAGGGAACGAGAGAAGTCAGAAGTACTCCTGGGGTAGCGGTGAAATGTTGTAATCCTGGGGGGACTACCAGTGGCGAAGGCGTCTGACTAGAGCGGGTCCGACGGTGAGGGACGAAAGCCAGGGGAGCGAACGGGATTAGATACCCCGGTAGTCCTGGCCGTAAACGCTGTGGGCTAGGTGTTGCATGCTCTACGGGGGCGTGCAGTGCCGAAGAGAAGTTGATAAGCCTACCGCCTGGGAAGTACTGTCGCAAGGCAGAAACTTAAAGGAATTGGCGGGGGAGCACCACAAGGGGTGAAGTCTGCGGTTCAATTGGATTCAACGCCGGAAATCTCACCGGGAGCGACGGCAGAATGAAGGTCAAGCTAACGACTTTGCTGAACGAGCCGAGAGGAGGTGCATGGCCGTCGTCAGCTCGTACCGTGAGGCGTCCTGTTAAGTCAGGCAACGAGCGAGACCCGTGCCCCTAGTTGTCAGCGAATCCCTACGGGGATGTCGGTCACACTAGGGGGACCGCTTACGATAAGTAAGAGGAAGGAGCGAGCGACGATAGGTCAGTATGCCCCAAATCTCCCGGGCTACACGCGGACTGCAATGGCCGGGACAAATGGTCCCAACTTCGAAAGAAGACGGAAATCCTAAAACCCGGTCTAAGTTCGGATTGAGGGCTGCAATTCGCCCTCATGAAGCCGGAATCCCTAGTAATCGCGTGTCATTATCGCGCGGTGAATATGTCCCTGCTCCTTGCACACACCGCCCGTCACACCACCCGAGTGAGGTCGAGGCAAGGCTCTGCTCATTGGGCAGCGTCGAGTCTGGGTTTTGCAAGGGGGGTGAAGTCGTAACAAGGTAGCCGTAGCGGAAGCTGCGGTTGGATCACCTCCTGAGAAATCAAAAATTGGCTAGGCACCAATCCTATCGAGTTTAAATCTCGCACAAAGTAATATTCCTGTGCTTCCTAGTATTTAGTGCGATGCACTTTCTACTAATAGCGTAAGATATTGCCTTTGTGGGAGAATGTCAGGGCCCGTAGCTCAGTTGGAAGAGTGCCCGCTTTGCAAGCGGGAGGCCACGGGTTCAAATCCCGTCGGGTCCATTGTTCAGTAAAAAAGCTGAATTCAGAGTAGGATCTACATTAAACCAAATAGAAGATGTAAATAAAAATCATCGATTACAGATGAATGTAGCCCGAGATGTTAAAATCACGGGTTACTAAACTGATTCATTGGATTTTCCAATGCATATGAAGTCTTGCATAGGTTTAGCAGAGCGCAATCTAAGCTAGTGCTCCAGTAGGAATCGGATACTGTACGCCATCTAGTGAATGGCTTGGCTCATAAAGCCGATGAAGGGCGTGACAAGCTGCGATAAGCCCGGGCGAGGCGCATGTAGCCTTTGAACCCGGGATTCCTCAATGGGATTCCTGATCTGACAAACTCAGATAATTCGCAATAGCGAAGGGGAACGCGGGGAATTGAAGCATCTTAGTACCCGCAGGAAAAGAAACCAATTGGGATGCCGTAATTAAAGGCGATCGAACACGGCATAGGGCAAACTGAATCCATTTGTGAAAGCATATGGAGATGTGGATCGGCATGTTGTATGCAACCCACCTTAGCGAAACTGAAATTCTCTGGAAAGAGATGCCATAGAGGGTGATAGCCCTGTAAGTGTAAACTAAGGGGTTGTAATATGCTAAGAGTAGCGTGCGCTGGATATCGCGCGTGAAGATGGGAGGCATCGACTTCCAACCCTAAATACGTTTTGAGACCGATAGTGGATTAGTACCGTGAGGGAAAGATGAAAAGTACCCCTGACAGGGGGTGAAAAGAGCCTGAAACTAGATGGTTATAGCCCGTTGCAGCGTGAAAGGGTAGATTCTCTTCGAAGGAATATGTCGTGAGGCATTAGTACGAGAAGAGAGGACCGACGTTGCAACATCCGTTTTGAAAAACGGGGCGGGGAATTTCTGGTTATGGCGAGGTTAAGGGTTAAAATCCCGCAACCATAGCGAAAGCGACAAGCCTACAACTCCTTTGGGAGAGAGAGGCGGGGTATGAAAGTGCCTGAAGTCATAGCCATAAGATCCGGAACCAGTCGATCTAGCCCAGGGCAGGGTGAAGTCTCTTGAAAAGGAGGTGGAGGCCCGACTTCGGTGTTGATATGCAAATCACTCGAATGACCTTGGGCTAGGGGTGAAAGGCCAATCAAGACTGGTGTCAGCTGATTCCTCTCGAAATGTCTCGCAGGACAGCCTGACTGGAGGTAGATGGTGATGTAGAGCACCGATTGGGTATTTAGGCTCCGAGAGGGGTCGGTATCCTGTCGAACTCCGAAGTTGCCATCGCCGTAGAAGGTCGGAGTGAGGGCGTGGGGGTAAGCTCCATGTCCGAAAGGGGAATAACCCAGACTGGGGTTAAGGTCCGTAAATACCAGCTAAGTATTAAATAAGAAAGGCGTTCTCGGCCTCAGACAGCAGGAAGGTAGGCTTGGAAGCAGCCACCCTTTAAAGAGTTCGTAACAGATCACCTTCCGAGGACGAGGGCCCTGAAAATCGACAGGGTTAAGTTGGTTACCGATACCCCAGATATCTTAACAGATATATAGTAGAGAGGCGTCCTGTTCGGACAGAAGCACCTCTGTGAGGAGATGTGGACCGTTCAGGATTGAGAATCCCGCTAGTAGTAGCAGCAAAGACGGGTGAGAATCCCGTCCGCCGAAGGGGCGAGGCTTCCTCAGCAATGTTCGTCAGCTGAGGGTTAGTCGATCCTAAGTCTATCCGTAATTCGAGATAGGCGAAAGGGAAACGGGTTAATATTCCCGTACCACGATGGTACGTGCGGCAACGCAAGTTCATAACTGACACCTCGGGATAGAAAAAGTAGAATCCTCGTTCTATCTAATCGTATAAGCCTAGGGAGTCTTGTAATGAGGAGAATTAGGCGAAATCGTGATGGTGCCTCCGTATGGAGACATTTTTTAATTCCTGGGGTCCGTGAAAAGGTAGTGAAAAGGATCCATCGTGTTCGTACCAAGAACTGACACAGGTGCCCCTAGCTGAGCAAGCTAAGGCGTGTCGGAGCAATTCAGTCAAGGGAATTCGGCAAATTAGCCCTGTATCTTCGGTACAAAGGGTGCCTGCTCCGTGTAGGAGCAGGTCGCAGTGACAAAGGGGCTTCGACTGTTTAATAAAAACATAGGTAACTGCAAGCCCGTAAGGGTGTGTACAGTTGCTAACTCCTGCCCAGTGCCGGTAAGTCAAAACTCAGTTCAATGGGTCTAAGCTCCGGTAAACGGCGGGGGTAACTATAACCCTCTTAAGGTAGCGTAATACCTTGTCGCTTAATTGGCGACTTGCATGAATGGATGAACGAGAGCCCCACTGTCCCTGACTGAAGTCCGGTGAACCTGTTATGCTGGTGCACAGACCAGCGTCTCCCAAGGGGTAAAGAAGACCCCGTGGACCTTTACTGCAGCCTGTCGTTGTAGTATGGTTGTGGATGTAGAGCGTAGGTAGGAGCCATCGAAGTACTCGCGCCAGCGAGTATGGAGGCGTCAATGGAACACTACCCATCCATGTCTGTACCGCTAACCTCTTCGGAGGGACATCGGTAGGTGGGCAGTTTCGCTGGGGCGGCAGCCCCCTGAAAAAATATCAGGGGGGCTCTATGGTCAGCTCAACCGGGTCAGAAATCCGGTGTAGAGTGTAAGGGTAAAAGCTGGCCTGACTGGAATTCGCACAGAGAGAATTCCAGGTGCGAAAGCAGGACCTAACGAACCTCCGTGTGCTCCTCGATGGGGCCCGGAGATGACAGAAAAGGTACCTCGGGGATAACTGAGTTGTCGCGAGCAAGAGCTCATATCGACCTCGCGGCTTGCTACTTCGATGTCGGCTCTTTCCATCCTGGGTGTGCAGCAGCACCCAAGGGTGGGGTTGTTCGCCCATTAAAGGGGATCGTGAGCTGGGTTTAGACCGTCGTGAGACAGGTTTGTTTTTAACTCTTGGGAGTGTAGGTTGCCTGAGGGGAAGGTCCATCTAGTACGAGAGGAACGGTGGGCCGCGGCCTCTGGTCGATCGGTTGTCCGAGGGGGCATGCCGAGCAGCTACGCCGTATGCGGATAAGCGCTGAAAGCATCTAAGCACGAAACCGCCCTCGAAAATAGGCAACCACTTTCTACCAGTTTTCTCTTGCATTTGTTAAGGGAAAAAGATGGGACAGGTGACTGTAACATTTGGTAGAAACAAAGACACCCGTAGAAGACGGGGTCAATAGAGCTGGGGTGTAAGTACGAAGCTTTTGCGACGTATTCAGCCCGCAGCCACTAATAGTCTAAGGTATCCTTTTAAGAAAAAGCGCTAGCTTAGGCGTCAGATCTGCTAAGCCTATTAAAGACTATTATGTTTTTTAGTTTAAATTAGATGGATTAAGCTTTGATTTTAGGGGAGCCATATAAAGGCGTAGGCTTCTATGGATTTAATTTGAAATAAAACTCTTTAAATGTTTAAAAAAATAAAATATTTTTCTAATTTAATTTAGCCAATAATGGAAAATAATTTTTTTATGCTTGCTAAATTATTGCTCATAGGGCAACCAAATATAGTTTGATTAATCCCTAATTTTCTAAGTTCTTGAATTCTATCGTTTATTTCATGTACGTTACCTGAGAGTGTAAATCGATCCAGTAGAAATGAATCATATTTTTTTAATTTTCCATAGTCTTTTCTACTTAAAATATGCTGTATATCCTTGACTTTATCTTCAATGTTGAATTCTCTTTGAAATTCTTTGTTACTACCAGCGGCCACTGTGGCAGCAGCTGTTCTGAGGGATTTTTTATACTTCCTGTCTGGTAGAAGTAATGATGGAGAATAAGTTGCAACGTATGTTCTTTCTTTAATAAATTTCAAAGCCCATTTTACATATTCAGGATTTACATAATTTAAGAGAATTCCATCAATAGAAGTGTTACCTAGAAGTTTAGGCCCAGCTGCACCTAAAAATACTGTTAATTCTAAATCTTTTAATTTTGATATGCATTTTTTTATCTTATCTTCTTTAATATTAATACCCACTTCCTTTAGGCTTCGTTTATCTCCTGGGGCTATACCTATTATGAACCTATTACCATAGTTTTCATTTAACATTTTAAAAGTAGTGCATATATTTTCACATTTATTTAAATAGGGAGATATTATGCCACAACCAACAGTTATTTTACTTGTTATTCCTGCAATTGTTGCAATAATTGGAAACGGATGTATGAATTGTGGGTTTTCACCTACCCATATGTAATCAAATCCTATTTCCTCAGCAATTTTCGTTCCATCTCTAATTTTAATATGGGATTGATTCCCATTAAAATTAATACCAAAATCCATTTAATCTTGATTTCTCCTACCAAAGGATTCAATCACTTTGCTAGGATTTTTACCATAAGGTGGACCTAGTGCAAGTTCATTAAATCCAATTGACTTTAAATCAGATATTTTTCTCATTATTTCTTCTTTATTACCATATATACATAAATCTAATATCTCTCTTTCAACTACCAGCTCATTAGAACGTTTTGGCATACTACCCAACATCACGGAAACAACATCTCTAGCAAGGTTTATGGCCTCATTTTTTTCAGAAAGAACAAAAGGGTTCCAAAGGACTTTGATTATTTCATTTGGGTTCCTACCATTTTTTTTTGCTGATTTTTCAACGATTCGCACATCATTTATTAGAGGTTTTAGTGGGCCACTGAATATAACGCCATCTGCAATTTCTCCTGCAAGTTTCAACATTTTTTTTCCGCGGACTCCTAAATATATTTTAAGAGAAGGAACTTTAAATGCTAACTTATATCTTTGAAAATCATTGAAATCACTTTGAATTGTAATTTTTTCTCCTGTGATAATTTTTCTTAGAAGGAAGATGTTTTCTCTCACTCTAGCAATCGTCTCTTTAGGTTTTTCTCCCAATATTTTTTGTAATTCTGGAATTCCACCTACGCCTAATCCTGCAGTAAATCTTCCACCTGAGTTTATTTGAATTCCAGAAATTGAATTTGCTATTACTGCCAGATTTCTAACCCAAAGACTTGTTATTCCTGTACCTAATCCTATGTCGCTAGTATTTGATGCTAAGATTGATACATATGTAAATATATCAGGTCCTTGAAGTTCTTCTCCCACCCAAACTCGATAATAATTATTTTCTTCTGAAAGACGAACAATATTAATAGCCTGATCTATGGGGAGTGCGGTAGTGATCCCTAGGGATAATCTCATATTTAATAGGATATCTTATAACATCCATCAGGTTTTTTATAGTTGATGGTAGATTATATAATCAGGTGAGCTGGAAGGCATCTATCGCCTGGATACAGGTGAGGAAACTCCGCCCATCACCGCGGGACCCGGCCTCCCTCAAGGGAGGAAGCTGAGAGGCTTAGCAATGGAGCAGAAACGATACTCTTCATATAGTACATCTAGGATGGCTAGAGCCTGAGAACTTTTTGAGGAGATGAAACGGCCAACTTCGGGGATGCAAGCCCAGATAATCGCCATATCCCCCGCGGGAGGCGAACGGTTGGGTGCTTAGACGAATGATGCCTAAAACAAAAGGCGGGTTACTACCAGCACGCCTTTTTTTTTTTTTTTTGGGTAAAATGTATATGCTAAATTAACAAATTTTTTTTTATGTATGTAACTCATCCACTTATTAGGCAACAAGTTATAGAGTCTCGTCTTTATCAGGAAGTCATTGTTGGAAATGCATCAAAATCTAACACTTTAGTTGTAGCTCCAACTGGATTGGGAAAGACTATTATTGCCATCCTCCTTGCGGCCCATAGATTAGAAAAGTTTCCAAATAGTAAAATCCTAATTATTTCAACCACAAGACCTCTTGTTAATCAACATTATAATAGTTTTAAAAAATTTTTAAATGTATCTAAGGAGAAGGTTACTGTTTTTACAGGATATACATCTCCTAAAGATCGTGCGGAGTTTTGGAAAAATTCAACAATAATTTGTGCAACGCCTCAAGTGATAGAAAACGACTGTATTTCCAATAGATACTCTATGAAAGATGTAAGTTTACTAATATTTGATGAGGCGCATCGTGGTACTGGAAATTATCCTTATCCATTTATAGCTAGGCGTTATCTTCAAGAATCAGATCACCACTTAATCCTTGGTTTAACCGCGTCTCCCGGTGGGGATGAAAATAGGATAAAGGAGGTATGTAAGAATCTTCTAATAAAAAACATTGAAGTGAGGACGGATACTGATATTGATGTAAAATCATATATTAAAGATGTTAGCATTGAATGGAGAAAGGTTGATTTAACAAATCCATTTAAAAAAATAAATAATAATTTGGAGGTATCGTTAAAAGATAGACTCATACTTTTAAAAAGATTAGGATTAAGCAAATCTTCAGGTATAAAGGTACCAAAAAAGGAACTTCTTATTTTAAGACAAAAGCTCCAAGAAAGATTAGCGAAAGAAGGAGGGTCACCAGAGACTTATTCAGGATTATCATCATTGGCGGCTTGTATAAATCTTGTACACGCTTTAGAACTTTTAGAAACTCAAGGACTAGTAACGCTAAACAAATATTTTAAACGCCTCAAAAATTCACGGTCAAAAGCTATTAAAAGTTTACTAAATGATACGAATTTTATAAGTGCTATTAGATTAACTGAGGATTTATCTAAGGAAATCCACCATCCTAAACTTGATGCACTTATTAATATTATTTCAAAGGAATCACAGAAGAAAATAATTGTTTTTAGTCAGTTTCGAGATACTGCATTAAAAATAGTTGAAGAGCTAGATAAGATTGGAGGGGTTAAGCCAATTAGATTTGTTGGACAAGCCTCAAGGGAAGATGACAAAGGCTTAACTCAAAAGCAACAGCTTGAAATTTTAGAGCAATTTCGGTCAGGTGAATATAACGTTTTAGTTGCAACAAGCGTAGCAGAGGAGGGGTTGGATATTCCAAATGTAGAGTTGGTGGTATTTTATGAACCTATCTCCAGTGAAATACGTTCTATACAAAGGAGAGGAAGGACGGGTAGGAGTAGATCGGGTAAAGTCATTGTTCTAATGACTAGGAAATCAAGAGATGAGGGAATTTACTGGAGTAGTTTTCATAAGGAACGAAAAATGCGAACTATCCTTGAACGTTTGAAAATCAAACAATATAATCCCAGAATCGAAGTAGATCAGAAACATATTCAAGACTTTTTAAAGGTTAAGCATACTATCATAATTGATTCTAGGGAGCTTGCTTCAAATGTGGCTCGAGAACTCCTTGAATATGGAATAGTATCAAAACCTAAATTATTAGATGTAGGGGATTATATCCTTAGTGATCGAGTAGGAGTAGAGAGAAAAACAACAGAGGATTTTCTTCAGTCAATAATCGATAATCGCCTTCTTAAACAGATTTTAAATCTCCGACAGAGTTACACACGACCAATACTTATAATTGAAGGTAGAGGGATATATTCAAAACGCGGGGTTCACCCCAATGCTGTAAGGGGGGCACTTGCAAGTATAACTGTAGATTTTGGCATACCCATAATTTTTACAGAAAATGAAAAAGATACTGCAGGCATGCTTATGGCCATTGTTAAGAGAGAGCAAAAAGAAAGTACCAATGAAATCCAAATACGTGGCGACAAACGTACCTTGTCTACCAAAGAACAACAAGAAAGCATTATTGCAGGTCTTCCAAATGTGAACATTGTACTTGCGAGAAGACTTCTTAATGAATTTGGATCAGTGCAAAAGATATTTAGCGCTAATGTTAATGAATTAATGAAGGTGCAAGGGGTTGGTAAAAAAATAGCTTTAGATATTAGAAAAGTTATAACCGCCTTATACAAATCCCAATAAAATATTCAAAGAACTACTCACGATTTTATATTTTATACTTGAATTAGTAAGTAGATTAGGTAATATATAAAGAGATTGATACATAGATTCTATTAATGTTAGGTATGGTGTAAGAAAATGCTGCAAAATTTTGAAAATCCAATTATAAATGGCAAATTCACAAAAAAAGTTTATTTGATAGCACTTTCAAAACCAGTTGATTTTTCTGAATTAATCCAGATAATTTATTCAAAAAAGGGATTTGAAAAAAATAAAGACCTAAGATGTACAACTGAAAAGGGTATTGCTGCCGCTATTAAAACTTTGAAGGGCGAGTATATTGAAATTAAGGGTAAAAAATTTATTTCAAAAATAGAACCTCTAATTGATTTAATAGAACAGGATATCGGTCAAATTCCAGGGAAGAATAAATTAAAGAAGAAATTTGATTCTAAGGCTTTTAGGTCAATGATAAAAATAGAAGAAGGTTTAGAATTTGTTAATCCCTATGAGTACTATAAGATTTTGATAGGTTTTGGAGCTTTTATGGCTATTCATCTAAAAGAGAAGGAAGCTAAGAAATCTCCAGATCATGGTAATGGATTTTCAAAAGGGTTAGGTCTATTTATGATGCTCCCTTTTTCTATTCTAGAAAAACTAAATCAACTTCCTCCACGATATTTAATTAAGACTTGGATAACCGCACAGTTTAGTTATCAATTTAATCTTGATTTAATCTTAGCCACTATAAAGGATAATCCTACACTTACCGGTCCAGAAATATTACAAGCACTTGATAATCAAATAGAGTACACCCCTTAAATAGTAGGTAAGAGCATGTTTTTTTTGTATTAATAGTTCTAGGTTAGGGATGTTTTTTATTAACAAGAGATTCTAAAATTTTCTTTACTATTTCTTCATAGGAGTCTTCAAGATTCTCTTTTAAAGTTTCTTTCATAAATTTTTCTGCAGCATTCAACTTTTCGTCAGTTTCACGAATCTTCAAATCTTTCTTTTCCATATTTTCAAATAGGTTATGTCGTTCTGTTTTTAGTGAGGATATAACCTTAGATTGTTCCAATATATCCTCTTCTTTTATCATCATCTTATCTTCAAGCGAATCTATTTTTGCATTTAAATTATTATTATCCGAACTAAGATTCTTGATTTCTTCCCTTGATTCATTAAGTGTAGATTCTTTTAATTCAATAATATTCCTAATTTCTGCAATTTTAGTATTATACTCTTTTTTTTTCTCAATAATTGCATCTTCTGTTTTCTTCTTAATCTGGGATTTCTCTTCTTGAAGGCTGGCAATTATACTTTCTTTAGCAGCAATTTTACTTTCCGATAAATTATTACCTTTGATTAAATTATGATTGGCTTTAATAAGTTCGTCTGTCTTTTTGTTTTGAGATTCTATTTCTGATTCTAAATCTTTGATCGTATCAATTGAATTTGCAAGTTGACTATTTTTTTCAGAAATTTTGTCCTCTAGTCCTGATATTTGTTTTTCATTTTCCTTTAATGATTCTATTTCTGATTCTAAATCTTTGATCGTATCAATTGAATTTGCAAGTTGACTATTTTTTTCAGAAATTTTGTCCTCTAGTCCTGATATTTGTTTTTCATTTTCCTTTAATGATTCTATTTCTGATTCTAAATCTTTGATCGTATCAATTGAATTTGCAAGTTGACTATTTTTTTCAGAAATTTTGTCCTCTAGTCCTGATATTTGTTTTTCATTTTCCTCTAGCTTATTTTCCCTAATTGAAATGTCCTTGATTATTGTATTTTTTGTGGTGTTTAAATCGTGAACATTCTTCTGAAGCCCATTCAATTCAGATTCTTTAGTTGAAATCTCTTCATTGAGTTTGTTCAATTCATCTTCGATAATTGTTACCTTTAGCTTATACTTGCTGATTTGTTCATCCTTTTGTTTCTCGTTTTCTTTGGATACATTTATTTCGGAAATTAAGGTGTTGTTTTGTGTTTCTTTTTCTTCTAATTCTCTCTTTTTGTTGTTTAATTCACCGTGTATTTCTTTTAGATTATTTTCAATTGATAAGGTGTTTTTTTCTATTTCTGTTACGTTTTCTTGTAAAGTTTTAATTTGTTCATCCTTTTGTTTCTCGTTTTCTTTGGATACATTTATTTCGGAAATTAAGGTGTTGTTTTGTGTTTCTTTTTCTTCTAATTCTCTCTTTTTGTTGTTTAATTCACCGTGTATTTCTTTTAGATTATTTTCAATTGATAAGGTGTTTTTTTCTATTTCTGTTACGTTTTCTTGTAAAGTTTTAATTTGTTCATCCTTTTGTTTCTCGTTTTCTTTGGATACATTTATTTCGAACCCTAATTGTTTTATCTCTGTTTTTAAAACAGTATTTGATTCAGAAAAATTGGTTATAGCGGCGTTTAATATTTGAAATTCTTCATCAATAGCAAGGGTCTTCTTTTTTTCTCCAAATAATTTTATTTGAATTTCACTTTCTTCTTTTTCTTCCAAATTTAAACTCGATTTTAAGACTTGAATTTCGTTTTTCCTAAAATCATTGTCCGTTCTATGCTTTTCCGAAAGATCTTTTAGTAATGTATCTTTAGTTATAGTAAGCTCATTAATTTCAATCTTTAAATCTCCAATTAGATTTTCATTATCGGATAGGTTATTTTCCAATTTATTGTTCTTTTCTAAAAGTCCAGAAAGTTTTTCCTCAATGTCATTAATTCGTTCTTGCCTAATACTAACTTCTTTTTTTATTGTAATATTCTCTGATTTAAGAAAATTATTAGAATCAGACAGATTATTTAATTTTAAATCTTTCTCTTGAAGATCTTGTTCTTTTATGGATATAGAATCCTCTAATTTTTCAATTTTTGAAGGATATTCGTTGTATTTATTTGCTAATTCTTCTGTTTTTTCAATACTTTCTAATAATATGCGTTCTTTTTGTTTTATTTCATCCCGAATTTTTTTGTTTTCCTTATGTTTTTCATAAACTTCAATTTTTATTTCCTCTAGATTTTCATTTGATACATCTTTTTCAGCTTTTAGAAGTTTATTTTCTTGCCGTAAATTTTCAATTTCATTCAAATGCCGTTTTAGTTCTGTATCTTTCTTTAATCCAGATTTTTTTATTTCATGAAATTCTTTAAGTTCTGAATCATAACTTTTTGTTTGGTTCTTTATTTTTTGTTCTGTTTCGTCATATTTTTCCTTAAGTCCCTGAAGTTCATTTTCTAGTTCCTTGGTACGATTTTTTTCATTCTTCAATAGAGACACTTTTTCCATTAAACGTGTTTCTTTATCCTCTAAGTCAACTCTTAATCCCCCCAACTCTTTTTCAACATCCTTTGCAATTATATTCAAAGACTTTAAATCAGCTATTTCGTCTTCCTTTTTGAAAAGATTACCTTTTGTTTGAGACAATGTAGTTAAAACGTCTTTCAGTTTGGTTTCAAGTTCCGCATTTCTTTCTTTATAATCTTCAAATTCACCCAAATTTTTTTTCAGATTCAATATCTGAGAATCTCTATCTAAAATATTTTTTTTAAATTCTCCTAACTCACCAGAATCTGACAACCTACTATGGAGATCTTTAATTTCATTTGTTAGGGATATGTTTTCTTCAGTAAGGTTAGTTTTGTCAATTATGTCAGAGTTAGCATTCGCTAATGATTTGGCTTGGTTCTTTATTTTTTGTTCTGTTTCGTCATATTTTTCCTTAAGTCCCTGAAGTTCATTTTCTAGTTCCTTGGTACGATTTTTTTCATTCTTCAATAGAGACACTTTTTTCATTAAACTTGTTTCTTTATTCTCTAAGTCAACTCTTAATCCACTCAACTCTTTTTCAACATCTTTTTTATTGATATGCGAACCTTTAAGTTGCGAAATCTCTTCTTTTGCTGAAAAAAGTGCACTATTCGATTTTTTCAAATCTTTTTTTATGTCAAGAAGTTTCGCAGTTAATTCTCCTTTTGTTCCCGTCTTTTTTCTTAATTCTTTGTTTTCAGTCTTTAATTCTTTAATTTCCTGGTTTTTATCTTCAACTATATTTTTTAAACTTAAACTTTTATTAACATCCGGTAATGACTCTCTAAGTTTATAGTTATCATTTTCGGATTCTTTCAGCCGTTTTTTTAGTCTATCAAACTGTTTTTCTCTTTCTTCTGCTATCTGCTTCTCATTATTAACTCGTTTTATGAAAGTATTAGAGTTATATCTGATTATTCGATTTAATTTATTTATTTCTCCCTTTAACTTTTGAATTCTAACTTCTGATGGGTCTTTAATTCTTATACCCCCGTTTTATACATCAAACTATCTTATATTGGTATTGTATTAATATTTTATCACTTTAGAGGCTTTGCACCAACAAATATTGTTTACTATCTAAAGTTGCGATAACTTATAGATTTATGAGTAAAGTTTACCTTAAAACTAAATATTTAATAGATATAATAATCTTTCATCGATTTACAATGTCCAAAATTAAATGCTTTATAGTTGATTTAGATGGGACTGTTTATAGAGGAGATACCCTAGTTAAAAATGCCAATAGGCGTATAATACGAATGCGTCAGAAGGGTAAAGTTCTTTTTGTTACAAACAATGCCTCTTTAAGTCGGAAAGCATACGTTAAGAAGCTCAAAGGATTTGGCATACCCGTGACCCTCGATGATGTTGTAACTTCAGCATATGTGTCTGCTGATTATATTCATAAAAATTATCATAACCCTCGTGTTTTTGTGATAGGTACTGAAGGTCTTATCCAAGAATTAAAAAATCTAGGCATAGAGGTTTGTCATCGAAAATGTAATATTGTACTTGTAGGGCTTGATAAAAAATTTAATTATGATAAATTAAAAATAGCCCTTAAATTTGTTCACGCAGGCGCTGAATTTATAGCAACTAATGAGGATAACGTTTTAATGAAAGAAGAGGAGGTAGTTCCAGGAACAGGAGCTATTGTTGCATCTTTAAAAATATCCTCGGATATAGAGCCGATAATAATAGGAAAACCCTCAGATATTATGGCAGATTTTATCATTACCAAAGCCGGAGTCAAGCCTGAAGAGATTTTATTGATTGGAGATAGTATAGATTCTGACATCAGAATGGGAAAAAAATTTGGAATGAAAACTGCACTCGTTTTAACAGGTCTTACGAGTCCTGAAGATTTGAAAAAAACGGATATAAAGCCCGATTATGTATTCGACAGATTGTAAGTTTTAAATATTTGTCAAATTAATATTAACATATGGTAAGGAAAAGTTTTGTTATTTTTGTATTCTTACTTGCGTCTTTAACAGGGTGTACGTCTGGAAGTAACGAGGATATTAAGGAGGGTAAGTACGGTGGTACCTTGATTTGGGGTTCAATAGGGGATGCGAAGATATTAAATCCCTTACTAGTTAGTGATTCTGCGTCTGGTGATATTGTAGGATTGATTTATGATTCATTAATCGAGATTAATCCCAACACTCTTGAACCAAATCCGAAAATGGCAAAAAAATGGAGTATATCAGAGGATGGTCTAACTTATACTTTCTATCTTAATGAAGGAATAAAGTTTCATGATGGTGAAATTTTAACTTCTGAAGATGTAAAGTTTACTTTCGATACATATAAAAACCCAAACACAAATGCACCAAATCAAGCAGATGTTCAAAATTTAGCGGCAGTAGAAATAATCGATGATTATACGGTCCAATTTAATTTAAACAAACCGGATTGTTCTTTTTTACTTACAGCAGGTTTAGGCATTATCCCTTCCCATCTCTACAAGGACGAGGATATTAATACCGCTTCAATTAATTTAAGTCCTATCGGTTCTGGTCCGTTTAAATTTAAAGAATGGTTTCCAGATGATAGAGTTGTTGTTGAGGCATTTGATGATTATTATAGAGGAAGACCTTATTTAGATCGGATAATCTACAAAGTTGTGCCAGATAATACTGTTCTCACTGAGCAACTCTTTATTGGGGAGGTGGATGTTACAGGTATAGAGTTTGATCAAGTAGAGAGGTTTAAGGCAACATCCGCTGTAGAGGTTTATGAATATGATGTACTGTCCTATGGATATTTAGGATATAATCTTAAGAATGAATTTTTTAAGGAATTAAATGTTAGAAAAGCCATTTCTCATGCAATTGATAAGGAAGTAATTGTTGATGAAGTATTTTTGGGATTTGGGGAGGTTGCTAATGTTCCAATGCCTCCTACGTCTTGGGCATATAATCCTAACATAGAAACACCGATTTATAACATTGAACTTGCAAAAAAAATACTAAAAGACACAGGCTTTGAAGATATTGATGGTAATGGGATCATAGATAAAAACGGTAAGGAATTTAGTTTTACATTGATGACAAATAAAGGTAATAAGCAACGGGAGAAAATTGCGATTATAATTAAAGACCGTTTAAATAAAATAGGTATTGAAGTAAAGATACAATATCTAGAATGGCCAACATTTGTTGATAAAGTGAGCGGAAAAAACTTCGACGCTATAATTCTTGGATGGAGTTTAGGTATAGATCCAGATTCCTCGAGTATATGGCATTCAGAAAAAGCAAAAGACTTCAACTTTATTTCTTATCATAACCCTAAAGTCAATGATATTTTAGATAAGGGTCTAATTGTTCCTGGGTGTAAAAAAGAAGATAGAAAGAAACTTTATTGGCTGTTTCAGGAAGAAGTAGCAAAGGACAACCCATATTTATTCCTCTATTACTCCAAGGCAGTTGTTGGTGTTAATAACAAGTTTGATTCTGATACAGGTATTGAAGGTACACCCATAGGTTTACTATGGAATGTTGATCGATGGTACTTCAAAAATTAAGGGAGACAAGTCTTAAATGAGCGTTTTAAACTACGCATTCCGGCGAACGCTTTTAATAATCCCTATGCTACTTGGGATTTCCCTGATATCCTTCTCAATTATCCATCTAGCACCAGGCTCACCTGCCGCGACTCTTCTTGGACCTAAGGCTCTTGATCCAGCTGCTCTTGAAAGGGTAAATTCAAATTTAGGATTAGACAAACCGATATATTTACAGTACTTAAATTGGATTTCAAGTATTGCACAAGGAGATTTTGGGGTTTCAATTGGGATAATGCCTGGTAAGTCTGTTGCAGACCTTATCAAAAGTCGAATATTACCTACCCTTGAGCTTTCTATTAGCGCACTCTTGCTAGCCCTCCTGGTTGCCATACCTATAGGAGTGATTTCGGCAACTAGGCAGTATTCAACTTTTGATCATTTAGCCACTATTGGTGCCTTCTCAGGAATTTCACTTCCAAATTTCTGGCTCGCACTTATGCTTATTTTAGTATTCTCAGTTGAGTTAGGTTGGCTTCCCTCTTCAGGTCTCATAGATCCTCGAATTAATAATCCAACTATTTTAGATTATTTAAGACACTTACTGATACCAGCTTTTGTACTTGGGACTGCTAGTATGGGTGGCCTTGTGAGATTTATTAGGGCTAGCATGCTTGAGGTCCTTCGACAAGACTATATACTTACTGCTAGGGCAAAGGGACTCAGTGAAAGGAGAGTTCTATACAAGCACGCACTTCGAAATGCACTTCTTCCCCTAGTTACGATAATAGGAATGTCAATACCTGGTTTGCTCAGTGGAGCAGTTCTAGTGGAAACTGTGACTGGTTGGCCGGGAATGGGTAGGCTAGCGGTTAATGCTGTGTTTGCAAGAGATTATCCCATTATAATGGCTTTAGTAATGATTTTTAGCTTGCTTGTAATCCTTGGCAATCTTATCGCAGACATCGTTTACAGCTATGTTGATCCAAGAATTAGATATGAATAGGTATGAAGATGGTATACAAAGCATTTAGTAAGAATAAACGAGCATTATTCGGGGTGGGTGTTCTATTGATATTGTACTCTCTTGCAGGTTTTACATTTGTAAATACGCAAGCAGACTATAGATGGCTCTCAAATCCAAACGAGATTCATATCGGAGAAAAGTTATACCTGGTACAACAGTCAGATGAAAATAAATTTGCAATTTTAGAAAATTTGAATGATTTTCCCAGTCTAAAAGAAGCTATTAAGAACTTTGATAATAAAGTTCCAATTAATGATAGGGATGAATATAAAGCACTGATAACTACTCTTCGGGATATGGGGTATGATGATGAAGATCCATCTGACATTTTTAAAAAGGTCTATTTCATCCAATATGGCAGAGTTTATAAAGTCTCTCTAATAAGTGTAGAAAATCAACCCCCAAGTCTTAATCACCCTTTTGGGACGGATGATTTTGGACGTGATGTTTTTAGTAGAGTAGTTTATGCTTCACGGATTTCTCTTACTGTAGGATTTATTGCTGTTGCAATTGCCCTCTCTATTGGAATAGTAATTGGATCAATATCAGGCTATTATGGGGGGATCATAGATCAAATTATAATGCGAATAGTGGACGTATGGATGAGTATTCCAGGACTTGTTTTATTAATTGCTATGGTTTCGGTTTTTGGCCCTGGCCTTTTTAAAGCTATGATATTAATAGGTATCCTTAGTTGGGCAAGTACTGCACGATTAATTCGTGGCCAGATCCTATCTCTAAAAGAACACGGATTTATTGAAGCAGCTAAAGCATCTGGAGCTAGCGATATGAGGATAATATTTAAACATTTATTGCCAAATGCAATGGCTCCTCTGATCGTAGATGCAACATTATTCTTAGCAAGTGCAATTCTCTTAGAAGCCGGCCTCAGTTTTCTTGGTTTAGGAGCTCAGCCTCCTACAGCATCATGGGGAAATATGCTCACAGATGGTCAAAAATATCTACGAACTGCTTGGTGGATAGCAGTTTATCCAGGTATAGCAATATTCCTAACTGTAATATCTTTTAACTTTATAGGCGACGGGCTCCGTGATGCCACCGACCCTCGTTTGAAAGGTGTTAGATGATGGTTCTACAAGTAAATAATCTAAAAAGCCATTTTTTTACAGAAGAAGGTATTATTAAAGCAGTGGATGGTATTAATTTCAACATAGCAGAAGGGGAAATCTTAGGAATTGTTGGGGAAACAGGGTGTGGCAAAACTGTTACAGCATTATCAATTATGCGTCTACTCCCTGAACCAGGTAGAATTATAGATGGTGAAATTTTTTTCAAAGGTGAAGACTTACTTAAGAAAGATAAGGATGCGATGAGGCGGATTAGAGGGAAAGAAATTTCAATGATTTTCCAAGACCCATTGGCATCCTTTAATCCAGTGTTTAAAATTGGAGATCAGATAGCTGAAATTCTACAAATTCATTTGGACATAAATAAAAAAAAGGCTTTAGAAAAAGCCCAAGAATCTTTAGAACTCGTGAAAATTCATAAATCTGAAGAAATGCTTAATCAATACCCTCATGAACTAAGTGGAGGAATGCGACAGAGGGCCATGATTGCCATGGCTATTGCATGTAATCCAAGCTTACTAATTGCTGACGAGCCAACAACAGCACTAGATGTAACTATCCAGTCTCACATCCTTGAGCTTATTAGAGATTTGATAAAAAAATTAAATTTTTCTGTACTTTTAATAACACATAATCTTGGAGTTGTTGCTGAGATTTGTGACAGGGTAGCTATTATGAATAAAGGAAAAATTGTTGAACAAGGGGATGTAAGTCAGATATTCAATGCACCCTCTAATGAATACACAAAAAACTTGCTGAATATTATACATTCGCTCTATGAGTGATTTAAATGATTATTGTGAAAAATCTTCAGAAGCATTTCCCTATAAAAAAAGGGATATTTCTAAAAAATTCTGGTTACAATAAAGCTGTAAACGGCATATCCTTTCAGATAGAAAATGGGAGTACACTTGGGCTAGTTGGTGAGTCTGGATGTGGTAAAACAACTCTTGGAAGGCTTTTACTTAGACTTATTGAACCCACATCTGGAGAGGTTATTTATAATGATAAGAATATTTTTTCACTTAATAAAGAAGAACTCAGAACAATTCGAAAAGAAATGCAAATAGTTTTTCAGGATACTTTTGCCTCATTAAATCCAAGGATGACAGTGTATGATATAGTGAAAGAACCTTTAGATAATTATGGTTTGTCAAATGTTCAATATAGAAAAGATCGTATTTACGATATCTTGAACAAAGTAGGACTTGAATCAGGATACGGGAGGAGATTCCCACATGAGTTAAGCGGTGGACAAAGACAAAGAGTTGCTATTGCTAGGGCATTGATTTTAAATCCAAAGTTCATTGTCTTTGATGAACCTACATCAGCCTTAGATGTTTCTATTCAGTCTAAGATTATTGGACTAATTAAAGACCTTCAGACGATAATGGGGCTGACATGTTTATTTATATCCCATGATTTGATGGTTATTAGGTTCATTGCAAGCAAAATTGCTGTTATGTATAAGGGTAAATTAGTTGAATTAAGTTCAAAAGAGGAACTATTTAATAATCCTCTTCATCCATATACAAAAAATTTAATCTCCACTATCCCAATTTTGGAACCAGGGGTTAAAAAATATCGAAAAGAAATGATTAAAAGACCATTATTAAATTCAAATTCATGTTCGTATTATGATAAATGTGAGTATAAGAAAGAAATTTGTAAGACATCACCACCACTTAGAGAAACTGAAAACAAACATCTAGTTGCATGTTATTTATATTAATCTATTGTATGCGCATTATTTTACGATTTTAGATATATTTATCTCAAGTATATCCTCAGCTCCAAATTCTTTCAGCTTTGGGATTAGAATGTTAACATTTTTTTTTGGAACAACTGTCGATATTGCATAGTAATCAGATCCAAATAGTTTTGAAACAGTGGGATCTTTCATAGAAGGTAGTATACTTATTAAATTTTCAAGTTTATTTTCAGATACATTCATACTAAGGAGAACCTTTCCCCTCGCTTCAATTACCCCTAAAAGAAGAGTTTTGATCTCTTCAATAGCTTTCTTTTTTTCTGGGTCTTTAAAAGATTCCTTATTTGCTAATAATTTTGTGGAAGATTTTAAAATAGTTCCTATTATTTTAAGACGATTTTTTCGGAGAGTCGCACCAGTTTCTGTAAGATCTATTACAACATCCATTAATTCAGGTATTTTGGCCTCAGAGGCACCATAAGAGAAAAATATTTCAACAGGTATTCCTAGCTTTTCAAAGTATTTTTTTGTTAGATTTGGAAACTCGGTTGTTACTCTACTTCCTGGTTTAATTTCTGCTGGATCTTTTATATTTGAATCTTCTGCTACTGCAACAACTAATCCAACCATATTTGAGCTTTGCTTACTATAGGGCAAATCCGCAACTATTTCAACATTCGCTTCACTTTCATTTATCCAATCCCAACCTGAAATGCCGATATCAAAATATGCATCTTCTACGTATTTAGGTATTTCTTGAGGTCGAAGAATTTTAATCTTCTTTATTCTTGGGTCATTGATAGACGGATTATAGTCACGGAATCCTCTTATTACTTCTAAATCTGCTTCTTTGAAGATTTTTAATGTCTGATCTTCTAGACTCCCTTTAGGCAAAGCCAATCGTAACATTTTAATTTCCTTAATTTTTTGTAGGCGATAATTATAATCTCTTGATATATGAGTGTTATCCTTAAAATTAGCGGAGCTTAAGAAATGGTTATATAGAATAAGAAGAGAGAATTTGATTAGCGATTGTTAAGAGGACTTTTATGGATTTTCCAGTACTAAAAAATCAGAATTTATTAGGTAAGAAGGTACTCTTACGGGTAGATATTAACTCTCCATTAGATCCTGTCTCGGGGGAAATTTTGGATGATACTCGGATTAAAAGTATTTTACCAACATTAGAGTGCCTCAATCATGCTAAAACTATCCTTTTAGCCCATCAGAGTAGAGAAGGTAAGATGGATTTCACAACTTTAGAACTCCATGCTGAAACACTCCAAGGTCTAGATGACTTAAAAGTCAAGTATGTGGATGATACATTTGGACCCAAGGCACAATCTGAAATAAATAACTTAAATAATGGTGAGATACTCCTTCTTGAAAACGTCAGATTTTGCGCAGAAGAGAATAGTCCGAAAGTGATTAGTCAATCCCCCTTCGAACAATTGAAAACTAACTTTGTTCGTCAGCTTTCTTCATCTTGCAATTTTTTTGTAAATGATGCATTTGCTGTTTCTCATAGGACTCAACCATCCGTTGTAGCGTTCCCTTATGTAATGCCAAGCTGTGCTGGAAATGTTATGGAATTAGAGATAATCTCGCTTTCAAAAGTACGAACGAGTAATAAAAGTCCAAAGACCTTTTTATTTGGAGGTGCTAAGGCTAGAGACTCTCTGCAAGTAATTAAAAGGTTACTAGAAGATGAATTAGCCGATTTTGTTTTAACTACTGGTATAGTTGGTAATCTATTTCTTATTGCAGAAGGAATTAATTTAGGAACTAAGAATAAGGAATATCTATCAAACTGTGGTCTATTAGAACTAATCCCATTAGCTAAAGAATTATTAAAAAAATATAGAGAAAAAATAAAGTTCCCACTAGATTTAGCCTTTGAGAAAGAAGGATCTAGAGTTGAGTCGGAATCCACGAATTTTCCAAACTTTAAAATTATGGATATAGGTATTGAAACAATTGCTGAGTACATCAACATTATTGAGGAATCTAAAGTTGTCGTTGCAAATGGGCCATGTGGAGTATTTGAGATAGACTCATTTGCAATTGGAACCGAGGAGATTTTAAAGGCCATTGCTAAAACAAAAGGCTTCTCTGTAATAGGGGGTGGACATTTATCAACATCAGCTCAAAATCTGGATATCACTGATAAAATATCCTATGTAAGTACAGGTGGGAAAGCTACAATGTATTTCCTTGCAGGATATAAACTTCCAGGTATTGAAGCACTAAAAATAGATAAATTGTCATAATTTCGTGTTAGTTAAGTTCGTACAATTAAAATCAGAAACTTTATTAATAGTCTAAATAAAATCCATCTTGATGAATATTGGTCGAATTATAGATATTATTAATGAAACAGATAGAATCAAAACTTTTATTCTTGATATTGATACAAAAGCTATCCCGGGACAGTTTGGAATGTTCTGGCTTCCAGGGGTGGATGAGAAGCCAATGAGTCTTTCTTACACTGATGGTAAAATGGGTGTAACAATACTCAAATTAGGCAATTTTTCTACGAAAATGCATGAACTTGAAATTGGAGCTCGTATTGGAGTCAAAGGACCTTTGGGGAGAGGATATAAAATTAAAGGAGATAATATTTTGATTGTTGGTGGGGGTGTCGGAAATGCCCCATTGGCACCTCTTGCAGAGACTGCTCTTGCAGCGGGGAAAAAAGTAACAGCTATTTTAGGTGCGCAGACTGCAAGGGAGATACTTTTTGAGAAACGTATAAAAAAAGCTGGAGCAAAAGTATTAGTAGCAACGGATGATGGAACAGCGGGGCATAAAGGCTATACAACCGATATAATGATGGAAATATTGAAAAACGAAAGCTTTGATCAATGCTTCACATGTGGACCTGAAATAATGATGGTTAAAGTTCTACTTCAAACAAAAGAAAAGAAAATTCCTGCACAAGTATCCCTACATAGATACTTTAAATGTGGGATTGGAATTTGTGGGCAGTGTGCTATGGATAATACAGGTATACGTGTATGTAAAGAAGGGCCGTGTTTTCGAGATAAAGAAATGGATAAAACGGAAGAATTTGGAAAATACTGGCGTGATGGTGCAAGTACTAGATTGTATTTCGGAGCTAAAAAATGAAAGTAATCCTATTAAGATATACTCCTGATGGTGTAAAACTTATTGCTGAGTCCTGTCGAGTTAGCGGTGTACCTAGCAGTTTTAAGGATGGTGAGATTATTAATATGGTAGTTAATAATGACTATTCTAGTGTTCTTGAACATATTTCATTTACTTTTGATATCCGCGACATTTCAATTGCATTGAGCCGTGAACTTCTCGAACATAGGGTAGCAAGCCATACTGCTCGTAGCACTCGATATCAAGATGAGACAGATTTTAATTACTATATCCCGCCAGAATTTTCAAAAAATAAGAAAGCTCTTAAGCTTTATCAAAATGTAATTGAAAGTCAACAAAAGGCTTACAGGGAGTTAGGTAATTTGAACATTAGCAAAGAAAGTTCCCGTTATGTTATGCCAATGTCAGCTCATACTAATTATATCCTATCTATTAATACCCGAAGTTTAATAAATTTCCTTGGCCTGCGACTTTGTATTAGGGCTGCTCCTGAAATGCGAGAATTGGCAGACAAATTATATGGTATTGTTGTTGAATTATATCCTGAAATTTTCTCAAATCTAGGATGTCGTGGAATTAATATGAGGGTATGTCCCGAGAATGATATTCGGGATTCTGAACAAGGAAAGGGTTGTCCTTATAGAGTTGTCGGTAGTAAATTATACATACCAACAAAAGATAAAATAAAAAATACTAAATATTAAAACAGTGAATTTGTATTTTGGATATGAAATCAATTTTATTGTTCTTTCATTTTAATGATTCTATTAGGGTATTATGACCTTAATTAGCCCCTACTAAACATTTCCTAATTCTATTTATTCCCAATTTTATTTTATCCTTATCTGTACCATAGGATAACCTAAGATATCCTTCTCCTTCTTTTCCAAATGCATTCCCTGGAGTTGTTACAACTTTGGCCTCTTTATAAATCCTCATTGCTAAAGTTTCAGATTTTCCAAATTTTGAAAAATTAGGAAATAAATAGAAAGCTCCTTGAGGTATTGAACATTCTACCCCTGGTATTTTTTTCAAAAGGGTGTATGCTAGATTTCTACGTTCCAAAAGTTCGGTTAAAATAAAATCCACAAAATCTTTAGACCTAAGGGCGGCTAGAGCAGATATTTGTGATAAAGAACAAGTGCTAGCTTGGATATATTGATGAATTTTTAACATCTCTTCTATAATCTTTCTTTCAGTATAAGTATAACCTAACCTCAGTCCAGTCATGGCATAACTTTTTGAAAAGCTATTAACCATAATTGCGTTACTTGAATATTTCGCGATACTTTGATGATTTCTTTCATAAGTTATTTCATTATATACTTCATCAGAGAGGATTGTGATATTTTGATCTTCAGATATGTCAGCGATTTCTTTAAGAATAGACTTAGGGAAAACAGCTCCAGTAGGATTACTAGGCGAATTTATAATTATCATTTTTGTTTTCTTGTTTATTAATTCTTTTAATATTTTAATTTCAGGATAAAAGGAGTTTTCTTCCTTGAGTCTATATGGTACTGGCTTACCACTTGCTATGTTCACTAAAGGGCTGTATGAAACAAATCCAGGGTCAGGAATTAAAACTTCATTACCTTTATCAACGATAGTAAGAATTGCAAGATGTAGAGCTTCAGATGCTCCTGACGTAATAATTATTTCTTCATCATTATAGTCTACACCGGGTTCTTTAATTTTTTCAACTAGAGCAGTTCTTAATTCTGGAATGCCTTTGTTTGGGGTATAATGAGTAAAATTTTCAACTAGACCTTGAGATATTGCATCTTTAGATTTAGGGGGAATTCCAAAGTTAAGTTCGCCCAGAGCAAGATTAATCAAATTCTTATCCTTTGGCAGATTAAACATCCTGCGTATCCCAGAGATATCAACATTTGATAAACGACTTGCAAATTTCAACAAATCAGCCCCTTACATTTTATTTATATATTTATATTAAATCCAATATATAACTTCGTGACTTCAATAGAAAATATTTATTATTGAATACTGAGTAACTTTGACCAGATGATCTCAATTATTCTTAAACCAATATACAAATTTTATGAATGGATGCTTCAGAGAGAAGTAATAAAAGGTGCTATACCAACCCATATTGGAATTATTATGGATGGCAACCGAAGACTAGCTGAAAACTTAGGACTAAAACCCTGGGAGGGTCATAAATTAGGTGCTGAGAAAGTAGCAGATGTATTAACTTGGTGCTTATCTTTGAATATTAAAACAATAACTGCATATGCGTTTTCAACTGAAAATTTTAACCGGCCAAAAGAAGAACTCGATGAACTTTTTGATTTGTTCGAAGAATATTTTAATAAACTAGCGAAAGAAAAAAAAGTTCATGATAATAAGATTAAAATAAAGGCTATTGGGAGGATAGATCTTTTTCCTCCGCGTGTACGTGACGCTATAAAGAATGCAGAGAATTTAACATCAGAATACAATAATTCGTATCTGAATTTAGCCGTAGCATATGGAGGTCGACAGGAAGTACTCGATGCTGTTAAGAAGATAGCTGAAAATGTTAAAAATGGTTTATTAGAACTTGATTTAATAGATGAAAAAACTATTGGAGACAACCTTTATACAAACGGTTCACCCGATCCGGACTTAATAATTCGAACTTCAGGTGAATGGCGTATTTCAGGATTTCTTCTCTGGCAAAGTGCATATTCTGAGCTTTACTTTTGTGAGTCTTACTGGCCATTAATCAGGAAAATTGATTTCCTCCGAGCTATTAGAGCTTTTCAACGAAGGAAACGGCGTTTTGGGAGATGAATACTACTAAAATCACATTTTATCCAAGGCTTCAACACCTAAAAGTGTTAGAGTATTCCCTAGGATTACCTGGGTAACTCTAACAAGATTGATTCTAAAATCTTTATCTTTGCCTTTTAAAACTTTATCATACATATAAAATCGGTGAAATGCATTCGCTAATTCTATAGCATAATTTGCAATGATGGAGGGCTTTCGGGATTCTGCGGACTCAATAACAATTTCCTTAAATTTCGAGATTATCTTAATTAGCTCTGTTTCATTTATTGTTAAATTTCGAATAATAAATTCATCTTTTATTTCAGCTTTCTCCAATATTCTACAACAACGCGCATATGCATATTGAATAAACGAAGAACCATTACGTTCAAAGTTTAAAGCTTCATCCCAATCAAATACCATAGATTTTTCAGCGGCAATTCTAATTATATTAAATCGTATAGCACCAATTCCAACGGCTTCAGCTATTTTTAATTTGAAGTTTTTTGTCTCTTCACTCCTACGCTTATCAACTTCGATATATGCACGTTTAACTGTCTCTTCAATTAATTCATCAAGTGAGATAAATATTCCACTTCTTGTAGACATAGATCCTGTAGGCAGTGTAATAAATTCGTAAAATATAAACTCGGGAGGTGAAGCATCTAATATCTGATGGACGGCTTTGAGCTGTTCTCCAATGAGTTTATGATCAGATCCCCAGATATTTATCACTTTACCATATTTTAACTTCCAAAGATGATATGCGATATCCTTTGTTGTGTAAAGGTAAGTTCCATCGCTACGGCTTAGAATCAGATTTTTTTCAATTCCAAATTTATTCAAATTCAATGAACTCACTCCATCGAGTTCAAAATATTCGGTTCTCAGAAGTTTTTTTACTACCTTTTTTACTGAGGAGTCCCATACAAAAGTGCTTTCCCAAATAAATCTGTCATGGCTAATTCCTAAACGGTTGAGTGTTTCATTTATACCTTCTAGGCAGTAATTTGCAGCATTCTTAAACTCTTTTTTTATTTCATCATTTCCTTTTTCATATTCCTTGATTAATTCTGATATCTGTTTTTCTGCAACTTTATTATCTTTTAAAAGTTTGTTGGACTTGACATATACTCGGGATATTGATAAGTCATTTTTTCCCTCAACAAGATTTAACCTTCTAAGTCCCCAGATTACAACTGCTAATTGTTTCCCCATATCATTTACATAAAATTGAGTTTCAACTTTATACCCTACAAATCGCATAACTCGGGCTAATGAATCACCAATAATAGAATTTCGCCCATGGCCTATGTGTAAAGGGCCATCAGGATTTGCAGATGTGTGTTCCAATATTATCTTTTCATTTTTATTTCCCCTACCATAGTCTTCATTAAGAATTTTAACTTCTTTTATGAGAGCTCTCACAGTTTTTTTGTAATCTAAGTGAAAATTTAAATGTCCATTAACAACTTTTACATCTTTTATGAGTGTACTAGGTCCAATTCTTATGGATTTATATATCTCATCCACCACATTTTTAGGTGATATTTTTAACTCCGCAGCTATTTCAAAAGCAATTGAAGAGGATAATTCCCCCATACCTTTCGGAGGTTCAACTAGAAGAATCTCCTTTTTGAATTTTAAATCTTTCAGCGCAGCATTTATGGTTTCTTCAATTTCAATTCTGAATCTTTGAAACATGGATAACACCTAAGGTCTAAATCGCAATATTGCTACTATGCCTCCAAAGGCCTTTAGCTGTTGTCCTTCTTCTGTTTCAGTAGATATCACCTCGACATTCGCTCCTTTTTTCTCTGCAAGATTTTCAAAATCATCGAGTGTACTTTTAAATTCATCAATTCCTAAATTTGTTTCATTACATTTTGGGCAATTTTCAACAGATATAACCGCTTGATAATTCTCTATTTTCCTAATAGTGCGAGTATCCCTATATTCACAGTTCCCACAAGATATTGTCGTGCTAAAAGATTCTATTTCTTCAGAAATTAACACAGTTTTCACTGCCCCTATTTTAAGATATTTTTTTACTTCTTTCTCCCCGTACGTGGCTAATCCATGATCTTTAACCACTTCTTTCATAAAACTTTGTACAAGCCCTTTCTCTTTGGTAACTTCCAGATCTTTAAACGTATCAATAGCATTATCAACAAGTTCATGAATTCCAAAATCGTTAGTGTAAGAGGTGTCAACCATCCCAATGTACTTTTTCATTACCTCGTGATGCAAATATCCTTCATTAACAAAAAACTCTTTTGTAGGTCCAGGTCCCCCCACTAATACTCCTTGTAGATCAGGCATATTCCTGAATATATCACTAGCATGACCGCTGATTCTTTTAAAGTATTCATGAGCAGCTATTTCAATTAGTCTTTCGAAGCGGCGTTGGCTTTGTCCACCACGGCCATGTTTTCGGGGAACTGTTGAATTTATCCTTTTAACTATCTCAATATGTTTCCCTTTTAGCAGTCCAATTGTAGCATCTCCTCTATCAACTACAAGAAGTCCATAGGTTCCTTTTTCCTCAAGCATATCCCTAATTGGATCTAGAAAAAAAGTTGAATTGCAGTGGTATGTATATGTAGTTATTTTCTCTGGAGGCTCTATCAGATATACTTCTAGTTTATCTTTAATTCCTCGTGGTATTGTACCGACTAGAAGTGCAAGTCCATTTTCTGGAACAGATTTAATTAATTTTAGTCGTTGCATTATTACATCCAGAGCGGATTGAACGTTCTTTCGGGTTCTTGCGGATTTTATATTCGATGCTTGAGAGTATTCGTCTCTCATTTGTGAAGTAACATCACTTAATTGCTTACTATGGGGTATGTACAAAGTTACTAGTTCAGTGCCTCTTCCTTTTTTTGTTTCAAGAATTTCAAGCTCTTTTTTAAGCTTGTGAATCATAACAGAGTGAGCTTTAGCCATATTTATGCCCAAATAATTTTAATATATGAACGTGAATAGGAATCTATGAAATTGGTCATTGGAATTGGAGGTTCAATCCTTGCATCACCAACTATAAATATTGGTTATATAAAACGTTTCGCAGATTTTCTTATAAAGTTACATAGAGAGCAATATAAACTTATGGTAGTTGTAGGTGGAGGGACTATAGCAAGAGACTATATCCAAGGGGCTCGGAAGTTAGGTGCTAATGATCAGCTATGTGACGAACTTGGCATTGCGTCAACTCGGATTAATGCTATGTTACTGAGCGCTGCATTAGGAAAGTACGTTAACCATCCCATGCCAAAAGTTGTCAAGATTCCACATGATTTATCAAATATTTTGGTTATGGGTGGTACAAAGAATGGTCAAACTACAGATTCAGTGGCAGCCCAAATAGCATTTCAAGTTAAAGCAGATCTCCTTTTGATTGCTTCTAATGTGGATGGTGTTTATGATTGTGATCCAAAAATTAATCCAGAAGCTTCACTTTTTTCAAAACTGAATACTTCTCAACTTCTTCGTATAGTATCTAAACATAAACATACTCCTGGTTATGAAGGTATCATCGATCCATTAGCTGCTCAATTAATACATGATAAGAAGATTAAGACAATAGTAGTTAATGGTAATAATTTAGATAATATGAGAAAATCAATTAAAGGTTTTAGTTATAAAGGAACTCTCATCAATTAGGAGGTTTTAGTTATAAAGAATAAAACATTTTTGAGAATTGAAGGGATGACCTGTAATCACTGTGTTGGAAGAGTAAAAGATGCCATTCTTAGCTTAAAAGGTATTATAAAAGTTGAAATAAATCTGGAAGACCAAACTGGGATTGTTGAACATGTTGATAATATAAACCAAAAAGATATAAAAAAGGCTGTTGAGGAAACCGGATTAGGCTATAAAATAATCAAGGCTAGGGAGTTATGAGGCAATGTATACTTTTTTTTTTTTAAAAACAAGTATAGTACGCTCAATGGAAAAGTTTAAAAAGGAGCAGTGGAACTCATGGTTAAGTCTAGCCATCAATGGTTAAACTTCTTATAATGAAAACCGATGAAATGAGGAGGTTTTGTAATGGCTAAAATGTATGTTAAATTTGATGTTTCAAAGGACCTTGCAGAAAAGGCTTATGAAGCACTAGAATTAGCTAGAAGTACTGGTACAATATGTAAAGGGTCTAATGAAGTAACTAAGTATATCGAGAGATCTCAGGCCAAGTTAGTTATTATGGCTGAAGATGTGGAACCTGAGGAAATCATAGCTCATTTACCCATGCTATGTGAAGAGAGAAAAACGCCTTATACCTATGTTCCCAATAAATTGGAACTTGGTAGGTCTAGTGGGTTAGAAGTTACTACAGCAGCTGCATGTATAGTTACTCCTGGGAAGTCAAAACCACTAATAGAAGAGATAACTAAAGAGATAAGTTCCCTTAAGAAGTGAGATAGATGGTAAAGGAACAAGAAACCAGAGGCTTTCCAGCAGAAGTTATTTCAGTAATTGGAAAGACAGGTATTACAGGCGGAATAGCACAGGTTAAATGCAGAATTCTGGATGGTAGAGATAAAGGTAGGATTATACGTAGAAATGTGAAAGGGCCTATACAAGTAGGAGACACTCTAATACTTATGGAAACAGAGAGGGAGGCTAAGGAACTTAGAGTTCCTTAATACTTGATAAATGGATATTCATGAATGTTCTTTTTGTAAGAATAAGATGGGCATTGGTACAGGTAAAATGGTTGTCAATAGAGATGGTAGTGTATTGTACTTCTGTAGTAGTAAGTGTCAGAAAAATTCAATTAAACTAAAAAGAATTCCTAGGAGGGTAAATTGGATTAGGAAGGCGAAATAATGGATAAAACCTTTTTTATGATAAAACCTGATGCTGTTGCTGAGAATAATATAGGAGGAATTATAAACATTATTGAAAAGTCAAACTTTAAAATAATTGCTCTTAAAATGCTTCTTGTTGAGACTAAACTTGCCACTGAACATTACAAGGAACACGTAAATAAACCGTTCTTTAAAGATTTAGTCGAATTTATAACTAGTGGGCCAAGTGTTGCAATGATATTAGAGGGTCAAGACTGTATACAAAATCTTAGAGACCTTGTTGGAAATACAAATCCCACAAAAGCTGCAAAGGGAACTATTAGAATGAAATTTGGAGTTGATGTAGGTAGAAACGCAGTACATGCATCTGACTCTTCTGAAGCAGCTATTAGGGAAATAGACCTCTTTTTCAATTCAAGTAAAATTTATTAATTCTTTCTTATGGAGAGCAAAATGATTAGGCAACCAATTGTCTCAGTTTTAGGACATGTTGATCATGGTAAAACGACTCTCCTTGATAACTTAAGAGGTACTTCAATAGCTGAAAAGGAATCAGGAGGGATAACCCAGCATATAGGTGCTACTGAATTGCCAATGAATTCTATAAGTAATCTATGTGGAGGACTATTAAGTCAACTTAATGTGGATATAACTATCCCAGGACTTTTATTCATAGATACTCCAGGTCATGAAGCCTTTTCTCAACTTAGAAATCGTGGGGGAGCCTTAGGCGACTTGGCAATCTTAGTAATAGATTTAAACGAAGGTTTTCAACCTCAAACTGAGGAAGCGTTAGATATCTTAAAAAGATGTAAGACCCCATTTCTTGTAGCTGCAAATAAGATCGATAGAATTCCAAACTGGCAGATATATCAGGGATTTCCCTTTGCCCATAGCTTCTTAAAACAGGCTAAAGAGGTGCAACGTTTACTTGACGAAAAAACCTACGAACTTATTGGTTTGTTTTACAAAAAAGGTTTTGAGGCTGAAAGATTCGATAGGATAGAAAAGTTTGAGAAACAGATTGCTATTGTACCTATTAGTGCTAAAACAGGTGAAGGCCTGCCTGAATTATTAATGCTATTAATTGGTTTAACTCAGAAGTTTCTGAAAGGCAAATTAGAAATATCTGTTGAGAGACCTGGAAAAGGAATTATCTTAGAGGTTAAGGAAGAAGTTGGGCATGGAACCACAATCGATGTTATTATCTATGATGGAAATATTAAAACAGGAGATCAAATAGTCGTTGGAGGAAGGAACAATCCAATCTTTACGAAGGTCAGATCTCTTCTAAAACCAATGCCTATGGTCGAGATTCGGGATCCTAAATCAAAATTTAACTCAGTTAAAAATATCCACGCTTCAAGTGGGGTAAAAATTTCTGGAAAGAGTTTAGGGGGTGCTGTAGCTGGCTCATCGATATATGTTGTTGAAAATATTAAAGAATCTACAGAAGAAGTAGAGAAAGATTTGGCTGATATTAAGATTGAAACAAAAACCGTCGGAGTTATTATAAAGACTGATACTCTGGGATCACTTGAAGCGCTGGTAAAGATGCTTGGTCAAGAAGAGATTCCTATCAGACTTGCCCAAGTTGGAGATATATCCCGCAGAGATGTGATAGAAGCTGAAACTGTCTTAAGTGAATCAGAATATAGGGCAGTTATTCTAGGTTTCAACGTAAAAACTCTAAAAGATGCAGATAAACGATCAAAGAGTACAGGTGTTTGTATTATCACTAGTAATGTAATATATAAATTAGTAAACGATTATCAACTTTGGGTTTTAGAACAAAAAGAAAAAGAACTTAAATATGAATTCAAGAATCTAACCAAACCCGCGAAAATAGAGGTACTTCCAGGATGTACATTTAGAGTTAGTCGCCCAGCAATAATTGGAATTGAGGTCTTAAAGGGCATAATTAAAACAAAGGTAAAATTAATTAATTCAGATGGTAAATCAATTGGTATAGTTAAAGGACTTCAGGAAAGAAATGAGAACATATCTCAAGCGAATATGGGTAAACAGGTGGCGATGGCTGTAGAAGGTCCCACAGTCGGAAGGCAAATAAATGAAGGAGACATTTTATATACCGATATGTTAGAATCAGAGATAATCCATCTTGAATCCAGATATAAAGAAAATCTAGGACAAGATGAGATGGAAGTTTTGGAAGAGTTAAAAAAAATTAAAAGAAAAGAAAATCCAACCTTTGGTAGGAGGTAAAATGCAAAAAGTAGTTATATCGGATCCCAAAAGTGGAAAGGCATACAGCATTGAACTTGACGAAATTAAATCTAAGATTATTCAAGGACACAAAATAAACAAAGTTTTAGATGCGTCCCCACTCGGACTTAACGGCTATGAAATTAAAATAACAGGGGGAAGCGATAAAGATGGATTCCCTCTACGGCATGATTTAAAAGGTAAAGTCCGGCCTAGATTACTTTTATCGAAAGGCCCTGGATACCATCCTATTGAACATGGTATTCGCAGGAGAAAGAGGGTACGTGGGAATGTAATAACCCCTGAAATTGTTCAGGTTAATACAAAAATCGTAAAGAATGGAAAGAAAAGCATTGAAGAATTACTAGGAAAGGAAGAGGTATCTTCTAAGAAGGAAGCTTCGGTGGAGAAAAAATCACCTGTTAAGGTAGAATCTAATAAAGAGAAAAAACCAGTTAAAACTGTTGATAAAGGAGAGGACTGATTGCAGGCAGAGGTTAACATAGGGATGGTAGGTCATGTAGATCATGGTAAGACTACCTTAACTCAATCATTATCAGGGGAATGGACGGATAGACATAGCGAAGAGATAAAGCGAGGGATAAGTATAAGATTAGGATATGCAAGTTGTGCATTTCGCAAATGTTCCAAGTGTAAGGGAACAATTGCATTTACGACGAAAAAAAAATGCATTCATTGTAAGTCCAGTACCACCCTTCTTCATGAAATCTCATTCGTAGACTCTCCAGGACATGAGACATTGATGGCGACCATGTTAAGTGGAGCAGCCTTGATGGATGGGGCTATTTTGGTAATTGCTGCGAATGAACCATGTCCTCAACCTCAGACAAAAGAACATTTAATGGCTCTTAATATTACTGGAGTAAAGAATATCATAATAGTCCAAAATAAAATTGATTTAGTTTCAAGAGAAAAAGCTAATGAACACTTTGATCAAATTGTTAAATTTATAAGCGGGACTATAGCGGAGGATGCAAGTATTATCCCTATTGCAGCACAACATAACGCAAATATTGATGTTCTTATTCATGAAATAGAGAAAGTTGTTCAATCTGTAATACGGAATCTGGATAAACCTCCTAAAATGTATATTGCACGATCCTTTGATGTTAATAAGCCAGGTACTTTGCCTGAGGATTTGGAAGGGGGTGTAGTTGGGGGAGGTCTAGTTGAGGGGCAACTTAAAGACGGACAACTTGTTGAAATTTATCCAGGTGTAAAAACTAAAGCAGAGAATCAAGAATTGTGGAAACCTCTAAAAACTGTTATCACTTCACTTATTATAGGAAAGAAAAAATCAAAAAAGGCACATCCAGGAGGTTTAATTGGAATTGGTACAAAACTTGATCCTAGCTTAGCTAAATCTGATGGATTATCTGGTATGATTTTAGGGTTACCAGGTACTCTACCTCCAGTTGTCCATGCTTTAACTTTTAAAGTACATCTTTTACAAAGAGTAGTAGGTACAAAGGAGGAGTTAGATGTTGATGACATTAGGACAAACGAGCCTCTGATGTTAAGTATTGGAACTGCTACAACAATTGGCATGGTTACTAGTACAAAAGAAGATGAAGTTTCTGTCAATCTAAAGCTTCCAGTTTGTGCAGATAACGGTACTAGAGCTGCTGTCAGTAGAAGAATAGGTGCAAGGTGGCGGTTAATTGGTTATGGCATCATCATATAGGGTGATTCTAGACACGAATTTCATCTTGGCCCCATTTAAATTACAAATTGATATATTTAGCGAACTTGAACGAATCCTTAAATTTAAATATGAGGTGTTTGTTACTGATGGAGTAATATCTGAACTTAGGAATATAAAAAATATGAACGCTCGAGGAGCTCTATCCTTATTAGAGGATATAGAAATTATCCCGACTACCGAGAAATATGTGGATGATGCGCTTCTAAATATTGCATCGAAAAATACGATAATTTGTACAAATGATAAGATTTTAATAAAAAAGTTGAAAAAGAAAGGTTCGCCTGTGATTTACATAAGACAAAAGAAGTATTTAGAATTAAACGGGTATCTTAGATAAGGAGAATATGAAATGGAAATAGTGTTTATAGCTATAATAGCAAGTTTAATTGCGCTGTTATTTTCAGCCTACCTTATACGAGGAGTGTTGAAATATGAGTCCGGGACTGGGGATATGATAAAGATTTCTGAAGCCATACGAGAAGGAGCTATGGCGTATTTAAATAGACAGTATAAGACTATTGCAATATTTGCAATTGTTTTAACAGTAATATTAGCTATTGCTATTAACTGGCAGACGGGTGTTTCATTTATTGTAGGGGCAGTGTTCTCCGCTGCAGCTGGCTATATTGGAATGAATATATCTGTCAGAACTAATGTTAGAACTGCAAATGCTGCAAGAAAAGGAGGTTTAAAAGAAGCCCTCCCTCTCGCGTTTAGAGGTGGTGCGGTAACGGGGATGGCTGTAGTTGGATTGGGCTTGTTAGGAGTTTCTGTTTTATATTATTTTTTTAATGATCCCTTTTTAATTGTTGGATTCGGATTTGGGGGTAGTTTAATAAGTCTTTTTGCTAGGATCGGGGGCGGCATATATACTAAAGCTGCGGATGTCGGTGCAGATCTTGTAGGCAAAGTTGAGGCAGGAATTCCTGAAGACGATCCAAGAAATCCCGCAGTAATAGCCGATAACGTAGGAGATAATGTTGGGGATTGTGCCGGAATGGGTGCAGATTTATTCGAAACTTATGCGGTTACAGCTATAGGGGCGATGCTACTTGGTGCAATTCTCATAGGTAGTGAAACAGCTGTTTTATATCCTATTGCTTTAGGTGCAGCCGCTATTATTGCCAGTATAATTGGAATTTTTTCAGTCAGATATACGGGAGGAGATATAATGAGGACTCTTTATAAAGGGGCTATTACTGCAGGTTTAGTATCTGCTATTCTATTCTATTTTATAACAGATTATATGGTGACAAATTCTGATGGATTCAAAAATTTTTCTGTACTTGATCTTTATATCCCAACTCTCATAGGCTTGGGCATAACAATAGCCCTTATAGTAATAACAGAATATTATACATCTACGAAATATCCTCCCGTATTAGGTATAGCCAAGTCTTCTAAAACTGGAGCTGCTACTAATATCATAACTGGGTTAGCAGTAGGCTATAAAAGTACAACTCTCCCTGTTCTTGTTGTTGTTGCTGGTATATTGGGTTCCTATAGTTTTGCAGGTTTATATGGTATTGCAATTGCAGCTATGGCAATGCTTTCCGTTACAGGTATTATTGTTGCCCTTGACTCATTTGGCCCAATTACCGATAATGCAGGAGGTATAGCGGAAATGGCTAACCTGGATTCAAAAACCAGAAAAGTTACGGATGCACTTGATGCTGTAGGAAACACCACTAAAGCTGTAACAAAAGGCTATGCAATTGGAAGTGCTGGTTTGGCAGCACTTGCTTTGTTTGCAGCTTACGTGCAAGAGCTTAGCAGTTTAGGTGCTATCAAAGTCGAAGATTTCTTACTTACTAGTCCAAGTGTGATTGGGGGGCTTTTGATAGGTGGTTTAATTCCCTTCCTTTTTGCAGCTATTACTATGGAAGCTGTAGGCATTACGGCTCATCAAGTGGTAGAAGAAGTGAGACGCCAATTTCGAGAAATACCCGGGATTATGGAGGGTGAGGCAGATCCAGATTATGCTAGATGTGTTGATATAGTGACCATTGGAGCTCTTAAAAAGATGACTATCCCAGGTCTGCTTGCTATAGTATCACCTTTGCTTGTAGGATTTATATTAGGCCCAATAGCCCTAGGTGGCTTATTGATTGGCTGTATAATCTCTGGTCTGCTTTTAGCTCTTACAATGTCTAATGGTGGTGGAGCTTGGGACAACGCTAAAAAATATATTGAGGATGGTAATTATGGTGGTAAGGGGAGTAGTGCTCACAAGGCTGCAATAGTGGGGGATACTGTAGGCGACCCTTATAAGGACACAGCTGGACCAGCAATTAATCCTTTAATCAAAGCAATGAATACAATTGCCATAATTTTCGCGCCATTGTTTGCAATTGTTGCATAGAAAATCTTTATTAATAAATACGCAGAAGACATCATTATAATGAAGGAGGAATAAAAATATTTAGAACAGTTATTTTAGAAGATTTAATCAGAGTTCCGCCAGAGAGATTTAACGAACCTTTGGAAGAAGTAATAATGGACATTCTTAAATCAGGTTATGAATACCAAGATAGACAAGAGGGAAGTTACGAAGGTCGTTTAGACAAAGATATAGGGGTTATCCTAGCCATAACTAAGGTCATTGATATTAGTGATGGATCAGTAATCCCAGGTGATGGTGCAGCTTATCATAAAACAGCATTTGAAACTTTGACATTTAAACCCGAGCTTCAGGAAGTCTTAGACGGCGAGGTTATTGAAATAGTTGAGTTTGGAGCGTTTGTTCGTTTTGGACCTTTAGATGGATTAATCCATGTATCGCAAATTACTGATGACTATATAGTTTATGATGGTAAGAGAGGTGCCTTGTTAGGTAAAACGTCTAATAAAGCTTTAGAAGTTGGTGATAGAATTAGAGCTAGAGTTGTGGCAGTTAGTTTAAATCCTGATAAGTCCAAGGATAGTAAGATAAATCTAACTATGAGACAGCCAGGTTTAGGAAAGGACGAGTGGCTGGAAGAACAAAAAAATAAGAATAAGAATAAGAGTGAGAATGGGAATAGGAATAAATCAGATAAAAAATGATCAATAATCATGTCTCAATATATTTAAATAAACATTTCCTGGTGTAAAATGAAAGAAAGAGCATGTAAAGAGTGTAAAAGGATAACAAAACTCGATGTTTGTATTAATTGCAAATCTCCCACTTCTACTGACTGGTTAGGCTATGTTTGTATAATTGATACAGAAAATTCAGAGGTATCACGTAAATTAAAAATTGACTCTACAGGTAAATTTGCTTTGAGGGTAAAATGAAGGATTTAATAGTACCCCCTGAATTGAGAGGCATACTTAAAATGCCCTTTGGAGAACTTTATGCAGGAAGTGGATTAATCCCTGCAAATAAAGTAAAATCCTTGCTTAAAGGTGAGAAGCTCATCATTGTTGGGGATATTACTCTTAAAAACATGTTAGCAGTTGGTATTAAACCAAATCTGGCCATAGTTGATTTAAAATCAAAACGAGATCAGATGATAGAAACTAAACTAAATGGGATTATTTTAAATGCTTTGAATCCTCCTGGAAGTATAACTATTGACCTTTGGGATAAAATTCATGAGGCTTTAGATGGAAATAATACTACAATTATTGTTGATGGAGAAGAAGACCTAGCTGTAATTCCTTGTATAATTGAAGCTGATTGGAATACGGTTATTCTTTATGGTCAGCCAGATGAAGGCATTGTCTACATACATGTGGATGAAGAAACTAAATTTGAAACAGCAATGATACTTAAAGTCTTGCTTAGCAATGCTACTGAGTTTGGAGGTAATTTTGATGAAAATTGAGATAATTGATAAAATAGAAAATCCGCTATTAAATAGACGAGAATTAAGTTTTAAGATCTTCCATAAATCCGTAACTCCGTCAAGGAACGAGGTAAGAAATAAGTTAATCTCTGTTTTAAACCTAAAAAAAGAAACAGTTATTTTAGGATCTGTTAAATCAAAGTTTGGACTTAAAGAGAGTTTGGGAATTGCACGAGTTTATAAATCCGAGGATCGAGCTCGTCAAGTAGAGAGTAAGTTTTTGATTGAGAAGAATTTTAAAGAGAAAAAACCTAATATCAAATCTTCTAAGAAGGAAGCTTCGGTGGAGAAAAAATCACCTGTTAAGGTAGAATCTAATAAAGAGAAAAAACCTAATATCAAATCTTCTAAGAAGGAAGCTTCGGTGGAGAAAAAATCACCTGTTAAGGTAGAATCTAATAAAGAGAAAAAACCTAATATCAAATCTTCTAAGAAGGAAGCTTCGGTGGAGAAAAAATCACCTGTTAAGGTAGAATCTAATAAAGAGAAAAAACCTAATATCAAATCTTCTAAGAAGGAAGATTCGGTGGAGAAAAAATCATGAGTAAAAAATGGACTCACTATAAGTTATCAGAAAAAGGGATTGAGCGGCTTAAGACCTTTTGCCAACGGTGCGGTGATGGGGTGTTTATGGCAGATCATAAAGATAGATTATCCTGTGGAAGCTGTGGTTATACAGTATGGAAGGAGAAATAATTAGTCTAGGCATAGAGGGCACAGCTGATACTCTAGGCGTTGGAATTATTTCATCATCAGGCAAAATTTTAAGTAATGTAGTAAAAAATCAGCCACTTACAACAGGTATCCATCCGAGAGAAGCTGCTCAGCATCACGCTGAAAATATGCACTTAACAGTTAGAAAAGCCCTTCAAATTTCTGGAATTAATCTAAAAGAAGTAGATTTAATATCATTCTCTCGTGGCCCAGGTTTAGGCCCGTGCCTTCGTATCGCAGCTGTTTCTGCAAGAACCCTTGCTTTAATGTGTAAATTGCCAATTCTAGGAGTAAATCATTGTATAGCACATATTGAAATTGGTCGTCTTTTAACTGGATCTATTGACCCTTTAACCCTATATGTTTCAGGAGGAAATACTCAGATAATTGCTTTTGAAGCTGGAAAATATCGTATATTCGGTGAGACTCTGGATATTGCTGTTGGTAATTGCATCGATCAGTTCGCTAGATCAATGAATTTAGGCAATCCCGGAGGCCCTGTTGTTGAAAAGCTTGCAAAAGAAGGAGATTATTTTAATCTGCCATATGTTGTCAAAGGGATGGATTTATCTTTTTCAGGTATATTAACTGCAGCTATTGAATCTACAAAAAAACACAGAATTGAAGACGTTTGTTGTAGCCTTCAAGAAACAATATTTACCATGTTGGTAGAGGTTACTGAACGAGCATTAGCTCATGGTGAAAAAAACGAGGTAATGTTGGTTGGAGGGGTGGCAGCAAATAAACGATTACAAGAAATGTTATCAATGATGACTCAGGATCATGGAGTGCAATTTTATGTTCCTAATAAAGAGGTTCTAGGAGATAATGGGGTGATGATTGCTTGGTTAGGCATCCTTATGCATAATGCAGGTATTACTCAAAAAATTGAAGATACTACCGTTTTACAGCGGTATCGTGCAGATGATACCGAGGTTGGTTGGCGTTGACAACTGAGATGATTGGGAAGGGTGCAGAGGCAAATGTATACCTGTATGGTAAAATAATAAAAAAAGAACGTATTTCGAAATCTTATAGGATCAAGGAACTTGATACCTCTCTTAGACTGAAAAGGACAAAACGTGAAGCCAAGCTTATGTCATTAGCACGAAGAGCAGGTGTTCCAACACCTATTATTTCAGATGTTGATATAATATCCTGTACTATTGAAATGAATTTTATAAACGGTAAGAAAATTAATAAACTCCTACCGATTGTATCAAAAAATGAACGCAGAGAACTATGTAGTAAAATTGGCAATCATACCGGAAAACTTCATTCTAATAATATAATCCATGGTGACTTAACTACCTCAAATATGATTAAATATAAAAATAAGATTTACTTTATAGATTTTGGTTTAGGGGATGTTAGTGTATCCCTTGAAGATAAAGGAGTAGACTTACTTTTATTTAAGAAAGCTTTACATTCAACGCATTTCAAATTTAAAAAGGAATGTTGGAATGGATTCATTGAAGGATACTCTAAGGTTTATAAAGACCACAATAATGTCCTCGTAAGACTCCAAGAAATTGAAAAGAGAGGACGATACTTCGTTGAGAGATAGAAAACGTCTAAAATTCTTATGAAAATTAATAGTGTTATTTAATTTTATAAATGAAAGTTGAGATTAATGAACGTTTAATTCTACTTTGGGATTTAAAAATCACCTATAGGAAATACAGTCTTGTGAAATTGGACATTCACTACATAAAGGCTTTAATGGTCTACATATCTGTTGTCCAAATTTAACAAATATTTCATTGAGTTCCAACCAATATTCCTCTGGAATAATCTTACAAAGCTCTTCCTCTGTTCTCTCTGGAGTTTTTGTCTTCACTAATCCCAGGCGATTAGAGATACGATGTACATGAATATCCACTGGAATCGCTTTCTGTCTGAATCCGTAAACAAGGACACAATTTGCTGTCTTTCTACCTACACCAGGTAACTGAAGGAGATCATGTATATTATCTGGTACTTTATTATTGTATTTTTTCATAATAATCTCAGCAACCTCTTTTATTCTCATAGATTTAACCCTGTAAAAACCAGAAGGCTTAATCAACTTTTCAATCTCCTCAATTGGTGCTGTGGCTAATTCTTTAGGAGTTTTATATTTAGAAAAGAGCTGATTAGAGGCTTTTAATGTGTTCTCATCACGGGTTCTCTGTGATAGTATAGTAGAAATTAAAACAACAAATGGTGAGCCCCCAAAATGCTCAAGAACCGTAATTCCACGTAACTTGCTTATTAATTCTTTAAAGTTCTCTATTTTGATATGATCCATCTATGTATTAACTCCGTTAGGTATATAATCATTATTTTATATGGGTCGTTGTTTCCATTTAACAGAACAGCCCCGTGAGGGTAAAAACGTATTATTAATTTTCTCGTCAGATAGCAAGGCCTTAATGGTCTCATCCATGTCATGTCTAGTAGGTATTTGATCGGGACTTAACGCATTATCTAAGCGACCATGATATACAAGTTTTAAATCTTTATCAAATAAAAATGGGTCAGGAGTACAAACTGCACCATAAGCTTTAGCTACATCTTGGGTAGAATCTCGAAGATAATGGAATCTAAACTCTTTCCTTCTTGCAATTCTAACCATGTTTTCATAACTATCTTCAGGGTAATTATCAGATTCATTTGGATTTATTCCAATCACTGCAAGTCCTTTTTCAGAATATTTACTATTAAGTATCTTTATGGTTTCCAACTTTGCCTTAACGTAGGGGCAATGGTTACACATGAATATTATAAGAGACGCATTTACACCTCGAAGTTCCTTAAGAGAATGCATCTCTCTATCAACACCTTTTAGAGTAAAATCAGGAGCATTTTCACCTATTTTCAGTTTTGGATTAGAGTCAATCAAAGTCATAATATCCTTAATATCATTTATTCTATTTTAATTCTTTTGAAAAAGGAAAAGGCTAAATAGCTTTCTCAAGTAATCCTTCAAGGATGAAATATCATTTCCTTACTTCTAACAAGGATAAATTTGTTGAAGCAAATAATCTATTTGTTGAGCATAGTTTAAAGCTTAATAGAATAACAAAAAGCTACGATGAAATTCAAGCTGACAACTTAATGGACGTTGTGATATCTGCTATAAAGGGCATTGTAAAACCTGGTGTATTTATAGAGGATTCTGGTCTTTTCATTAACGCCTTAGCTGGATTTCCAGGAGTATATTCCAGTTATGTTTATAAAACACTAGGAAATGTGGGTATACTTAAACTTCTAAATAATATAGATGATAGAAGTGCAATATTTGAATCTGTTATCGCTTATAAGGGTAAAAAAGAGGTAAAGATATTTAAAGGCAGTGTGAAAGGTAATATATCTCGTAAAATTAAAGGTTCTAATGGATTTGGTTACGATCCTATATTTATACCCCTGGGTTATGATGAGACTTTCGCAGAAAATTATGCAGTTAAAAGAGGGATGTCACATAGGAACGCAAGTATTACGAGGCTGATTGGTTATTTAAAGGAGGATTTGTAATGGCAAGGATGCATTCAAGGAAAAGAGGTAAATCTAAGTCTAAACGACCTTACCGAACAACTATCCCAGAATGGGTTGAGATCGACAAGAAAGAAATTGAGGAGATTGTAATTAACTTAAGTAAGAAAGGGGCATCTGCAAGTAAAATAGGTGTCGTCTTAAGAGATCAACATGGTATCCCAAGCACGAAACTTATGACTGAAAAGAGGATATCACAAATTCTAGATGAGAATAATATGTCTCCAGATCTTCCTGAGGATTTGATGAATCTAATAAGTACATCTGTTGCTCTAGATAGACATCGCACTAATAACCCTAAGGATATGACTGCAAAGCGGGGAATGCAGCTGGTGAATTCCAAAATAAATAGATTGGCGAAGTACTATAAGCGGGAAGGCCGGATTCCTTCAGATTGGAAATATAATCTAGAAAATGCAAAATTATTGGTTAGATAACGGAGTAAAATATGGTTTCTAATGCTACTAGAGAAATTTTTAAGGAATTTAATGAAGCTGCGCAGGTATTTAGAGATCTACCTTTAGATAAAAAAACGATTAAGGTTATAACTCATAATGATGCGGATGGTATAACAGCAGGGGCAGTTCTCCATAAAGCTCTTTGCCGAGAAAGACTTCCGGTCCATACTAGATGTTTGAAACAACTAGAGTCTAATTCTGTTAGAGACATAGCAAAGGAAAATCCTGAAATAATCATTTTTTCAGATCTAGGAAGTGGAAAACTCAATGAAATAAAAAATCATCTTCCTGAAAAAACAAAAGTCTTTGTTCTAGATCATCATCAGCCTCAAAAGGCAGTGTGTAACGGTCTGATACAAGTGAATCCTCATAATCATGGTATTGATGGAGCCAGGGAAGTTAGTGGTTCTGGAATGGCATATCTTTTCGCAAGGGCATTAAATCAGAATAATAAAGACTTAGCAGGACTTGCTTTAGTCGGTGCTATAGGAGATATCCAAGATTCAAGTGGTAAACTTATAGGTATAAATCGGGAGATCTTAAAAGATGCCACGGATGTAGGAATGATTCGAACAGATCAAGATTTGCGTCTTTACGGGAGACAAACTCGTCCGTTATACAAAGCACTGGAATATACTACAGAACCATTCATACCTGGATTAAGTGGTAGTGAAGATGCATGTATAAATTTTTTAGATAACTTGGACATCCCAATTAAGGAAAATAATGAATTAATAATGCTTGCAGATTTAGACAACGACAAAAGAAAACGACTAACTAATGCTATAATAATGAGGATGGTTGAGAATAAAGTACCTTCTAAATTTGCTGACAATATAGTCGGGGAGGCATATACTCTTCTGAATGAAGAGAGGCGAACTCCTCTTAGGGACACTAAAGAGTTTGCAACCCTTCTAAATGGATGTGGTAGAAATGAACAATATAGTATCGGTATGGCGATAGTCTTAGGTGAACGTTCAAAACTTTTTTCCAAGTCTTTAAATTTACTAAAAGATCACAAAAGCTATATTGCAAAGTGTTATACTTGGATTAAAGAAAATCATGAGAGAATCAAAGATGATGAAGTTCTTTACTACTTCCACGCAAAGGAAGATATTAATGATAATGTCATAGGTACCGTTGCTTCAATGGTACTCAACTCTCGAGTCCTTAATCCTATTAAGCCTATTATCGCATTTTCATTAACAACTGAAGGTGATGTCAAGATTTCTTCTCGAGGAACTAAGGAACTAATAGATGAGGGTCTAAATTTAGGCAAAGCAATGAAGTTTGCGTCTGAGAAAGTTGGTGGAGAGGGCGGGGGCCATAATATCGCTGCTGGTGCAAAGATTGGGGAGGGTAATGAGGAAGGGTTTTTAAAATATGCCAAGATAGAGATTAGGAGACAACTATCTGTATGAAGATTGTATCCGATATTAAGTTTTATTATAATTCTAAAGTAACAGCAGAAAAAATAGCTCATTTATTAGAAATAGATAATAATTCAGCATCCAGAACTTTTAATTTAAAAACATTTGCCAAAGGAAAAACTGTAAATACAGTGTTACAACATGAAAAATTAAGTACTTCGCTTTCTTCTATCGACGATATCCTTTTCACAGAAAGATTAATAACAGATATTCTGCCACTTTTAAAAAGATAAGCATGCTTGATATTACCCTAATAAGGGACAATCCTGAAATAATCAAAGATGATCTAAAAAAACGGGGGAGTAGTAATAAAATTGAACTGGTAGATACTCTCTTAGTTTTAGATAAAAAAAGAAGGGTATTAATTACCTCCGAAAACAATCTTCGGAGAAGACGGAATCAGATCTCAGGGGAGATAGGGCGAATGAAAAAAGAGGGTTCTGATTTAACCGAAAAGTTAAACGAGGCAAAAGAGACTCCAAGTAAAATAAAGAGTATTAGAAAGGAAATTGTAGAAGTAGAAAGAGAGATAGATTGTATCCTTTATAGTTTACCAAATACTTTGCATCCATCAGTACCTATGGGAGAAGGAGAAGAAGGTAATAAGTTAGTTAGACATTGGGGTAAAAAACGAATTTTTAATTTCAAACATAAGGATCATATTGATTTGGGACTCGATCTGAATTTAATTGATATAGAAAGTGCGGGAAAAGCAGCAGGTACTCGATTCTATTATCTAAAAAATGAATTAGTACTATTAAACTACGCTTTAGTAAAGTTTGCTTTAGATTTTATGGTTAAAAAGGGATTTTCTCTCTATCAACCTCCATACATGCTTCGGCGGAAAGGAATCGAAAACTCTACTGATTTAGCAGATTTCGAAGATGTAATTTATAAAATTGAAAAAGAGGATTTATATCTCATCCCTACTTCTGAGTTTGCCCTTCTCGCACTTAACACAGATAAAATTATTGAAAAAGATAGTTTACCACTCAAATACAGCGGTATTAGTCCATGTTTTAGAAAAGAAGCAGGTACTCATGGAAGAGATACTAAAGGTATTTTTCGTGTACATCAATTTGAGAAAATTGAACAATTTTTATTTTCTAGGCCCGAAAAATCTTGGGAAGAACATGAAGATTTAATAAAGAATGCTGAGAACATTTTTCAAAAATTGAAAATTCCCTATCGTATAATGAACATTTGTAGTGGTGATATAGGAAGTGTGGCATCAAAGAAATATGATTTAGAGGCTTGGCTACCAGGGCAAGGACGGTATAGAGAGATGGTTTCTTGCAGTAATTGTACTGATTATCAGTCAAGGCGGGCAAATATCAGGTTTAGGCTTAGTTCTGAGGAGTCTACTAGGTACGTTCACACGCTTAATAGTACACTTATAGCTACTGAACGAACACTTATAGCAATTATGGAGAATTATCAACTAGAAGATGGCAGCATTCAAATACCAAAAGTCTTAGTTCCTTATATGGGCGGCCAGACATTAATTAAACACAAGACATAAATAGCTGATAGATTCTTTTTTTCAAAAGAGGTAATTGCATATGGTGAAGAGTAAGAGGAAAAAGATTGACACCTGGAAGACGAAAAAGTGGTATGAAGTATTCACTCCATCAATGTTTGATAATACTAAGATATGTGACACTTTGGCCTCCAATTCATCTAATCTTATAGGCAGAGTAGTTGAAGCTACATTAAGAGATTTAATGGGTGATTTCTCAAAGCAGCATATTAAACTTGAATTTCAGATTGATAAAGTAGAAGGAGATAAGGCATACACAAAGTTTAAGTCACAGTCTCTATCTCGCGATTACATGCGGAGTCAGATAAGAAGAAAAACTACAAGGGTAGAAGGAATTACGGATGTAATTACAAAAGATGGACATAATCTCAGAGTTAAGACTATTGCATTGGCTCAAGGTAGAGCTCAAACTGCTCAGGAAAAGGATATAAGAAAAATTATGTTAAACAAGGTTGTTGAATCAGCAAAAAATGCTCCATTAGACATATTCATTAAAAATGTAGTAATGGGAAAGATATCTACTGATATGTACAAATTATCCAATAAAATTTATCCACTGAAGAGGGTGGAGATTAGAAAAGTAATTAAAATAGGCTCTTGAGCTCCGTTAAAAAACCTTGATTTCATAATGTATTTTAATAGTATGTTTTAGGTTGTATTTCAAATGTTTGATATAATCTTCGCGTCTTTATTTTGCTTGTTATTTGGCTTTATTATTTTTAGACTTAAAATTCTTGATTTAATTGGTACGTTTGCTGCAGTTATTTTAGGTCTTATTATAGGAGTTTTTGCAGGTTTTGAATGGCTTTCATTGGTTATAATTTTTATAATAATAAGTTTTATTACAACGAGATATAGATACTCGTATAAACATGAACTAGGGGTTGCGGAGAAGAATCGAGGTAAACGGAATCACTTTAGTGTTGTGGCAAACGGATTAATACCAGCAGTATTTGCAATACTTTGGTTTGTAAATCAAGATACTTTTTTTGGGACTATACTAAAGGCAGGATATATCGCATCTGTTGCTACTGTTACTGGTGATACATTATCTTCAGAGATTGGCATGCTGAGTAAAAATAAACCAGTACTTATCACTAGCTTTAAACCGGTTCCGGTGGGTACTCATGGTGGGATAACTTTATTGGGTGAGATAGGGGGATTAATGGGTGTCTTGTTGATAGGTTTCTCAAGTTATGCTATTGGTCTTGCATCTCTTGAATTGTCTTTAATTGCTGCACTTGTAGGTGGTACTTTAGGATTTAACTTTGATAGTATATTAGGGGCAATACTTGAAAGAAGGAAGTTAATAGATAACTCTACTGTTAATTTATTATCAAGCCTCACAGGTGGGTTTGTTGGAATCAGAATCGCTTTGAGCTTATAAATTAAGTACTTTTTAATGGAAAAATATTTTATATCCAGTCAAAAGAGATACCCAGATATGCCAAAAATTCTTATGTTGGTGTGCGATGGAATGGCAGATCGTCCATTAAAAGAACTCCATGGGAAGACTCCTTTAGAAGTTGCAATAAAAAAGAACCTAGACTTTATTGCTAAAATGGGGATAAATGGGCTTCTTGACCCTATTGCACCAGGAATAAGGGTTGGTTCTGATACTACACATTTAGCTTTATTAGGATATGATCCGTATTCTGTTTATACTGGTAGGGGCCCATTAGAAGCTATTGGTTGTGGAATCAAACTTAAAAAAGGGGATATAGCATTTAGGAGTAATTTTGCTACTGTCGATGAACAACAAATAGTTTTAGATCGTCGTGCTGGAAGAATAGATGAGGGAACGAAAGATTTAGCGAATGAGATTAATAAAATAAAAGTTTCTGGTGCGCAAATAATATTTAAAGAATCTACAGCCCATAGAGGTGCTCTTGTATTGAGAGGCATCGGATTGAGTTGTAATATTTCCGATTCAGATCCACATATCATTGGTTCAAAAGTTTTAGATGTAAATTCACTTGATTCCTCTTTAGAAGCAAAAAAATCTGCAGAGATTGTTAATGAATTTTCCAAAAATGCAATGAGAGTCTTAAAGGACCATGAGATTAATGTTGTTAGATTAAAGAACGGATTAAATCCTGCTAACATGCTTTTGCTAAGAGGGTGTGGTTCCCCTCCAGATATATTATCATTTAAAGATAAATATACTTTGGAAGGCGGATGCATTGCTACAACTGGTATCCTAAAAGGGCTTGCAAGAAGTTTAGATATGGAACTTATACCTGCTAGAAAAGATTATAAAAAACGGATTATAGACGCATTAAAATATCTTGAAAATAATGATTTTCTCCTCATAAATTTTAAAGAAACCGACGATGCCTCCCATGATAATCTACATTTAGAAAAAATTAAAATAATTGAAAAAATTGATCGTGTGTTAGGTCCTCTAAAAGAATTCATAAAAGAAAATTATCTAATTATTCTCAGCGATCACACAACTTCAACTAAATATGGTGACCATACAGCAGATCCTGTACCTATTGTTATCGCAGGCCCGGAAGTTAGACGTGACAATGTAGATAAATTTGATGAGATACATGTGGCTAGAGGGGGATTAAATAGGATTAAGGGTAAGAATCTGATTCCTATTATGTTGGACCTAATCAATAAATCAGAAAAATTCGGAGCTTGAATATGGATAAATCCAATTATATATTTAGAGCCTATGATATTCGAGGAATTTTTAATCAAGAATTAACTGCTGAAATGTCTACGAAAATTGGGATGGCTTATGGTACCTACTTAGGAGGAAAAGGAAATATTTTCATCGGTCGTGATGGGAGAACAAGTAGCAAGATAGTAGAAAATGCCTTTATATCAGGGCTTGCATCCACAGGATGTAACTGCATAAGTGGAGGTCTTATACCAATTCCAGTATCCAATTTCCATATATGGTTAGGGAAATATTCAGGAGGAGCTTATATAACCGCATCTCATAATCCATCAGAATATAATGGTATGCGTTTCCGCCATGATGATGGAACTGGTTTTACTAAAGAAAATGAGATTATTAAAGATTTATTTGAAAATAATGAATTTCATCTTGTACCCTGGAATGAGTTGGGAGGAATAAGTTATTTAAATTCCGAGGAATGCGTAGATCAATACTTAGATTTTATTTTAAAAAAAACCTATGTCGAGCGTAAACTAAAAGTAGTACTAGATCTCGGAAATGGCGTTTCTGCTTTGAGCGCTCCAAAAGCATTTGAAATAAGCGGGGCAAAAGTTTTTACCATTAATGACAGTATCGATGGAACTTTTCCAGGAAGACCATCAGAACCTAATAATAAAACCTTAGGTAGTCTCAAAGATACTGTAATTGATAAAAAAGCTGATTTTGGTGCTGGTTACGATGGTGATGGTGATAGAGTTATATTTATCGACGATGAAGGAAGGTTAGTATCATCCGAAAATATAGGTATTTTAATTAGTAGGGAGCTTCTTAAGAAGAAGGGGGGGACTATCGTCGCGAATATAGAATGCTCTATGATAATTGATGAAGAAATTCAAAAGTTAGGAGGAAAGGTGATTAGAGTTAGGGTTGGAGATGTGTTTATTAGTGAAGCTATAAAAAAACACAATGCATTATTCGCACTTGAAACAAGTGCACATTTTTTTTTCCCTGATTTTTATCCATTCGACGACCCCTTGATTACAAGCATGAAATTGGGACAGATACTCTCTAAATCTAATCAAAAGTTTTCGGATATTGTTGATGAAATACCCCATTATCCAAAGATAACTAAGAATTTCTCATGTCATGATAACATTAAGTTTAGGGTTATGGAACGTATCATCACTATTTGGAGCAAAAGAGGATATAAACTTGATTTAACTGATGGGGCTAAAGTATCCTTTGAAGATGGATGGGCTTTATTGAGACCTAGCAACACAACTCCATTAATAAGAGCTTCAGTTGAAGCTAATTCTAAGAACAGAGTGAGGGAGCTAATGAGAATGGTTGAGAAAGATTTTACTGGAGCCTGTGAATGAAAGCTGTTATTTTAGCAGCGGGTAGAGGAACCCGTTTGACTCCATTGACAAATACTATGCCTAAATGTATGCTTCCATTAGCAGGTAAACCAATATTAGAGCATATCATACACGCTTTAGTTGATTCTGGTATAACTGATTTAATCCTAGTTGTCGGTTATAAGAGTAAGGATATAATCGATTACTTCAATAAAGCTAGTTATAACGGAGTTAAACTTAGGTATGTAACTCAAAAAAATAAACTTGGTACAGCACATGCACTAGGAATGGTCAGGATAGATGATGATTTTATTGTATTAAATGGGGATACTTTAATTTCTAAAAAAACTATTGAAGAGGTTCTAAAAAGTTATAAAAGTGGCGTTTATATTGCTCTGAAGACTGTTAAAAATCCCAAAAACTACGGGGCAGTTTTACTCAAAGGAGATAGAGTAGTCAAGCTTGTAGAAAAGCCAGAAAAAAAGATTTCTCCATTAATAAATGCAGGAATATATATTTTTTCTCCAGAAATTTTTAATGCTATTAAAGATACAAAAAAGTCTGAAAGGGGAGAATATGAACTTACATCTTCCATTAATCTTCTATTACAAAAAGGAATTCCAGTCAAAGGGATTAAAATTACCGAGTTGTGGGAAGATGTTAGTACACCTTGGAGTTATCTTAATTCAAATCATGCTGCAATAGATTTAATGAAGACAAGTATAAAAGGTACAGTGGAGGGTCGTGTAACAATAAAAGGAAAGTTATTTTTAGGTAGTAACTCGATTATCCGTTCAGGATGCTATGTTGAGGGGCCTGTTTATATTGATGATGGTTGTGTTGTTGGCCCAAATGCGTATATCAGACCCTATACCACAATAGGGCGGGGTTGTCGAGTTGGGAATGCAGTAGAGATTAAAAATTCACTCATTATGAAAAACACTAAGATCCCTCACCTTTCGTATGTCGGAGATTCTATTATTGGTAGAAATTGTAACCTTGGTGCAGGAACTAAAGTTGGGAATGTACGCCTTGATAAAGGTATAATCAAAATGAGAATAAATAAGAATCTAATGGACACTGGTATGCAGAAACTGGGATGTGTGGTAGGAGACAATGTTAAAACTGGTTTGAATGTTATGATAAATTCTGGAAGAAAGATAAGTCAAGACGCTTCAATTGGTCCAGGTGTTATAGTTTATAAAGACATTAAATCAAAATCTACTATCTTGAATAAACAAGAACTAGAAACAAGATAGATGTGGTAAGTACTGAGGATTTCTTCAATGATGTAAAGTTACAATTTGCCATAACAATCTAGATGAACCTCCATAAACCATCTATTGTTTTAAATTTTTTATTCGTCATATTAATTTTCACAATGATAAAAACTGTTGTTAAGCTTTATTTAGAAATCCATGCGTGAGAGGAATGTAATTATAAAAGAATATAGAAAAAAACTCAGAGTTGCATTAGTTTATCCTAATTTGTATTCTATTGGAATGTCTAATCTTGGTGTACAACTTTTATATGATCTTTTAAACTCAAGAGAAGATATTTATTGTGAACGATTTTTTACGGATTTTAATAAAAGTCTTGAAACTAATTCATTACTCCAGGATTTTGACGTAATAGCATTTTCTTGGCAATTTGAACTTGATGCATTAAATATCCTCAAGATTTTGCATCAGAATCGAATACCGATTAGAAGAGAAATGAGGAATCAATTAGTTATTGCAGGAGGGCCTTGTACCGTTAATCCATATCCAATGCGAAATTTTATAGATTTATTCTACATAGGCGATGCAGAAGTTAATTTGTTAAATCTACTTTATGCCTGGAATGAGGATAAGGGAAAGAACAATTTAGAAAATTTAGCCGACTTTAAGGGTATTTATGTTTCTGAGAAAGATAATTCGGTAGATAGAGCGTATTTTAAGGATTTGGATAGTTACCATCCAACCCATCAAATAATGTCATCAGCATCTGCATTTGGAAAAAGTTTTCTTTTAGAGGCTAGTAGGGGTTGCTCTTCCAGATGTAGATTTTGTATGGGGGGGTATATTACTAAACCACGTAGAGAAAGAAGTCTGAAGAGATTAATAGAAATAACTAATCAAGGAATAAAATCATGCAATCCAGATAAAATTGCAGTATTGGGTGCCTCCATATCGGATTATTCACAAATTGATAATTTATGCCATCATCTACTCAATAAAAGCCGGCAGATTTCAATACCCTCCATGCGTGCCGATAGTTTATCATCGGAAGTGCTTAAGTCCCTCGTATCGAGTGGACAGCGAAGCATAACTCTTGCTCCAGAATCAAGTCAACGTCTAAGGTGTGTAATGAACAAGGGTATCAATACTAGTGATATTTATGATGCTACTAAATTAGCCTTTGATTTAGGAATCAAAAGAATTAAGTTATATTTTATGATTGGCCTACCTGGCGAAACTAAGGAGGATATTAGAGAGATAATCACTTTAGTAAGAGGGATTAAAGGAAGAGTTAAGTTGAGTGTAAATCCTTTCGTTCCTAAACCTCATACTCCTTATCAATGGGTTGAATTTGCAGATCAGAGTATATTAAGGGAACATATAAATCTCCTAAAAAAGGAGTTTCGCAACTGCGTTTTTGAAAATCCAAAAAAATCATTCCTACAAGCGACAATTGCTAGGGGAGATGAATCTCTCGGCAAAATCTTAGAAAGAGCTTTAGTATATGGGTTTGGTATGGGAGCTTTTCGGAGAGCATTCAAAGATGAAGGGATGGAGTATAATCATTTCACCAGCGCTAAGAATCTGGATGATCCCTTTCCTTGGGATAAAATTAATGTAGGGGTTAAAAAAAATAGGCTGAATAGGGAATATACCCAAGCATTTAATACTTTAAACGCGTGCTGACCAAATATAAATACTGGCTTCTAATAATTAACCCTATGGAACTAGGAATAGTTGGCAAGCCAAATGTTGGTAAAAGCACTTTTTTTAATGCAAGTACCCTTAGTAATGTAGAGGTAGGTAATTATCCTTTTACAACCGTAGGTTATAATAAGGCTATTGCAACCGTTAGATCACATTGTCCTTGTAGTGATATGGATCTAATATGCAATCCCAAGAACTCTATATGCATCAGTCATAATCGTTTCATTCCATTAGAGATAATCGATGTTGCAGGACTTGTACCTAAATCCCATGAAGGTTTTGGACTTGGAAATCAGTTTCTGGATGAGATTCGAAGGGCAAGAGTACTAATACATGTTGTAGATTTGAGTGGAGGAACTGACGAAGAAGGTAAATCTATTGCAATAGGAACGCATGATCCTTTAAACGATGTGAACTTTCTAGAGGAAGAAATTGAACTTTGGTTTCTTAACATTTTTAAACGCAATTGGGATAAAATTGCTAGGAAAGTACAGTTTGAAGGTATGGACTTTATTAGGTATTTTAATGATATGTACTCTGGTTTAGGTTTCACAAAGTCAGATATTTCCTGTGCTATCCAAGATTCAGGGGTAAATCCTAAGAAACCTAAAGAGTGGGATAGTGAAGAATTAATATTATTTTCTAGAACTTTGAGGAAATATTCAAAACCAATTATAATTGCAGCAAATAAGGCGGATGTAAAAGATTCAATCGAAAACATTAAAAAAATGCAAAAGAAGCTTTCTTTTCCTGTAATCCCAACAAGTTCCATGGGGGAATTTGTACTACGTCAACTATCTAAAGATGGTGCTATTGAATATATCCCTGGAGATTCAGATTTTAAAATTGTTGATAAGGCGAAGATAAATTCTAAACAAAACAAAGCGTTGGATATAATCAAGGATGTTTTAGATAGATATGGAAGCACAGGGGTTCAAAGTTGTATCAATACCGCGGTTTTTAATATTCTAGGTAAAATCCCCGTTTATCCTGTGGAAGATGAGAACAAATATGCTGACAAATATGGAAATGTTCTACCTGATGCATATTTAATGAATCCCGGATCAAACCCCAAAGATTTGGCATTTAAGATACATACAGATATTGGCAAGAGCTTTATTGGGGCTATCGATGCCAAAACTAAAATAAAAATAAAGAGTGACAAAGAATTAGAAAAAAATTCAATTATTAGAATATTAACAAAAAAATAGTAGCTTCAGTAGACCCTTTATTGGAGCGAAGTCTATTGTGGGATTATGGGTCATGAATAATCTAATTTTTAATTTTATTGACCTTCCAAATTCTTGGTACCCATATTTTTTGATAACGTACTACAGTTGAAAACATAAATAAAATAATCATTCTAGTACTGAGCTTGCTGATGAGTATTGTGGAGAGCTCAGTAAGGCTTGTATGGTCTCACAACCTAGGGAAGTAGTGATTACGGGTAATAAACCCGTAACCCAAGGCCGCGACCGGGAATCGAACCCGGGTTATGGGATCCACAGTCCCATATTCTAACCACTAAACTATCGCGGCCACAATCATCTTTGTAATTCCTAGAGGTAAAAAATTTGTTGTACATTCTTTTTAGACATCAGTTCTATATTGTAATGATATGCTAAATTATTTTATAATAGTCTATTTCTTTAACCACTGTTTTAATCACTTTTGAAATCTATACGATGTCCGAGTTTTTTCTTTTTTGTTTTTAAGTAATTCTCATTAAATATGTTAGGTTCAGTATCTAGTGGAGTACGTTTAGTTACTATAATTCCCCCTTTCTCTAAATCACTGATTTTTTTAGGGTTATTCGTTAAAATGTTTACGGATTTTACTTTAAGAAATTTTAAAATTTCTCCAGCAATACTATAGTTACGTAAGTCCCCTTCAAATCCTAAAGCATGATTTGCTTCTACAGTATCTAAGCCTTTGTCTTGAAGATTATATGCTTTAATCTTATTGATTAGCCCTATACCTCGTCCTTCTTGTCGTAGATATAAAAGAATTCCAAATTTTTGGATTCCTACATATTCCAATGCGGTTAGAAGTTGATCTCTACAATCACATCTTAGAGACCCTATAGCATCACCTGTAATGCACTCAGAATGTATTCGAAGGGTGACATTAGATTTATCTGTTATATCTCCTTTAATAACCGCTATATGCTCCTTATCGTCTATCTTATCATAGAAAACGATAATTTTAAAGTTACCATATCTTGTCGGCAACATTGAGGAGGCTGCATTTACAATATTTATAGCTGTATTATCCTTTTTCATTGGTAATAGCTCAAGTTTCAAGTATTTGAAATTAATCTCTTAAAGAAATTAAGATTTTACACTAGTGAAAAAAAATTTGAATATTCCATATAATAATTTAAAATCATTGTAAATTACATTTAAAGTACCTACTTTTCATATGGAACTATAATTATTCCACATTCTCCGAATGCTGCCACTTTCCTGCTTACACTGCCTAAAAATAGCCTGGAGATTGTACCTTTTCCTGTAGTTCCCATTATTATAGTTTGTACATCTTGTTCATCTGAAAATTTAAGGATTTCTTTGACAGGATGGCCTTCTTTTATGAATGTATCCACAGTTATCCCTGATTTCTTCCCAGATTCTTGAATATCTTTCATAATTCCTTGTCCGACCTCTATCTCTTCAGTGGATCGGGCTACAAATATTGTAAATATTTTAGAAATTCCAACCATTTTTGCAAATTCAAATGAATAATCTAATGCCCTTTTAGAATATTTTGAGCCATCAACTCCAACAAGGATATTAGAAAATTTTTGTGTATCCTTTTCAACTAAATATATCGGTTTTAAAGATCGCCCAATAATCTTTTGAGTTACATTTCCTATCGCTCCTTCTGGTGAGAATCGCCTAATACCTAGAACAACCATATCAAAATTTTTAGCTGTTTTTAAAATTTCTTCATGAGGAGTTCCTTCTACAATTGAAGTTGTTGCCTTTATTCCTTCTTTGGTTGCTAAATCAACGGCCTTTTTAAGAGTATCTTTTCCTCCTTGTTTCATTTGGGAAACTACTTCTTCAGGAAATTGTAGGTACCCTCTCATTGGACTTGTATCTGTCACATTAAGAAATCTAAGACTAGTTCTTAAAATTTTGGTTAACCGTATTCCAACTTTTGCAACATCCGGATTAAATGGTTCTTTGAGCGGAACAAGTATCTTCATTTATTACACCTCATTAACCTTCCATAAAATGTTCAGGGAAGAGTAGCATAAATATCATTGCAACTGTACAGGTCAAAATCATTATGGGCGTCCCCACCCTTATCCAGTCATGCATAGTAATTGGGTGACCCCGTCTTTCTGAAATGCTAATAACAATTACATTCGCTGTCGAACCTATTGGAGTACCATTCCCTCCAAACCCTACTCCCATAGCTAATGCCCAATATAAAGGTGCAGTGTTTACTCCTAGTTGCCCCATCTCTGCTATCACTGGTAACATAGCTGCAGTAAATGGGATATTATCAACTATTGCCGATGCAACTGCCGATATCCATATGAACATTATAATAGTAAGGGTCATATTTCCTCCAGCCGCATCTGCCATCCAAAACCCAACAGCAGATAGTATTCCAAGTTCCTCTATAGAACCGACTAGTATGTACAAGCCTGCAAAGAACAGCAATACAGGCCATTCTATCCTTTCAACAACTTCATAAATATCAGGTAGATTTAAACACAGTGCTATACCTCCCCCAATTAATGCAACGGTAGCTACATTTAGATGAAATAGGAATTCATTAGAGATATATAGGACAATTGTAAAGGCCAAAGTACCTACCGTTTTATACATCATTGATTTACTCTTTACATGTTCCCATTCATCCATTTTCATAAGTTCTTTTATCCCTTTTGGAGTCTCTCCAGTCCATTTTCTGTAATAAAATAATAAATACAAAATTGTAACCAACCAGGCTGCAAGTACTGGAGGTCCAAGGTGTATTGGAAATGAATTAAAACTAAAGCCACTGGCAGAAGCAATCATTATATTAGGTGGGTCCCCAACTAATGTGCCCACTCCCCCAGTATTTGCTAGGATTCCTACTCCAATCAAGATTGGAATCGCAGAAATTCCTAGTCGATTACAAATCATTATTGTAATTGGAGCAAATAGAATGATAGAAGTTACATTATCTATGAATAAAGATATAACGGTATTTCCTGTTCCAAGAAGGATAAGTAGAAGCCAGGGTTTCCCTTTCGATGCTTTTGCAAATTTAATCGCAACAAACTCAAAGAATCCGCTTAGCTCTAATATACTGGCTATGGTCATCATACCCAACAACAAGCCTATAACATTGAAATCAATAAACTCAAATATTATACTTTCATTTAAAAACCCATAAAATTTTCCAATGAGCAGTATAACTATTGACCCACCCCAAGCTACTATTGTCCTATGAATCTTTCCATGAAAAATAAGTGCAAATATAATTGCAGATACTAATAGGGTAATTAATACAGGAGTTTCCATTATGTTTATCCATAAGATTTATTTTAAGTTAAGAATTTCTTCTAAATGATTTTCATGGAAGTTTATAAGCAACCGTTTTTCCTCTTTTATTGTAGATGCAATGAACTTAGTATCAGTTCTAATTACACCTTTTATCGACGAAACATCTTTCAAGAGCCTTTGCAAATCCTTTTTGTCTTTAGCTCTTAAGAATACCAAAAAATCTACGTCTCCTAATACATAATATACTGCAACTACGCCTGAAATTTTTGATATCTTTTTCCCTACATCTTCAGATTCAGCATACCAATGAATTTTATCTGTACTTACGTATACAGATGTAATAGCTGAAACTTCTAGCCCCAGTTTTTCTGGGTCAAGTTCCATTACACTCCTCTTTATTATTCCATATTTTCTCAGTTTACGGATTCTGTAATGTACTGTGGATCTTGATATTTTAAGTGAGTCTGCTATAGCATCGAGATTTGTTGATCCAAATTTATCCATATATTGGAGTATTCGAAGATCATTTTTATTTAACTCCACCATATTTAATTATATTTTTAGCACACATATTTATATTTTTACAATAAATTAGAACTTTCTTCTAATAACTTCTTGGTTTATAAACAATGTCCCAATCTATTTTGGATGGTTTACTGTGGCATCAACCATAGCACGTACGTTTGTATTTAAAGTTAATGGTGGTATTGCACATCCTGGAGTAACTATGTCTACTCCTTCTTCAATGCATCGTTTAACATCTTTATTTACATCATCAATGGTTCCATGCATTAAAGACGATATTGTATCAACATTTCCTGCTACAGCGACTTTTCCTTTTAATTTAGCAAGTATATTAGTTAGATTCGCTTTACTGTCAATACTTATTATGTCTGTACCAGTTTCAGCCATTTTTTCAATTACAAATTCTGTATTTCCACATATATGTAGAGCTGTAAGTCCATTCAATCCCTTTATTAATGCACTATTATGGGGAAGTGCAAATCTACCATAAAATTTATTTCCAATTATATCCGGTGAAGCAACCATATCCTCTACACAAACTAGACATGCTCCTCGGTCATACATTGCATTTCCGTATTCTTTTAAAATCTCTAAGCTCAGTTCATTGAATTCTATAACTTTATCTGGATCTTTCATTACAAATTTAAGTAATTTTACAACTTCTGCAAGAGCAGCCGATAAGGATAAAGGCCCATTTATACGTCCCATAACAGGTACCGTGTCTCCATATTTTTTATCTAGAATCTCGATAGCATCTAATACTACAGCCATCCTGCCCTTTTCCGTAAAATTTTCAGGAATATCTATGTCATCCACAGATTCAAATCCTTTATGAAAAGTTGCAGGAATCGATTCTTTTTTATCTAATTCCCACTTAATATTACATCCTAAAATTTCTGGTTCAACTGTTTGGCAAAATGGAACACCTATGCCTTCAAGTTTATTTTGCTCCCATACCTGAGCTGCCAATAAAGCCATTTTGTCAGCTTTTTTGTGTGCTTCAGGCCAAAACACCCCCACATTTTCCATTTGTTCTAAAGTTACTGTTTGATTAAAGCATGTAATAGGAGGTCTATCGAGTTTTTCTAATTTTATAGCTTTTACTAATCTATCTTTTGGAGTCATATTTAAAATTTGGATAAGGGTAATATATAAACATTTCTTAATTTACAAAAATGTTTAAAAAAATCAGATATAAAATCGACATTCACAGATAAGATAGTATTCAATTGATATTTTTTAATAATAATTCACTCTTTATCTAACATCCGTACAATTTCTTCTGCCATTTCCCCGGTTGAGGCGTTTCCCCCCAAGTCATAAGTTACCCTTTTTCCTTGACGAATAACTTTTTTTAATGACATTTCAATTCTATCTGCAGTTTTAGTTTCACCAATATGTTTAAGCATAAGTATAGCACTTAATATAATTGCTGAAGGATTAACTTTATTCATTCCAGCGTATTTGGGAGCTGAACCATGAACTGGTTCAAAAACTGCAATTTTCTCTCCAATATTAGCGCTAGGTGCCAATCCTAGTCCCCCAACTAAACCAGCACATAGATCAGAGAGAATATCTCCAAAAAGATTTGTAGTTACAATAACATCAAATTTGTCTGGGTTTTTAACCAGTTGCATAGCCATATTATCAACAATACGGTCTTCAAATTCTACTTGTTTATAATTCTCTGATATCTCCTTTGCACATTGAAGAAACAACCATCCAGTTGTCTTTAAAATATTAGCTTTATGTACTGCCGTTATCTTTTTACGTTTCTCCTTAACTGCATAATCAAAGGCAAATTTAACGATCATCTCAGAGGCATTTCTAGTAATCCGATTAACGCTTTCGGCTATAGTTTTTCCTTCGTCTACAAATCGTTCAATTCCTGAGTAAAGCCCTTCGGTATTCTCCCTTACCATTACAATATCGATATTAGTATATCTTGACTTTACACCTTTATAGGTTTTAACCGGCCTTAAATTGGCGTATAGGTTTAGTAGTTTCCGAATTCTAACATTTATGCTACGGAATTCTCCTCCAATTGGAGTGGTTAAAGGACCTTTTAATGCTACCTTATTTTTTTTTATACTCTGAATAAGTTCTTCAGAGAGGGGAGAATTGCCAGAGTCCATTGCTGATTGGCCTGCTAAAATTTCTTCAAATTTTATACGTGCACCTGAGGCTTCAAGTACTTGAAGTGTTGCGGATACAATCTCAGGACCGATTCCATCTCCAGGGATAAGAGTTATCTTTCTCATAATTATCTTAATTTAAAATCGCCATTTTTTTTTATATGCTCTACTAATCCTCCATCTTTAAGAATCTTGGTCATAACTTTGGGTAACGGGTTAAACATTGTTTCAATGTTTTTTGTTATGTTTTTAGCTTTTCCTTGTTCTAAATCTACATCCACTATATTGCCATCATCAAATATGCTTGTGTCACAAATAATAGCTGGTAGTCCAATGTTAATGCAATTCCGGAAAAAAATTCTAGCAAATGAACTTGACATTATACCTACAATACCAGATAGTTTAATTATTCTAGGAGCATGTTCCCTACTTGATCCCAATCCAAAGTTTTCACCAGTTACAATGAAATCCCCAAGTTTAACTTCGGTAGCGAATTCAGGTCTTGCATCTTCTAATACATGTTTAGCAAGTTCTGGAAGATTAGATCGGAGATGAAAGTATCTTCCAGAAGCTATTAGGTCCGTACTTATATTATCTCCAAATTTCCAGACTCTACCACTCATACATAACCTCTTGGATCTGCAATTTTCCCTTCAATAGCAGTTGCAGCAGCAGTTGCAGGAGATGCAAGATAAATGTAAGATTTTGGATTTCCCATTCTCCCTTTAAAGTTTCTATTATGCGTAGTAAGGCAGCGTTCACCATCACCCAAAGTACCAGCATGAACACCAACACATGGTCCACATCCAGGGGGATTTACTACGGCTCCAGATTTAATAAAAATTGCTATTAAACCCTCTTCTATAGCTTTTTGATAAATATTATTTGAAGCAGGAGTAATTATAAGTCGCGTATCAATATTCTTTTCTCTTCCATCCAATATACTAGCCACAATCCTAAGGTCTTCAATTCTACCGTTTGTACAGGTGCCTATGGATACCTGGTCAATTGCAACATCACACTCTTTATCTCCAATATTCCTAACGTTATCCACCCAATGAGGAAGTGAAACTGTTGGTCCTAACTCTGAAATGTTATAATTACGAATTTTTTCATATACTGCATCATCATCTGGATATATTTCTTTATAATCTTTAATTCGCCCATTTTTTTTTAGATAATCTTTGGTTACTTTATCGCTTGGCATTACTCCTGTTTTTGCTCCAGCTTCAACGCTCATGTTGGTGAGTGTAAGTCGCTCATCCATATCTAATCCTCTTATCCCAGGTCCAGAAAACTCTATAGCTTTATAATTAGCACCAGCAGATCCCAAATCACCTATAATCCTAAGTATTAGATCCTTTGCAAACACTCCTGATTGAAACTTTCCTTCAATTTCAATTTTAATACTCTTTGGAACACGTAACCAAGTTTTACCTAGTGCCATACCAATAGCAATGTCTGTTGAACCCATTCCCGTTGCAAAAGCACCAAGTGCACCTCCAGTACACGTATGTGAGTCAGCACCTATAACTACATCCCAGGGTCTAATTAGTTCCTCGGCAGCTTTTTGATGGGATATTCCCTGTCCTATATCTGATAGACTAATTTTGGCTTCCTTTGCAAATTGTCTAAGTATAGTGTGATCGTTGGATAATTCTTTATTAGGTGAAGGTGATGCGTGATCAATAAATAAATAAGTTTTTTTAGGATTAGCAACATCTGATACTCCCAAATCACGTAACTGTTCTAATGTTAATGGTCCTGTACCATCCTGAACGTAGGACAGGTCTACCTTTGCTATAATAAAATCTCCCGCAACTCCCCCATTTTCTGAATGTTTGCTCAGGATTTTCTCAGATATTGTGAGGCCCATCCCATTTACTCCTTAATAACACTTTTTGCGATTTCTACAAGTTCTTTATTATTTATTGCACTCTTACGATTTGCTGATTGACTCTTTACTAATTCAACTATCTCAAGTAAATCGTCTTTTTCAGTTTCAATACCTAATTTCTTAAGCTTATCCCACACAGCGTGTTTGCCTGAATGTTTACCAATAACAATGTTCCTACTTGCACCAATTTCATCTGGCATAAATGACTCGTAGGTATATGGATTTTTCAATACACCATCAACATGAATACCTGATTCATGAGTAAACATGTTCTGACCTACAATTGATTGGTTAAATGGTACAGGAATTCCACTTGCCTTCTCTACGTAGCTCGATACTTCAGAAAGACTATTAATTTTAAATGGTAATTTAAGATTGTAAAGTTTTGTAAGACTCATGATAATTCCTTCTAGAGAAGAGTTTCCAGCTCTTTCGCCTAAACCGTTTATTGTAGTAGATGCCCATCTTGCACCTCCCTCAAAAGCAGCTAAAGCATTTGCTATGGCTAATCCATAATCATTATGAGTATGGATTTCAACATCAATTCCAATATCATGTATTATCTTTTTTGTAACATATTTACTAGAATGTGGTATCAGGACTCCGAGAGTATCACATATCCTAAGTCTATCAGCACCTACTTCTTTACCTTTAGATGCAAATTCCCTTAAGAATTCATATTCTGTCCTTGAAGCATCCTCTGAATTTAATGACACATATAAACCATGGTCTTTAGCGTACTCAACCATGGTTACAGCCTTCTTAATAACTTCTTCTTTACTCATCTTAAGTTTGTATTTTAAGTGCAATTCCGAAGTCGCTATAGAAATGGCTATAGCGTCGCATCCAGTTTTAATTACTGCATCCACATCATTTTTAACTGGTCTTGACCAACCCATGATACTTGAATCGAGACTTTCTTTTGAAATATCCTTAACTGCATTAGTTTCTCCAGGAGACATAGCTGGTGTGCCTGCTTCAATCTGTTGAACTCCAATTTCATCAAGACACTTAGCGATATGCAGTTTCTCTTCATTTGAGAAAACAACTCCGGGGGTTTGTTCTCCATCGCGAAGAGTTGTATCATTTAAATTGATATCATTATTAGGAAATTTTTCTTTTATTTCCTCTTTAAAATTATAGTGGCTAATAAACATCGTTTCATTTCTTAAATAGTATACACCTTATTTTCAATCATAACTCCTTATAACTTTTTTGAAAAATATTTAGTATTTTCATTTCTATTTTATCCGTTGATTATTTATTTAGAAAATAAACTAATCCTTTTATATTCTTACATAGGTTATACTAAATAATGCTTATTCTTTCAGAAGAGGGAAAAAAGTATCTAAAAGATGGTCTACCTGAGGTCAATTTATATTCTTTATTGGATAAAGATCCCATTGAAATTGACTATGCAAAGGATAAGATTAAGAATTTTTCTATTGGTTTGATTTGGGGGAAAAAAAATGGGTGGATTACCATAAAAGGATCAAAGATTCTAAAACTTAAACAAAAGGAAGGATACACATTACCCCTAGCATTGGCACAGATATCCAAAGGAGAAAAAGTAGAACAACAAAATTTAGACTTACTCATTAAAAGAAAATTGGTAATTAAAGAAAAAAAGGCTAATTATAGAAAAATAGGGGGGTCTATTACAAGTTTAACACCTGAACTTATTCAGACAAGACAATGGAAAGAATTTAATCTTAAACCTTACAATGTCAAGGCAGTTGGCAGTAGAATCTTTCCAGGCAAACGGCAACCCTACACAAGGTTCATCAATAATGTTAAACGTAAGTTGGTTGAACTGGGGTTTAAAGAAATGACAGGAACTTTAATAGAAACTGAATTTTGGAACTTCGATGCTTTATTTCAACCACAGAATCATCCCGCTCGGGATTGGACTAGTACGTATAAGTTAAAAAACCCTGAATTTGGACATCTTCCAAATAAAAGGCTAGTTGATAATGTTAAAAATTCTCATGAAAACGGAATTTCTGGAAGTAGAGGGTGGGGATATCAATGGGATCCTATGAAAGCTGCCAGGCTTATGCCACGAGCTCATGGAACATGTCTTTCTGCAAGAACGTTAGCTTCTAATAAAGAAGGTACAGGCAAATATTTTGCTGTTGCAAGATGTTATCGTCCTGATGTGCTTGACTCTACACATCTTATTGAATTCAATCAGATTGAAGGAATTGTTGTAGATGAGTCATTAAATTTAAGCCATCTTTTAGGAATTCTTGAAATTTTTGCAAAAGAGATAGCTGGCGCCGAAAAAATTCGATTCTTCCCTGATTATTATCCATTCACTGAACCATCTGTTCAGTTATCAGCGAAACATCCAGAGTTTGGATGGATGGAATTTGGAGGGAGTGGAATATTTAGGGAAGAGTTAACAAAGCCTTTAGGAATCAACATCCCCGTGATAGCTTGGGGAATAGGTATTGATAGACTTGCGATGTTTAAGCTTGGAGTTGACGATATACGCAACCTTTTCAGTAAAGACTTAAAATGGCTTAGAGAATCTAAGGTGGCATTATAATTATGCCTACAGTACAATTTAATCTCAGCGATCTCGAAAACCTTGTAGGCCAATCAATTAAATCTTCAGAATTAGAAGAAATTGTACTGTATGTAAAAGGGGAAATTGACTCAATTAATGGAGATGAGATTAAGCTCGATATAAAAGATACTAATCGTCCTGATTTATGGAGTATTGAAGGAATAGCTCGTGACCTTAGGAGATATTTGGGGAACGATGAAATATTAAAAAGTTTCAATGTCGATTCTTCAGGAGTTTCTCTTGAAATAGATAAAAAGGTAGAAAAAGTAAGGCCAAAAGCAATCGGTGCGGTAATAAAGGATGTATCTTTATCTAACTATTCCCTTAAACAATTAATTCAGCTTCAAGAGAAAATTCATTTTACACATGGCCGTAATCGAGAGGAAGTTGCTATTGGGGTTTATGATTATGATAAATTAAATTTTCCAATAATATATACCACAGTTGACCCTGAAGGTTTAGCGTTTGTACCCCTGGATTTTGATAAAGAAATGACTCCAAAGGAAATATTAAAATTTCATCCTAAAGGTAGAGAATATGGTCATTTAATTAACGATTATCCCGAATATCCTCTGATGATAGATTCTGATAACAATGTCCTTTCAATTCCGCCAATAATTAATTCTACCTATACAGGAAAAATTACTACAAACACTGAAAACATCTTCATTGAATTAACAGGAAAGTATCTTAATAGGTTATCTATTGCTTTGAATGTACTAGTTACAGCACTTTCAGAACGTAATGGCATTATACAAAGTGTTGAGGTAAACTATCAAAAAGAGCAATTAATAACTCCCGATTTAACACCAAAAAAATTTTCTATTAATCCCCATTATGCTAGAAAAATACTGGGGCTAGACCTGAGTAAAGACGATTTTATTTTATTGTTAAATAAAGCCGGGTATGAAGGTAAATTCAAGGAAGATGCTATTATTGTGGAATACCCAGCTTATAGGAACGATCTCTTGCATGAGCGGGATGTTATAGAAGACATAGCTATTGCTTATGGAATAAATAACATTCTTCCAATTTACCCTGAGATCTCAACAATTGGTAGCATTAATCCAATAGAAGACTATTCAGAAACAATTCGAGATCTTGTTACAGGTCTTGGTTATCAAGAAATCCTCACATTTTCTCTAACAAATAAGAATTCGCTTTTCGATAAGATGAAACTCGAAGAGTCAAATATTTGTGAAATTGCAAATCCTATCAGTTCAAATTGGAGTGTCATCAGGAATTGGCTTATGCCAAGTTTATTAGAATTTCTTACCTATAATCAGCATGTTGAGTTTCCTCAGAGAATATTTGAAGTAGCTGATACGGTTAAAATTGATCAAAAAGCCGAAACTAGAACCGTGAATATTAAAAAACTTTCCTGTATGCTGTCGGATGTTAATGCAGGATATGAGGAAATTTCATCCGTCCTTTATGCAGTACTATCAAATTTAGGTGTAGAATTTAGATTAGATCCATTTAATCATCCTAGTTTTATAACTGGACGAGCTGCAAAAATCTTGATAAAAAACAAAGAAATAGGATGCATTGGCGAAATCCATCCGTCGGTTTTGAATAATTGGGAGCTGAATATGCCTACAGCTGGTTTTGAAATCGCACTTACTTATCTTTTTCCTTAGTTTTTTTTTCTATTTGTACCTCTCTAGTAATTACATTATCCTTTTTTCCATCTTCATAATACAAAACTGCAATGAGGATAGACATAACGGTAAATGTTAAAAAATAATCGTAACCTGGAGATTTGTTGAATACTGTATAAATTGATAAAATGCTCAGAACTATCCCGGAAGATGCAAAAAACCAAAAAATCTGATCTTTAGGTACGTGTTTTTCAAGATAATAAGTTGTAAACAATAACAACCCCACTCCGATACCTATGGCTATAATCACATCCAATTTATTTTCTCCACTTTTTACTTTCGATAATATTAATTTAAACTTTCCCTACTTTCAATACTTTTACATCTTTACACATATCCAACACTATCTTCAAAGCATCTACCTCTTTTTCTGCATCTCTTACTTTTTTAAGGGATGCTTTGGTAGCTGGATACAGCGGTGGTCCAAGACAACAATTAGCTGGCATAATAGATATTTCATATGTTCCTATTTTCTTTGCTAATCTAATGATATCCTCTTTATCATACCCAATCAATGGTCTATAAATAGGCATTTCGGACACTTCATCTATAACAGCAAGATTGTGTAAAGTTTGACTTGCTACTTGGCCTAAACTTTCCCCGGTTATTAATCCCCCAATTTTTTCTTTTCTAGCTATAATTTGAGCCGTGCGATACATAGCTCGCTTGCATAGTATGCACCCCAAACTATTATTTTTTGCCTTTAATAACTCAATAAGGATATTTCCATAAGGAACAATATATGTCGTTATCTCTCCATTTTTCCAGCTTGCTAATTTCTTTATCGATGCCATTGTTCGATTTAGTGTTCGATCATCCACTAGAGGAGAGGGATTCATAAACATTGCTATAATGTCTGTGCCTCGTTTCATCATCATCCATGCAGCTACTGGAGAATCTATCCCACCACTTATCATAGCTAGGGCAGTTCCTTGGGAACCTAGAGGCATACCTCCAACACCTTTAATTATTGTATCAAATAAGTATGCTTCACGGTTCCGTATTTCAACATGAATTGAGATATCTGGTTTAGTGAGGTTCACCTTTGCTCCAGTTGCTTCAATTATTTTCGCTCCTAATTCCCTCGCTATTTCAATGCTTGTGTAATCATGTTTTCCAACACGTCTAGCTCGGACAGCAAATGATAAGTTCTCCCCAATTTTATTAGATGCGAAATCTACTCCTTTTTCCAAAATTTCATTAAAATCAGATGATATCTTAAATGCCAATGAAGTTGATACTACTCCAAATACTCGTGCAATCACTTCTGCATCCTTTATAGAAGCAGAATGCACATAAATTCTTCCGTATTCTCTTGTAACTTTCTTGTTACCAATAGCATCTTTAATCCTTTCTATTAGTTTACGCTCAAACACTAATCGAGTACTTTTGGATTTAATCCCTATCTCCCCATATCTAACAATTATCACATCTAATAGGAACTTACTATCCATCTTAAATGTTTGTATTTCAAATATATCTCAGATAATCCAATAATAATCTATATTTTAACATTTTCTAAGAGGATTGCAATTCTTCTTTTTATTTATTAATTAAGAGATTTATAATAAATATCAATCCAATAATAATAATTACAATTTCTACAATACCAAAGCCCATTGCAAATTTTTTCAAACTCATCTTAATCCTCTAAGTTTAAATTATTAATTTAATATCTCTTAATTTACTTTTATGTAAATATTTTAACCGTCAAAGTGGATTAATCTTTACACATGAATTGGTCCACTACATCTTTTGCTTTTTCTCTTTTTTCTTGATGTTTAACTAAGAATTTCTTGACTTTTTCAGCTAGAATCTGCTTACATTCTCCACAGATAATTTTACCGTCTTTACAGTCCTCGCTAAGCATTATTACTTTCTCATCTTTATCCTCAAAAAGATAATAATAATATTGATAAATTGAGCATTCTGAAGGATTTCCGCCATTTTTTCGTTGTTTTTTAACAGTTTTTCTACCTCCAGTTATTGCATTCATTATCTTCTTTTCCGCAATCTTGGGAGAGTCAGTTGTAAAGATGCTAGTATTAGATTTGGATGCTGACATCTTGTCGGAACCTGTAAGTGACGGAAAGAATTTGCAGTGTATAAGTGCAGGTTTTGGATAATTAAGAGCTGAAGCAACATCTCTTGTCACACGGAAATGAGGGTCTTGATCTATCGCACAGGGTATAAGACAAGGAATCGATTTCTGTTGTCTTTTAGATTCAAGAAACGCTGGAACACTTTGAATACTAGTAAAAAATATTCGACCAATATTTGTACTATTATTAAATCCAAAAACTGCCTTAGCAGTGGATAAAGTAATACGTTTTGATACGTCTAAGGCAATTTCATAGAGAGTTTTTATGTAATCAGTATCTAAAAAAATTTCAGTCTTTTTTGGATTGAACCCAACTGCAATTATATCAAGAATATTTTCATATGCATATTTTCTTGTATCATGTTGAGTTAGATTCCTATTAAAAAGAAATTTTTCATCGTCTGTTAGCTGAAATAGTAACTTTGCATCATATTTATCTTGGATATATTTAGTAAATATCCAAGGCATTAGATGTCCAAGATGTGTATTTCCACTAGGTCCCCGACCAGTGTAAAGGACAAATTCATCCTTTTTTTCATACGCGTTTAATATTCTATCAAAGTCTCTATGAGAGTAAAATATTCCTCTCCTCAACATAAAATGGAGTTCTCCCGTATGTTTCGAAACCCTATCCAATATAGATGGATCTATTTTTTGAGTTCCAAATCTCTCCATTAATACATCATAGTTAACATCCCCTACCACTTCCCATGGTGTAACTATGAAATTATCATTCGTCATTTTATTATCCTAAGGAGTTATCCTTTCAACGTTATAATAAGTAATATCTCCTTCATCATCTATAACAGCAAAAATAATAGTTTTCCTAACACCATGGGCTAGTCTTACTATCCTAGATAGTTCAGGAAAGGATAGAACATCTTCCTCTTTGACTGCATGTACTAAGTATCTTGAATGGTCTTTAATACTATCTCCCCTTTCATAAACTCTAAAATGTGCACCAAATTTAAATCCTGTTTTTACTATATAACCCCTATCACGTAAATCTTTGTAAACTCCGTATCTTAAATTAAATTCCTCTTCTTTTACTTTCTTTAAAATATCTTCTGAGGAACAAATCCTACCCTTATCGGACACTTTAATACTTTCTCTTTCAAGAAGAAATAATGCTTCAAGAAGAGAAAGCTTAAGCTTCCCTTTCACTCTTTTTCCAAATCCCTTTTGATCTAGTCTAGAAATAGTAGGTTCATCGTCAATATAGACTATGTTGTCAGCTATAATTGCGTTCATTTTACCCAAAATTACCCCTCTGGAGTATATATTATTTAGCATCTTATTTGGTTTATTTTTAATATTAATCTACAAATCATCATAAAAAATCCTGAAATTTAATCTTTAAAAATTAAAATAAAATTTGAAAAACCCCATAAATTTATATTAGACGTTATTTAAGATAAATAATGGTTCCAATGAAGATTGAACCCAAGGTCTGATATTAGAAGGATAGAGTTTTTAAAAAAAATTAGAAAATTTTAAAACTTCAATAAAATGAGGAGCGTCTGGAGAAACTGAGGAACCAAAAGTGATTAATATGAGCTTAAAAATCATTGAAACAGGTAAATCCAAATTTAATAACCCAGTAGCTATAACTGGATTTCCAGATGTTGGTTTAGTTGGAAGTATTGCAGTTTCGCATATTGTCAGTGCTATGAATCTTAAAGAGATTGGCTATATAGAATCAGATAAAATGCCCCCTATCATAGTGGTTCACGATAAACGTCCTAAATCCCCTATGAGGCTTTACGGTAATAATGAATTTATTGTTGCAATTTCTGAGATTCCAATTCCACATACAATGGTATATGAACTTTCTCATGCTCTTGTAGATTGGTTTATTTCGAAGGACGTTAAAATGACAATCCTACTAGGAGGGTTGGCTGTTCAAAAAAGAATGGAAGTAGAAGAGCCTGGTGTTTATGGTGTGTCTACTACAAAAAAAACAGACAATATACTTAAGAAAAATAAAATAAAATTTTTTGATGAAGGGTATATAAAAGGACAGGATGGAATAACTATCCGAAGATGTATGGAAAAAGGTCTTGAATCAATTTATCTTATGGCTGAAGCACACTCAGAATATCCTGATCCAGGTGCTGCAGCGAGTATTGTCCGAACCGTGAATAAACTTTTAAATTTGAATTTGGATGTGAAAACACTTCTTGAAAGTGAAGAGCAGATTCGCATGGTTACGCGTGATTTAATGCGTCGTACAAAACAAACAATGAAGAAAACTCAAAATATACAGGATCAGGAAATTCCAGCAATGTACGGGTGAAGGAATGAGTAATATATGGCTTGAAAATGAAAATGAGTGCTCTGAACCATTAATTCAGATCAATGAAGAAGAAGATGCCATTATTATCAGTGCAGATCTTCCATGTGTTAATAAAGAAGATATCAAGGTTTTCTGCACAGAACAAACGTTGGAAATTCATGCTAAAATTAGCAAATATAATAGATTTGAGAAATGGGGCACTTTAAATCAAGAAATAACTTTTAAATATTTTAAACGGTCAATTAATCTTCCTACAAAGATTTTAAAAGATGAAGTTAAGGCAAACTTTAAAAATGGAATTTTAATATTACGACTACCTAAAAATACTTTAAAAACACAAATTTACATAGAATGATAGATCGTACCGTTTACGTTAATAATTTTGAATTCTTAGAATTTTATTTCAATCTTCTTAGAAATTCTATTAATAATCTTACGCCAGTTCCTGTAGCACCTTTTGGTCCATAAGGTTTCTGTTTTTCGTTCCAGGCTGTACCTGCAATGTCTACATGAGCCCATGGACTTTTGCCTACAAATTTGCTCAGAAAATAAGCTGCAGTAATAGCTCCACCTTCATGGCTGCCTACATTTTTAATATCTGCGATATCACTCTCAATTTGTTCCGCATAATCTTCCCAAAGCGGTAGTTCCCAAACTCTTTCCCCTGTTATATCTCCTGCCTTTTTTAGACTATCAATCAGTTTTTTATTATTTCCAAATAATCCGCTAGCAGCATTTCCAAGTGCAATAACACAGGCACCTGTAAGTGTGGCTATATCAATAATTAACTTTGGTTTATAATTTGCTGCATATGTTAAAGCATCTGCTAATATGAGTCTACCTTCTGCATCGGTATTTATTATTTCAATTGTTTTTCCAGATGCAGATTTAAGAATATCTCCGGGTTTAAATGCTGAACCTCCTGAAAGATTTTCAGTTGCCGGAACTAAACCAATTAATCTTTGGTGCAGTTTAAGTTTAGAAGCAGCACGTATAACGCCTAATATCGCTACTCCTCCAGCCTTATCATATTTCATCCGATCCATCTTCGAACTAGGTTTTATGCTTATACCCCCACTATCAAAGGTTATTGCTTTTCCCACTAAAACGACAGTATCTTGGAATTTTTGAGGCTTGTAATCTAATACAATGAATTTTGGTGGTTGAGAACTCCCTTTAGCAACTCCTAAAAATGCCCCCATTTCTTTTATATCTCTTTTTTCAAGTATCTGACAAGAAACATTTTTATCTGTGAGTTTTTGAGCCTCTTTAGCTAGCATTTCAGGGGTTGCTTCATTTCCGGGACTGTTGGCTAAATTTCTAACATAATTCACGGCATTTGCAATTATTTTTCCATTTATAGCTCCTTTTTCACCTTCCAGGAAATTCTTTCTACTTCTAATGAAAATTGATAATTTTTTTAGTTCCTTATCCCCTTTTTTCGATTTGAATCTCTTGAATGTGTATGTGCTCAAGATAGCACCTTCAACAACTGCTTGCACGAAGTCTCGAAAATTTGTTTTTTCTAATTGAAAACTATCAGTGATAATGGTAATCTTTTTTCCACTTTTTTTCATTGCATATGCGCAACATTTACCTATGGCTTGACGCATTCTATCTAGTGTGAATTTTTTTTTCTGGCCTAGACCAATTATCATAATTTTATTGCATTTCATCTTCCCATAAGTAGGCATCTCAAGAATTTTATGCCGCTCACCTTTAAATTCTTTCAGAAATGCATCCTTAATGGCTCCATCTAAAAATTTATCAACTTTTTTTAATTCTTCTTTTATTTTTCCATTTTTAAATATTCCAATAATTACTACATCATCCACTATTTCTTCAAATTTCTTATCTAAAATCTCAACATCCATCTTTTACCCTCCAAGTTGGTACTGTTCTTTCATTTTTTTTGCATCTATCTCCAAGTTTGGACTTTCACATACAATAGTTCCTTTTACATTATAGTCTTTAAATGATTTTAACATATCTTTATAATTAAAGTCAGATTCATTTAGAGTAAGATGTTTAATCTCTCCTTTTGCTCCATATTCTATTCCAGAAACATGTATATGCATATTTTTGAGACCATCAGTTCCAAGGACATTTTCTACCATTTCTAATATTTCTACAAATTCATTATAATTGTTATTCATTCCATTCCTTGCATGAAGATGGGCGAAATCAATACAAGGTTTAACACCCTCTAGCTCGCTACTTAGTCTAAGAACTTCTTCAAGAGTGCCAAATTGTGATTGCTTTCCTGTAGTTTCAGGCCTCAAAGTGACGTCAATATTTTCTTGATTAAGTCGTTCTATTAATAGTTCCATCTTTTTTATAACTTGCATATATACAGAATCAGCAGGGGATTTAAGATAATATGCAGGGTGAAACACAATGTTATTTGCTCCTGCTAAAGAACCAATGTAAGCTGATTGATAGATACGTTCAATACTGGCAATTATCTTTTTTTGTTCATTAGAGTTAAGATTCAAATAATATGGGGCGTGAACACTGAGATGTATTCCCTGAGTTTCCTTTTGTTTTCTAACATTTTTTGCTGTATCAGCTCCCATTCGAACTCCTCTTACAAACTCTAGTTCCATGCACCCAAGTCCTAACTCATGGACCCTCTTTATTCCTTGTATACTATCGCGTCCAGCTGAGCTTAAGGGGGTGCCAGCTGTTCCAAATATTAATGACTTCATCTTTCTATGGTATTTATTTAAAAATTTAACATCCCAACGTTAAATTTATTATCTGATATCTAGAAAATGATTTTCTAAAATTAAAAAACATTAAAAAAAATTCTTGTAACAAAGTTGTTATATATTTGACGCTACGGATTTTTTTTAATAATTTTAATAATAAAGCTGCGATATCCCCCGAAAGAATTAGTAAAATTTCAGTTATAGGGACTATTTAAGTAAATCTAAAAAGTACTAATTACGTTATTTGTTGTTTCATTTCTTTCTGGATTCCAATTAACCAAATTACCTGTCCAAATATACATTTTTATTTACTACTCATAAATGCGGGGGATGGGATTCGAACCCACGTAGACACTTAGCCAACGGATCTTAAGTCCGTCCCCTTTGGCCACTCGGGTACCCCCGCGTTTTCAATCCATCTTTAAGTCTGTAGATATTTGCATATCTTTTATATTCATAAATAAATTTATTCTATTAATATTATCCCCTAAAAGATTTAGGCATCTAAGAAAAGTTTAAAATGCTTTAAGGTAAAATAGCACAAATTATGAAAGTATTGATAGCTGATGCAATCCATTCTGCAGGGATTGAGATGCTTAAAGAACATTATAATGTTATAGTGAAAACTAACATGTCTCCGGAGGAGTTGTTAGATGTTGTACCTGATTGCGATGCTATATTAGTTAGGAGCAAGACAAAGATTACACAAAGCGTAATAGAACAATCTAAAAATCTAAAAGTTATTGGCCGAGCGGGGGTTGGTGTTGATAATATTGATTTAAAAGCTGCAACCGATCGTGGTATTTTAGTTGTCAATGCTCCTGAGGCGTCATCCATAACAGTTGCAGAACACACTTTTGGATTAATAATGGCACTTGCTAGAAATATTCCTTTCGCAGATTCTTCTCTGAAGTCAGGAAAATGGGAAAAGAAGAAATTTATTGGCATGGAATTAAGGGGTAAAACCGTAGGTATCATAGGTTTAGGGAGGATAGGAACCCATGTTTCTATGAAAGCAAAGGCTTTTGGAATGAAAATACTAGCTTATGACCCTTATATAACAAAAGAAAGGTGCAAGGACCTTGGTATTAAGTTAGGAAAATTTAATGAAGTTATAAAAGCAGCCGATTTCATCACTGTTCATGTTCCCTTCTCAAATAAAACTAAAGGATTAATTGCAAAAAACGAGATTGACAAAATGAAAGAAGGCGTCTTTCTTATAAATTGTGCTCGAGGGGGGATTATAAGCGAAGATGCTATTGTTGATGGTTTGGAATCAGGTAAATTAGCAGGAGTAGCGCTTGATGTTTTTGAAGTTGAACCTCCTTTAGATAGTCCTCTTCTTAAAATGAAAAATGTGATAGTAACACCTCATTTAGGCGCATCCACTGAAGAGGCGCAACGACATGCAAGTACCATAGCATGTGAAGAAGTATTAAAAGTGTTGGATAATCAAGCACCTATGAATGTAGTAAATATGCCTGTCTTCGCTCCAGATGTACTTGAAAATATAAAAGGCTACTTACCTTTGACAGCTGTTATGGGGCGATTTATTTCACAACTAATTAAAGGGCGAATGAATGAAGTGGCAATCACTTTTTGTGGTAACTTGATGGATGTTAATGATTTAAAGGCATTGAGTAATTCAACTCTAACCTGGCTTCTGTCTAATGTAATCTCAGATAGTATCAATATTCTAAACGCCTCTATTGTAGCAAAAAATAGAGGGGTGAGAGTTATTCACAGCCGGCAATATGATACTGGAAATTATGGTAATCTAATTATTCTTAAAGTAAAAACAGATAATAGCGAGATAGAATTGAAAGGTAGTCTTTTAGGAGAAGGTGAGCCTAGAATTGTTGAAGTTGACGGATATGCACTTAATTTGCTTCCTAAAGGGAAAATCTTAATGGTTACACATGAAGATAGGCCTGGAATGATAGGTAAGGTGACTCTTAGTTTAGGTAATAATAATATTAATATCGCATCTATGCAGGTTGGTAGAAAGAAGAAAGGTGGTTTTCAGCTAATGGTGCTACGGGTAGATCAAAAAATCCCAGGAAAGGTAATAAATTTAATAAAGAAGATAAATGGAGTGGTAGATACATTATCTGTAGATCTTTAAACTTTATTTTAACTCTTCCTTTAGTAACTAGATAATAACCAATTAGATGGGGATATTCAAAAATGTATTCCCAAGTTAATTAAAGACAGAATTGCTGAGGTAAATTAGATAGATTACTGAACTAGTAAGTGTAAGATTATCCATACCGTTTGGGGTGTATATTTGAAAGCTAAAAGTCTGACAGATTATGCAAAATCATGCTATCAATGTGGTATTTGTTCAAGTGCTTGTCCTAAGGCTCGTGTAGTTAAAGGTTTTCTTCCTCGGAGAATTGTCTATAACGTTATTAGTGGTAACTCAGATCTAGTAGTTAATTCGGGGGATGCCTGGGTTTGTCTCACGTGTAGAGAATGTGAAGTAAAATGTCCGATGAATATTGATTTTGTTGATATGGTACGGGAATTAAGATCTACAATGGTAAAGAAAGGACTAAATTGTGTCGTAGCTCATGATAATACCTTTGGATCATCTTTATTAAACATTTTAAAAAGTCGAGATATCAAACCTCAAAGAAAGCAATTTCTAGCATCGGATGTTAAAATTGATGATAAAAGTGAAGTGCTCTACTTTATGGGTTGTGTTACCTATATGGATATTGTTTTTAAAGCAGATGTAGGCTTTGAGGGAATGGAAATAGCTAATAATACCATCAGACTTTTAAATCGTATCGGGATACAACCAGCTGTTCTTGATGGTGAGAAATGCTGCGGTCATGATCAACTCTGGAGAGGTGATAAGGGTACTTTTAAAGAGTTTGGTGCACAAAATATCGAATATTTACGTAAATATAAAACAATATTAACCACATGTCCGGAATGTTACTATACCCTTGCTGTTGAATATAAAAAAAAGATGGGAATAGAATTAAATGTGAAACATATTTCAGAATTCCTAATGGACTATAAAGATAAGCTTAGAGGGAAGGGAGATGGAACTATTACCTATCATGACTCTTGTCGTCTTGGTCGGTATATGGGGGTATATGACGCTCCAAGAGAACTACTTAAGATTTTGGGTTACAAACTAATTGAAATGGAAAAAATTAAAGAAGATTCACTATGCTGTGGAGTCCCTCAATGGGTTAACTGTGATGATGATAACAAAGAAATTAGGAGGCGTAAAATGGATGATGCAGTAAGTACTGGAGCTAACATTATGGTAACCCCTTGTGGAAAGTGTCAAATTCACCTAAAATGCTTACAGAGTGATAAGGGTGAAAAGACTAAAGGTAATGAATATAATATAGAAATTAAAGATTTATCAACAGTTTTAATGGAGGGATTAGATGGGAGCTGATACCTTTGTACCTCAAATAATACGTAGTGAAGGATTTGAAAAATTAAAGCAACAGATTGTAGACAATGGGTTGTGCTCTAGATGTGGTACATGTGCTGCATTTTGTGAGCGGCTTGAAATGGACGAAGACGGTCCTAAATTGGTTAAAGAATGTGTAATGAATGACGGTGCTATTAAATGCGGAGAGATGGGAACATGTTATGATAATTGTCCCATACTTTCTTTCTCTCCAACCGATCTCGATAAAAAGGTTTTTGGAGAAACACGGGTGGATAAAGTTCTTGGTACTTTTAAGAAAATAGTCGCCGTTAAGAGTAAGACTTCGGAGATTCTAAATAAAAGTCAAGATGGGGGGGCAGTTACTGCGTTTCTATTATGTGCTTTAGAGGAAAAATTAATCGAATGTGCAATCGTAGCTTCACGAGATGAGAATTGGAAAGCTGTTCCTGCAGTAGCCTATGATAAAAAATCTCTATTTGATAGTATGGGGACCAAGTATTCAGCAATACCAAGTGTAACTACGATTGGTAGGATGATTTACAAACATCGCACTTTAGCCTTAGTGGGAACTGGTTGTCAAATTGCAGGGTTTAAACAGTCAGAACAGAGTACTCTAAAAGTTCTTATAGATAAAAAGAAAGAGTCGAAGAATCCTTTTAATATTCTAACCATTGGTTTATTTTGTTATGAGAACTTCAAGTATAGCAAATATGAGGAAAAAGTTAAGGATACATTTGGGATAAATCTTGAGGACATTGTAAAGAATGATATTATCAAAGGTAAGGTAATTATCAATACTAAAGATGGAAAAGAACACACTAAGCCTGTTCAAATGTTCAATGATATTGTAGAGGATTGTTGTGCAATCTGTGAAGACTTCACAGCCAGTTTCGCAGATATTAGTGTTGGTAGTGTTGCAAGTCATGATGATTATAGCACTGTTATCATCCGTTCAGATAAGGGCTTAGAATTGCTCGATAAAGCAATTAAAAAAGGATATGTAGAGATGATAGAAAAAACCATGCCTAAGATTATTAACAAAGTAGAGTCATCAAAAGATAAAAAACGAGATTCGGTAAGAAAAAAAATAGAGAAGGAAGGAGGATACCTCCCCACATATAGTTAGATTGATATGGATAAGCGAGGAAGTGTAGTTGTTATTGGAGCAGGAATAGCTGGTATGCAGGCCAGTTTAGATTTAGCTGAATCTGGTTATAAGGTATACCTTGTTGAAAAGGAACAAAGTATAGGGGGGAACATGGTTAAGCTTGACAAAACCTTTCCTACAGGTGATTGTGCAATGTGTACAATTTCACCGAAAATGGTAGCTGTAAGCTCAAATTCAGATATTGAAAAATTAACTATGAGTCAAGTTGTTAATGTCGAAGGAGATCCAGGTAATTTCACAATCACTATTAGGCGGAAACCGAAGTTTGTAATTGATGATAAATGTAATGGATGCGGGGAATGCGCTGAAGTTTGTCCTTCTTTGGTTCCGAGTGAATTTGACTTTGGAATTCGAGCTAAGAAAGCTATAGACATTCCATTCCCTCAAGCGGTACCACTAATTTATGCGATTGATAGACGATATTGTATCGATTGTAAACTTTGTGATGCAGTCTGTGGGAAGGATGCGATTAATTTTAATCAAAAAGATGAAGAGCTTAAGTTAAATGCGGGAGCTATCATAGTATCTACAGGCTATGAGCTTTTAGACCCTTCAGGATTAGAAGAGTATGGATATGGAAAAATAAAGAACGTTATTTCCAACCTTCAATTTGAACGTATACTTTCTCCATCTGGACCAACATCAGGACATGTTAGAAAACCCACTGATGGTAAGTCAGTGAAGAAAATTGCTTTTATTCAGTGTGTTGGTTCGAGAGATGTAAGACATAATCCTTACTGCTCTCAAATATGCTGTATGGCAAGTACAAAAGAAGCCGTAGTAGCTAAGGAACATGATTCGGAAATTGATGCTACTATACTCTATATGGATTTACGTAGTTTTGGTAAAGGATTTCAAGAGTATGTTAATAAAGCAAAAGATGATTTTGGAGTGAATTATATTCGTGGAAGAGTAGCTTACGTCAGCGAAAATCCAACTACTTTTAATCCTATCGTACATTATGAAAATACAGAGAAAGGAAAACCAGAGACCTTAGAAGTGGATCTTGTTGTACTTGCAAGTGCTCTAAAGCCAAGCTCTACTGCAACTAAATTATCTAATATGCTTGGTATAGAAATAAATAATCACGGTTTTTTTAAAGAAATTAGTCCAGATAAACCATTTGAAACATTGAAACCTGGAATTTATATTAATGGGACATGTAGAGGGCCAAAAGATATACCCGATTCAGTATCCGAATCTTCAGGAGCTGCCGCCAAAGCAGAGGTTCTTCTATCAGATGTTCGAAAATCAGAGATAATCAATGAAGAAAAACCACCTCAGAGAGATGTTACAGGTGAAGAGAATAGGATTGGTGTTTTTGTTTGTCATTGTGGGTTAAATATTGCAGGTGTAATTAAAGTTCCAGATGTTGTAAAGAGTGCTGGTGAGAAAGAAAATGTTGTATTCTCTACTAATACTATTTATGCATGTTCGCAAGAGAATCAGGAGGATATTAAAAAAGCAATTAAAGACAATAAATTAAATCGGGTAGTTTTAGCTGCATGTACTCCACGTAACCTTGAACCTCTTTTTAGAAAAACTGTCGAGGAAGCTGGACTTAACCCCTATCTCTTTGAGATGACAAACATTCGAGAACATAGTTCCTGGGTGCATTCAAAAGAACCTGAAAAAGCCACATCTAAAGCAAAGGAACTAGTTAATATGGGGATAGCTAAAGCAGGGCATCTTTCACCAGAAGAAAAGGGTAAGGCATCAATTGATGGATCCGCATTGGTAATAGGTGGCGGTATTGCAGGCATGACATCTGCACTCGAGATATCTAGACAAGGATTTAAGGTTGATATTATAGAAAAATCTTCAAAATTAGGAGGTGCTATTAACGAAGCACATACTTTATTTATGGATGAAAGTGAACCAACTGAGATTTTAACCCCTATTTTGAATAAAGTTAAGTCACAGGAGAATATAACTGTTCATCTCAACTCTAAAGTTTCAAATGTGGAAGGTTATACTGGAAACTTCAAAATAAAAATAAAAGAACTAAATGGAAGTAAAAACGATCAAGAGCTTAAGTCTGGTGCAATCTTACTTGCCACTGGCAGTCGTGAACTTAAACCTGAAGGAAGTTACTTATACGGTAAAAATACGAATGTTCTCACCCTGAGAGATTTAGAGAAGGCACTTGTTAGTGATGATTTTTCTTGTGATAATATGGCTATCATCCAATGTGTTGATGCTAGAAATGACGAACGACCGTATTGTTCCAGAACATGCTGCCTAGATGCTATTAAGAATGCCATTGTTCTTAAGAAGAAAAATCCTAAATTAAATATTTACATATTATATAGGGATATAATGACCTTTGGACTTTATGAGGAGTATTATAGGGAGTCTCAGGAAAAGTATGGAATTAAATATATCAGATACACTCCATCTAGCCCACCTACGGTAAATTCAATTGGGGATAAACTAAGTGTAAATGTTTATGATACTCATCTTGGACAAGAAATTGAAATTGAAGTAGATAAGTTACTACTTTCAACTCCTCAAATACCTTCAGAGGGTATTGATGAACTTCAGAAAGTGTTGCGGGTGCCTACGAGTTCTGATGGTTTTTTTATGGAGGCGCATCCAAAACTTAGACCGCTTCGATTTACACTAGGGGGCTTGTATCTTGCTGGAAATTGTCAATCTCCAAAGGAAGTATCTCAAGTAATTGCCCAAGCAACGGGTGTTGCATCTAGAATAACTGCCCTATTATCACAAGAGATGATGGAAACTGAGGCAAATACTGCGGTTGTTGATCCAAATAGTTGTATAGGTTGTGGACGTTGCATGGATGTCTGTAATTTCAGAGCTATAAGTCTTGAGGCTAATCATAATAATGATTTAAAATCTGTCATTAATAGCGCAGTTTGTAAAGGATGTGGTGCTTGTTCAAGTGTTTGTCCTAATGCGGCTATAACCGCAAGGCTTTTTACTAACACACAGATTTATGCAATGATAGACGAATTATTAGAGGAAGCATGACATGAGTTACGATCCTAAAATAGTTGTTTTCGCATGCAATTGGTGTGCGTATGCTGGAGCAGATTTGGCAGGTGTAAATAGAATGCAGTATCCATCAAATATACGTATTATCCGCACTATGTGCTCAGGTAGATTAGATCCTGGATTCGTGCTTCGTGCTTTTGAAAAGGGGTCAGATGGTGTTCTAATTTTAGGATGCCATCCCGGGGACTGTCAGTATGTAGAAGGGAATTTAAAAACAGAAAAGAGAGTTCAAATGATTTCTAGATTACTTGAAGCAATTGGTTTTGATAATGAAAGACTTAAATTAAAATGGGTATCTGCATCAGAGGCTACTAGATTTGCTGATATCGTTAAAGGATTCGTTGATGATTTGAAGTCAAAAGGTCCGCACATGATTAAAAAGGAGGCATAATTTTGGCTGATGATAAACAGAAAATTGGAATTTATATCTGTAAATGTGGTTTGAACATTGCAGGAGTTATTGATACCGAGGCTGTTGCAGAATATGGTAAAGATTTAGAGAATGTTGCAGTATCTGTGTCACCTACCTATTCTTGTTCAGATAATGGGCAGGCTAATATGATCAAAGATATAAAAGAAAAGAGTTTAGATAAAGTTGTTATAGCTGCATGTTCACCAAACCTTCATGAAAAGACATTTAGGAATATGGTTACTGAAGCTGGCTTAAATCCGTATCAGTTCGAAATGGCTAACATTAGGGAACATTGCTCCTGGGTACATAATAGAGAGTCAGAGAAAGCTACAGAGAAAGCTAAAGATCTAGTTGAGATGGCCGTTGCAAAGGCACGATTAATTGAACCTCTCCCTAGTATTAAGGTGCCTGTCGAGAAACGGACTCTTGTAGTTGGTGGGGGTGTATCGGGTATGCAAACTGCCCTAGATTTAGGAAACCTGGGGTATGAAGTGGTACTTGTAGAACGTCTTCCCACTATCGGTGGTCGTATGGCGCAATTAGATAAGACATTTCCTACTATGGATTGTTCCATCTGTATTGAAGGTCCAATGATGAGTAATGTGGGGAAACATGAAAATATTACTTTACTCACTTATCATGAATTAAAAGAAGTTGAAGGTTTTATCGGAAACTTTACAGCAACAATAGTTAGTAAACCACGTTATGTTGATATAGAATCCTGTAATGGGTGTGGAGATTGTTACGAGGTCTGCCCTGTTAAAGTTAAAAGTGAATGGGACGAAGGAATGGGTGTTAGAGGAGCTATTTATAAGTTGCTTCCTCAGAGCGTACCTGACAAAGCTACTCTTGATAAAAAATCATGTATTGACTGTAAGCTTTGTGAATCGGTATGTGAACCAAACGCCATTCGTTTTGATGATAAGGAATCTGAGTTTAAAATGAAATTTGGAACTGTTATTTTATCAACGGGCTATGATATCTATGATCCATCAGAAAAAAATGACTATCATTACCTTGATTTCCCTAATGTTATAACAGGTCTAGAACTTGAAAGAATTATGAATGCTTCAGGGCCTACTTTAGGGCATATTATAAGGCCTAGTGATTCAAAAGTTCCGAAGAAGATTGGTTTTATATTATGTGTCGGCACCCGAGATAAAGGAGATGAGAATTATTGTTCTGGTGGAGTATGTTGTATGTACAGCATTAAACTTGCATTAATGCTTAAGGAGAAGTACCCGGAAAATGAAATTTATCTATTTTACATTGATATCCGAGCTTATGGGAAGGGATTCGAAGAAATGTATACTAGAGCAAGAAAAAGCGGGATTAAATTCATCAAAGGTAAACCCGGTGAAATTACTGAAAATTCTAAGACAAAAAATCTTACAGTAGTTGTTGAAGATTCTCTAGCAGGAGCCGTTGAAGAAATCAATTTTGATATGGTGGTGCTTTCTACTGGCATGGAACCTAAAAAAGATGCTCTTCAAGTAGCTCGTAAATTTAAGATTTCTCGCTCTTCTGAAGGATTTTTTTTAGAAAAACATCCAAAACTAGCTCCTATTGAAACTGCAACCGATGGAATTTATCTCGCTGGAGCATGTCAGGGATCTAAAGACGTTCCCTCCTCAGTAGTTCAAGCAAGTGCAGCCGCTACTGCTGCTGCAAAAGTAATGTCAGCTGGTGAAATTACATTAGGTGCAGATATAGCATACCCAATAACTGAAAATTGCATTGGATGCTCTAAATGTGTTAAATCCTGTCCTTACGGAGCGTGGGAATTGATTGAGGTAGATGATGAAGGGAGTAAGAAGAAGAAAAAATCGAAGCTCACGAGTGCTTTATGTAAAGGTTGTGGAATATGTGCTGCAGAATGTCCGACAGCTGCAATTGAGATGAAACATTTTACTGATGCACAAATTCAAGCTCAAATTGACACTGCTTTGAAAAATAATCCGGAAAATAAGATTCTAGGTATTTTATGTAATTGGTGCTCTTACGGTGGGGCTGACACTGCAGGTACAGCACGGATGCAATATCCTCCAAACCTCCGAATAGTTCGTGTTATGTGTACCGGCAGAGTCGACAAAAAATTTGTTGAGCGTGCCTTCGATTTAGGAGCCGGAATGGTTCTTATTGCAGGTTGTCATCCAGGGGATTGTCATTATATATCTGGTAATCAGCATATGGAAAAACGTGAGAAACGTATTAGAAAACTGTTAGATAAGAAAGGAGTAAGTCAAGATAGATTCAGATTGGAATGGGTTTCAGCATCTGAAGGATCTAAATTCCAGAGTATTGCTACAGAAATGGCTGAAAAACTTGGTAAATCTAGTCATAAGCAGGTAGAAGTAGAAAAGATAAGTGAAACTTCTCCTTAATCTTCAAAACATATTTAAAGGACGTTGCAGTATAGCAATTCTAAAATGTATAATTATATCAAAAAAGCTTGGAATAACCCAAAAAACAGTTATGTAAATGATCTTCTTAAATATAGGAAGCCAGAATGGAGAAGAGGATTTAGTGTTGTTCGAGTTGAACATCCTCTTAGACTAGATAGAGCTAGAGCACTTGGATACAAAGCAAAGCAAGGTGTTATCGTTACTAGAGTACGAGTACGACGTGGAGGAAGACGTAAAACTCGGCCTAATGCTGGTCGTAAGCCAAGAAAGATGGGATTCAAGAAATACACTCCAAAAAAGAGTCTTCAGTGGATAGCTGAGGAAAGAGCTCAACGAAAGTATCCTAACCTTGAGGCTTTGAACTCTTATTGGATAGGTGAAGATGGTAAATTTAAATATTTTGAAGTAATCTTTGTTGATCCTTCACATCCATCAATCAAAAAAGATAAACAGCTGCGTTGGATAACTGAGAAACAACATAAATCAAGGGTTCATCGTGGCCTTACTTCTGCTGGAAAATCCTCAAGAGGTTTAAGAAATAAAGGGAAAGGAGCAGAGAAAATTCGACCTAGTATCAGATCCAATAAAGGATTGGGTAAGTGAATATAACTCATTTAGAAATCTCAAGTTTTGTAAATGCCACTGAAGATTCTGCTTCAGTTCTGAAATGTATCAAAAATATACTGCCTTTTAATTGTAAAGTAGAAATTGAAAAATTTGTGGGGCATTTTGGGAATCCAATAATAAAATTAAAGTGTAAAACAGTTCTTCAAATTCAAATCATTAAATTTATTGAATCAATGACTAATTCTCTTTCACAAGCTGATATCACGAATCTTACTGATAATCTCAATAGCAGGTTGGATGGTAATAAGTTATATTTGAGGTTTGATAAAACAGCAGCTTTCCAAGGAAGACTTACTTTGGGTGAGGGGATGCAAGTAGTTTTAACTATTACAAGTTATCCATTTAATAAGAAAAAAATTATAAATGAATTTAAGGATTTATTGTTATGAAGTTTATCGATCTTCACGTTCATTCATCTCTATCGGTAGGTATGGATTCCCCTGAAAAAATGTTAAATCAAGCTAAAGTTCTTGGCACAGATATAGGCCTATGCGATGGTTTAAAAGGTAATTACCATTCTGGAATTGATATTGATGCCAAGGGGAAAAAAGAATTAAAATCTAAACTTAAGAAGAAGCTAGATTATACTCTCGTTCAAGGAGGAGATTATAACATAAATAGGCTAGCGGTGTTAGATAAACGCGTAGATATTTTAGCGCATCCGGATTTCAGAAGAAAGGACTCGGGGGTAGATAGTATTATTGCAAGAGCAGCTAGCGAGAATAAAGTGGCTATAGAGATTAATCTGGGGAGAATCATAAATTCTAGAGGTTTGAATAGAATCCATCTGATTAAGAATTTAAGGAAAAATTTTATGTTAGCCACGAAATATAATGCACCTTTAGTAGCCACGACAGAATCTAAATCTTTATATGAACTTAGAGGTGGTGATGGCATATTCCACTTATTGAGATTATTAGGTTTTAATGAAAAAGCAGCTATTGATGCAATGTATAATGTACCAAAAAAAATACTTCAGGGGGATTTGAAATTAAGATAAAGGGACTTCCATCTTCTCTTAGAAGAAAAAAAAGATACCTTGCATTCAGAATATATAGTAAAGAGCCTGTCTTACGGGAAGATATTATTAGATTGATAAGGAAAGAGGCAAGTTGTATGCTTGGTGAAAATATATATAGTAAGCTTGATTTGGGGATACTGGAATATAATGAGGAAAAAAAAGAAGGATTCCTTGTTTGTAGTCATAAACATGTTGGAACAATTAAAGCTATCTTAACCCTTGTTAGCTATTTAAGGGATAAGCAAATAATAATTCATCCCCTAGGTATTTCAGGTACAGTAAAGACTTTAAATAGGAAGTTCTTAAATAGGTAAAAATGTCGAATTTGATAAACTTTAAGGAGGACTAGGTTATGCAACCAATGCCCAGTATGGGCTACGATAGAGCTATTACAGTTTTTAGTCCCGACGGAAGATTATTCCAAGTTGAATATGCGAGGGAAGCTGTAAAACGTGGCACAACTTCAATTGGAATTAGATATAAAGATGGGGTATTACTTGCTATAGATAAACGTATTGCTAGTAGACTTATTGAGTCTGAATCTATTGAAAAGATTTTTCAAATAGATGAAAATATTGGTGCTGCCACATCAGGATTGGTAGCAGATTCTAGAATAATGATAGATAGGGCAAGAGTTGATGCTCAAGTTAATAGGACGAAGTATAACGAGGCAATTGAAACTGAAGTCTTAGCTAAGAAAATTTGTGATTATAAACAAATGTACACCCAACATGGTGGAGCTCGTCCCTTTGGTATAGCACTATTAATCGCAGGTGTAAATGACACACCTAAACTATTTGAAACTGATCCCAGCGGTGCATTAATAGAATATAAAGCAACCGCAATAGGCATTGGGAGAGGTACTGCAATGGAAATCTTTGAGGAGAAATATACTGATGGTTTAGACAGGGATGGAGCAATAGACCTGGCTATGGGTGCGTTATCCGAGATAACTGAGGGAGAACTAAGCGATGAAACTGTTGAAATGGCATTTATTGAAGTAAAGAATTGTCAATTTACGAAAATGTCAAAGAAAGAAATACGAAATTGTATTTCTAAAGTTAAAAAACATACTAAGAAAGTCAAGGAGTGAGGCTCCTTGGTTAGTTTGGAAGAAGCGGTAATAGCTAGATTTAAGACTCATGGTGAGCATTATGAAGTATTAGTAGATGCAGACCTTGCTTTAGATTTCAAGAGAAACGTAGAAATAGATTTTTCTCAGGTATTAGCTGCTGAAAATATCTTTAAAGATTCTAAAAAAGGCGAAAAGGCCTCAGAAGAGCATATGCAGGAGATATTTGGAACTTCAGATTTAATTGAAATAGCAAGAAAGATAATTAAAAAAGGTGAAATTCAATTTACTACCGAACAAAGAAAAAAGACACTTGAAGGAAAAAGAAAGATGATTGTAACAACTATAGCACAAAATTCTATTAACCCTCAAACTGGGACCCCTCATCCACTTCGTAGGATTGAACGAGCTTTAGAAGAAACTAAATTTAAAGTAGAAATAATGAAAACTGTTGAGGAGCAAATCCCAAAAGCTGTGAAGAGTATCCGCCATTTACTTCCACTTAGATTCGAAACTCATGTTGTAGCTGCTAAAATTCCTGGTCAATATGCAAGTAAATCCCATACTGCAATTAAGGGATTTGGAGAAATTAAGAAGGATGAATGGCAAAACGATGGTGCCTTAATAGTTGTTATAGAATTGCCAGCAGGTATCGTCGAGGAGTTTTCCAATAAACTTAATTCTCTTACTAAAGGAGAAGTTGAGATAAAAATAATTAAAAAGGATTGAATATTATGTCAGAAAAAATTGGACGAAAATTTGTCTTACCAGGTGAGCTTATTTCTGAAGAATCAATTAAGCTTGGAGAAGGAGTTTATAAGGAAGGAAAAAAAATTTATGCTTCTATCATGGGATTATTAGACCTTAAACAAAACTTTGTCCGTGTTATCCCTATAACCGGCAAATATGTCCCCCATGTGAATGATTATGTTATAGGTATGGTTAATGGAACATTGTTCACTGGCTGGGACGTTGATATTAACGCAGCATATAATGGAATTTTGAATGGTAGGGATTATATTAACACTTTTGACCTTTCTCAGGAGAAATTGGTAAAAGCATTGCCTCCTGGTAGTGTTATATTATCTTCGGTACGAGAGATCTCTCCAACAAAAAAAGTATATATATCTATGGCAGACAGAGGGGCTCGTGTTCTTAAAGGTGGAAGATTATTGAATATTAATCCAACAAAAATTCCCAGATTAATAGGGAAAAAGAGTTCTATGATTTCTATGATAAAGAGCGAGGTAAAGTGTACAATAATCGTCGGTCAGAATGGACGAATTTGGCTTGATGGAAAGCCAGAGCTTGTATCTATTGCAGTTAAAGCAATTGAAATAATTGAGAAAAATACTCAGATGCCAGGCCTTACTGACCATATTAAGAAAATAATTATTGAACAGAGGGAAAAATTATGAAAAAGATTGGACAACCTAAAAAATTTATAGTCAAAGGAAAAAGGTTGGATGGAAGAAAACCTGACGAAATGAGAGAAGTTAAAATAAAAGCAGGAGTTCTTGAACGACCTGATGGATCTGCTTACCTTGAATGGGGTGGCAATAAAGTTCTAGCAGCTTGTTATGGCCCAAGAGAGGTCCATCCAAGACATCTATCTATGAGTCATAAAGCACTTTTAAGGTGTACGTATAATATGGCACCATTCTCGGTAAATGATAGAAAACGCCCAGGACCAGATAGACGTAGTACAGAAATATCTAAGGTAACTCGTCAGGCTCTCGAACCTGTAGTATTAACTAACCTATTCCCTAAAACAGCTATTGATGTATTTATTGAGATATTACAAGCTAATGCGGGTACTAGATGTACAGGTATTACTGCAGCATCTGTAGCTATTGCTGATGCAGGCATTCCTATGAAAGATCTTATACCTGCTTGTGCAGCAGGAAAAGTGGGGGGCGAAATAGTTTTAGACATGTTTGATGTGGAGGATAATTATGGAGAAGCTGATCTTCCAATATCAATTATGCCCAAAACGGGGGATGTTAGCTTACTACAGATGGATGGTAATTTTACTGAGGAAGAATTCAAGAAGGCTTTAAATCTTGCTATTAATGGTTGTAAAGAGATACATAAAGTTCAGGTAAACGCTCTCAAAGAGAAGTATGGGGGTAATTAAGATGGATAACGTCCTCTCTAATATAAAAAAGGATTATATTGTAAATCTTCTGAAGCAAGGTAAACGGGAAGATGGACGAGGTTTCGACGATTATAGGCAGATTGAATTAGAAACTGGGGTAGCAAGTAAAGCAGATGGTTCAGCCCTCGTAAAATTAGGTACTAATCAAGTGATGGCTGGCGTAAAATTGAAGTTAGGCGAACCATTTTCTGATGTTCCTGCATCTGGAGTTTTAATGACTAATACGGAGTTAAGACCGTTGGCATCTCCAACTTTCGAAAAAGGCCCGCCAAGCGAGGATTCTGTTGAGGTATCCCGGGTTGTTGATCGTGGAATACGGGAATCTAATTGTATTGATTTAGATAAGCTATGTATTGAGGAAGGCGAAAAGGTTTGGATGGTATTTGTTGACATTCATGCGCTTGACTATAGGGGTAATCTATTTGATGCAGCCTCTTTGGCGTGTATTGCAGCTTTACTTAACACTTCAATTCCTAAGATTGAAGATGACAGAGTAATTTATGGAGAGGTAACTAAAAATAAATTGCCCATAATTGAAAAACCCGTTGAGACTACATATGCAAAAATAGGATCAGATATCATATTAGATCCAAGTTTAGAAGAAGAGTTAGTTATGGATTCTCGATTGACCATAGCAACAACTGAGAAGGGGGAGATTTGTGCGATGCAGAAAGGCGGAAATGGAACTTTTAGTCAGGATGAAATCTTGGAGGCTATTTCTAAAAGTATAATTAAGGGTAAAGAATTACGGACATATTTGTAGGTGAGTGTATTGACAAAAACTAAGAGGGTAGGCAGCAGTGGTAAGTTTGGGCCACGATATGGGATGCGTGTTAGACAAAAATGGCACGGAGTTGATAAAAAGCAGCGCATTCTCCATGAATGTCCAAAATGCAATCGATTAGCCGTAAAGAGATTATCCACCGGTATTTGGGTATGTAGAAAATGTGGAGCTAAATTTGCAGGTGGAGCATATTTCCCTTCGACTAATGTTGCTAAAACCATCTATAGAGCCATTACTCGAATATCTCAGGAGGGGGAAAATGTATAGGTGTGGAAACTGTAATAAGAATTTAAATCTTAAACGTGAAGATCCGATTAGATGTCCCTTCTGCGGTCATAAATTGTTATTTAAAACCAGGCCTACTATTATAAAAAAGGTAAAGGCAGAGTGAAATGTTGAAAAGCGACATAAATTTACAAGTTATGTTCGATTCAAAAGACGATTCAAAAGTAATTTATGAATCTCTTATTCCTGAATTAGATTCCTCTCTGTGTGATAAAACACAAATAAAATCAAGTCGTAATGGCAGATTAATATCCCTAGCATTTAGTGATATACATACTTCCTCATTACGGTCTTCAATAAATTCATATATGCGATGGATGATGATAGGAACAGCTATCCTCGCCATTGAAAGGAGTGATTAAACTATGGAGCAGATACCCCCTAAATTGCAGAATCAGATTATACAGTTTCAACAGGTTCAGCAACAGGCTCAATCTATATCAACGCAAAGAATGCAGTTAGACTTACAACTTAAAGAACTCGATCGTTCTATTTCTGAGGTAGAAAAGCTTGATGACAAATCAGAGATATATAAAAATGTTGGAGCAATATTAATGAAGAGTGATCCTCCCTCAATTACTGTTGAACTTCATGATAAAAGGGAGACTTTCGATTTAAGAATTAAGACTCTAACAAAACAGGAAAAAAAAATTCAAAAACGATTAAAGGAAATGCAAGATAAGATACAGGAAGAAATTAAGCAGGGAAATATTAATATCCCTAATTTACAGTAGTTATGGACGATATTTCAGAATTTATCTCAAAATCCTCCGGTAAATGTTTGATTTTATGTCATCAGAATGCAGATCTTGATTGTGTCTGTAGTGCAATAGCATTAAAGTATAGTCTAAAGAGTATAAATCCTAACTTAAAATTTGAAATAGGTGCAGCTGAAAATTATTCTAATCAAGCTTTAAAAATTTTAGATACCTTTGATGTAACTGCATCTATAAATCCAAAACTTGACTCAGATATCCTCATAATTTTGGATACATCAAGTTTGAATCTTCTTCAACCACTGAGTGATGATGTAGAAAATTTTAAGGGGGAAGTACTCCTAATCGATCATCATCCAACTGATGACAACCTTAGATCTCTTTCAAAAATCTCTTATCTTGATAATACAGCAGCATCAACCACTGAGTTGGTGTATGAAGTAATCATAAAATCTGGTGCAAAGATTGAAGGTGTCGTAGCATTAGCCTTGATGATGGGCATCTATTCAGACACATGCTATCTTAAATATGCGAATCCTAAAACAATTAGGATAGTCAGCGAAATTCTAAAGGATTCAGATGTTGATTACGATAAATTTCTTGAGATTTTGAGTAGTACAGAAGATTTTTCTGAGAAACTTGCAAACCTTAAAGCATCTCAAAAAATGAAAATCCATATTCACGAAGATTACTTTTTAGTGACGTCTAACGTTAATTCCTCAATTTCATTAGCAGCTAATGCCCTTATTGATCTTGGTGCAGATTGTACTTTCGTTGGATCTCAAATAGAAGATGTAATTAAAATATCTGCTAGAGCATCTTCAAGATTTGGTAGAGCAACTAGTATTGATCTTGGCAGCATTATGGGTGAAATCGGAGTTTCAATTAACGGTAATGGCGGTGGACATAAAGGGGCAGCAGCAGCTAAAGGAAAAGGAAATCTTAAAAAAACATTAAATGATTGCATCGAGCTTGTAAAAAATCATTTTAACAGAGCGGAAGGGAACTGTTAATGCAGGCTAAGATTAAAGAACTGTTAGAGAAACAAGGATATCGTATAATAGGTAATCATAGCGCAATTAAAGTATGTCACTGGACAAAAGAGAAACTTGTAAATAACCGATCTTGTTACAAATCTAAATTCTATGGCATTTCATCACACCGTTGTCTTCAGGTAACACCTAGTGTTCTTTGGTGTGAGCATCAATGTTTATTTTGCTGGAGACCAATGGAATTTATGGATCATCCTCAATTGACAATTTCTGATTATAATGAGCCAAAGACAATCGTTGAGGAATCTTTGGTTTATCAGCGACAACTTCTATCAGGGTTTTGGGGAAATTCTCATGTTAAAACAAAAGATATGGAGGCGGCTTCTAATCCAAAACATGCTGCAATTTCGCTTTCTGGTGAACCGACAGCATATCCCTTTATTGATGAACTTATAGCAGAGTATAATAGGCGAGGATTCACTACATTCTTGGTGACTAATGGTCAAAATCCTAGAGCCCTTGAAAAATGTAATCCCACTCAAACTTATATCTCTCTTGTAGCCTCCAATCAGAAATTATATGACAAAATGAATGTTCCATTGTACAAGGATGGGTGGGATAGATTAAACCAGAGCCTTGAGGTGATGAATGAAAAAAAAGGAAGGAGAGTTTTACGTATAACCCTGATTAAAGGATTTAACCTTGAATCACCTAAAAAGTTTGCAAATTTGATTTTAAAGGCAAATCCAGACTATATCGAGCCCAAAGGGTATGTGCATGTAGGTCATTCTAGGAAACGATTGGAAAGAGAAGATATGCCTACATATGATGAAGTTATGGAATTTGGACAAGAGTTAGCTGATGAAATAAATTACAAATTAACTAATTCTTCAAGAGCGAGTAAAGTTGCATTGCTCTCACGGGATTGTTGAATTAAATTTTACAAATTTATCAATTAATATACCAAATTTTTTTATTTTTCAAATATGATTATTAAATGATAATACTATGAAATCCCGATTGCTTCTATCAGTTATTATAATATGTATTATCCTTCTTAATCTAAATTTAATCTTTAAAGATTCATCTACTCTTTTATATTCGTGGACGAGTGGCGGAGAAATTATAAATAATGATAGAAAAGAGTTATGGATAGAAATACACGATGTCTCTCCACTTACTCTAAATTATTTAGAAGAAGTGGTGGATATAATAGAAAGGTATCCAAATGCTTATGCAAAAACAGTTCTTTTTATAATACCTAATCATGGAGGAGTTACCCCTATCCATGAATATCCTGAATTTGTAAATAAAATTCAAGACTTACAAAAAAAAGGATATACTCTAGGAATACATGGGTATACTCATGATTTATCTAATCCTGAATTCAATACTGATTTTAAAGAAGCAAAAAACTTGTTGGCCATGTCAGAAAATGAATTTATCGAATCAAAATTAAGTATTCCTGAGTACTTTCTTCCACCTGGATGGAGAACAACTAGGATTGCTAATGATGTTTTAAGAGATAAATTTAAATTCATATATTATTACTACTATATCGATACACCCGGAGGAATCCAACCTACTAAATCTAATGAATATGTGTGGTATAACCTTTCATATAAGCCCGTAGAAATAGCTTTAAGAGATTATAACGATTCAAAGGGTATATTTAGACTTACACTCCATTTAGGAGCAATAAACACATCTAGAGGATTAATATTCCTAGATAGTTATCTTGGCGGAATAGAGAAAAAGAGTAATATACCCAGCGCCTAAATTCGAATCATGGAATTAAATAACATAATAAACAATATTAAATCTGATTTTGATAAAAAAGATTTACATAGAGAAGATATTTTTTCAAGGTCTAGGAAAATTCGAAGATTATCAACTAGTGCGATTCGAGATATTCATAAAGGCAATTCTGAAGCAACAAAAGCTTTACTTGATAGTCTAAAGAAAGAAATTGATGAATTAAGCGATAATGATAAGGCTTTACCTCTGATTCAGGGAGCTTTACAGGAGTATGCTGAGGCGATACTAACTTGGTCATTTTTAAAAAAAATACCCCCACCTCCACCATCAACGATTGGTATCCCTCCAGAGCCATATGTTCTCGGTCTTGCTGATTCAATAGGCGAGCTTAGACGATACATTCTTGATGAACTAAGAAAGAATCAACTACATGATGTAGAGTACTTCTTAGATTTGATGGAAGACATATTTCATAAAATAATACTTTTTGATTATCCAAATGCAATATTACCTATCAGGAGAAAGCAAGATATTGCTCGACTCTTGTTAGAAAAAACTCGTGGCGAGGTTACAGTTGCTCTGAAACAGGCAGAACTAAGTGAAAAGTTGGAGGACAAAAATTGGTGAAGTGGAATAGGAAAAAAATTATTAATCAATCTAAGGCCGATTTTGAAGGCGCATGGAGTGAGACTAGCAAATACATCTCAAAGGGAAAAATTCCTAGGATACCTGGTAAAGGCCGTACTAATATTGTATTTGATACTGTTCAAAAACTTAGAAATGCATATTTAAAACTTGGATTTGAAGAAATGGTAAATCCCCTTTATATCCAGGATAAAGAGATAGCAAGACAGTTTGGACCGGAGGGTCACGCTGTTTTAGACAGGTGTTATTACATAGGGGGTCTTTCGAGGCCGGATATTGGACTTAGTAAGGATAAAATAACCCTACTTAAGGAGTTAGGTATTGATGTTAAGGATAAAATAAAACTTCAGAGTTTGCTACATAATTATAAAAAAGGCAATTTCGACGCTGATGATCTTCTATCTAAAATTGCATCATCCTTAAATATAAACGATTCTCTTGCCTCTAAGTTATTGAATCAGGTTTTCCCAGAATTTAAATCTTTAAAACCACATTCAAGTGATATAACTTTACGATCTCATATGACAAGTGGATGGTTTATTACCCTCGAGAAACTCTCGAATTTAAAACCTTTCCCACTTAGACTATTCTCAGTTGACAGATGTTTCAGAAGAGAGCAAGATGAAGATCGTACTCATTTACGATCTTATCATTCAGCAAGCTGTATTCTTATGGATGAGGACGTTAGTTTAGAAGATGGAAAGGAAATTTCTCAAGCTTTATTAAAGGAATTCGGCTTTAAAGATTTTAAATTCACTAAAGATGAAAAGCGTTCAAAATATTATGTTCCTGATACGCAAACTGAAGTTTATGGTCGAGGCTGCAGAAAAGAGTGGGTTGAGTTAGCCACTTTTGGGATTTATAGTCCTATTGCACTTTCAAAGTATAAAATAGAGTATCCTGTAATGAATTTTGGATTGGGTGTTGAAAGGCTTTCTATGGTGATTCATGGCTTCGATGACATTAGAAAATTAGTGTATCCACAATTTTATAGTCAATTTAAAATGAAGGATGAAGAACTTGCAACGTTATTGAGAATTAAGAATAGACCTACTACAAAAGAAGGTATTGATATTGCCGTAGCCTTAACAAAAGTTGCCCTAGCAGAAGGGAATGAAAAAAGTCCATGTGAATTTAGAGCTTATAATGGCAAACTTTTTGAATCTAATATAGTGGTTAATCTTGTTGAAAATGAAGAAAACACCAATCTTATCGGACCAGCAGCTCTTAATAATATATACATTCATCAAGGCAATGTTTATGGTGTTAGTCCAAATCAAACTATGAGTTATGGTGTAGATACAGGAATAAGATATCTAGATGGTATTGCTTACGATTCAGCTTCTCGAATTGAAACTTCAATTAAAAATGGGAAAAAAAAGATTGTCATTAAGTTTAAGGCCGCTAAATCATTAGGCGATATTAATCTTATGTTTGATAAGGCTGCTCAACGATATATAACTACAAAAAGTAGGAAAATCGATATTCGAGGTCCTATCTTTATTACTATTGAAGCTTACGTAAAATAGAAATAGGGGAGGATAAAACAGTTTATATTGGTGGGCTATACTGGGGAGTCCGGCGTTCCTTGTAACCTGAAATCGTCGTCATGCAGGAGTTAAAGCCGTAAAGGCGATGTCCTAAACCCTTTGCCAGCCTAAGTTTTTGGCTATGAGGTCTTGTCCTATGGGATTGGCATTGTCATTCCCTGGGTTATTAATTCAGGATAATTGGCTTAATCAACTGAATCCGTCAGGTCTGGAAGGAAGCAGCGGTAGGTTGAATATCCAATGCTCATAGGGTTGCAGGAATGAGTTGAAAATTCAGATACCTGACATAGGGAGACGGTATCCACTTTACGGTGTGCCCACCGCATTTTCAGTATATTTCCATAAAGTATTATAAAAGTAAAGTCTATAAGTAAGAATAAAATATTTCTAATCAAAATGTCGGGGTAGCCAAGCCTGGTATGGCGTCAGCCTGCTAAGCTGATGGGCGCAAGCCCTCGTGGGTTCAAATCCCACCCCCGACGTTAATAAAAACGGGGGAGTAAAACTTAAATAGTATGAATGAAAACGATAAGTTACCTATGGGAGGAAAAAAATTCTATTTTTTTATTCATCCCATAGGTCCCCTCCCCTTTATTTTTAACGTTAATGAGTGTTAAATGGTAAAAAAATCTTTTAAATACGCAATTGATAATTACATTAGAAAGGTTCCAAATCTAAAAGTCCATTGTGACAGATGTTTAAACTCTAAAAGATGGGATGGATCAATTGTTCTCATGGTTGTTGATGCTTCATTTACTTCCATAGGATTGAATTATTTCTCAGGTATTATCCCTAAAGTTGAAGAGTTTGAAAAAGTTTTTGTAAAAACAGATAAAATAACTTCTTTAAACGAAATAATTTCTACTGAACTAAATGACCTTAGGAAAATATGGAAAAATAAGCGATCTTGGCACGTGGCAAAATCTGTTTCTATTTACTTCTCATCTTTGATGGAAGAAAACAGTTTAAGTGATAGGGAGGCCCTCAGATTCTGGGCAAAAAATACCCTACTTGATAATTGGAAAGAGGACCCTATAGGTAAAATCTCAGGTGTGGGAATTAATACATTCCAATATCTCAGAATGATGGGGGGGATTGATACATTAATGCCTGATAAAATAGTTAAGAAAACATTTTTAAAAATTCTGGACGATGATAATCTAAAGAATAAATTCACAGACGATATGGAGTTCATAGAATTCATTCATGATCTTGCAGAGAATACAGGTTACAGGCCAATTGAGCTTTGCTGGGCAACATGGCTCAATGAATCAGATAAGGGGCCGACAAAATCTGGTAAATATGATGAGGTTATCAAGAGAATTTAAGGTATAATGAGATTTTCATAACCAAAAATATTTATATTTTGGCAGGGAGACCTCTTTTTCTTATAAAAAAACCAATCGGGCTCGTGGTCTAGGGGTTATGACGCCACGCTTACAACGTGGAGGTCGGCGGTCCGAATCCGCCCGGGCCCATAGGATATTCATTATTTACATTTAAATCATATTTTTTTATATTTTTTAATAACTTTTATATCTTACAAGGGCAGTAGTTATATTCTAAATGTGGAGTAATATAGAAGAATATTTTAAAGGATGTCCTAAGCAAAAAGAAGTTGCTAGGCTTCTCTTCCAACGTGGTTTTCGAATTAGTAATGCTGGGAGAGTTATGTGTGGTAAAATATCTATACCTCATACACAAATCGCTAAAGAATTAGGATTTGATATGCGGGTTGTCGACACGACAGTATATAGAATTCTTGAAAACAAAGAATTGAAGAATATTTATAAAGGACTTCAGAGTATCGCATTTCTGCGTGACATCGCTCCAGACTTAGGGCTTGGTGTTATTGTAGTTTCTGTAATGGATGCTAGCAAACCCGGAATTATCGGGAGTGTTGGTAATAAGATTGCTGAATATGGGATGGTTATACGACAGGCAATTGCTGATGATCCATACATTACAGAATCTCCGAAATTCACAGTAATAACAGGTAGTGAAATACCTGGGAAATTAATAGAAGATTTGAGGAAGATAGAAGGTGTAAAAAACATTACTGTTTATTAATCCATTTAAGGGTTTCAGCATGCATTAAACTAAATCGTTTTATTGATGGATGATTCTCACCAAGATTCATAATGAATTTTTTGTTACTTTCTTTGTATGTTATATGCCTAGTACCGGTTGTCAAATTATCTGCATAAGCCACTATTTTCTCCTCAGGTGTTTTTGGAATGTAATCCTTTATGGGAATCCCCAGTTTTACAGATTCCTTTTGCGTTATGCCTACGCCGATATGCCTTTCAACTATTTTTATTACTTCATCATTAGCACCAAGTTCTTTCGCGATTTTAGCGCCAATTACAGCATGTATTATCCCGTTTGTTCTGCATCTTCCAATATCATGTAGCATTGCACCATTTTTAATATTATCAAAATCTACTATAAAATCAAAATGTTGTGCAAAAAACAATGCTTTTTTAGAAACAGCAACACAGTGTGATATAACCTTATTTGAGCATCCACATTTTTTTAGGTCTTCAGTGTTAAACATTTTCCAGTTCTTTTTTGAGTTGTTTAATCTCATCTTCTAGGTTCATTACTAGCATCTCATTATCAAGATTCACCATTTCCCCCTTACACTGAGGGCATTTAAAATTATAATCAGTGGCAATGTCAAAAGGTACTTTAAATTTATCATTTTCACAGTGAAAGAAGATATTTTGTGTTTCAAATTCAAGTTTCTTTGTTAGCTGATTTAAGATATGACGTTTTCGTTCTGTTAGAATATTGCCAATCCTTTTAAGATCTAATTTCCAAGTGTATATGTACCATCCAATTGTTTTATCCTTAGTGCGTTTATATGAAGCAAGACGATAATCGTATAGTTTGTAAAGAACCTTTCTAATTATATTCAATTTTATTCCTAAACTCTCAGCCATTTCCTCATCAGTTGCTACTTCACTGTTTTTTAGGTACTCTACAACATCCATACCTTCCTCGCCAAGTATTTCCTGTAAAAAATTCTGTATCTCAGAGCTATTATCCTCAGAATTCACGTTTTTCAACTTAATTTCCTTCAATCTATCACCAATTGTATTATATGGTGCATAGTAATAAAATTAACTTCGTACGAACTTTTTAGACCTCTGAGAAGGAATTACTCTTAATTTTCCATTGAAATCTCTATCAAGTTCCTTCCCCTTATAGAGTCTATCTAAAAATACTGCAAGAGCACTTATCTCACTATGAGGTTGAGTACCTATTGATATGTTATAATCAACTAAGTTGTATATGTCTCCAGGGACTTTCCCCGCACCAACAATTACAAGAATGTCTTCATCACGAAACACTATCTCTTCCATAACTTCATCTAGAGGTAAACCATACATAGAAAGATGTATTTTTATCCCTTTCCAATCCTTTAGGTAGCTCTTCCAATTTCTTGTTTGGATAAAAAATTTTCCACCCCATCGTGATTCTACACTTCTCACGGCTTTTACTACCCCATTATCTAGATCTTCCATTATCATCCCACTCGTACCAAAAGCTCTTGCTACTAGAGCAAGATGAGTGTTGACCCTTTTATCTCTTATAGGCCGATATCCTAACCTAAATACAACTGTTTTCATTTTTCTAAGGCATTTTTTATTTCATCCATCATAAATCTGGCTATTATTTCTCTTGTTCTACCTTTCCTCCCCTTCCCTTTGAACTTAGTGTCTATCAATCTAAGAGCCTCAAGCTTATCTAACGAACGATAAAATTTGGTATAACTCTCCTTTCTATTCTTTTCAAATATTTTGAATAACTCTCCTGACTGCATCTTATCAACCTTTGATATCATCTTCATTAGTTCCAGCTCCCCTGTGTCAAGAGTCTGCAGAATGTTCGAAAGATTCATCAATCGTGAAGTACTAAGTGCAGCTTCCACATGTTTTGCGTCAATAATTTTTGATGCATCAGTCTCTGCATTCAAAGTACTCATCCTTAGCAATTCAATACCTACACGAAGATCTCCCCCATCAAAAGTGTGGTTTGCTATTAGTTCTAATATATCATCCGATATAACATCAGGATAAAGTCCTAATTTAGCTCTATCTTTCAAAATTGATTTTATCTCTTTTTTAGAGTATGGTTGAAAGAATATACTTTGAGGTTTATAGGTAGAACTAATTCGCATATCAAGTTTATAATTAAATTCTAAATCGGATATCACCCCTACAATTGCAGTTTTAACTCCCGGATACAACTCATGGGCTCTTAATATCTGATACAAAATATCATTTACATAGCGATCATAAAACAAGTAATTCATATCATCCAAGGCTACTACGAGGCTTTTATTATCCTTAAGAAGCTTTTTAAATATTCTATCATAAACCCTAGAAAATGGAACTCCCGTTTCAGGAGGTAGATGACCTACGATCTTTTTATGTATCTGGGAAAATACCGAGAATTTGCTTGTGTGCACTTGACAATTAATGTGAACACATGCTATTTTATCTGTTTGATTCTCTATCTCTTCAAACATGAGTTTTATAGCTGTTGTTTTACCTGTAGCTGGAGGTCCTGTTACCATAGCATTAGCAGGTCTACCTCCCTTTATTGCAGGTCGAAGACAGAAGGCTATTTCACTGAGTTGAGTATCCCGGTAATTAAAGTCTTTAGGTATGTAATCCAGGTCAAAAATACGGTCATCCTTGAAAAGAGTTTCCTCATACATTAAGAGGTCCTTAAAATATTTCCGCCCCATAATTTCAAATTACCATCTGTATATAAAGATTTTTCTTAAGTTCTAAATGGGTGAGAAGGTAAAAGGGGGGGGGTAATGGATTCCCTCTCACCGTTATATTGAAATCTATATTTGTACTTTTTCACTAGTATATATTTCAGATATTTGAAAAAGTGTCGGTTGTTCTATCTTTGTAGTCCTCTTAAAGGTATCCATGCTAATGCTCATCTCTGTTATTACATGGTCTATACTTTCATTTTGTGTCTCTGATACTAGAATATTTTTGTATTCGGTGTTGCACTTTACACATGATACTTGTTTATTTTCTTGCAGAAGTCTTTCTCCGCATAGCATGCAGTATATATCCATCTAATTCACCAGTTTTCTAATTGATATAAGTAGTAAATGTTAGTTTTCCAAGTGCATAGGAAAAGTAATAATCTATAAAAGGATTTTATAATACACCCTTCGTACTTGGGATTTCTTTTCCAACTACTTTACATGCATCTTTTAAAGATAATCCTAGTGATTTGAATAAGGCTTCAGCTTTATGATGTTCGTTTTTCCCTTCAATTATCTTAGTATGGATATTGATCTTGGAATCCATTGAAAAGGTTGTTATAAAATGTCCTATCATCTCTGAACTTAGCCCTTCTATCTTCTTTCTTCTAAACTTCACGTTGTTTACACAATATCCACGACCGCTCACATCTATTGCCGTAAGAATTAATATATCATCCATAGGGATTATTGCTGATCCAAATCGCTTTATACCACATTTATCGGTAAGAGCATCTAGAAATGCTTTGCCAATGGAAATAGCAACATCCTCTACTATATGATGTTCATTGTCACCAATGGCTTTTACAACAATATCGAAATTACCATGCCTAGAAAAACTACTTAATAAATGGTCAAAGAATTTTATTCCTGTATCAATTTTATAATCTCCTTTCCCATCTAAGGTTAAATAAACCTTAACATCCGTTTCACTGGTCTTTCGTTTAATTTTTGAGGTGCGCATCATATATCCTCCCCCTTTTACTAGTAGTTATATAATGGTTACGCTTCATGAGAAGCTAGAAGTGCATCTTTATATCTTAGAGTGCCAGTATAAATAGCAGATCCTATAACTACTCCTTTTGCTCCAAGGCTCCTAACTTCTTTAATATCATCTATTGAGCTGATTCCCCCGGATACAATAATATCGAGTGATGAGGATTTAATAACTTCTTCAATAGCAGAAGTATCAATCCCATTCATTAGGCCCTCTACATCAACATTAGTAAATAATATTTCACTTGTATATTGTTCAAATTTATTGATAATCTTCTTTGCTAAAACTCCAGTTCTTTCCTTCCATCCTCTTATAACAACTTCTCCCTTTTTTGAGTCAAGTGCAACTATCAGTCTCTCTCGTCCATACTTTTCAACTATCAATTTTAGTTTATCAGTAGATTCAAGGGCCATGGTGCCTAGAATGATTTTATCAACTCCGAGATCTAAGAGGGTTCTTGCATCTTCAACTGTTCTAATACCCCCACCGAATTGAATCGGAATTCCAAGTTCTTTAACCATTTCTTTTAAAATGTTCTCGTTTGACCGTATTCCTCTGATAGCTCCATCAAGATCAACTACATGGAGGCGTGGTGCTCCTGCACGTTCCCAAAGTTTTGCAATTTCTAAAGGCTCTTCTATCTCAAGTAATACCTGATCTTCCCGTCCTTGTTTAAGCTGTACACACTTTCTATTTTTAAGATCAACTGCAGGTATAGCAAGAAACATATTTATAACCTTTATATCATAGACATTTTATCAATTTTAAGACCATTTATCAAAATGGTAGTCTTTTTAAAATGATAAGATGGCCCAATGATTAAATAATTTTTCTATTAGTATGTGTAAAAGTTTAAAGTATATCTGTATTATACTTTAATTTTAAATTCGAATTTTTCCAATGTCCGAATTTAATCGTTATATATGCGGCGATTGGTTTCTACGTTTTTGATATAAATTCAGAATGTGAGATTAATTTTTTTTTTTTAGTAAAGATATCCTTTTTTCAGTATTGCATTACCTTTATAACCTGATTCCTGGAGGATAGCCAGGTACTTAAGTTCATCGTTAAAATCCAAGGTTTCCCTTGCAAGTCTTACTTTATCTTTTGCAGTTTTAATAGCAGCTGATACCCTTGGTTGGGAAATTCCTAATTGTTTACTTATCTCTCTCTGAGTGTGACCAAGGATGGTGTATCTAAGAACTTCAGCTTGCCGGTTAGTAAGAATTCCAATACCATTACTACTATTACCAACAGTCATAATAGGTTACTATTATAAAATTAGGATATAAATCCTTTTCTATCCATATTATTATATATTATCCTGTTTGATTTACCAGGAGATAGATAATATAATCGTATTATTAGAGGTGAAGATATGGCTAGATTGTTCACAGATACTTATGAAGAAGAAATAACTAAAAAAGATATTGAAGATTTGAGTAAAAAAAATAAAGCAGGGATTATTGTAGAGGATGTTCCGGGTGGAACAGATGTGAGTATACCGATTCGTATAGATTATATGAATGGAGACTATCATAAAGCATTTGATCTGCTTAAAAGTAATGATATACCAATTAAGTATAAGACTGTTATGACCGTACCCCCATTCCATGCAACTCTCCATATGTTTCCCAGTTATGGGTTGGAGGCTATGCAACTTTTATTGAAAAATAAAATAAAGATGTACAAGGCAAAGCCTGTCTTCTAATGATACCTAAAAATCCTTGTAAACATCGAATCAAGGAATATTGTGACCTAACAGAGAGGGCTTGTGTAGGTACTAGAGTAGATAAAAAAACCGGAAGTCACACCGTTGATTTTTGGGTTGAATGTTCCTGTCCTAATTACAAATCAATCGAATGTTCAGACATATCCCATAGTGATAAAGGCCATTCACTGGAAAAAAATACAGATATTGAAATTATCCTCTTTGGACCCATTGAGAAACAAGATCAATGTAATACAGGTTGTGTGAATGATGCTGTCGATCTACAAGCAGATATACTCCAAGGATTCTTCCAACGAAGATATGGGGATAAGATTAGAGTTAAAGGAATAGATATAGCTTCAGAGACTGCTAGGGATTATCCTGCAGTATCTAGATTTATAAAAAATGGGGTATCTCATCTTGTCATGATAAACAATGAGATTAAATTTCAAGGCGGTATTGATCTTGAGTATCTTAAGCAGGAGATAATAAAACTTGGAGGAGAGGAGATTAAGTCCTAGTTTCTAAATTATTTATTAAATTTATCAAGACTTCCAGTTCGTCCCTTGATTTTAAGTAAGGATGAGTTCTAAATAACATATGATTAGTCTCATCTCTTAGATTATTAAGTTGGATTAAAAAACTTTTGTCTTTCACGTTTTCCAGATGTTTGAGTTTTTTATAAGTTATACGAATGTATGTAGTTACTTCTTTTATTATCCCTATCTCTGTATCTTTCAAATACTCATTAGCTTTAGAAAGGGTTTCAATAATTTTTTTCTTCTCTTTTTCAGCCACCTTTTTATAGTCTTCAAGATTTACAGAATTAAGGATATATTCCGGTTCTATTCTACCTTTTAGTACTCCATTTATTTCATTCTCATTTGTATTCGAGGATTCAATTATACGGAGTGCCAGACCCATATCTGAAGTAAGTTGTTGGGCAGATATTTCAAGAGCTTGAATTAGGTCTTCAATATGTTCCAAAGTCTCGTTTAAAACTTCAGGAGAAATCATACGTCTCTTACTGATTTCAAGTAGGTTACCTATGAAATTAGCTAAATCAATGCTTTTGAACTCAAAGATGTACGGAATTGTAAGTTTGTTAATAACTATCTTATTTCTAACTCTTGTAATACCTAGAGGAATTACAATTTTTTTGTAATCTTCGATTTCAAATAAGGGAGCTCCAGGATATGCCATAAGCATATTGTTAAAGCTAATGGTAGGTAACAAAGAGAACCTTGAATAAGCATCATAAATTAGTTTGGTAATTGCTTTAAGTTCTTCAGCAACTTCCACTAACCCACCCCTTTTCTTTGGTCTAGAGGTAATAATAAACATTCCGGGGTGAATCCCAATTTCTAGGCATTGATTAATTATTTTCTTTATTTTAAGAACATATTTTTCTTCATTTCCCTCTACAGTTTTTTTGAAGTACTTTATCTTCTCCGGAATTAAACTCTCTGCACCAATTTGAAGTTTAATGAAATTACATTTTTTTAGCATTTTAAGTATTTCTATATCCTTTACTGAATCAACACTAATCATTGCACCAAATTGGATATGTTTGTCCAAGTCATGTTCTAATATAAGGGTACAGAGATTTTTTATCCATCTATAGTTCTGTATAAATTGATCATCTTCAAAAGTTACATGAGTAATTCCTTGTTTTATCGCTTCATCTAACCATCCTACAATTCGGTAGGGAGAAAGTCGACGTCCAAAAGGGGTTGATATACTACAGTATGAACACTTGCCCCAGTTACATCCCCTTTGGGCGTAGATACTTATTGCTTTATATCCCTTTTTAGTTACAATATCCCAAGGGTATTCTTGCATTAATGTGTTTAGTTCTTCTTCAGTGGGGTAAGGCATTAACTGTTTTAAGAAGATATTGAAAGGCATTTTTATTTTTTCCTTCCACGAATTGTATAACCCTTTGTAATCCAGTTTTGTATTAACAATTGTCCCCTCAAAGGTCTTTATAAAAACACCATTTATAGGTATATGAAGATTTAACATCTTTCCTTCAAAATTTATTTTTCTAATAAATTGTGCAGTTACAATCTTGTTTCCAACTTTGGAGGGTATTGGACTTCGGTAAAATACTTTCTTTTCTAGGATTGGTTTCAATTTGTTGCTAAAATACTCTATCTCCTCATCTTTTAGTTTTACTTTTTCTGAGAAAGGTTCAATAAGCCCATCTTTTTTTAATCCCTTTAAATTGTCTATAACAATTGGCAGTAATATTTCACATTCACCTTCAATAACCATATCAATACCCATTGCATTTATCAGTGAACTTGCATGTCCAGACACACCTTTACCACCTAGGATTGTAACAATTTCTGGACAAGTCTTTTTTATCTTAATTGCGGTATTCAATATGTATTTTAATTCAAGGGTACTCAAAACTGAAAGAGCTACGGTATCACATCCCTCTTTTATAAAATCTAGAAGTTCAGTTTCAGAAGTTGCAAACTTCAAACTTTTGACTTTCTTTTTTAATATTTGTAGGAATGGCATTATAGCTGGGGCTTCACTTCGACAGAATTTATCATAGTCCATATAGAAGATTAGTTTAGTCAAATAGCATCAACCTCCAACTCTAACCATCATATTTTTTACAGTATTTTCCTTAGAAATACTCTTAGTTTTATAATGTAGTTTTACCCCTAAATAATATTATGGTTACTTTCTTAAAATATGAGGAAGTAGTTTTTAATTTCCTGCTTTGGTAGCTATCGTTTCTATCTCCTTATCGGTCATGATTACTATTCTTTTTGAAGGATTAGAATATAACAAGTTCTGTAATGTATTAAACAAAGTTTTTTTATCCCTTTCAGCTTTTTCGTAAGCCCTCTTTTCTACTTCAAGGATGGATTCATAATTTTTTCACAACATTTTGCCATATTTTTTTTTTAGGGTTAATTCACACTTTTTTTGTGCTGTCACTAAGCTTTTTATAATACATTTATCGTTAATTTGTTTTTCATGAATCCCTTTATAGAACTTGTAACAAGTACTTGGCAGGGTCTAGAGGAATTCACTCGGACTGTTTTAGAGGCACATGGTTATGAATGTGATTTTCGAAAGATATTCAGGAATAAGCATCGTAAATTTGAGATTGATGTTATTGCAAAGAACAAACACTATATTCTTGCTATAGATTGTAAACGTTACATTAAAACAAAATCTCGAGCAAATGCCCTGAAAAAAGAATCGAAAAAACACTTTGAGAGATGTGTTGAATATACTATTATAACCAAAGAATATGTTATTCCGGTGATTGTCACTTTACTTGATGATTCCCTTTTTTCTGCTAATGGATGTATTGTAATCCCTGTTATCTCCCTAAATGACTTTCTTCTACATATCGATAACTACCTAGAGATTCTAATAGAAAATCCTTCTTCATCTAATCCCAATCTCCTTTCATCTTTAAGGTAAAGTAGTACTTCATTTCCATCCATCTTTTTTCCCATTTCGAGCATTGCTTGAACTTGATTGTAGTCACATTCAATGATATTTTTTGTAATAGCTCCAATAGAAACGTAAAAATCAAATTCCTTAATATCCTCTTCTCTAACCTCTGTAGTTCGATGGAATTTTTCTGAAACTCCCTTCCGGAACTCAGGATTTAGAAGGTCATCACAAAGATATGGGATCCACTCGATCATATGTTTGTGCAAATGATTATATTGCATCTCCAAATAACTAATAGCGATTTTTTTATCTCCTTTTCTCCATGATTCAAGCTCTCTTTCGCAGAGGAGATACATAAATTGCAGCTCTATTTTAACATCATCTGCAGGATCATTTCCATAATCTCCTGTAAGATAGCATCCAGCTTTTTCGTAAGACTTATTAACTATCCCTGTAAGTTCACCTATGATCTGTTTCTCTCCACGATATACAGATTCATAGCAAGATAGCCAAGGGAAGAATGAATCATAAAAAATTGTTAGATGTTCATCACGTAATCTTTCCAGAATAAGTGTATTCTGTTTCCCCTTAATGTGGCGAAGATATTTCTTGAGTAGTTGTATTCCCTCCAGGGTTCTTGATTCCGATACGAAGGTTGCTGTTAAAGTCTTTAATGTCGAATCAAAATCTCCTATAAGAAGGTTCTCAACGAAATCTTTAGTAGGTTCAGAGAAGCTTCTTGCTATATGAAAATATATGTTTCTGCGTGCAATAGCTATTTTCACAAATTCATCTATTCTCTTGGGTAAAATAGGTTTAGATTCTATGTTTGGCTCTTTGCCTTTAAGAAATTTTCTCCATTTTTTTGAATCCTTAATATTCATAGCTCTGACCCAAAATAAGTAAGGATATCTCTTCTGAAATTTTTTCCATTCTTCAGCTAAATCAGGATCAATAAAACCCTTAACATAACTAGAATTTATTCCTACTTTGTTCAAATTCATTACCTCGTAAAATCAACTGATTAGTTTCTTGGTGTTGGAAAATTCTCTTTTGGAAGAGCATAATAAACGGATCCAATCCTTTGAATGTCTCGTGTATTGTTTAGCTCTTTTAAATGCTTTTTAATATCTTTAAAGTAACCAAATATCATACATTCAGTTGAGCACTTCGTAGAACAAGCACTCCAGAGTCCTGCATATTCAATTTCATCCTGTGTGTCCCTTTTCTCTGCTAATCTCCTACCCGCGATCGCTTCTCCCTCTTTATCAATCAGCCTACCTTTGTTATCTCGTTTCACATTTCCCTTTTCATCAAATTCCAATGGCATAATGTTATTTCCTCTATTTACGTATCTATACACTTTTTTTATCTCATTTCTTGTCCATTTTCGTCGATAGTCTATGCGGTGCTTACAGAAATCACATTTTATAGCTTTTCCTGTTTTGGTATCGTATTGTATAGCTCCATATGGACAGGCCTGTATGCATTGTCTGCATCCGATGCATTTCTCGGGTTCTATCCACACAATCCCATCTTTGGGTCTCTTAACTATAGCTCCTGTTGGACATGGTGATACACATGGTGCAGGGTTACAGTGGTAACAGAGCATGGGTACGTAAATATTTTTTACCCGTCCTTTAACAGTTTTAGGGCCTACTTGCATCACTCTAATAAAACGTGGCCCAATTGATAGTTCATGTTCCATCTTACAGCTGGTTTCACAACTAAAACAACCGATGCATCGTTTCAAATCTATAAGCATTACAACTGTGTTTTCTGTTGGATTTTTCCCTTCTAATCCTTCGAGTATTCCAAACATTTGCATTATCTCTTTCTCCGAGGCTTTATTTTCTCTCTAGGCAAAATATTTTGTCTCTCAGGATAGGGAGAAGCAGGGGATGAAAGAGTGTCTGATCGTTTCTTTCCAAAGAAGGATAACATCGTGTTTAAGGCTCTATTTTCTCTCACCACTGTTGTGGCGAAACTCCAATCATTCGAAGGTTTAATGATTATTTTGGCAAGTTCTTTTGATATATAAGACTTCCTTATTTCTTTTACTCGGATATTATCCTCTTCCATTTTTTCCCTTTTATAAATGAATAGATGAAATAATAATTAGAGAGGTCAAAGGACCATTTTTACTCTTTTTTAATTCTTTGTGCAGGAGTAATCTCAGTTATCTTTTCCATTATAACCCCTGGTTTCCTTCTAACACGCGGTATGAATTGATTCTTCTCTGGAAAGACATAAGCAGGTGAACATAGGGTATCACTTCCTCTGCCATTCATGTAAGCTTTACCTATACCCAGGGCAGTCCTTTCTCGCATATATGTCATTATATGATGCGAACTTCCAAAGTACATACAGTGACTTGAACATTTAGCAACACAAGCTGGCTGCAATCCCTTATCAACTCTATGCATACAATAGTCACATTTTATTGCTTTTCTAGTCCGAGAGTCATATTGAATGGCTCCAAATGGGCATGCTTGCATACATTGTCTGCATCCGATGCATTTCTCAGGATCTATCCATACAATCCCATCTTTGGCTCTCTTAGCAATAGCTCCTGTTGGACAAGGTGGAACACAGGGCGCCTCTCCGCAGTGGAAGCAATTCATAGGGTAGTACATTCCTTTTGTATGTTTTCCCACTTTTTTTGGACCGATTTGCATCACTCGGATAAGACGGGGTCCAATTGGTAGATCATGTTCCATCTTACAGCTAGTTTCACAACTGAAACATCCAAAACAACGTTTTAAGTCGATATACATTACCAACCAGTCTGGTGGAACTCCCCAGGTGTGAGAACCAGCAGTCTTAAAGAGACTAATCTGTTCATTTCTTTTCCATGCTTGCTTCGCGGTTTCTTTATTAATGTTATAAAGAGGTCCAGTATTTTCCCAAACGCTTGCCATATCTATATCCCCTTCATTTGGTCTCCCATTTTTTCTTGGGTACACCTACATAATAAATTCCACTATTTTTTTTCGCATGTCGCATATATGATCCAATATTTACAGTATTATCGTCATCTGGAGAAATATAGTCTGCAGGTGTTTTCTTGTGCAACTTTAGAAATTCTTTCGTCTTTTCAACTGCGGAATCAGAATCCTCTCCTTTTCTATATACTTTTACTAAGTTGCATTTGTACTGTGCTTGGGTGTAGAAAGGGTCTTTAACAGTATTATCCACTAGCTCATTGACGTTCTGATAAGGGTAAAATGGTTGATATTTATCGAACCCTTCTGGCATCCATACGCTACCTTCGTCAACCATTTCGTTTACCCATGCAACGCAATAAACTTTACCTAAATCATTTTCAACAATGACAGTATCTCCATCCTTTATGCCTAAAACTTTTGCAGTTTCAGTATGGATATTACAAAACATATGGGGCTCCAACTCGACCATCCAGGGCCACCAATGACCCATCTCATGAAAGTGGGCAACTAGCCTTCCTGTCGACATAACTAAAGGATATTTTTCCCAAACATCAGGCCTAGAGATAGGTGTGGAACTTGCTTCTACATGAATTGGTAGTGGATAAAAACCTATTTGGTCCAAAGCATCGCTCCAGATTTCAACCTTCCCTGAAGGGGTTGGAAATCTTTTATCTGTACCAGGATAATTTACTCCTTCTTTATACATAATCCATTGAGACCCTCTGATTGTAGCCTCAGGATCAGAATACATCATAGCTTCATCTTTAGTTTCTGCAGGCCACATAACTCCGCCCTTTGGACTCTTTTCAGGATCCATCAAATCAGCTGTAATTCCTGATACAAAACTTTCTTGTGAATGGAACCAATTCTGGCATACACGTTCATCAATTTCTGTTTTCTTCTTGTCTTTCCACCAGGTTTTACCATCCGGAGCATAATAAGATTCTCCGAATTCAAATCTCTTCGCTAAACCTGCCCAGAAGTCGATATCAGCTCTGCATTCCCATTGTCTTGGAATAATCCAGTTATGCCATTGGACATGCCTATTATTTCCATGATGAACAACACCTTCATGCTCAAAAAAGCTAGTTATAGGCATGCTTGCATGCATCCAACTTGAGGTCTCATTTGGATGGAATGCTAAGTGAACTCCACAATGTAAGTTCTTCATATATTCTCGAGATTTATTGTTGTTTGGCCATTGTACCAAATGATTTCCATTCCAGATTAATCCTTTTATAGGATAAGGTTTACCTGTGTATCCTGGGTCTATTGTACAAGCGCTTGAGGTGTCACCCCAGGGTATAATCTTATCTGACAATTGTGGCTCTTTTATCTTCATTACATATTCTTTTAAATCCTTCCCAGCACTCAACACTGGTCTGCAATTATGGAGCCAATTCCACCCTCCTCCTTTTACCCCAACGTTCCCTGTAATTGCCACAAGAATCTGATATGACTTATTTCCATTGCCTGCATCGTATTGTTGAGCTGTTCCAAGGCATCCTGTGAAGTGGGTTCTTCTGGGAAATGCTATCTTCTCAGCTGCTAGTCTATAATCCTCTGCAGGGACCCATGTTATGTTCTCGGCCTTTTCAGGCGTGTAATCTTTGACATGAGCCGCAAATTTATCAAAACCAACGCACCATTTGTCAATAAATTCATGATCAATACCATCAATTTCATGAATTAGAATATTAGCTAGGGTAAGACCTACATAAGCATCTGTACTTGGTCTAATCCTAAATGCCAAATCTGCCTGAGCCATAGTTGCGTTAAATCTAGGATCAATGCAGATATAATAAGCTCCATTTTTATCCTGTGCTTCTTTATACCATTTCTCAGTTATAACTTCTAATGCAGCTGCGTTAGATCCTGTTTGAAAAATAGTATCACTGTTCATTGCATCCTGACAGGGATTGAAAAGTCGTAAAAATTCCTTTGCACCAAAAACATACTGTCCAATTGCCCCGGGACTCTCACAACAAAGGGGTCCTTGACCATAGATATTTGGAGTCCCAAACATAGTCATAAACCTTGATCCTCCCAGTTTGTTACCGTAACTACTCCTCCCGGTTCTATGACATGCAACAGCATGTGCCCCCCATTTTTCGCGGATGTATTGTAACCTTTCTGCAATAAAATCTAAAGCTTCATCCCAAGTAGCACGTTTGTATTTTCCATTTACATTATCCTCCCTAATCATAGGGTACTTTGCTCGAAGAGGGTTGTATGCATGCTGATAATTTGCGGTTCCTTTTGGACATAAGCTACCATAATTCTGGGGGTGTTCTTCATCACCATAAATATCGACAATCCTGTTATCTTTCATAAATACTTTCATACCACACCCAGATTCACACATGTTATCACAAGTTGTGTAACGAATAGTATCGTAATCTCTAACGGATTCTTGAGCTCTCCTCAATACAACCAATCTCTGACCTCCAAATCTGCTCTATTCACTTATATTTAAAACAGTATGACTTAACTAAGAATATTTAAAATAATGTACAATATATAAAGGTTTCTAAGGGTTATTTTATGGAGTATTATATAAAAAATAATTAGGAAAAATGAATATTTCGTGTATTGTCCTGGCAGGTGGAGAGAGCACTAGGATGAACAGAGATAAAAAGTTTCTAATTTTTCGTGGCAAGTCGTTCCTTGAACGTTCCATAGATTTATGCAAAATTTTTAGTGATGATGTTATTGTCTCTCTAGGAAATCCCAATCAAAAAGTAGAGGTATTATCAAAGGGAATTCAAGGAATTAGGATTGTACTTGATCATTTATCCCACAAAGGGCCTCTTATAGGATTATACAATGGATTGCAACAATGCTCACATGAATATGTTTTAGTAATCCCTTGTGATGTTCCATTTTTAGACAAATTTATTTTAAAATCTATGATCGATGAAATACAAAGTTATGATGCGATAGTTTTGCGATCAGGTAAATTAATTGAACCTCTTTTGGCAATCTATAAAGTTAAGTCAATGCTTGAGATATGTGAGGAATCAATTAATTCAAGAAAATGGGATGTAAGGGGGGCAGTGTTAAAATTAAAACTAGTTAAGTATATAGATGTTGAAATTAAAAGCTTTTTCAACGTTAATACACGTGAAGATTTTAAAAGAATTTTAGATAATGGTAGTGAATACTGATGTTCGGATGAAGGGCTTTCACAAGAAAGTCTCAGTTGATAAAGCTTTAAAAATTCTTTTACAGAACACTGGAGTCTTAGAAACTGAGAAAGTTCAGATTGCCAATACGCTGGGTAGATTTTTATCGGACGACCTTGTAGCGTCTCAAGATATTCCTCCTTTTACACGAGCTGCTATGGATGGATATGCCATTAAAGGTGAAAATACCTTCGGTGCATCTCAGATTAATCCAATTTATTTTAAGTTAATAGGCAATATCCAGACTGGGAAGGTATCCAGAATAAACATTTGTGAGTTTGAAGCGGCTAGAATAATGACAGGGGCTCCTTTACCGCACGGTGCAAATGCAGTTGTAATGTTTGAGCACGGAAAAGAGTTTAAAGATGAAATAGAAGTTTTTAGGGCTGTGGCACCTGGAAAACATGCTTCGTTGAAAGGGGAGGACGTTGAGAAGGGGGAAGTTATTCTTAAAAAAGGCCATAAAATCCAACCTCAGGATATCGCTATTATGGCTGCGATGGGCATATCCGACATATCGGTATTTAAACAACCCCACGTTTCGATTATTGCAACTGGTGACGAACTAAAAGAGCCAGGAATGGAGCTGAATGAGGCAGAAATATTTGATGCCAATAGCTACTCTCTGCATGCTTTAGTTGAAAGAACTGGAGGTATACCAAAAATACGTGGGATTGTAAATGATAATTATAAAGAATTGATTATAGCTGTTAAGAAAGCTTTGAAATCTGATCTTATAATAATAAGTGGTGCCACATCTGTAGGTGAGAAAGATTACGTTCCAAAAGTAATCTCCGAACTTGGAGCTATATTGGTTCATGGTGTGGCAATGCGCCCTGGTAAACCAACAGGATTCGGGATGGTCGAAAATAAGCTAGTTATAATGGTTCCAGGGTATCCTGTAGCTGCAATTTTTTCATTCCAAATTTTTGTCAGGCACGTATTAGAAAAAATGCAAGGATGCCCTACCCCTAGGAAAGGGTATGTGATTAAGGGTAAGTTAAAGAGGAAAATACCATCTCAAATTGGTCGCAGGGATTATGTGCGGGTTATTGTGGATCTTAAGCATAAAGTACCTTTGATCGATCCTATTAGAACTGGGGGTTCTGGAATAATTACTAGTATTATCCGTGCTAATGGCTTCATAATTGTCCCTGAAAATACTGAAGGTTTTAGACAGGGAAAAATCGTTGAAGTGAATATTTTTTAGGAGGGATATGAGTGGAAGAAGAAACTCATTTAGAATATATGCTGAAAAATACTGAAAGTAAGACTCTTAAAACCCGCTATTTGGATGCTAAAGTTCTAATACTGACCGATACGCTATCACGAATTCAGGAAAGGATTGATAAAGATGGAATAAACCCAGATATTGGATTTTTAATTATGATGCTTTATGTTCAAAATTTTATAGAAAAAAAAATTGGAAGAAAGTTTGAAAATAAGATTTATAAACGTTTGAGTTTCACTAATTGGCCTTTTTTTTCGTATAAACCATTAATTGAGATTAAAGATTTAAATAAAAAATTTAAACTAGCTGCAAATCTTCTTATAGAATTGGAGAGTCCCAAAATTAGAAAAGAGGCTCTGGGATATATTGAGAAAATATTACATAAATTTTGGGAAGATTTTAATCTAAATTTAAATCATGAAATTCAATTGAAGGAGATTATAAACGAGAAGAAGGAATTATATAATAAAATAGGGTCTCAGTATGATCTTGAACGACGGAAACTAGTTCAAAATCTAGCTAAAACTGAAGGAAAAAAGATAAAACTGAATCTTATAAACATTGGGATAATTCCAACAGAATTGTGCCCTTCTGAATGTCGATTTTGTCTTTCACCTTGGAAATGTAAGGTTGAAGATAGAACTGGAAGATCTTTGCAGGATGGTGAGTTTAAATTAATAGCTAATCCGGCAATACATTTTGCTAATAAAAACGGTTTGATAATAACTCTTACTGGAGGCGAACCCTTACTGGAATTATCACGTGTATTACACATCATTAAAAGGGCTAAAACTAGGGTTGAACTTACAACAAGTGGTTTTTGGGCCACAAATATGAAATCTACAAATAAGATATTAAACAAGATTGAAAAAGCAGTTAATTCTAATAAATCAGATAACTTTAGCTTTAGTTTACAGGTAAGCGTAGATTTTTTCCATCAGGAGGTGAAATGTAATGAAAATGGGGAGCTTAGGGAAACCATTCCTGTAAAAAATCTAGCTAATTTAGTTGAAGCAGTACTTAGAAATTACAATTTTGAACTTTGTTTGTTGCCCAAATATACACGATATGAAGACCCATTAGTTTTCCTACTTTCAGAGCTTGAGAATCGAAATCTTAGTTCAAAGATTACTAAGAAGTTTTACAATCCTAAATTAAGGATAAGTTGCTTTGGAGATTATTCTACATCTAATAAACCTGCGTTGCTTAAGGCATATCTTAGATTTGATTCTGTAGATAAACAAATATTCCTATTATATACTTCAGTAGAGAGTATTGGGGGCGCGAGTAACCTTGAACATGAATATCAAACTTTTAAGGAGAGAACAATGAATTTTTTAGAGCAAGATAAAGAAGAGAAATTTCCTTTAATGGGTTTAGAGGTTAGCGATGATGGTAATGTCTATCCTGGGGCTCATGCTATTTACTCTTGGAGCCTAGGAAACATTTTAGAAAAAAATTTTGAAGAAATAATCTCTAATTTAGAATATGATCCTTTAATAATTGCTATGGCTGAAAAACCTTGGGCAATTAAGGACATTGCATTAAATACTAGACCGGGGTTGTATGAAGATTTAAAAGATTCATCTTCGCCCCTCGTTGCAATATACAAAATACTTGAAGACGATAGATTGAGATTAGATATCACCAAAGAACTTGCAGGAATATAATATGCAAAAGGAATTTCATAATATTGTAAGCATCAAAGAGGCTAAAAAAAGATTCAATTCAAATTATAGTTTAAAGCCAAAAATTGAATTAGTCCCTCTCGATAAAGTTGTAGGTAGGATGTTGGCTGATAATATCGTAGCCCCAATTGATGTTCCTCCTTTTGATCGAGCTGCAATGGACGGATATGCTTTAAAAGCTGCAGATACTTTCTACTCTGAGGAAGAATCACCATCAACTTTTAGATTAGTAGGATCTATTTTAGCTGGAGAAAATAAAAAAATAGAGCTGAAGAAGGGTGATTGCACTATCATCGCAACAGGTGCTCCCATTCCTAAAGGAGCAAATGCGGTTGTCATGGTGGAGTATACAAATAATGTTAAAACTAGAGTTAATGTTTATCGTCCTGTTACTCCGGGAGAAAATATTATGGCAGCAGGGAGTGACATTATGCAAGGGGAACTTATACTTAGATCAGGGATATTATTATCCCCACGGGAAACAGGCGTTCTTGCCGCACTCGGAATTACAAAGGTACCTGTTTACAAAAAGCCAAGGGTAGCAGTTTTATCTACGGGAGATGAAGTTCTTGAACCAGGTAAAGATTTAGAGTACGGTCAAATATACGATGTCAATGCTAGGTCAATAGGGGACGCTGTTATTGAGAATGGGGGGGTAGTAGATTTCCTAGGTATAGTCAAAGATAATCCTAAAGCATTGTTAAAAATATTAAAAAAAGCAATTAATGAAGACTATGATTTAATACTCGCTTCAGGTGGAACATCTGCAGGGGTTGGAGACATCTCGTATCAAATATTTGACGATTTAGGTTCGCCTGGAATAATTGTTCATGGTATCGCAATAAAACCAGGGAAACCAACCATAATAGCTTTTGCTAAAAAGAAACCGATATTTGGTCTTCCAGGATACCCAACTTCGGCTATGATCGTATTTGATGTATTTGTAGCTCCATTGATTAGAAGGCTAGCTGGTTTGAGAAAAATAAAGATGAAAAAGATTAAAGCTAAAACTGCTATGCGTCATTACTCTGCCAAAGGAAAACATGAATATATGTTGGTAAACTTAGTAAAGGACTATCAAGATAAGTATAGCGTATACCCTCTGCTCACAGGTTCAGGAGCAATTACTACCTTTGCTGAAGCAGACGGATTCATTGAAATAAAAGAAAATGTAGATATGGTAGCAGAAGGAACTCAACTTCCTGTTAACCTTCTGAGTGATTCTATCACTCCTGCAGATCTTACAATAATAGGTAGTCATTGTATCGGAATTGATCTAATCCTATCAATAGCAAATAGAGATTCAAAATCTTTTTCTACAAAAGTTATTAATGCAGGATCTTCTGGTGGATTTGCAGCTATTCGAAGATGTGAAAGCGATATTTCTGGGACTCATTTAATTCACGGAGTTACTGGGGAATATAATCTACCCTATCTAAAGAAACTAAAAGTTGATGATAAAGCATATCTTATTAGAGGTTATAACAGAAGTCAAGGATTTGTAGTAGCTAAAGGAAATCCAAAGAATATTAAAGGTATTGAAGATTTGTTTCGTAAGAATCTATCTTTTATAAATAGGAATCCCGGTTCAGGTACTCGGGTTCTATTAGATTTTGAACTGGCGAAACATTTGGACAAAAGCAAATTAGATTCTAAAACATGTTCTAAATTGATTAGAGGGTATGATTTAGAAACTAAATCTCATAGTGCGGTAGCAGCAGCTGTTGCTTTTGGCAAGGCAGATATTGGATTAGCCATTAAAATTGTAGCTGATCATTATGATCTCGATTTTATTCCTCTTAGAGATGAACAATACGATTTTATCATTCATAAAGATAGAATCGATAAATTAACAGTTAAAAAATTTCTAAATATCCTAAAATCATCTGAATTCTCCAAGATTATTGAAAAAACTGCCGGATTTAAAACTGTGAAGGGTACTGGGAGTATAATTTCCTCACCAAAGTAACATAATAAGGTCTTATAGGGGGTCTAATTTTTAATCTAAATCCATCCCATGCTCTTTTAATAATAAAAAAAAACAAGATGGTGGGGATTTTTTAATCCCACCTTTTTTTTTTTAGGTTTATTGAAAATCTACTTCACTTTAATAGTAGTTTTATTTATAGTTTTTAATTTTCGAAGCGTTACTTCTAAAACACCGTTTTTATATGTTGCATGGGCTTTTTCAGTCTTTACTTCTGCTGGTAATGGAAGAATTTTATAGAATTTGTTGTATAGTCGTGCTTCTTGAATTATTTCTTTTTCCTCTATTCCAGTTTCAGTTTTTACTTCAGCGGATATCTCTATACTTTTACCTTTTAGATTAACCTTAATATCATCTTTCTTAACCCCCGGGATTTCAGCAGTTACTATAATCTCTTTTTCTGTCTCCTGCAAATCTGCGTAAGGTTCTCTAGTCTTGTCATTATACGGAACCACGCATTTTTCTCCTGTAGTTTGGAGAGGTGATAGTTTATGTCCACCAAAGTCTTTCCATAGCATATCCATCATATCTTCCATTCTTTTAATATCCTCAAGTATGTACCAAAACATTTCATCAACCTCCATTATTTTGTTATTCGTTTTTAGTATTGGATTTACCAATATTATACGAATAAACTTACTTTTGGTTACTATAATAATTAGAAAAATAAATAACATAATAAAACATTTTAGTAACCAAATGTAATAATAAATATTTTATCCCGGAAAAAACTAATTTAAATGCGATTTTTTATTATTAAATTATAATGTAATGCCAATCATCATTTTTTTTCTCTATTAGTCTGGATGGTGGGCACTTCTACAGCCATGTTCAGTGCTATCTCAGCAATATCGCTGCTGTAATCTGCAATCCTTCTAATGCTGTCTAAAATGGACTTTTTATGCATTGTATCAGGAATATTTATTCCCTCTAAGAAGAATTTATTCGAAAGTTCTTGATGCTGCGTATTTATACTTGAAAGACTTCTAAATACCTTTTCTGCTCTTATTTTATCTCTATTAAATAAAGACTCCATAGAAGAGTTATAAATTTTAAGGACTAATTCGGTTACACAAATAAATTCTTCAAGGTCTGGTGCTTCCTTTTTTTCATCGATAAGGTCTAGATAACTGTTCATCACATTTTCAACGTGATCAGCAATCCTTTCTAAACTCTTAACCACTATCCTATAACCAAGGGTATCTCTCTGATTTTTAATTCCAAGCTTCTCCGCTATCTGCTGATATTGAACTGCACTTTTTAATTGTCTAAGTATCAGAAAATAAAATCTATCCACCTCACGTTCTCTAGAGATTATATCCCTTGCTAATCGCTCAATATCCGAGGATATATATCCATCTCCAGATTCCATTACTTTGATCGAGTCTTTTATCATAGACTTAACTATCAAATAAATTCTCCGCAATGCAAGAGGAGTACGCATCTTTCTATGATCAAGAAGAATCTCTAGAGTAACGGTATCTCCAAGATCCTCAACAATTTCTATTCCAATGAGAAAGTCTAAAACTCTCCTAGCACTATCTTTATATTCTGGAGTCATTGAATCGAGCTTGATTTTTATTGTATCGTAACCCCCCAGATAATATGCAATTATAAGTCGTTCTAGTGATTCTGGAGTTGGAACATCGGAGGTATTAATCTTAACAGCTTCAATATCTGCATTGATGACGCCAGGTTCAATCATCAAGGAGCTAGATTGTCGTGTTACAACAAGAGAATCTCCTGCCTTTATCTTGTTTTTTATTACCCATTTCTTCGGGAGCGATACTATATAGGTCGAACCTCCACTAACATAAACTTTCCTAGTTTCCATTATTAATTCCTTATTTTATTAATTTTATATATAGAGTATATATTGTAAAATATAATTATATAATACTTCCTATTTTATCCCTAGTAAGTTAATTATTGTCAAATAACATGTAATGATTCGTGATTTATTGAAGCTGTAATCTCTTTTCCAACCTCAATATCCATATGGTTAACAACATGCCGTGGTACATCAACCTTAACAATCAATCTTTTATTAACTTTAATAAAAAGTCTAATCAAAGCTTTTCCTTGGGGCGACATTCTAGTAATATTCCCATTAAATTGATTTGGATAGTCATTTCTATGCGTTGCATCATTCCTAATCAGAAAAATCTCTTCAGGTCTTATACAAACAGTTACCTTATCTCCAATTTTTTTAGTAATCACCGGAGTTTTGAGTCGTATCCAATCTAAATCAATTGAATTCGATCTTATTATGCCCTTGAAAATATTTTCAACTCCTACAAATCTGGCAATAAATACTGAATTAGGTCTATAGAAAATATCTTCGGGAGGTCCTATCTGTTCGAATACTCCTTTATTGATTACTGCAATCCTAGTTGCTAATGATAATGCCTCTTCTTGTTTGTGAGTGGTAAAAATTATAGTGATTCCTAGATCATTAATTCTCCGTATTATACTCTCAATTATCTTTTCGTTTATCGGATCGAGACTTGCTGTTGGTTCATCAAAAAGAAGAACATCTGGTTTTAGGACAACAGTCATAGCAAAAGTCATCCGTTGCTTTTCTCCCCCCGATAAAGTATGAGCCCTCCTTCCTGAGTATCCTTCTAATCCCACTATTTTCAATGATTCATTGACGCGTTTTCTTATTTCATCTTTATTAATTCCCCTAATTTTAAGTCCATAGGATACATTATCATATACACTAGAATTGAAAACGGCACCGTCCTGAAAAACCATTGCCATTTTTCTTCTACTATTAAGAAACTCTTTACCTCTAGAGGTTAATAGGTTCGTCTTTTTAAAAAAAACTCTACCACTGTCTGGTTTTTCGATTGAATTTAGAATTCTTAATAAAGTAGTTTTCCCTGCACCACTTGGACCTAATATACAAAAAATCTCTCCTACATCAATATTTATATTTATATCATTTAAAACCTGTTTTTCATTGTACTTTTTATATAAATCGCGTATTTTAAAAATATGCGCCATCTTTACTCACGATCCTGAAGCCTATTTGAAAGTAGATTAACAGATAATGCAATGCTTAGAACTATTATTCCCAGTGCAATCGAAGTAGAAATATCCCCTTTGCTGGTTTCTAACGTGATTGCAGTAGTAAGGGTACGAGTATAAGAACTGTAAGTATCAGTCTCAGCATCCCAAAATGCCACATTTCCTCCCGCTATCAGAATTGCACCCACTTCTGCAATTGCACGTCCAAAACCAGCTAAAACAGCAATGATTATTCCTACTTTAGCTTCCTTCAAGATTATTAAGGATATATCCTTTTTTGTTCCTCCTAGAGTGAATGCGGTATCTCTAATTGATTGGCCTACAGAATTGATAGATGCAATTGAAATACCTGTTATTATTGGTGTTACTAATATGAATTGAGCAATTATCATTGCTGCTGGTGTAAATATAAGTTGGAGTATTCCTAATGGTCCAGCAGGAACAAGCATAAGAAAAACAATTAACCCAACAACTACAGGTGGCAAACTCATTGCAGTATTAATTAGAGATATTATGAATTTTTTCCCTCTAAATTTATTGGTAGAAATAAGAATTGCCGTGGGAATAGAAAACAAAATACTAATTATTACAGCCGTCCCAGATATTTTTATTGAAACAGCAGTTATACTCATGACATAAGGATCATTAGATAATATAAGGGCTATAGCTTTTAAAAAACCATCAATCAAAAAATTCATATTTAAGATACCGCCCTTAAACATTTTTGATTCATGTCAATTATCCCTTAAATATTAAAAAAAGGGGGAATGATTCCCCCAATATATCCGAATCATGAAATTGCATCTGGATAAAATAATGCATGTCCAAATTCATCTTTCCCATATTCAGATATTATCATTTGTCCTTCAGGAGATGTTAAGTAACCAATATAGAGCATTACCATCTGGTATTTTTCATTCTTATCAGGATATCTAGCAGGATTTACAGCAATAACACTGTAGGGATTATAAAATATGGGGTCTCCCACAACTAAAATTCCAAGATTTATCCGTTCTTTCATTTTAAGATAAGTTGATTGATCGCTGAGGGTATAACCGTTCTGTGCATTTGCTGCAATAAGGGTGTCTCCCATACCTTTACCTATTGATTTGTACCAGGAGCCAGTGTTTAACATACCTATTTTTTTCCATAGTACCTTCTCTTTCACATGTGTGCCTGATTCATCCCCTCGCGAGAAAAATCGTGATTTACTGTTGGCAATTTTATTAAAAGCATCACTTCCACTTTTCATCCCACTGATCCCTGCAGGGTCGCTCTCAGGACCAACAATTATGAAATTGTTGTGCATCAAATCTCGTTTGTTAATTCCAAATCCCTCTTTAATGAATACGTCCTCTTTTTCCCTGGAATGTACTATAACGACGTCGCTTCCTCCCAATTCCGCTGTTTTTAAAGCTTTCCCTGTTCCCTCCGCAATAACTTTAATGCGGATTTTATATTTTTCCTCAAATGGTTGATTAAGTATTTTTAACAATCCTGAATCATCAACGCTGGTTGTCGTTGAAAGAGTTATTTCCTTTGGTTCAGAAATCGTATTTAATGTTTTTTCATCATTTTGTGAAAGGCATCCAGTACTTATAATTAAAAGAAAAAGAAATATTTTAAGCCTCATTCCCATATTTTCACCGATATGTAAGCTTAATAATAAACTTTATATAAAACTTTTTAAATATTCTAGTATTATGTAAATATATCTATTAACATTTTTCCAATTTAGAGGTATTATGCCAAACTATCCATTATTTATCACAAAAAAACAACTTCAGATCCTTGAATTAAGGGGCGAGGGTCTTACCCAAGACTCTATAGCAAAAAAACTTGGAACTTCCAGAGTAAATATAACTATAACAGAGCAACGTGCAAGGAAGAATATCCTAAAGTCAAAAAGAACAATAGAAGCTTATGAGAAGCTTTGTCCTATTGTGCTTTATATACAAAAAAATACAGATATTTTTGAAATTCCACAATTAATTTTCAAAGAGGCAGATAAGCATGGGATCAAAGTTATACATGATACAGCATCTTTAATTAGTATATTACGGAGGAACGTAGCCGATAAAATAAGTGGTAATAAAGTTATTTCAACTTTTGAATCACAGCTTCTTAGAAGTGGAAAAGTGATTATTAAATATGAAAACAATTTGTAGCTATTGAGAGAAAGGTGTGTAGGTTATCCTCAATTTATCAGAAGTCCAATCGTATGATGGAATAAATCTTTTCAATCCTTCAACCCTTTCTGAAAGTGCATGTGCCATTAGAGGAAGGGCGATAGTAGCATCAATAAATACCTGAACATTCTTTGCTTTAGGAGATATTTTTCCCCAAGAAATTGCTTCTTCGAAAGTACATCCACTTAATCCACCAAAATATGGAGAATCGGTAGTGAATTGAATTCCATAGTCATGACCTCCCTCTTTTTGGGATAATATTGCTGTAATAACTTTAGTTTGTTGAATAAAATTCTTAGGCACTCCGCCTCCAACATAAATTACTCCAGTTTTTTTTGATTTTTCGATTATTTGTGTTATTTCATCCATATCCTTCATGTGGTCTATAGTAACACCATAACCTCTCTTCCTAGCATCTAGTAAACCTATTCCAATTGAACTATCCTCCAGAGCAGGGAGAAATATTGGAACATTGTGTTTATGAGCACTTACAATAATCGAATCTTCTTTTCCGTTTCTCTCATAAACAATTTTACCAAGATATTCCATAATCTCTCTAGAGGAATAGGCCTTCGATTGGTCTAGTGATTCGGCTATTTCTGAAATAAACATGTCAACTTTTCTAAATTCTTTCTCAGGTGCAAGAATATCGTGCATTCTATCAATTCTATGTTTGTAAAGGTCGGTATCATTAAGATTGGCATGGCCCTTGTAGTGAGCACCCCCCAAAGCTTCATAAATATCATGAAAAATATTAGCGCCAGTGCTAACTAGACAGTCAATAAGCCTTTCTTTGATTAGGTAAGAAATAATCTGCCTCATACCTGCAGGGACCATTGCACCGCTTAAACCCATTAATATAGTAAGTTCTCTTTCTTTAATCATAGCATCCCAGATCTCAGCTGCTTCTCCAAGTTTTCTACCTTGGAACCCGGTATTAGTCATTGCTTTTAGAAGCTCACTAATACTTCTTGATTTAACGCTAATAGGCTCAGTTGGAAATGATAAATATCCCTTTTTATTAGTCATGATTTTAAGTTATAGTAGATAGTATTTAAAATAATGATAGAAATAGACGGGGGGTTTGGTGAAGGAGGAGGGCAGATTATGCGTACATCGATTGCTTTAACTTTTCTCCTTGGTGAGAAATTAAAAATATATAATATTCGTAAAAAAAGACCTAAATCGGGTTTGGCCCAACAACATTTGGTTAGTTTAGATGCAATTAAGAATATGACTGATTCAAAGTTAAAAGGTGTTTATTTAGGTTCCGATGAAATTATATTTCATCCTGGAAGTATAATCCCTGGGAAATATAAAATCGATGTAGGTACAGCAGGAAGCATCTCTTTGGTTTTGCAAACAATCCTACCCATCTGTCTTTTTTCAAGTCAACCTACGGAATTGATTTTAAGGGGTGGAACCGATGTTAAATGGTCTCCACCAATAGATTATCTAAAAAATGTATTTCTTCAAATTCTTAGTAAAATGGGAGGCAGGGTAGATATAAATATTGAACGGAGAGGTTATTTCCCTAAAGGCGGGGGGATTATTAGGACAATTGTACATCCAATAGACAAATTATCTTCTTTGAACCTATTAGAGAGAGGAAATCTTCAGAAAATTAGGGGTGTGGTGCATTCTAGCAATTTACCTAGTCATATAACTGAGAGAATCGTAAATTCGGTAGATGAGAATTTAAAATACCCATCTGAAATACAGGTGGAACAGAGAAATGGAGATTCTACCGGTGTGGGTATAAATTTATGGGCCGTATTTAAAAACTCCTACATAGGTGCAGGATCATTAGGCGAAATTAATAAGTCAGCAGAAAAAGTAGGAAAGGAAGCTGCTTTAAGGCTTTCATCAGAACTTAAGAATAACACAGCAATAGACTCCTATACAAGCGACCAGATAATACTTTATCTAGCACTTGCTAAAGGTATTTCAAAAGTTCGTTTAGCAAATCTCACTAGTCATTTAATTACTAATATACATGTTGTTGAAAAGATATTGGGAGTCAAATTTAGAATCACTGATAGACATGTCCTTAAAATAACAGGTATAGGGTTCAATAATGATTCATTATAAAAAATAGGGTCAGGGAGTACAATATTAAATATACTATTCCTTATAGGAACTTCTGCAATTCATAATCTCTTCTCTTAGTTCATCTATTCCGGTTTTTCCAATTGCAGAACATTTGAATCCATCTAAATTCAATGAATTTAAAAATTCAGTCCCTTCCTGTTCTCCGTGCAAGTCTATTTTGTTAACCAAAGGTATTACTTTTACATTGAAATTTTTCACTAGTTCTTGAAAAACATTTAATTGTTCTTTTTTTGTGAAACCACATGTCTCAGTTGGATCAAAAATGTAAATTACAATATTCGCTAAATGACGAAGAGAAAGAATTGCTTGTCTTTCAATAGGATTTCTCTCTTTTAATGGTCGATCAAGAAGTCCCGGAGTATCAATTACCTGGTATCGAAGATGTTTTGCTTCAAAGTATCCAAGTAGCATACTCTGAGTTGTAAATGGGTATGGTTCAACCCTTGGAGATGCGTTTGTCATAGCTTGTAATATAGATGATTTCCCTACGTTAGGAAGACCGACTATTACTGTCGTAAATTCGTCTTCTATCTCAGGAAATTCAATTAGTCTTTTTCTGCTCTCTGCTAAAAACTCTAATTCTCTACGGATTCGTTTTAGTGTTGCTTTAACCCTCCCATAATAAACTTTTCTAATCTGATATGCTGCGTCATTATTTAGCCTTTTTCTAAGTTTTTTTTGGAATGTCTTTTCTAGTTTATGTATTACCATTTCACTTTTTTTTAAAGCCGTTAAAGCATTATTTAGTTCATCTGTATCAATTGTGATGTTAATTAGTTCATTGTAAAAAAGTGGCAGTTCATCAAGATTTGGCCAACTTCGTGTTACTTTACTTAGATGTTTTCTAATAGTTTTAGATACAAATTCCACCTTTTCTGCAGGTATCTTCTTTGATGCTCTACCAAACGCAACGTCTACTAGTTCTTCATATCCTAAAACGAAACATATTCCTTTAAAATTCATAAGATAAAGTTATAATATTCTACATATTATATCCATTTGTTCATATGTATCTTCTTTTTCCATTTTTTTTAATGATAAAATCAATAGAATTCTTTGAATTATTATTTTTTCTTTTGAAACTATTAGAAAATTATATAAGGTGTGATACACAGGAATAAAAAAGTTCTCTAAAAAAAACTCAAAAAATTATAGATTTACTAAGAGATTAAGGGAATAAAACAGTAATTCAAGTGTGATAATAAGTAAAGGCCTAGGAAATTTTCCTAAAGTTTAACCGAACATGTTCGGGAAAAACATAAAATTCCCTAAAAAATTTAAAAAAGAATAAGAGGTTTGTAGGATATGAGTACAAAGGAAGAGTTACTTAAAGGATTAAAGGAAGGGGTTATTGAATTTGATGAGGATACTACTGTAAAATGCTCTGAAGAATGGATAAAAGACGGATACAATGCTAGTGAAGGAATTTTTGATGGGTTAGCAGCTGGTATGGAAGTCGTTGGAGACCTTTTTGCAAAAAACGAGTATTTTGTACCTGAGGTTTTAATGTGTGCAGATGCATTGTATGCTGGCCTAGATCTTCTTAAGCCCCATGTAGAAGGGGACGAAGATGAGTCTAAAATTAAAGGAGAAGCAGTTATTGGGACTGTTGAAGGCGATGTTCATGATATCGGTAAAAACATAGTAAAACTCATGTTTGAGGTTGCTGGATTTACGGTACATGATTTAGGTAAAGATGTACCTCTAGACCAATTCGTTGAAGAGCAGATGCGTACAGATAGTGATCTTGTTTGTTTATCCGCAATGATGACTACTACTATGGTGGGAATGAAAAAAGTTATCAGTAATATGCGTGAGAAAAATCCTAATGTAAAAATACTTTTAGGTGGGGCTCCGGTTACAGGAGACATTGCTGATAAATGGGGGGCTGATGGTTATGGGGATGATGCTAGTAATGCCCTAACTGAGGCTATAAACATGGTATCAAGTCTGAAGGAACTAAGAAAGTCTGGCGAATTATAGGGTGTACTCTCATGGAAAAATTTAAAGTAATATTTCAGCCTTCAGGCAGTCGAGGGCAAGTTGAAGAAGGAAAAACTGTTAGAGAAGCTGCTCAAGAGTTAGGTGTTGATATTGAATCCGTCTGCGGGGGCAAAAAAACGTGTGGTAAATGTAAGGTCCAAATCCAAGAAGGTTCTTTTGAAAAGTTTAATATTGAATCTAAAGCCGATCATTTATCTCCCATTATGGATGACGAAAAGAGACAACTTAAAGATACTGAGGTTAAGGACAATTACCGTCTTTCTTGCACCGCTGAAATTAATGGTGATATCCTAGTATTTGTACCTGAAGAAAGCAGATCCGGTGGGCAGGTTGTAAGAAAAGCTGCTGGAGATATTGATGTAGCAATTGATCCAATAATTAAAAACTATTATGTTGAGCTAGTCCCCCCTGTTTTAGAAGAGGCGGAAGGCGATTTAGAAAGGCTTCTTAAGGAGCTGGAAAAATCTCATGATCTTAAAGATTTATCAATTGATTACTTAGTTTTAAAAGGGCTCCCTGATATTATACGTGAAGGGAAATGGAAAGTAACTGCGGCAATTCGGGATGATAAAGAGATAATAAAAGTTTTCCCAGGATTTGCAGATAAAAAATTCGGATTAGCTGTTGATATAGGTACAACTTCTGTTGTGGGATACCTAACTGATTTAGAAACTGGCGAGGTTATTTCCATTGATTCTATGATGAATCCTCAAGTATCTTATGGTGAAGATGTAATGGCCAGGATTACCTATGCCATGACAAATGATGATGGACTTGAAAAGATGAATTCTTCAATTGTAGAGGGTCTTAATAAGATAATAGTTGGTGTAACTAAAAAAGTTGATATGACTCCTGAAGATATTTTAGAGTTTGTAATTGTTGGAAATACCTGTATGCACCATATATTTTTGAATATTAACCCCGAACCCGTAGGACTTTCTCCTTTTCCACCAGCATTCCATCATTCAATCGATGTAAAATCCCGTGATCTTGGAATTAGAGGTTCTCCAGGTTCTTATATCCATGTTCTTCCAATTGAAGCCGGATTTGTAGGTGCTGATAATATGGGAGTTGTAGTTGCCGTTGCTCCTGAAAAACAAGATCAAATCTTACTTATTATAGATATAGGTACAAATGGTGAGATAGTTCTTGGTAACAGCAAAAAACTAGTTTCCACATCATGCGCGACTGGTCCAGCATTTGAAGGAGCCCAAATAAAACATGGAATGCGAGCGGCTCCAGGAGCTATAGAACGTGTTAAAATAAGTCCTTTTGCCAAAGAAGTTAAATTTAAGGTAATCGGGGAGACTGAATGGCATAATAAAACCCAGAAAATAAAAGCTAGAGGCATCTGTGGATCTGGAATAATCGAGGCAGTAGCGGAGATGTTTAAATCAGGGGTAATTAAAAAGAATGGTACATTTAACAAAGAATTAGATACTAAAAGAATAAGAAAGAATGATAAGGATATGTTAGAGTTCGTTCTAGCATGGAAAGATGAAACATCTATTGGAAAAGATATTTCGGTGACTTTAGGGGATATTCGTGCAATTCAGCTTGCTAAAGGTGCGTTATACACCGGTTGTAAGATTTTAATGAAGCATCATGGTATAGATAAAGTAGATAAAGTTATTTTAGCTGGAGCGTTTGGTAGTTTTATTGATAAAGAAGCAAGTATGTTACTTGGAATGTTTCCAGACTGTGAATTAGATAAAGTTGAAGCAATTGGTAATGCTGCAGGAGATGGAGCTAGAATCGCCTTGATTAATAATAAGCTTAGAAAGGAAGCTGATAAGACAGCTAGGGAGATTAAATATATTGAACTTACAGTTGACCCAGAGTTTCAGACGGCTTTTATGCAATCAATGTATTTCCCACATATGAAGGATGATTTCCCACATATCCAGGATGTACTAGATAAAATACCAAAATAGGGTGGTACAATGTATAAATTTGATAAGAAGCAGGATGTTTATAAAATCGGTGGCGTGAAAATTGGTGGAAGTCCAGGGGAAAATTGTACTTTTATGATAGGCAGCATGTTTTATACCGGTCATAAAAAAGTACTTGAAAAATCCTCAGACAGAGAAAAAGGAATATTTAACAAAACAAAGGCTGAAACGCTTATTAATAATCTCGAGACTATATCGGACAATACTGGAATTCCTGCAGGTCTTGACTTGGTAGCAAACTATACAGAAGAAGCTATCAATTATGTTGATTTCGTTACAAGTATAACTGATATGCCTTTTACAACGGACATATGGAATGTTAAACCAAAGCTCGGAGCTGCAGAATATATCTCAGAGCAAAATTTAGGAGATCAACACATCTATAATAGCCTTGCTCCATGGAGTACTGATATCGAAGGAGAGATCGCTAAACTTAATGAATTATCTTTGAAGAACGTTTTACTTGTTGCTTTCGATGCTGCGGATCCTAGTATTGATGGAAAAATTAAGATTCTTGAAGAAAGTCTTCTTCCTTGGGCAAAACAAGCGGGTTTCAAACAATTCCTTGTCGATACATCACTGATGAGTTTGCCCGCATCTGCATTTGCATTTTTAGCTGGAAAATTAGTAAAGGAAAATTTCGGGCTCCCTGTTGGTTGTGCACCATCAAATGGGAGTGATATGGTTAAAAAGAAGACTGAAAGAGTTTTTCAAAAAAATGGATTCAGAGCTTTAGACTCGGCTGTCCATGCTTTGGGGCCATTTTTTTGGCAGGACTTCCTTCTTTTTGGTCCAATTGAAAGTGCTTCTTGGCTTTTTCCAAGTGTAGCCACTGCAAATGCTATGTTACCCGCATTGGTTTATGATGAAGGCGGAAAACTTCCTAAAGATTCAAATCATCCTTTAAATAAATTCTATGGGGACTTCATTGACACTTTAACAGGTACAAAAGAGATTAAGGGAGATATGAAACCACCGAAGGAATGAAATATCTTATTGTATAAATCCTATTTATAAATGGAGGTAACTAAACAATGGACTTTCCAAAATCTGATTTAGTACTGGATCTTAGGGGCTTAACATGTCCGGCACCAATATTACAGACTAAAAAAGCTATTGATCAACTTCAATCGGGCCAGATAATGGAGATATGGGGTACTGACCCTGGGACTAATAGTGATATGCCGGCTTGGACTAAAAGGGTAGGTCACGAATTCTTGGGTTCTAAAGAAAAAGATGATTTTGTTAAATATTATGTAAAGAAAAAATAATCATTATCACCAAATATTATTTTATATGGGTTTAGTTTAATAACAAATGAATTCAAAAGAATTAATTCTTGAAGCTTTTTCAAATGAGAATCCATCCAGGGTTCCTGTAGCATTTTTTGGATGTGGGGCATGGACAATTTTTAATTCAGGGAATACTTTTTCTAGCTTATCCAATTCACCTGAAAAAATGGCGAATATTATTATCCAGACTAATAGAGAATTAAAATCGGATATGGTTTTTTGTGGATCTGGTTATAACAACTTTCATGCTGCAGCTCTAGGTGGTGAAATGAAGTTTAGGGATGTAGGCCCCCCTGATCTTGCAGTTCCCTTTATATCCAGTGTAGATGATTTGAATAATTTGACATTAGATAAGTTAGATAGTGACAAAATAATTGCCACTATAAGAAAAGCAACAAAGATAGTATCGGATCAGATTGGAGATAAAACAATGGTAACAACTACATCATGGGGACCATTCACATTAGGAGGTCAGATAAGGGGTGTTGAAGCTATGATGCGTGATGTATTCAAGGATAAAGAATTAGTTAAAGAGGTAGTAGATTTTTCAACTAGCATGATTGAAAGATTTTTTTTACCCTTAATCGAAAATAATGTTATTGATACTGTGACTATTGCTGATCCTACTGCATCTGGAGACCTCATATCCAGAACACAATTTGAAGAATTTTCCCTACCCTATCTTAAGCGACTAATAAAAACAATAAACCGGTATGATGCCAATTCACTTCTTCATATTTGTGGCAACACGGGGGATAAGCTTGATTTAATGGCAGATACCAAAGCAACTTGTTTTAGTCTTGATTATAAGGTGGATTTATCTTTAGCAAAAAAAGCATTGGGTGATAAAATGTGTATTAGTGGTAATGTTGATCCTGTGAGTGTATTATCCAATGGAGGTCCTAATGATGTTGTAAAAGCATCTAAAGAATGCATTGATAAAGGAGGTCCAGATGGGTATATCCTTATGCCCGGGTGCGATCACCCACCAACAGTTCCGAAAGAAAATTTACAAGCTCTCACTAATACAGCACGAAATTGGGTATTCTAACATCCAATTATTAAACAAATACCATATGAATCTTTTATACTTAAACGAAATGTTTAAATATTATATGATATAAATAACTGTTTGTTATTGTAAAATCATAATGAGGTGGAAATATAATGACTCCTAAAGAAGGTCTATTAGAAGCTTTTAAATGTGGTATACCAGAGAGAGTCCCTGTGACTCCTTGGTTTGGAGGTGGGATGTGGATTCTACAAGATACTGATGACACTTGGCAAAATTTCCCAAAGAGTGCCGAGAGGATGGCTAAAACATACGTTTCTATTAACGAAAAGGTTCAGTCAGATATTATTTTTGTAGGATCTGGAATGAATAATTTTCCAGTTGCCGGAATTGGGGGCAAAATTAAATATATGACTGGAGCAACTCCTCCCGACATTGGAGCTCCTTTCTTAGTTAACAATGAAGACGATATCGGAAAGCTTGAAGCTACGCTCGAATCTGGTAAAATGGATGAGGATGGTATAGTTCAGCGAACAAGAGAAGCAACTAGGCAGGTTATTGAAAAAGTAGGGGATGAAACCCTTGTTTGTTTAACGGCTTTTGGTCCATTCACTTATACCGGACAATTTATGGGTATTGAGAATCTAATGCTTAACCTTGCTGAGAATCCAGATTTCGTCCAAGAAGTTATGAGATTAGCAACTGTATTTCATAAAAAATATTATGAACCACTTGTTGACGAAGGGGTTTTAGATGATCAAATGGTTGTAATAACAGACCCAATGTCGGCTCCTGGTTTAATCTCTAAAGATAATTGGAGAAATTTTGTCTTACCTGCACACAAAGAACTTTGTGAACATTACAGTTCAAAAGGATCTTATATTTGGTTGCACGTTTGTGCTGATTGGCAACCAGATGATAGATGGGAGCTTATACCTCAAACAGGTGCGGACATATTTTTTGCTGATCCAAAATTTGATATTGGTTTTGCTAAGGAAAATCTAGGAGGTAAAATCTGTTTAGGGGGAAATGTAGATCAGATTAATATCTTAAACCTTGCCAAAGCTGAAGAAGTAAAAGATGCCGCAATTCACTGTCTTGAAGCTGCCGCACCCGGTGGAGGGTACATGCTATCTGCTGGCTGTGATATCCCACCAACAGTTCCTTATGACAATGTGAAAATGATGATTCAGATGGGTAAAACTACAAAATACGATGATGACGGTAAAATAATATTGGCAAAGTAGGTATGTGCATATGGCAAGCGATGTTTTAGAAAAATTACATGATGTAATTGTTGCAGGTAAAAGAAAAGAATCCCCTGCTTTGGTTACGCAGGCGTTTGAAGAAGGTATCGATGTTGATACCATTATTGATACAATGAGTGGGGCAATGAATGTTGTTGGAGAAAAATTTTCAGCCGGAGAGTACTTCATTACAGAAATGCTTCTTGGTGCCCATGCTTTCAAAGCAGGATTTGATATCTTAAAACCGGCTCTTGAAGATAAGGTAAAAAAATCAGGCGAAACTAAAAAGAAGGGAGTTGTCGTTCTCGGAACTGTGATAAATGATATCCATGATATAGGAAAAAACATGGTAGGAAGCGCTTTACAAGCAGCGGGCTATGAGATTCATGACATAGGTATTGATCAGCCTTTGGAAAATTTCATTACAAAAGCTGAAGAGGTTGATGCGAACATTATTGCTCTTTCTGCTCTCCTAACAACAACTATGGATGAAACTAAAAATCTAATTGAACTTTTGAAGGAAAAAGGTCTTAATAAAAAATATAAGGTCTTAATAGGTGGAGCACCTATGTCTCAAAAGTTTTCAGATTCTATTGGGGCAGATGCATACGCAATAGATGCTTTCGATGCAGTTGAGCAAGTTAAAAAGCTTATGGAGATAATTGAAAATTGATTGTAAAGGAGTCATAGTGGCCGTTGAACCAATTTCTCCCATTCACTCACTAATGGCTCCTTTACATCATTAGTTTATAGGTGATATGATGGAATCTAAGGTATATAATATTAATGGTTTAAAGATTGGGGGCGAACGGGGAGTTAATCCTACTGTTTTAGTCGGTACTATCTTCTATGCCGGACATAAAATAGTTGAAGATAATAAAAAAGGAATTTTTGACAAAACTAAAGCTGAAGACTTAATCAACAAACAGTCCGAAATGGCTGACACAACAGGCAATCCCTGCATGGTTGATTTGGTAGGAGATACCCCTGAAGCTATGGTCAAGTATGTAAAATTTCTAACAGATGTATCTGATTCAACATTCCTATTGGATGGCGTGGATGGAGCTGCCCGTATAGAAGGTTTAAAATACATTGACGAAGTAGGACTTCAAGACAGATGTGTATATAGCACTATAAGTATGACAACCAAAGACGATGAAATTAATGCTCTTAAAAAATCTAAAGTTAACAGTGCTATACTATTTGCGTTTAGCACTTATGATCCTACTCCTGAAGGTAAACTGGGTCTTCTTGAGGAAATTGATGGGAAAAAAGGGCTAATTGAACTTGGAGATGAATCTGGTATTGTTAATTCTATAGTTGATACCGCAGTATTAGATATATCCAGCCTCTCTTTATCTTGTAAAACTATTCAGATGGTTAAAGAAAAATATGGCTTTCCCTCAGGTTGTGCTCCTGCTAATGGTATGTCTCTTTGGAAGAAGGCGCAATTAGACAAAGGTTACTATAAATCCTGTGAAGCGTCTGCTGCAGTTTTCACCGCATCTTACGGGGCGGATTTTATTTTATATGGCCCTATCAGTTCTTGTACAACTGTTTTTCCTTCAGTCGCTACCTACGAGGCACTTCATGCATATGCTTCAAAATGGGATTCTGGTAAACAGGCTGTTGAAGGGCATCCTCTTTTTAAAATGTTCTGAGGTAAGAATGAAATATTTGGATCGATTTAAATCAGCATTGAATCAAAAAGACGTTGACAGACCTCCAATTGCAATTCCAACTAATACCGGGATTATCGACTTAATGAAATCATCAAATTCATTTTGGCCAGATGCGCAAATAAAATCAGAGGATATGACAAAACTAGCATTGGCTGCTCACACTATTGCGGGAATAGAAAGTGTAACAATCCCATTTGATATGTATGTGGAAGTGGAAGCTATGGGGGCTAAACTTGAAGGATGGAGTTTAGATAAACAACCTTCACCATCGCCTTTTATCGATAGTCCGGAGGATTTAACGAATATTAAAATCCCGGATCCTTTAACTGATTGTAGACTCCCAGTTGTATTAGAATCAACAAAAATTTTAAGAAAGAAAGTAGGTAATGACCTTCCTATTGTAGTTACTGTAGCGTCTCCTTTTGAAATAGTTTCAAATATCTGGAATCTTAATACACTTGTGTTATATCTAGAATACGATAAGAAACCCCTATTTGATTTACTAACGAGAACTACTTCATTCCTTTCAGAATATGCAACTCTTCTATTTGAAGCGGGAGCTGATGTAATCTCTATCATTGATGGTAACTCCCAAAATCTCTTTGGAGTAGAAATGAATATAGAATATGATTTTGATGGAAATTATGAGTATGCATTTGATGGAGTCGAGCCTGGAGCAGAAAATTATGAGGAATTCTCAGGAGTTTTTATAGAAAAATTCGTTAACAGTATTAAAGGTGATACAATCCTACACGTTTGTGGGGATAGCACTCCAGTATTAGATCATATGGCGGAAACAGGTGTTAACGGTTTGAGTATCGATAACGTTAATATAAAAGAAGCTAAAAAAATTGTAGGAAATGAGGCGTCGATTATTGGTAACATTTCTGTAGATTCTCTATTTAGCGATAATCCAAGTGAAATAATAAAAAAATCCAGGAAGGCTTTGGCAGATGGTGTTGACATTCTTGCTCCTGGATGTAATTTAATCCCTACTACATCTGTTGAAAATTTGAGAGCCTTAACAAAGGCTGTTTTGGAGTTGTGATAATATGAATCTCGTTCTCTTAGGAACTGGTGCTGTAAGACCGGAGGCTGATAGATCAACCTCTAACTATGTTGTAAAAATGGGGGATAAAAAGATTTTAATAGACTGTGGTGGTGGAACTTCTATGCGTCTCATGCAAGCAAAGGTCTCGCCTACAACGTTGAATAGCATTTTTTTTACCCATCTACATGGTGATCATTGTGCTGAGTATCCTTGTCTTGTGCATGCTGCATGGCTTATGAATAGAAAGGATCCATTAACAGTTTTTGGACCTAGTGGAACTCAAAAGATGCACGAAATTTTCTTTAACGATCTTTTCACTTATGCATATCCTCAAATAAAGAAACTTAAGGGTATCGATATGGATATAAGAATTACTGAGATAAATGAAGGAGTGATACAGGATAATGATTGGGGTAAAATCTCAGCTGCCCGAGTTATTCATGGGCCAATTGAATCTTATGCATATCGATTTGATTCAGAAGGGAAATCAATTGTAATAAGTGGCGATACTGCTCCCGCTCAAAGTCTAATTGAACTTTCCCAAGGTGCGGATTTGTTATTACATGAATGTTCTTTCCCTGATGAAAGGGGTGAAACACCAGCTCACACAATACCCCGCCAACTTGGCGAAATAGCAAATAAATCAAAAGTAAAAAAGGTTGTTTTAACGCATCTATTTCCTGAATGCAAAGGAAAAGAAAACGAGATGGTGCAGAGTATCGAACAAAACTTTAGTGGAGAAATAATTGTTGGAAAAGATTTAATGGAACTTGAGATTTAAAAATTACATATGGAAGAGAAACTCAAGATTTTAATCTTATCTTGCATTGGCATTTCTTTTGGATGGATGCCATGGTTTAATTTTTCTGCAGTTATACCAATACTCCAAGATACTTACAATCTTTCTAGTAATAATATCGGAACTATATTAGGAGCATTTCAGATAGGATATGTAGTTTCTGTATTAATAACTGGACTACTTACATATAAAATTAGGAAAAAAACAATTCTTGTAGTGTCTTCCCTCATAGTAGGTTTGAGTTCCATTGGATTTGCATTTTTTTCCACTGACTTTAATTCAATTCTCTTTTGGCGGTTTATAGTGGGATTAGGATGTGGAGGGCTTTATGCTCCTGGACTTGCCCTTCTGGCTAATTGGTTTCCACCAGATAAGCGTGGAATGGCTTTTGGTGCGTATACCGGTGCAGGGGTAACTGCTTATGCTAGCGGATATTTTATCGCAGCTCCATTAGCTGCAATATCTGGTTGGCAAATGGGTATAATAGCTACATCATTACCTGCTTTACTCGCGATTTTTGTTTTTTTTCTGATTGATGATAGGTTACAATCAACACATTCTTTAAGCTATAATTCTAAATTCAATTGGAAACAACTTTCATTTTTTCCTCTTATTGTAATTACAATAGCTTACATGTCCCATATGTGGGAGCAGTTCGCGTTTTGGGGTTGGGTAGGTCCTTTTTATACTGTTTCTGGGATAGTGCTTGGTATTGAACAGATGGAGGCTCTTACCCTAGGGGGTATTATGGCAGCAGTTACTATCATTGCAGGGATATTCTCGCCATGGTTAGGAGGCATGGCATCGGATAAGTTTGGAAGACTATCAACTGCAATTTTGTTTTCTCTTTTAAGTGCACTACTATCCTTTATCATAGGATGGCTGGTAGGTTATCCTTTACTTATCATCATATTGGTAGGTATAATATATGGGTTTGTAGTTGCTGCCGATTCAGCGATTTATAAGGTAGGAATTTCAGAGGTTTTGCCTAAACGACATATTGCTATGGGGTTGGCAATTCAATCAGCCTTTGGTTTTGGTGCTGCAATTTTTTCACCAAAGGTATTTGGGATGATTCTAGATTTAACTAATGCAACTTCTATTCAAACAAATTGGGGATGGTCATTCGTAAGTTTGGGCATTGGCGGATTAATAAGTCCCTTATTTTTAATCTTGCTTATACGAATGAGAAAGTAACTGAGGATATCTAAGTATTATCCTAAATTTATACCATTTCCTTTAGGCTGGATACAGGTAGGATTATTAATTTCTTGGGGAGAAACTGGATAACTTGCTAGCGATACGGAATAATTCTTTTTAAAGAAATAATCTAACTCTGTTAAAAGACTATTTTCAACTTCTTTGTCTTGTGGAGGATTAACCCAAAAAGTGCTTCCATTATGAGTATCAACGATTTTACCGGCTTTTACAACAATATGTCCATCTTTTATAGTGTAAAAGGCTCTGGAAAGTTTTTCTTCGATTTCTTTGTAATCATTACCATCAATATTTCTAGGATCTAAATCAAAGATACTTACATCTCCTTGAGACCCCACACTTAAATTTCCTTTATACTGTTCTAACCCTAAAGCTTTAGCCGGAGCAGCTCTCGTTGAAATTGCTATTTCATCAAAGGTATATTCACGTTCAATTGCTGCAATATCTGTCTTCTTTTCTGCACCGATATGTGCTCCTTTAAGAGTTTCTTCTCTGAATTTTCTACTCATCAACCAAGCTACTAAACGAGGATAATGGAAGAATGGTCCCCCATTAGGATGGTCTGTAGTTATCATTACTTTCTGTGGATCTTTTATTAATAGTGGTAATTCTAATCCAATTGCCCATTGAATTGTAGGTGCATACATTTTTGGTGAATAATCAAATGGGGTCATACCCATTGATGTTTCTCCCTCTACATTGCAGTTTGCCCATTTTAAATGAGTTAATGATTGTAGGTAATATTCCATTGGGCCATCAGCTGTCATGGTGGTGGTAGGATCCAAAGTTATACTACCAGTATCCACTACGATATTTTTTGATTTATTAACTGCATCCGCAACATTTTGGGCCTTTGAACATAAACTATTCCAGTCGCTCCCACCATAACAATAGTACTGCAGATGAGTCATATGTAGTGTTTGACGATTTTTATTAATGGTCTTTGGAATTTTAGTAGTTTCAATAGCATTTATATAGTTTCCAGGACGGCCTAAGTTTATTGTGTGAAGATGAACTGAGTGAGGAAGATCCAGATACTCATTCACTTCAATAAGTCCTTCAATCAATTCTTTTGGTGTAATCTCAAAATTTGGAACTTCATCATCCATACTTCTCACATCATCTCCCCAACCCCACGCTTCAGTCCCTCCGGGATTTACTATTTTAATGGCAAAACTTTTAGTAGCTTTCATAAGCCAGGAAATATATGCTGCACATTTTTCTATATCTCCATTCTTAATAAATTTCATAACGAACCAGTTTCCATCACATAATGTGTAGGTTCCTTTATCGATTATAGGGGTGTCATTAAGCTCTGCATGAGTATGCTTTGCAGTTAACGGGGGAACTGCCGGAGTAAATGCTGTGGTATAACCCATCTTTGCATATAGATATCCTGTCATGAAAGTTGATGGTGTTGAGAAGCCGCTCCCTGACCGTGTTATATCTGTCTTTTCCATTACGTAACTTTGATGATCTTCAGGTCTAAAGGCTCTACCTACATTTACTTTGCCATCTGCAATATGAGCGTGAATGTCAATACCTCCCGGCATAATCATCTTATTAGATACATCAATTGTTTTTGCCTTTCTTTCTTTCAGACTTTCAACTATCTTTCCCTCTTTGATAAATAGGTCCATTTTTTCGCCCCTTATCCCATTTACGGGGTCGATAACAACGCCATTTCTTAAAATTAGTCCCGTCATAATTTAGTTAATGATGACTCCATCTCATTATTTCCTGTGGATTTTAATGATTCAAACAATTCGAACGCTTCTCGTCTCTTCATCTTTGCAAGTCTTTCCATAAGTTGGTTACCTTTTTCCTCGATTGGTTGAATGTCAATCGTATCTTCATCGACCATATCTTCCAGTATTTTTTGAGCTATTGTAGACCTTACCAATACTGTTGAATGTGTCCCAGGAGATCCAACTGATCCAACTGCAAAATCTGAAAATTTTGAGGTAAGGTCAGTACAAGACTTACATCCAGATCTTTTATGTTTGAGCACTTCCTTCAATGGAGCCTTTATTATTTCCCCATTTGATGTTATGTTCATATATTTGCCCTTTATGTCAACCTTGTCAACCTCTTTAATAGGCACGTAATTTTCAATTGTATCTTTTAGGCCTTGGTACATAAAAGTCCCTTTACAAAAAAGGCCAATGCGTAGAGATATCATGTTATAAAAGTCTATATCTTCTTGAGGGGAGGTGTAAAGTTTCATTAGTCCTTCCATTTGACAAGGAAGTCCTACAATCCCAATATTTTTTATTCCAGATTCTTTAGCATCCTTTAAAATACTCAATATTGAACCATTTGAATATTTACTCCCAGCTCCACGGTGTAAAGAATCTACATCTGATGTTATTATGGTCTTGGCCCTCTGAGGTTCATTTTCAACATTGGTTACAATAATTGCAGCATCAATTATTTTGTTCTCTAAAACATGTTTAAGAAGTGCCATTACAAATCCCCCGTCTTGGACTCCAGGGATTGTTACTTTTGATTTGGCAGCACATTTATATTTTATACGTCCAACTATGTGTTTATTCCACATGTTTGTGGGAAAAGCATCCCTAAGAGAATGAGAGTATCGAGGACAATGAGTTATACAATATCCACAACTAGTACAATCACCATCTAAATAGGGGAATTCATCCATTTTTATAATATTTTCTGGACAAACAGCAGTACATCCTCCACATCCTGAACAAAGTCCTTTGGATATAACTTCTTCTTCTAAATTGGAAAATGCAAATTTTAAATTATAAGTCACTGCATTCATCGGACATACATCATGACATTCTTTACATCCTCTACTATCAGACTTTACACAAACTTGATCATCTAAAAAAACTCCTCCACCTTCTTTAAGAATTAAAGCAGCTTTCCCCTTTGGACCCAATCCTCCTTTTGAGTCAACTCCCATAAAACCATTACCAGGACAAGCTACAATGCAGTTTCCACAACCGGTGCATTCTGTGGTTATATTTACTTTGTCATCCATTGAATTCATTCTCGTATTATGATTTTATTTTATATATAAATTTTTCTTTTATATCCAAAATTTTCCATTAACTATAAATATATCAGTTTTTTTTTAAAATGTACACAACTTTGTTATATTTCATTCTCAAGAAATCTATTTCTTTCCTTTCAAATATAATTCTCCTATCGAATTTATTTCTATCTTTAAGGTCTTCCCTACCTTTTCAGTTTCAATTAACCCATTATTCTTCAATGATTTAATATGATGACAAATACGAGCTCTTTCGTTATTGAATAGTGTAGTGTTCTTTTTAATCTTAGGTTTTATCCTAATAATTAATTCATCTAGAGATTCAACTTCTTTTTCATTTAGAAATTCTAGGATACATACTTGTTCCTTAGGTATTTCTTTTTTAGGAAATGGAAGTATTTCTTGAATCCTCAATAGATCCCCATTTTTTTCATTTGTAACGGTAGTATAAATCTTAGTATCAGTCGTAAGAGAGGCTAAATAGCATGCAATCCCTATATCACCGCTTGAAGAAGAAACATTCAAAAGTACTTCGCTTTTACTTGCACGTTCTTTTTTAATAATATCTACTAATTTTAGAGCAATTTCAAATATATTTTTATCTTCTAAATTCTCTCTTTTTACATCTGCAAATCCATTTAACGCATTTTCTAATTCGTTTGCCACTCCTAAACATTCTGCGTTGTTATTGTTGATTAAAAGCACTGCTTTATGAATTAAATGCTGTTTTAATCCATCTAAAATAGTTCCTTTTCCTCCTCCTACAGATATTATATGAGTCACTTGTTTCATTTCTTTGAAACTGTAATAATTTAAACTTTATAAGTTTTACCACTATTACATGATATAATAATAGAATCAATTTAAAAAAACAATAGTGTTTATAACAATATTCCGTAAATTCTCCAGTGTATTTTTTTTCAAATATCTTTGTAGACATTAGACTATAAACGATAGTTAGCTTCTACATATACAAGTTAATACTTGAGAAAGCACCTGAATTTTGGATAAAAGAATGCTTTGAATCTGGAAGCTAGATTTACATTGTATTAGATGGTAGAGAGGTGATAACATGGCAGAACGTGGATTCGTAGACGTTAAGTGGATAGAAGCTTTAAGAGAGTTTAGAAGCTCCCATAATGGAAGAAATCCAAATACCTATGAAGTATCAAAGCTAAAGGCAACATTGAAAAAAAATTAGAAATTAAAGATTTGTAAACACTTTTCTAGAAAATTTTTAATAACTCTTTCTTAGAGAATTTTAATTTGTCATTATCTATCCTGGGGGCGTAGGCTCCCTTTTTTTTTAATTATTGGTAAAAAAATTATCAACTTAGAATGTTTTAACTTTAATTTAATTTTTGATACGTCATTCTTTAGGTTTCCATTTTGTATGGCTCTGCCCTTGATTGGATATTTTTATGCAAGTAACGCACGGTTCGTTTTCTCTACTATTCTCACCAAATTTACAGGTTTTACAAGATTTCATCTTTCCATCACCTTCACATTATATTAGTTCTTTAGTATCTATCTTCCCAATAGTTAGTAAGTTGTTCGATATATACCATTTGTTACTATTTTACTCTGTATTTCGATTGTAAAATCTATATTATTCTATTTATGATTAATCGCTTTTTTCACCCGTCACTTTTTTTATTTTTTAGGGAGTTAATATAGGTATATCTAATTTAATGTCCATGTACATGAGGGACAAAATAGATTATGCCGATCCCTATCAATATGGCAGAAATATGTAAGATAGTCTCTTTTAGTTTGCATTGTCTATGCAATTGTGGAATCAGATTTGCAGCTGCAATGTAAATAAAACTGCCAGCAGAAAATGGTATTATAAAGTCCGTAAATCCTTCTATTTTTCCAATTAATATATACCCTGTTAAAGTTCCAATTATTGCGGAAGTAGCTGATAAAAAATTGAACAACAATGCTTTTTTCTTAGACATTCCTGAGTAAAGTAAAACTCCAAAATCAGATATCTCTTGTGGTATCTCATGGAATATTATCGAAATTGTGGCTGATATACCCAAAGTAATGTTAATTGCATAACTACCTGCTATAACAAGACCATCAATAAAGTTATGTATCCCATCTCCTATCAGATTCATTGGAGCAATATGATATGCATGCCCATGTCCGTATCCCTCTTTTTCGAATTTTTTTTCATGATTGAAATGAACAATTTTTTCTAATATAAACATAGCTAGAAATCCAAATAAAATAAAAATTCCTGCTCTTTTAATCATGTTTTCGAAAGCTTCTTCTGTCTCAGTCTTTAAATACAAGTTTTCAATAATTTCTGGTAGGAAAATGAATATTACAGTGCTTAATAAAACTCCAACTGATAGACTGAGCAATATAATTAAAAATTCCTTTGAAATCTCTTTCTTTATTAATAGGGGTATAATAACTATCAACGAGATTAAAGATACGATAATTACACTAATTAATGCATATTCAATATTTATAAACATTTTTTTCTCAGTCTAATTATTAACGTTAATCAAATAATTTTAATATAATCTCAACTGTTTCAAGATTATTTTACTAGTATTTAATATAAACTTGAAGGCATTATAATATGCCTCTATTTTTTGTTTAAATTATGCCTTTTTTTTGAACAACCCTTAATTTAGCAGTTCCTAATAGAATCTTTCCAGTATCAGTAGTTATTTGTATATCTATTACATAATCCCCTGGAACTGCATACTCTGTTAGAGTGGCATTAAAGATTATAATCCTACTTTCTCCTGGTTTAAGAGCGAAATTTGTCCGGATGGGTTTATGAACATCGAGTCCCTCCGTAGCTATAGCATCGGCAGTTATAACCTCTTTAGTGTTACCAACATTAGTCACCTTGGTCTCAAGTTTTAATGATTGGGTATCTTCAAGGCTTATTTTATTAGGTACAATCTCACTATCTAGTTTTATTCCTAAACTCTTCTCACCAAATAAGCATCCTGAAGCTAATATCAATGCAATAAGAAATATAATCTTCATTTGGACTCCAATAAAATGAAATTGAATATCCTGGACTTATAATGGTTATGGTTTCTCAGAATACAAATGAACTCTTAATAAAAACTCATAGTTAGACTATGTATACTCTAACTATAAATATGATATTTTTGTTAATTCTACATTTGTACCGATTTAACATGCTAGCCAAGATAGTTCCATTTATTTTCCTCATAAAAAAAAAAGATATAAGGTATAATTATAATCAAATCTGTATTTTTTCATTTCAAAAAACCCCCATTTTTTTACCTCTAATTTCTTCAAAGCCTTCATTCTTTAGGGCTGAACAAAGTCGTGTAAAGTATGCTGTTATAGTTCTGAACCGTTGTATAGGCGTTATAGATACTGTATAGCCATGGTATTATGAGCCAACAGAATATAAATAATAGAACGCCCTTGAAAATGCTGCCATAGTACATCTGCCCTCCCCCAGAGAGCATGATACTTAATATTGTAGCGAGGACAGCATCCTTCTTCTTGCTTTCATAGTAAATTGTCTTGGCTGATTTGTCCATATCTTTTGCGAGTTCTTTGACCTGCATCATTTCAAATGATATATCTAACCCTCTTGTCTTATCCACTACCTTCCTCAGTCTTTGCATGTTTTATCCCCTATGTGAGTTATTTTACTAAATTTAATTATTACTGATATATACCTTTAGACCCTGTTTCCCTGTAATACCTAGTTTTTTGTAAAGTCCTGCTGTTAGAATCCCCGCTTCTTCCATAATATAGTAAATCTCTGAATCACCCTCCTTTGGGGCAATGTCAAAGACCATAGGATGTCCTTTTCCAGTGGAACTTAAAAATAACCCGTTCCACTTAGGATATTCAAACAATAATTTTTGACTATCATTTGGATTGACAACCATTCCCAAGATTCCAGTATTAACAACAGTTAGATCGTTGCTTTCGTGTTGTGCACCATTCCAAAAGAATGTTCCGGGCTCTAACCCTAATGCGACATGGGCTGTTTTTCTTGTATATATTGGAAACTCGTTGTAATACATCTTGTAGCTATATTGATTCCAGGGCCCAGCGTTTGTAAATTCAGCATCTCCAAAAAAAGTAATTTCATTAAAAGTGTGATTAAATTTTGGAACACCCCATCCTCTCGAAGTAGTACTAAATTCGTTCGGACCGAATGTCATATATTTTAGAATCTTATAAATCTCGGCATGATTTTTAAAGTTAATATCTCCGAGAACAGCTGTCGCGGCTGCCAAGAAAGGCGTTGAAAATGATGTTCCATATATAGCAGCACCTCCAACAGGAAGAACAAACCCTGATGGTGCCGCGAAATCAGGTTTTCCCCTTCCATCTGTTGCTGGCCCAACAGACGAGTACGAGGCAGTTACGTCGTTTTCATGCACTGCTCCAACTGCTATTGCATATTCACTGTCTCCAGGAATAAAAACTTCCATGAAAGGAGTTTCATATTCCTGAATTTTTCTGTCAAAATTTAATGAAAAAAGGGGATTGCCTTCAGAAGTTTTGTTAACCTCCCATATTACAACACTGTAAGTCCCATTTTGAGGTGCAGTAAAAGTAATAAATTCATAGGGCAAATTATTATTATTCAAACTGCTTGACATGAAACCATAAGTTCCATTCGCATATTCTTGACCTAAATACAGGTCAAAATTATCAGTAGCATTCCCAAGCCCATCAGCCCCCCATTGATTATATCGCATTTTAACATTAATGGTTTCATTTACTAGTAAGTCAAAACTAACGGTCTCGTCATTATCCGCAAAATTAATCAACCCGTCATTATCTGGATCACTATAATATGTATGGAAAAACTTATGATGGTCGTTTCCAACTGCCTGGAACCATAAAATACCTGCATCAGCTGCGCGTTCTACAATGTCACAAACAGAGCCTGTTCCGTCTCCTGGCCCCCTAAGAGGCCACGCTATACTTGAGGTTAAAATATCTACTTCACCATCTATTGCTGCATCGACAGCATCATCCCAGGAATTAAGACCGCTAACACGATAAAGATACAGTTCTGCCTCGGGCGCAACGGCGTACACAACTTCAGCAACATTTCTCCCGTGAGTCGAAGTGTTATCTGGTGTATTGAGAAAGTTTGTATAGTTCAACTGGTTTCCAGTGGGTAAACCTCCAATCGCTTGGGAGGCTATGTATCCCCGAAAACCCTGATCAATCACAGCTATCTTCACTCCTTTACCTTTTTGTCCCACATCGTACAAATGGTCCAATCGGACAAAATTTGTTGCTTCATCATCAAGATTCCAGGCCTCTCTTTCAGACACAAACCGCGAGATATATGATACTTCATCTCGTTCATTCAAATCCATCAAACGACCTATTCCAATGGTCCCAATTAGGACGGGTTTCTCGAGATTGAAATAAACGATAGTTCCATCCAGTTCAACAAACTGTTTATTTATGTTTGTGTGCGTCGTTGTTAAGTCAAGCTTCAGATCAACCGGGGTTGTCGCATTAATTTTTTCAATATAATAAATACGATCCTCAGGGCATAACTCATCTTCAGGATTATTCAGACAATCATTCGCTACAAAATTATACATTGCAAGGAGGGTTGGGGAAATTTTTGGATAATCCGCTAGATTAGGTGGCAATTTAAATGTAATATCCAAATCAATCCTTGTTGGGCTGTTTTCAATAACTTCCATTTCAACGTCTATTTTTGTTGAATCTGCAGGATTTAGGGCTTCAATTTCTTCTAATGCATCTACTAAAGTAATCTTTACTTCAGGGTATTCTGGCATGGGCCCCATTTCTTTATCCGGGCAGATCAGCTCGTTAGTTTCCCTATCAATTTCACAACCAGCTTCTTGAGATACTTTTTGTAGTTTTTCCTCAGCTTCTGTAGTAGGTGGTTGGGCTATTGGTTTGATAGAAACAAGGGTTTTCCACCAGGGCTTCTTCTCCTTTAAAACATCCCCGTTCTCCGCATTTATCTCATAATCCGTTGCAACATTTACACGGATGAATCCGAGGAGTCTTCCCTCTTCCTCACCCCTGGCTATGTATTTTGGAAACTCCTCATCTACCATTTTCATTTCCTTGAACTTTCCTTTAACCTTCCCTTTCACCTGGGATGGCAGGAACCTTATGGGCTTTCTACTCTTGCTGGCGAGGAGTATTTTATTCTCATACTCAAATTCTACATCCCCCTCCACCTTCACATCCCCCTCTATTAGTGTTAAACCCCGTGAAGAGGGCTCGATCCTGACCTCCCTTCCCTCCACATCGATTCTTACCGGCCTCGCCTGCACCTTTATGTCATCAAGGAAAACATCATCCCTGTTTATCTTCAGTTTCTTAATAATCGTTACTTTCCGGAGCTCGATCTCATCCATCCTCTGGGCGAAGTCCGTTATCAGTCGCTTCTTCTCCTCCTCTATCTCACTGAGTTCGCTTTTCAATTCCTCCTCAGGGAGGGTTTCCTCGGCGTTCTTCTTCCTAATCTCATGCCGCATCTCTATATCCAACAGGGACTCAACTTTTTCAGCGACTTCCCCCTCAGCTATAGGGGATGTTTCCTTAACTCCCTTAATCTTAAAGTAAAAGTCAAGATGCTTTACGATGACATCACCTTTCTCTGCGATAACGGTAACCCTCACAGGGGTCACGTCAGGTGCGGTGGTACGCCCCTCATAATAACCTGTTTTTAGATTATACTTGACAGTAAGCACATATGGAATCCCGATACCATTAAAATCCCTCAACCCAAAGGAAACAACGGTTCTCTCATCCGGGGTGGAAGAGCTACCATCCTTATCAACTACCTTTGCGAATACGGTTACAGCCTCACCTGGATTATAATCCGATTTATCAGACCAGACATCAGCTATCAACCTTAGATTACTTTCCACCACTGGTTTTGTCACCTTGAAGATTGGGTCTGTGATTGATGCCCTGTTGCCAGATCTGTCGTATGCAATTGCTCCGTAGCTTACTCTTCCCTCTGAGTACGGTCCTCCCACGTAGGTGCAAGGAGAACTTTTGCAGGTTTCCACCAGGCGATTGTTCACCATGATCTCGATCTTGCTTATCCCACCACGGTCAGAAGCCTTGGCTGTGTAGGTTACTCTGTCCTCGGTTGTAACGGCTGATGGGGAATGGCTGATTTTAACTTCTGGTGGCGTAGTGTCAGTTTCCACCACTGGTTTTGTCACCTTGAAGATTGGGTCTGTGATTGATGCCCTGTTGCCAGATCTGTCGTATGCAATTGCTCCGTAGCTTACTCTTCCCTCTGAGTACGGTCCTCCCACGTAGGTGCA
>Ga0187827_10000044_pt1 | contig 181341 bp, 191 predicted proteins | sample ETNtaG_39_FD_167969 | JGI IMG/M metagenome (GOLD analysis project Ga0187827, IMG submission 167969) | Marine microbial and viral communities from oxygen minimum zone, Eastern Pacific Ocean - ETNP2014_SV_150_PacBio MetaG (Illumina Assembly) | ecosystem: Environmental > Aquatic > Marine >...
CAGGTATAATAAAGGTTTTTAAACGCCTCCGTAGCTCAGTTGGAAGAGCGGCTGACTTGTAATCAGCAGGTCACGAGTTCGAATCTCGTCGGGGGCTTATTTTTATATTATTTTTATAATATCCCTACAGGCTATAGTTGTGTAATTATCTATAAATTAGTTGGATACTACTCATTATTTGATATTCAGTTGATTAGCAAGCTCTTTCTTTAACATTAGAAGCTCATTAGGGAGAGAAAAGTAGTCTGAAAACCTCTTTGTTGTTTTAAGAATCTTAGTGTTTCCTTGAGGAGTTGCAAGTAAAAATTCTTTAAATAATAGCTCTTTTACATGCGCATATGCAGAGTATCCCCTTGACTTCACTACTTCTGCCTGAGTGATGGGTTGCTTTAGGGCTATTAAAGAGAGAGTTTTCAGAACTTCCCTGCTTACTGTAGGCTCTACAAGTTCTATAAGAGAGTTTGAATAAGCATCCTTTGCTTGCATTATATAGCCATTGTTTCCAATCCTTCGAATTTCCAATGCACTGATATTTAATTCGTATCTTTTTATCAAGGAATCTAAAGCCTGTTTGATTTCAGAAGTTGAGATGTTACCTGCTATGTGCTTTAATTCATCTAGAGTAATTGGTTCGGTTGATACAAAAAGCGCTGCTTCTATTAGCTGCTTGATTTTCATCTGTTTACCTCAAAGTTATGAGAATCTCCCCAAAAATCCTTTTTTGCCAGATTATGATTTTTCCTTTTGAATCAAGATACAATAAATGTAAGAGTAAATCAATAATATTACGGCGATTATGTTCCTTTAAAAGCTCATTAAATCGTATCACTTCTTTTTCTTTTTTTAGTTCTTTAAGATGTTCGTAGAGATTAAAAATTTTAGCTTTTATTGTTTCCTCATCTACTTTTATTATAAGTGTGGGTTTTTTTCTATGCCGTACTGGGAAATTATTCCGTAACAATTCTTCACTGAGGGCCCGTTGTAAAGAATCAACAAGTTCGAAGATAGTTACCTTACGCTCTGCATAACGTCGTAAAGGTATTGTTAAGGGGGGGATGTTGTAACTATCATTATCAGGGTAATTACTGTTTTCCCAATCATTATCTTCGTGACCGTTGTGTCCATTATGTCCGTTTTCTTTAGGCATAATATTATCTGCCTTCATTCGAAGGAGGAGCGATGAAGTAAAGAGTGTTTTCCCTGATAGAGGAAGATTTATTTTAACCATTCGATGCACGTTTTCTAAGTAACGATTTGCTAGATTAGTAATATCTATATCCCAGGGATCCATCTGGTTACTAATTACTAGATCAAAAATCATATCTATTGGATCCAATTCATGTCGCAATTTCTTCTAACTCCACGCCTATTATCTTACTTACCCCATTTTCATTTGATATTCCAAAAAGTTGTCCAGCACTGCTCATTAAACTACTTTTTAAGCTTACAACTATGAATTGATCTCCTGATGAAGATTCTTTTATTAGTTCTGATACTTTGCGGACATTATCATCGTCAAGGAACATGTCTATCTCATCTAGAATATAGAATGGTGCTGGCTGATAACGTTGGATCGCAAAAATGAGGCTTAGAGCTGTTAGAGTTTTTTCCCCGCCAGACATGAGTTCGATATAACGAGGGTTCTTGCCTGCTGGATGTGCTCGTATTTGGAGTCCTCCATCAAGAGGATTATCTTCATCTAGGATTAGGTCTGCAGTTCCCCCTTTAGATAGTCGTTCAAAAATTCTAATGAAATTTATTACAATCCCATCAAAAACATCCATAAATACAGATTTTTTTCTTAGTTCTATCTCATCCATTAGTTCAATTATGGCCTCTTTTTCCGATAGAAGTATCTTCACTCTGGAGTCTAATTTATCGAATTTTTCCTTTAGTTCTTCAAAATCTTCAATTGCACGCATATTTATAGGTTCAAGGGACTTTATTTTTGCTTCCATTTTAGAAGTTTCCCTCTCCAGTTCTAGTCTATTTATTGGTTCTATTATTTCGATTTCAATATCAGAAAAATCTTCTAAATTTTTTTGTATCTCTTCTAATTTTATCTTACTCTTAGCTTTATCAATACGTAAACGTTCCAAACTATGAGATAGGTCTTCACATATCTGTCGAAGAGATTTAATTTTGTCTGTAATTTTCTCTATACCGTTATTGCAATTTTCACGTGTGTTCTTGGTTTTCTTTATTTTAGTGGAAATATCGTTAACCTTTTTTTCTAAATCAGAACGATGAATTTCTAAATCATTTTTTTTCTTCCTAATAGTTTCAATGTTATCTTTAGTAGAATTAGACTTCTCAGTTATGGCTTTAAGGCTTCTTTCTAGTTCAATTATCCTTGGGGCTAAGATTTCGTCAACTTTAGAATTGTTAATATGTATCTGATTAAGAAAATTATCGTGTTTATCATTTAGAATTGATACCTTCCTTTCAAGGCTTTTTATTTCTGTGACAAGGTCTCCAGCTTGAGTCATAGATAATTCATTTTCAATACCATCTTTCTCAGATTGGATTTTATCTATTAGGGTAGAAATTTTAAGTGTTGATTTATGTATCAATGAAGCATCTTTCTTGAGATTCTTCAATTTTAAATTTTTTTCCCTCAACACTATTCCATTTTTATCAATACTTTTTCGAAGCATCTTAATGTTGATATTGAGAGTTCTAAGTCTTTCGACTAAAGCTTCTCTTTTTTTGGTAAAATCAAGCTCTGAACTCCTAAGGTCTTTGAGTGTCTTTTGAGTTTTTTCCATCCTCTCGGTGAGCCCGATTTTATCTTTATTTATTTTTTTTATTTCATTATTTACTGAATCAAGTTTCTGTTTATATTTGTCTAGTTCTTCTAACGCCTCTTTTGAACTCTTATAATGACCTCCACTTATCATGTAAGACGGTTCAATCAAATCACCATCAATAGTGGCCATTCTGGCATTACCGATATCAAGTTTTGCAGTCGCCAGGCTGTCAACTATAATAGTATTTTTAAACACAGTTTCAAAAGATTTTCCGAATTTTTTTTCAAACCGAATCAAGTCTATAGCAAATCCTTTATTAGATTTAGATATTTTTAGTTCATCTTTTGTTGGAGGAATTGTTTTTAATCTATTTAGGGGTAAGAACGTTGCCCATCCAATATGTTCTTTTTTTAAATGTAGGATACACTTTTCTGCTACATTCTCGTTATCTACAACAATGAAACTCAAACTTTTGCCTAACGCGGTCTCAAGAGCTTTTGAATATTGAGGAGTTATTATTCCAAGTTCACTAATTGTTCCATGAACTCCCTTTAAATCTCCTTTATCCCTAAGTTTGAGAATAAATTCTGCAGCTTTGTTAGTGGTTCGCACCTTTGCAGCTTCTTCTATTACATCATACTTTGCTTCTAAATGTGCGATCTCTCCCAACTTTTTGTCAAGAAGTATACTTATTTTATCTAAATTGTTCTCTACGTCAAGTTGCTTGGTGATTAGGTCTTTTTTTCTATGATAATCTCTATTTTGTTTACTTTCAATGGCGTGTTTTTGAATTATGCATGTATTTTTATTTTTGACAGTTATTTTAAGTTCTTGTTTCAGGATGTCAATATCCTGCTTAAGCTTCTTATTTTCAATATCGATACTAGTGATCCGTTCATTAAATAGAGCTTTTTTTTTCTCTACCTCTAAGAAGTTATTTTGTTCTTGCTCAAGAATCGTTTTGATGTCTATCAGCCTATCTCTCTTTTCCCTAAAAACTTCATCTTCTGGAGTAAGGCTAACATATTTCTTATCTAGGATTTTTTTTCTATTGGATATTCCCTTTTCAATTAAAATTAGATTAGTATTAAGTTTCTTATTCAAAAATTTATAATCGTTTATTTTTTTAGATATGTCCGATATTTCCAAATGTTTTTTCTTTATCTTTTCTTCAATACGTCCTCTTTGCTTTTCATAATTTTTTATTTGATTTCTAATTGACTCTAAAAGATTTTTGTTTTTCTCAACCTCTCTAAATAGTTCAAAGCTTTCTGTCTCTTCCTTTAGGATAATTCCACTATTGATATTATCTAGTTGTTTTTTCTTTACATCCCTCTTTATTTGTAGAATATTTAGGTGCTTATTTTTCTGCGCACTTTTTTTTTCCTTGTGATTTATTTTCGCTCTTTTTCTTTCTATGTCATTTTTGAGAAATAGATTATGTGAGGTGAGAATTATACCCCTATTTTTTTTTATCTTAGATTTCAACTCGTTGTGTTGTATCGCATTGTTTTTTTCTATTTCAAGTTTATCAAGATTAGTTCTGACTTCAGAAATCACAGCAGCTACAGTGGAGATATTTTCACTAACTTTTTCAAGTTCTCTGGTTGATTTCTTCTTCTTTTCATCATATTTTGCTATCCCTGCAATTTCATCAATTATACCCCGTCTTTGAATTGGAGTCATCTCTATTATGCTAGTAATATCTCCTTGGAGTATTATGTTGTGACCATCGGGATTAATATTTGCAGCAGACAGTATTTCCAATATCCTAGTTCTAGTTGTTCGTTTTCCATTTAGCCGGTATATACTGCCACCAGAATTATTGATGCTTCTAGTTATCTCTAGCTCTTTTGCATCAAAATCTATATCACTATCCGAATTATCAAGATATAAACTGACCTCGGCTTTGCCTGCTGCTTTTTCCTTTTTACCCCCGTTAAATATTAGATCAGAGAAACGCTCTGCCCTAAGACTTTTAGCCGAATTTCTTCCTAATACAAAGCAAATAGCATCAACTATATTGCTTTTACCACTTCCATTAGGCCCAACTATGGCTGTAAATCCTTGGGGTATGGGTATATTCGCATGTTTGAAAGATTTAAAGTTCTTAAGACGAATTTTTGATATTGGGCTCATATTTCTTCCTGTTTTTTAAGTAGATGGATAGATATAGCTATAGCTAGACCAGCGACTGCTCCTTTTGCAAGAGTAGTTCGTTCAAGTTCCTTCATAATTTCATCTACATTGAACTCTTTTCCAATACTTTCTTCTATACTCTTGGTACCTTGTTTTATCAAGTGCTTATAGAGTTTCATCAAGAGTTCGTATTCTTTTGGAGTTACTTGTATTGTTTTATAATTCATAACTGTATGTAGTAATTAACAGTAACTAGTTCCTATAAATAGGTTTTGAATACTATTGTATCCGATTTAATATTAAAAAAGAAGTTTAAAGGTAATTATGGATCCAGTCTTTTCCTGTCTCTAGGGAATAGTACAGCTTCTCTAATATTTGGCAAATTAAGGAGCAAAGTAACAAATCGTTCTATTCCTAGTCCAAAACCTCCATGGGGAGGCATACCAAACTTAAATGCATCAAGATAGAATTTGAAATTACTTGGATTTAGTTTCTTTTCCTTTATTCTTTTAATCAATAAATTGTAATCGTGGATACGTTGAGAACCAGAGATTATTTCTCTCCCCTTGAATACTAGGTCAAATGAATTTGAGTATTTTGGTTCTTCGCTTGGCATGGTATAGAATGGCTTTATCTTCAACGGATATTTAGTAATAAAATATAATTCATGTCCGTTATCTTCCATGACTTCTCCAATCTTTTTCTCATGTTCAGTAGTTAAATCTTCACCCCAAGTTGGATTCATCCCATTTTTTTCTAGAATTTGTAGAGCTTCATCGTACTGAATCCTTACAAAGGGGATAGATGGAACTTCTATTTTTTTATTAATTTTATCAAGTTCATTCGCAGTTTTTTCAACTACTTCTTTCACCATTGATGATATGAGATTTTCTATTACTCGCAAAATGTTCTCTTCATTTTTTATAAATGCCATTTCACAATCGATGGCAGTTATTTCATTTAAATGCCAGATAGTCTTGTGTTCTTCAGCTCTAAAATAAGTCGCAATCTCATATACACGGTCAAGGCCTGTGCTCATCATCATTTGTTTATAAAGCTGAGGACTCTGAGCTAGAAATGCCTCTTTCTCAAAATATGCTATTGGAAAAAGCTCTGTACCACCCTCTGATGATGTAGATATTATCCTTGGAGAATGGATTTCAATAAATCTCTCGCTTTGGAGATACTTTCTACCTCCTTCGATTGCGGCATTTCGAATTTTAAATATCCCTCTTATTTCTTCTCTTCGGAGATCAATCACTCGATTATCAAGACGGGTATCCATATTTGCAGAAATTTTTCCAGTTGGGTCTAGGGGAAGTGGTGAGTCTGCATAACTTAAAACTTCAATCATTGAGGGTATTATTTCATACCCTCCTGGAGCTTTCTTCTCTGTTTTTATCTTTCCTTCGATTTTAACAACACTTTCTTTACTAACCTTTCCACTTGTTTTGAATACTTTTTCAGGGACATATTTCTTGATGATAGTTACTTGAATAATGCCCGTTCTATCTCTTATTAGAAGGAAACGGAGGTTTCCAAGGTCTCTAATATCGTGAACCCACCCAGCTACAGTAACCGATTTTCCGTTGTCCTTGGAGGTTATCTCATTAGAATATTTTCGATCCATTTTAATTTTCAATCCGCTTTCTTATACTTTCAGCATGGGATTTTAATCCTTCAACTTCAGCAATAGTTGTTACGATGTCTGCAATTTCTATTAAGTTTTTTTTATCTAATTTTTGATACGAAATTATCTTTATGAAATCACGAACACCGAGTCCAGAAAAAACTTTGGCCATTCCCGATGTTGGTAATACGTGATTCGTTCCAGATGCATAATCTCCCAAAGCAACTGGGGTGTATTCTCCCAAAAAAATTGATCCAGCATTTTTTATTTTTTCTAGCTTATCTTCAGGTTTCTTAATTAGCAATTCTAAATGTTCAGGTGCGTATTGATTTGCAAAATCAAGAGCCTCTTGAATTCCCTCAGCGATAATGATTATCGCTTTTTTTTCTAAATAAGATCCCTTAAGTTTCATTGATACTTCCTTAGCAATTATTTCAGATGTAGTAATCAAAATGCAAATTGCTTGAGGATCATGCTCACCTTGAGATAAAAGATCAAGAACAATATAGTCTGGTGTTGCAGTTTCATCTGCTATAATAAGAACTTCACTTGGTCCAGCTGGAAAGTCTATTGCCACTTTATCTGAAACTAACCATTTAGCAGCAGTGACGTATAAATTTCCAGGACCAACAATCTTATCTACTTTTGATATACTCTCAGTACCAAATGCAAGTGCAGATATTGCTTGAGCCCCTCCAACTTTGTATACCTCTCTTATACCTAGCATAGTACAGGCAAGTAGTACATATTGATTTACCTCACCGTCATTATTTGGTGGGGTGATACATACTATTTCTTCAACTCCAGCTACTTGGGCAGGAATTACAGTCATTAAAACCGTTGAAGGATAAGATGCTCGTCCTCCAGGGATATAACATCCGATTCGTTGGATAGGACGGGAAATCTGTCCTAAACTAATTCCCGCCTTTTCCCACTTCCAATTGCCTTTAAATTGATGTTCATGAAAATTTCGAATGTTATTTATCGCTTTTTTTAGCGCCCTTCTTACATCCGGATCCGAATTATTTATTGCTTCTTTAAATTCTTCATCTTTTACACGAAAATCAGTTATATCAATATTGTCGAATTTTTTTGAATAATGATTAAGGGCACTATCCCCATTAGATTTTACATCTTCAATAATTTCTCTAACCTTAGGATAAACTTCTGTTAAATCCTTAGATCTATCAATTAAATCTATTAGTTCTTTGCTACTGAGGTCAATTAATTTCAAGAATTTCATAATATAACTATATGGGCTATAATGTGGAGCTGAGATAAAACTCTTTCGAATCTATTCAATTAATAAATCAAGCTTACTAATTTAATGCGCCACTAATACAAACGATACTGTCTTTTAAATTATCATTGTTATCAAAGGTTTTAATTATTTCATTTGCATATTTTGTATCTTTTTTTTTTAGTTTTATTATTTCTTGAATAAGTAGAGGCACTGCTCGTATTACATTATCAACTATTGTTATGTTTGCAGATTTTGATGTTCTTGAAAATGGATTTAAATCTATAGTAATCACTTTTTTCCCTAGTTTAACAAGGGCTTCAGTCCTATCACCATCTTCAAGGGGAACAAGAATGGTATCACTAGAGTAAATTCCTTCTTTTGCAACCCATTTGCGATTGCTCGCTATTCCTGTTATTTTTTTTTCTTGAGATTTTCCTAAAACTTTCTTTGCACCATATTCTTTCAGAATTTTTTCAATTTTCAATATCCTTTCATCTGTTCGGTGAAATAAGTTTACTTCTATCTCTGCATCACATACATTTGCAAGTTTAACAAGATCCTCCGGGCATAGTACTGCAGTATTTCCGTTTACAGAAATAACGGGCCTAGATGATAGAAGAAGAAGAGCAGCTGCGGCTTTGATTGCTTTCCTCGCATGCTCAAGTGTTTTTTCACCTAATATATAATCATAGGCTTCGCCCCTTCCATGGGCGATTAAGCCTGCAAGAGCAGTTACACCATCATTGTAACCATCTACTAGAGCTTCGCGTTGTATTAAGGATTTAAATCTTGGATGAAGTTTGTCAAGATTCATTTCGATAATCCTCCAGATATAATAAATTTTAGTGCATCTTCCACTGTCATTGTGAGTGGTATTAGATCTTGTTCAGGAATCATAAGGAAAAAACCAGAAGTTGGATTAGGTGATGTAGGTATAAAAACGTTTACTGTTTTTTCCAATGTTTTTTCCTGTATCTCACCAGTAGACATTCCTGTAGTAAAACCTAAAGCATAAGATTTTTTTCGAGGATATTCTACTAGAACAACACTTCTAAAACCCTGTTCATTTGGCATGAGTACTGCATCGCTGGCACCTTTGATTGTTGCATAGATGGTTCTTACAATTGGTATCCTCAGAACACTTTTATCCAAAGAATCGAATATGCTTTTACCAATAGCAGCTCTAGCAGATGCCCCAATTAACAAAACGATTGCTAGAGTTGATAAAAGACTTATGCCAGGGATACTTTTACCAAAAACAGCTTCTACTAATGGTTTTAGGAAACTATCAAGAATATTAAATGTAATCCAAAGAACATAAATTGTAACAGCGAGGGGGCCAAATATGACTAAACCAGTGATAAATGTATTCCTAAGATTTTGGAATAACTTTTTTATCATAATTATATTATTCTTGCACCTCTATTATCAATCTTTGTAATAACCGAGGGATAGTTGAGGATATTAGAAACAATCTCAGGGTTTTCAGTTAAAGTAAAAACTGCATTACCCAACATTACCATCGTTGCAACTATATCTTGGGATTGTAATTTTTCTACAGCTAGTCGAACATTATTACTCATCAAAGAAGTTTCAAATGCAAATCTCCTAGATACTTTAAGAAATTGTTCAGTGCTAATATTCCCGGTAAAACTATTCAAACATTTTTCCCCTATATTGTTTATTCGTTTCCTTTTACTTTCATCTAGTAAAATTGTTTTTGTATCTAATTCTTTTCCAATAAGAAAGCTAACAGCATAATCATCACATTTAATTTTATAAGTCTCACCTATCCCAGGTGCTCCTGCTCTTCGCCTTAGTAATAATCCACCTTCCAATTCTGATATTACATCACCGAGTCCGGTTTTATTCAGTATTTCTGCACTGTGAGCTATCTGTCCGCATTGTAAACGAGTCATGTTAAGATTTAATGCATGGTTCAAAGCTAAGGCAGCTCCTAATGCACCTGCTGCAGAAATTCCAAATCCATATTTCATTGGTAGTTGGAGTTTATGATTTATTTTTAGATAAACATTTTTTGTGGAATCACCCATCAAAGATACAACTTTTTGTGTTACAGGGCAATCACATGGTCTTCCATCAAGAAGTATATCAATTGAAGGTTTCTTTGTTTTTTTTGCTTGAACCGTTGTTATTACACCTTTATTTAATACAAGACCACATCCTGTTGAACCACATAAAAGAGTGTTACTGTGGTCTATTATTACAAAAAAACCTGTAATGTTCCCAGGTACAAAAGCTCTAGCTTTCATCTTTTTTTCTTCTAATATCCAGAACTTCATTAAGAATGATAGATGCTACTGCAGATTTATGACTCCTAGGAATTTCAGTAATGGAATCTTTTGTCACTATCATTATTTCAGTTTCTTCAGACCCAAATATATCCTTTGAAACATCATTAGCAACTACGAGGTCCAATCCATATTTTTTTAATATTAAATTAGATGCATCAGTCAGCTCTTTAACTGTCACTTTTTCTAATGCTTTAAAACCAACTTTGGTACATGGGATATTTTTAATAGTGTCCAGGATTTTTTTAGCAGGAATTAGATTAATAACTAACTCTTTCTTAGATGATATCTTTTTTTCAGATTTATCCGTTGTAAAATCAGAAACAGCAGCGGCTGAGATGAAAATATCGGTTTTATTAATTTCCCCTAAAACAATCTGATTCATTTCTTTGCTTGTTTCCACTTCCAATTTTTTTATGTAACCTGGACATTTTAATTCGCTATCTCCCATTATAAGAGTAGTTTGTGCCCCCCTATAAAATGCCTCCTTAGCCATTGCTAATCCCATTTTACCTGAGCTCTTATTTGTTATAATTCTAATAGGATCTATGTATTCATTTGTTGGACCTGCAGTAATTAAAACTCTTAAGCCTTTGTAATCTTTTTTATGTATTTGCGAGATAGCTTTATCAGTTATTTCTTCTGTTGTTGCCATTTTTGCTGCTTTTTCTGAGATGTTAGGCTCTGAAAAAATAAATCCTAGATCTCGAAGTGTTTTCACATTCTTTTCTATAATGGGGTTATGATACATTGATGCATGCATAGCGGGCACGATTAATACATTAGTTGAGGATGAAAGAATTAATGCTGTAACAACATTATCTCCAATACCATGGGCCAATTTTCCAATAGTTGTAGCTGTAGCAGGAGCAATGATTATAAGGTCAAAATTTCTAATATGTTCAAGTTTTCCTGTATTTTCTACAACTACCTTTTTTCCAGTTGCGTATTCCATGGCATTTGGATTTAGTATTCTTTGAGAGTCAGGGCTCATATATGCGGTGATATCTGCGCCATGTCTTATCATCTCTCTTGCAAGTTTCGGTGCTTCTATGGCTGCAATACTGCCCGTGATGCAAAGTGCAATTTTACATCCATTAAGTTTATTGCTTTTTCTTTTTAACATTTTCAGACCCTATTTGTGGACAAAATATGTTATCAGTGTTGCATCTTTATTATCTATTTTAACAAATCCATATCTTTCAAATTGAATTAAACTATTAATATCTACTTTTTTTAGACCTATTTCACCATATCCAATTTCGGTAGCTCCGTTATTTTTTCTCACTTCCACATTAACATGTTTCTTTCCTACCCAATGGATTAAGGGTATTTTTTTCTTTCTAGCATAATTTAAGTCATCATTTATAATCTTAACAGTCATGCTATCTTTAATTTTCTTTATAATTTCAACATTGAATGCACCCATTAATCTTATCATTTTTTTAGGTTCAATTTTGCTAAAGTCCAATTCTGAAATGTACGCTGTTGCAAAATCTTTGTCAATTCCAAATTCCAGGGTGCGATTTCCTTTCTTAGGAAAATCTGGATGGAGGAGAGCATAGTATTTTTTTTTTATCAAATCAACGGGGTAAATACGTATTTTTCTAGGATTTTCTACAAAAAAGTAACGATTAGCATTCTTCTCAATTATTTCACGATTATAAGCAAAAAGATTCTTCCAATTAAAATTAATATCTTTATTGTTTATTCCTATATCTAGCATTGCCTTGCGAATAGCTTTGGGGTTTATACCTTTACGCTCCAAAGCAGGAAGGGTTCCCAATATTGGGTCATCCCACCCTTTGAATTTTCCCTCTTTGATACCTTTTGCAATTTTTGACGTACTCAGTTCTAAACCCTGAATTTTCAACATACCATAATGAACGAATTCTGGTTTATCCCATGAAAAGTATTGATAAATAAATTCCTGTTTCTTAGTATTTATTAAATGGTCTTTACCTCTAAGAACATGAGTTATTTCTAGGAGATGATCGTCAATAACAACTGCGAAGTTGTAAAGAGGATATACACGCTTATTCTTTAGTTTAGGGTGAATTTCGGTACTAATTCTCAGAATAACAAATTCTCTCATGGCTGGGTCAGATAAATTGATATCTGTTTTGAGTCTAACGACAGCTTCTCCTGGGTTATATGAGGTGAACATTTTATTGAAGTCTTTTTGATTCTCTTCAGAGCTCTTTTGTCTACAATTGCAATACTTTCTAGAATCACGAAGTTTTTTAAAATTCGATTGTTTGCATGTGCAAACATAGGCTGCATTGATTTTCAAAAGATCTTCTGCGTATTTATAGTACAAGTCTAGCCTTGTGGATTGAACCACTACTTTATGATACTTAATTTCTAACCATTTAAGGCCTTTTTCTATGAGAGCATACGCTTTCGGATCCACTCTTGTAGGGTCAGTATCCTCTATACGTAAAATCAGTTTTCCATCATATTTTTTTGCATATTCATCGTTGAGTATTGCAGCTCTACAGTGGCCTAAATGTAGAGGTCCGCTAGGATTAGGTGCAAACCGTAGTACTGGGTTTGATGGATTTGGTAGGTCTTGAAATTTACCCTTGCGGCTCTTTTTCTTACTTTGGAAATTATATCGTGTTATCTCAACTTTCACAGCATTTTTTGATAGTGAATTGACCTCACTTACAACTTCTTGAATTTTAGGTAAAAGAAATGAAATATCCTTTTTCAATTCTGGACATTCCATTATGACTTTTCTCAGAACAGCATTAACTTCTGCTTCGCCAAAATCTAAAGCATTTTTTAATGCATGTTTGTAAGCTATATCTTTCATTTATAATTGATTAAGTAATTCAGAGTATAAAATTATAGCTTGATAAATATAGTACAATTATTCCAAGAACTAAACAATAATAACCAAAATAATTAAATTTCTGTTGTTCAACTACTTTTAATAATAGTTTCAAAGAAAAAAATCCTACAATAACGGTAATTACCATCCCAAATAGCAAAGCTCCAATATTTGTAATATTATCCAAATCTCGTCCTTCCACAATAGTTGCTCCAATAATTACAGGTATAAACAGTAAAAAAGAGAATCGTGCGGATTCCTTCCCCTCGACTCTTTGTATTAATCCAGTTGAAATTGTTATTCCAGAGCGTGAAATTCCCGGGATAATTGCTATCGCTTGCATTGCACCAATAATAATAACTTTTCTTAAATTAAGATTTTCATTTTTAACTTGTGGGTATTTAGAAAGAAATAAAATTACTGAAGTAAAAATTAGAGATATTCCAACTATTCTAACATTATAAAAAATAGATTTTATGAAATCATTAAAAAACAGTCCGATAAAAGCAATAGGTAGTGAAGCTATAATTATCCAAATAAAAAATTTTATACAATCTTTATCTTTTTTTAAAACACCTAGTAATAAGGATTTAATATCTTTCCTGAATACAATTAATACAACAATAAAACTTCCAAGATGTAAGAAAACATTAAATGCAACTGGGGGGGCTATACCAAATAATTTCTGAAAAAGGACTAAATGTCCACTAGAACTTATTGGTAACCATTCTGTAATACCCTGAACAATCCCCAGTATTAATGCTTGTGAATATGATACCAATCTCTATCTATCCTTATATTTGCCTTGCCTTCCATTACAATTTATTTTTTTTGTTAGACTATCAGAAATAATATCTTAACTTAGTTTCTATTTGATTTTTAGGTACAGCTCCAACAATTCGATCTACCAATTTTCCATTTTTAAAAAATAAGAGAGTAGGTATACTCCGTATACCAAATCCTTCAGACACAGTTGGGTTTTCATCCACATTTAATTTTCCAAATACTGCTTCACCTTTATAATTCATTGCTAGTTCATTGATAATAGGCTCAATTTTTTTACATGGAGCACACCAGGTAGCCCAGCAGTCAACAACAAGCAATGGGTAAAGTTTAATTATAGATTTAAAAGACGCATCTGAAATAATGACAGGTACACTTGGACTATTATTCTTTCTTTCTACTTTACCAGTTAATTCCTCCATTTTTTTTTTTTTTATTTTATCTAATTCGTCCATTTTAACGACCTTTATAATCCAATATATTTATAATACAGATTTTTATATAAATTTAGCCTTATTTATTAAACAGGACATTATTTCCAAATCCTTACTTTAAATAGTTTAAAAACACCATATTTCTTTAAAATTGATATATATTTCGCTATTTTTACAGTATTTTTTTGTAAAAAATATTTACGACGATAAACACTTAGTAGATATTTAGGTGAGACTATGGTGAGTATAACAGATAAAGCGTCAGTCGAATTTAAAAATCTTCTAAAGAAAGAAGGAAAATTAGATTACGGTGTAAAAGTTTTTGTTGCAGGTATGGGTTGCAGCGGCCCTCAATATGGTCTTTCTCTGGAAGAGAAGCCAGAAGACGGTGAGAATATTTTAGAGAATAACGATGTAAAATTCTATTTGACTACCGAGGCAGAAACCGCTCTCGATGGAGTTGAAATTGATTATGTTGCATCAGAACAAGGCGAAGGCTTTGTTATAAAAAACTCTAATTCAGAGGGATGCAGTCCTGGTGGCTGTGGCAGCTGTGGTTAATCTTAAAAATTCATTCCTTTAGAAAGTTGGATTATAGATATATTAAAGATTCAATCCAAACTTTTTAATATGAATATTATTTGAGTTTTTAAGATCATATTTTTTTTTATATGTTTATAAATTAGCAGGAGAATGAATAATGGCAGTTCCAGTTGTAGATTATTTTCTTTGTACTGGGTGTGGAACCTGTGAGGTAATTTGTCCAAAAGTTTTTGAGTTAGGCGATGATGGGAAATCATACGTAATAGATGAAAATTCTTGCAATAGTTGTGACTGTAAAGAAGCTGCTGATAGTTGTCCTGAAAGTGCTATAACTTTTGAATAGCCCATTTTTTTTTTAAATTTCATATTAGTTTGATATGAATAAATGGTAATATCAATTACTTTTTTAAACATTAAGTAGGGTTCTTGATATAATATGGAAATTCCAAGGATTTTAATTTCTGGTACTAGTAGTAGAGTAGGTAAAACTATGATCAGCGTAGGCTTGATGCGTGCTCTCCTAAATCGTGGATATACAGTGCAGCCATATAAAATAGGACCTGATTTCATTGATCCGAGTTTTCATTTTTTTGCTACCGGCAGGCATTCTAGGAATATTGATGGTTTTATGATGGGAAAAGAAGACGTACTTGAAAGTTTTCAACGAAATGCTAAAAAAGCAGATATTGCAATAGTTGAAGGGGCCATGGGACTTTATGACTCTGGAAGTTCTGTAAATGAACAAGGAAGTTCTGCTGAAGCAAGTAAGATTATAAAGGCCCCTGTTATATTAATCGCTAATGTTGAGCGAATTGCTCGCTCGGCTGCACCATTCGTTTTAGGATATAAACTTTTTGATCCAAAGGTAAACTTACAAGGTGTAATATTGAATCGTGCTGGAAGTAGTAGACATGCAAGTAAGGTTAGAGAAGCAGTGGAAGGTCTTACTGATTTAAGGGTTCTTGGAGTTTTACAAAGGAATAAACATATTGTTTTTCCAGAGAGGCATCTAGGACTTGTACCTGCCTTTGAAAAGAAGGATATAGAAATTCAATTTGATAGATTAGCCAGAATAGTGGAAGATAATATTGATGTAGATGCAATAATAGAAATCGCTCGTTCAGCACCAAAATTAAGAACTAAAAGGAATCACCCGGTATTTAATAATCTAAAAAAATTTGATGTGAATGTCGGAATAATAAGAGATAAAGCTTTTACTTTTTACTATCAGGATGTAATAGATGCTTTGAAATCCAATTGCAAAGAGATAAAGTATATTGATTCGTTTAAAGATGAAAATCTTCCTGATGTTGATGCTCTTTATATAGGTGGAGGTTTTCCCGAGATTTTTGCTCAGGAACTCCAGGATAACAGTTCTTTAAGGCAAGATATTAAGGAATTTTGTGAGTCTGGAAAACCTGTTTATGCAGAATGTGGCGGGCTGATGTATTTAGGAGACAAATTGATTACAAAAGATGAAAGAAGCTACGAAATGGTTGGGTTTTTTCCATTAGACACTAAGATGATGCAATCACGCCAAGCCTTGGGATATGCTATAACAACTGCAATAGTGGATAATCCCTTGAGTATGAAAAAAGATACTTTGGTTGGGCACGAATTTCATTATTCAAAGATTAAGTTAAAAGGGGACGTAAAGTTTGCTTATAAAACCACTCGAGGCCATGGGATTAATGGCGAATACGATGGAATTCTAAAAAATAATACTCTCGCGGGTTATCTACATCTTCATATATTATCATATCCTAGGATGGTTCATAATTTTTTGAGGTTAGCTGAAGAAATTAAGCAATTGTAAAAACATCATTTTTTTTTACAAAATATTTATAAGTAAGTTGTTAGGTATTTAATTATTAATTTCTTACATTAAGATTATGGTGATAATATGGTGTCTATAACTGTTAAGGGAACTAAATTAGAATTAGACGAAAATGGTTTCTTGGGAGATTGGGAAAAATGGAACAAAGACGTAGCTCAGACTATAGCTGAAGGCGAGAATATCGTTTTGACGGATGCCCATTGGGAGATTATCAATTTTCTTAGAGAATATTACGCTAAATATCAGATCGCCCCTATGATCAGAATTCTTGTTAAAGAGACTCAAAAAACTCTTGGACCAGATAAAAATTTAAAATATATTTATGGGCTATTTCCTGCTGGACCAGCTAAACAGGCATGTAAAATCGCCGGATTACCTAAACCAACAGGCTGTGTTTGATAGTATAAAATAGTGAGAAGAAACTTCCTACCTTAAGGGACTTGATCGTAAGAAAGATTATCATTTACCATTAGACACTATCAAATATTTTTTTCTAATTTCACTTAATCTAGGATAGTTCAAACAATTATTAATAGATCCTACTGAGGTTCACAGCACATATCTGCTTGATTTTTTGATATCTCATGGCTTTTTTCAGTGTGATTTGCGCACTCGTCATAGCTTTGAAATTCCTTTTCACAGAGAGAGCATTTAGTTTTCTTTTTTGATTCTTTTGAAGATATATCATTTGAAGCATCCATTTTGGTGATCTTTATTGCCTTTCCAACTAGGTCAAGAACTCCACCAACTTCTGTGTTCAATTTATAATGATCCATTGCAAGACGAAGTTGAGCTTTACATATGGCGCATGGAGCAGCAAGATACTCTGCGTTTACATCTCTAACTGCTTCAGCCCGTGGTTTAGCACCTTTCATGCGCAAATCCATGAGTTCATCCATTAGCATCCCTCCACCCCCTCCACAGCAAAATGTATTTTCCCTGGTTTTTTTAGGATCCATTTCAATAAAGTTGGTTGCTGTTTGATTTAGGATATAACGCTGTGGGTCTAAGAGACCACTTCCTCTAGCATAGTTGCATGGGTCATGGAGGGTTACTAGTTGAGTTATTTGGGTTTTGTCTAAACTTATCTTTCCCAATTGTATCAGTCTTTCCGTGTATTGGAATATATGTTCTATCTCAAAGTTTAATTGCCCATTCCACTTTTCTGTTATATTCTTAAATGCGCGCCAAGCATGACCACACTCTCCAAAAATTACCTTCTTTACTCCAAGACGATGGGCTTCATCCACTATCCTTTTATTAATTGCCTTTAGATCAGCATAATCCTGAAAAAGCCCAAAATTTGCTGCTTCAGATGCTGAGTGGCTCATTGTGTAATCAGCTCCTGCAGCGTGAAATATCAGCATAGCTCCAATTTGTGTATCAATGTTGACAAAAAGATCAGCACTAGGTGGGACATACAGAATTTCGGCCCCAATCTTTGCCTGGGCTATTTCATCTGTCGGATTTTTTTTTGTTCCAGGTAAGTTAACAGAAACTCCCATAGTATCTCTTATTTCTTCAATACAGAATTCAAGGTTGCTCCAGAAAGCTAATTCAGGTATTCCTAGATTGTTTCCAATTTTATGAACCTTAGAAATTATCTCATTTGCATATTTAGTTCCAATTCCTACTCTTAGCATTATCTCCCTTGCAGCCATTGTAACCTCAGCCGTGTCAATACCGAATGGGCAGAATATGCTACATCGCCTACATTCTGAACACGAGTAAAAATATTTGTACCACTCCTCTAATACTGAGCTGTCCATTTTCTCAGCTCCAACGAGGGGTCCTAATAGTTTTCCCTCGATCGAAAAGTGTTTTTTATACACTTTTCTAAAAAGATCAACTCTATGTGCAGGCATATTATTTGGGTCATTAGTGCCTAGATAATAGTGACAACTTTCTGCGCATGCTCCACATTTAGTGCAGGTATCCATATAAACTCGGATACTTTGCCGCTCATTTAATATTTCTTCCATTGCTTCTAAAGCCTTATTAGGCTTTTCAGCATCCGAAACCATCTCGGTCTTTAATTTCAGTTCTTTAAAAAATTCGGGAGGACTAGGAAATGGGGTTGAAGTCGATGGTGAAGGACTTATTTTAAATGGATTATTTTCATTTGGATCGTCATTCTTCATTTTACATTCCTCAATAATACAAGGGAGTTTTTTATTCCCTGAGTGAAAAATATTCCAATAGGATGAATTAGTTTTGTGAAAGGTAAAGAAATCAATAATATTTGTACAAGGAACATATGGATCAGGAGGACAGTACTTCCTGGGGGTGCAATTGGCTCTAATATAAATATACTTTTCAAATAGGTTCTCATCTCAGCTATATCTGTATAAGGGGCGTTATAAAAATGCATATAATTACCAGCAATTACGATGCCTAGCAACCAAATCAGGATTAAGTAATCCATTGGATTACTCATGTTCCGAACAGTTATTTCTGTAAATCGTCTTGCAAGGAGGTAAATTAGTGAAAACATAATTACAATGCCAGCAATTCCTCCTAAGATTGTTGAAAGAGCCTTTATTCCTGTAGGTGTAAATCCAATTGTAAATAGGATTTTGTCAGGAATTGTTGTAAATAATCTTGAATGCCCCAGTATTATTATAGCCAGTGCAGCATGAAAGGGCCAAGCTCCTATCCATAAATTTCGATCATTTTTAATTAGAGATGGAAAAAGTAAAATTTCTCTCAAAATTTTAATTATTTGATCAATTCTCGATTTTGGATAAGTTACACTTAAAGGCATGGGTAAAGGTGTGTTAATCCACCCTTGAATACGATAAATTAATCCCCCTATGAATATAACAATTGTAATATAAGGTAGCAGATTGGTAATGAAGAATGAAATAATGCTCATCTTTCCATTAAACTCCTGTAATATTTTTTTACACTAAATTTACTAAAATTTCAATTAAATTAATTTTTTAGAAAAGCAGGAGATCCGATGCATTCTCTATTTCATTTTGAATTTCAGTAAAGGTTACTATATTGATAGACTCATCTCCACCTAAATCTTTGGCATCCACCAGTTTATCCTTGTTGATTCCCCTTTTCTCAAGGTCTTCTTTACAAACATAAATCGGGACTTCTGATAGGAGTAGATTTTTTAAGTGTTGCTCATTGCTAGTTATATCCCAATGATCCATAGATTTTTGATTTTTGATACAATTAAGAACACCGTTTCCTACAAAAGCTACAGCTGTTTTAACTTCTTTATCTATATGCAATTCAGTTAAAGGGCCTGCTAGGGCATGAGTCATTGCTAGTTTTGAATTTTCACTTTTATACGGGGGATTTTGGACGATGAATAAGATACTGAGTTCTATTTTATTCACCCCCTATATTTAGCATTCTATCTCCTGCTGCCCCATAAGCAAGATACCAGTCCATTGATGTAAATTTAGTTCCTTTAACTGATTTTTTCTCTGTTAATCCTCGTGCATTAGCACAAGCCTCGCACACGACCACATTTAATCCTTTTTCAATCAGATATGGCAACTCTACTCCAGGGTGGGAGTAATCTTTGAATTCCTTTTGATCTTTATTTACTAACATAACTGCATTACCTGATAGCCAGATATTAACTTTATGACCTTTATTAAGAGCTGTTTTTGAGAGTTTAATAACAAAATCAGTATTCATAGACCCAACTAGGGAGGAAAAGACTCCAATTGATAATATTCCCATTTTAAAAATACCTCTAAATCCATCCAAGTTTTTTGTATTTCCCCATAATTAAATCAACAAGATCATCCATCTTTATTATGTTGACTCTCTTGTCTACATTATCTTTGGTAAAACCCCTTGTTTCAAGGTCTTCGTTGAGAACATAGAAATTAGCATCTTTTTTATCTAATATAGATGAGGCCGCATCGTTCTTATTTAAGACTGCATGATAAATTCCATTCTCTACAAGGAATATCCCTAGCATCGATGCTGAAATCTGTTTCAATATCCCATCATTATATTGTAAATCACTTACAAACAATCCTAAATTCATAATATCCCTGCTTTGAAATTAGATTATATCAGTAACCTATTTAAATTTAATCAAAACCAGTTCTTAATTGAATAAAAATGTAATATTTACCTTTATATTCAAAGAATTCTCTATTTTTCCGTCTATATACTAAAATTACCATTATTTTTAGTATTTAATCTAAATTTATCTGTATTTTTTTAATGATTAATTTGTCATTAAGTCGTGCTAAATAGTTTATGAAGTTGATTATTGAAATATTCAGCTAAATTGAACTATACTTGAGGCAATGTTAATGGAGGCTGGGTGAAAAGAGTTTAAGTTAAGGACATTTACAGGTTTAAATCTAGAGTACTTAAAAAAATCTCTTGCGGTGGCTTTAGATCGATTTCGAGATTTATAGGCTTTTAATTTAGAAAATCCATCTGTTTATTGATATTTTATCCATAATAAAGGAAAAGATTTATTAATTAATAAACAATTATCCATACGCCTAATTAATTTTATAAAATTATAAATGGAAATTATATAATGCTTGAAGTTAACACAGTAAAAAATAATAAATGGTTAATTTTTGGTTTTGCATTATTTTTATTGATTTTTTTGTTACCTTATGATACGGGTGGTAATACTGTTATTGTGAGTGATGGTAGAGGAGTACTTTTCGGGGGAGACCCTCTTATCTTTCAAGATAATAAGATAATTACTAAGGATGGGTCGCCTTTAGTAACTATATCTGGTGACCATCTAATTATTGGTGAAATTGTTAAATCTAGAGAAAAGAAGATAAAAAGAAATGGGGATTTAGTTGTTCTAAATCGAATTATTACAGAAGATGATAGATTAATAGAAACTGAAAACGGCGTTGAGCTTTTTGTTAATAAGGATACAATTGTTTCAAATTCTATGGAGGAAGTTCACTTTAAAGATGGTCAAAAAGTTAAGCTAACTGAAAGAGCGGTTCTTACAAGGGGTGCTAAGATTATAATTGCTATTGCAGCAATGGCTGTAATTTTTTTCCTAACAGAGGCTATACCTTTTCCTGCGGTTGCTTTTTTAATTGTAATTGGTGAGGTCATTTTCATTGGGATGAGTCCAAATGTTGTAGCTAAATCTTTTTTCAGTGATTCAGTATTCTTTATCATGGGCTCGCTAATGATTGCCACTGCAATAATTAAGCAGTCATTAGACAAGAGAATAGCTCTTTTTATATTGACTAAAACAGGGGAAAAAATTGAACGAGTAGTTTTTGGAATTGTTGCAACTACCGCCATCCTTGCAGCTTTCATTGCAAATCATACTGTTGCAGCTATGTTTTTGCCAGTTGGTATTGCATTAACTGTTAAAAGTGGCAAGGATTTAAGGAGTTTAGGTAAACTCATAATGTTCTCAATTGCTTACGGCACTGCTATAGGTAGTCTTGGAACTCCTTCTGGAGGTGCACGAAATGTCATTATGATTGAATACTGGCGTCAAATGTATGACATAAATATCGGGTATATAGACTGGATTTTGTATGCCTTCCCTATGGTATTGGTGATGATTCCCCTCACAACATTAATATTATTAAGAGTTTTTAAGCCTGAAGTAAAAGATTTATCTGTAGCAATGAAAAGCATCGAAAAAGAAGTAGGTGATAAAGGTAAAATGGGGGAGAATGAATGGTTGTCAATCGGGATTTTTTTCGTAACTTTAATTATGTGGATTACTGTAGGTGAGACAATAGGCCTTGGCTTTGTTGCTATCATTGGTGCAACTCTATTTATTATTTTTAAACTTGTTGATTGGAATGATTATAATAGGGGTACGGATTGGGGAGTAGTACTTCTATATGCTGGAGCTATTTCTCTTGGTTTGGCTATGAAAAATACAGGAGCAGCACGTTGGCTTGCGGAGAGCTTTTTAACTGTCTTGACTCCAATAGGAGCAGATTCTGGGTTACTTCTAGTGGCTGCTGTAAGTATCCTTGTTATGATAGTATCAAATACCATGAGTGATGGTGCGGCGGTAGCAGTAACCGGACCAATTACTTTAAATATGGCTGCAATTTCAGCAACAAGTCTGATGAATGTTGGTTTTGCAACAGCCATCTCTTCAGCTTTTGCTTATCTTCTTGTAGTTGGTACACCATCTAATGCAATTATTTATGCAAGCGGCTACATAAGGTCTACTGATTTCGTAAAGGCTGGATCTTTAATGGCAGTTATGTCTATAGCTGTTCTTTTGATTATGGCTATGACTTGGTGGAAAATTCTAGGAGTGAATTAAATGAGGATTTTATTATGTATCCGCGATTCAGTGTATTCTGAATCGGCTATTAAATGTGGGGGTTTACTGGCTCACAATCTAAATTCAGATATCACGGTTATGACGGTAATGAAAACAATTTCTTCAATTTATCAGAGTAGGATATCTAAGACTCATGAAAAGCTGCAAGAATGGGGTCTTGATCTTCCTCAAACTTTAGTTTTAAAGGAAGCTAGGAAAATACTCAAGGATATTGGATTGGATGTAGAGGCTAAAACAACTGGGGAGATGGTTCTTCATGAGACTGATAGTGGTGTACATGAACTAAAGGCTGGCGGATCCCACGGTAAATTAGTAACATTAAAAGTAAGGCATGGGAAGCCAACAGAAGAAATAATTGAAGAAGCAGAGGAAGGTAATTATGATTTAATTATTGTTGGTAGGACCCAAAAAGAAGGGGTCGAAAAAACTGTTTTTGGAAGTGTTGCTACCGATATCACTGCATATTCTAAAATCCCGGTATTGTCCGTGAAAACACAGGTTCCAATAAAAAAAATACTCACTTGTACCGACGGTTCCAAAGACGCAGAAAACGCGGAAATTTTTTCAGGTTACTTAGCTCAAAATTTAAAAGCTGATCTTACTCTCTTATCAGTCATCCCAACGATTAAAAGAACAATAAATCCTCCTGAAGATGTTGCTAAAAGCGTATCTAAAGATGCTCTTAATTCTGGAAAGAAAAAGCTAGAAAAATACTTTAATTTAAATGTTAAAACAATTCTAAAAAATGGACATGCTGTTGATCAAATTATAGAGGAATCTAAAGGATACGATTTAATTGTTCTAGGTTCAAGAGGATTGAGTAAAATTGAAAGGATGCTTGTTGGTCATGTATCCCTCAACGTAGAAAAATTAGCTACATCCAATGTCCTCGTTGTGAGAAGTTGCAATTTATGTGAACTCATCAAGAGTCAATTGTAACACATCTTTCTATAATGATAAATCTTCTAAAAAAATATTTTATAGATCCCATATACACAGGTATTGGTTATAATCTTTACAATACCTTAGTCTATGGTCTGGTATTAGGTACTGCAATTATATTGAGTTTTAAAATAGTAGAGAAGTTTAAAATACAAATAGACTTTAAGTTTTTACTTGCCCTTATTCCATTTCTAATACTAGGTTCCATGCTCCGTACTCTCGAAGATGCTGCAATTCTTCCAAAAACAGCATTTTTAATCTCCCCTGGAATTTTTTTCACTATTTTTGGGATTCTTATTTTAGCATCCGCGGGGGCTTATATTATCCAGAAAAAAATTGGATATAATTTTTATAAAGTTTTAGGAATCAGTGGGTTAGTCATAATTTTTTACCCAACATTTATAATCTTCAAGAATATTCAAATATATTTTCCTATTTTCTATATTAGTCTTGGACTTATTGCATCTACAGCTTCTATTTTAGGAATCATCAAATACTGTAATATATCTTATTTGGAAGGATTATGGGTTAAAATTATCATTGCAGCTCATATGTTTGATGCTAGCGCAACTGTTGTGGCAGTTGAAATATATGGTTACTGGGAAGAACACTATATTGAAGGTTCGATAATAGAAAGTATGGGTACTAGCTTAATACTTTACCCTTTAAAAGTTCTAGTACTTTTTACTGTAATATATGCAATTCAGAAAATTTTATATGAAAAAAATACCATAAATTTTTGGTATCTTTCCATTTTTATTTTAGGATTTTCTCCAGGTTTGAGAGATCTTTTAAAAATAATGTTAATTGGATAATATTTTCTAGATTAATTTATCTCTTAAACTTGCGTGGAGAAAACTTTCGTGGAGGAAGTTTTTCTTCACTCAAAATATTTCCTCGGTACGTGTTTTTGCAGATGCAAAGAGCAACTTCATATGTAAATCTAACCCCCCTCTGAACAGTGTTTATTTTTCCAACTATCTTACTATTTTCATAAGACTCTCCACAGTAAGAGCATCTAATCTCCCTTTTTGTTTCTTCCATTTTAATCACTTCATCGATAAAAAGAAGGCAATAAAATTAGTAAAAAGTCTTCTTTTCTGTTCTACTGATTCCTAATGTTTATAAAAGTTATTGCAAATATCAATCCTCCACTAAAAAGTTATAAACTTCCTGGATGGTTTGCCTATTTTTTTTAGGACATACATTTTTTTTTCAAAATTTTAAAGTTTTGAGGCATTAATCTGACCACTTCTTATAGCATGATCTGCCAGGGTTATAGCTACCATTGCTTCGCATACTGGAAGTACTCGAGGAGCAATACAGGGATCATGTCTACCTTTAATACTGATAGTTGCATCCTTCATATTCTCTAGGTCTATTGTTTTCTGTTTCTTTGAAATGGAAGAAGTTGGTTTAACCGCAGCTCTTATTATTATTGGCATTCCATTTGAAATACCCCCTAATAATCCTCCCGAGTTATTTGTGCTAGTCCAAATTTTTCCCCTTTTTAGTATTATAGCGTCATTATTTTCGGATCCAAACTTCTTAGTTGATTCAAAACCTGTTCCAATTTCAACTCCTTTTACAGCGCCAATAGACATTATAGCCTTTGCCAAATCTCCGTCAAGCTTGTCAAATACAGGTTCACCAAGGCCAGGCGGGACATTAAGGGCTAAAATTTCCACTATCCCCCCTACGGAATCCCCATTTTTTTTCGCTTTTAATATCTCTTTTTCCATAATAGTTGCAATTTTTAAATCTGCACATTTGATAGGATTTTTATCTACATTTTTCTTTATATCATCAATTCCAGTTGATTTAGCACGTATTCCGTGAACTTCTATAACATGGCCTACAATCTCAATTTCGATATTTGAAAGGAGTTTTTTAGCTATTGCACCGGCAGCTACCCTGCCAATTGTCTCTCTTCCACTAGCTCTCCCTCCTCCTCTCCAGTCGAAGTGCCCATATTTCATCGCATATGTTAAGTCTGCATGATTTGGTCTAGGTTTGTGCATTAATTCAACATAAGGTGAAGAATCAACATCCATATTGTGGACAATCATAGTAATAGGAGCGCCAGTGCTCTTGCCTTCAAATATCCCTGAAATGACTTCTATTCTATCCGCTTCTTTACGAGTGGTTGAAACAGTGGTTTGCCCAGGGCGTCGCTTATTTAGTTCACTTTGAATTTCATAATTCTCAATCTTTAATCCTGACGGACATCCATCTACAACTACTCCGACGGCTGTTCCATGCGATTCTCCAAAAGTGGTTACCCGAAATAAATTTCCAAAGTTGTTACCTGACATACCCACTTGGATTATATTTGATAGATATATAAAATCTATGCGAAATATTAAAAAGTTTCTAGTATAAAATCTGCAATATGGCCGATATTGGGAAAACTTTAAACATTTTAGATACTATTGACAAGAATTTTCGGGTGGAGTTAGAGAGAATTGAAAGAGAAATCTTATCAAGTATTCCAAATTCCAGCCCTTCACTTCTACATAATGCTTCAGAGCATTTAATTAATAATGGAGGGAAGCGCATTAGGCCTACCCTTTTAATGTTATCACAAAAAACTTTGAACTCAAAAGTGGATCTAAATCAAATTCTCCCAGTTGCTGTCGCAATTGAGTTGATACATACATCAACGATAATTCATGACGACATTATTGACTGCAGTTCTCTCCGCAGAGGTGGTCAAACAGTAAATGCTCGTTGGGGAGATGATGTGGCTTTAATTGCAGGAGATTTAATTTTTTCAAGGGCGTTTGGTCTCATTTCATCGTATGAAGATAAAAGGATTTCAGATTCTATTTACGATGCGTGTAAGAAACTAGCTGATGGTCAAATTCTAGAAACGATTCACACGGGTGATACTAATATGACGGAAGAAGTATATTTAGAGATAATTGAAAGGAAAACAGCTTCGCTTTTTGAAGCTTCTACAAGGTGTGGTGCTATTTTGGGGGGAGGAAATAAAAAAGAGGTTGAATCTCTATCAAGATACGGTTTCTTAATAGGTACTGGTTTTCAAATGACTGACGATGCACTCGATATTAGTGCGGGCGAATTTCAACTTGGAAAGCCAGTGGGGGTAGACGTGACTCTGGGCAAGCCAACTTTCTTAATTCTTCATGCTTTAAGAAAGGCTTCTGTAAAAGATAAAAAATTCCTTGAAAGAGTTCTTAATAAGGGTGATGTTACTTTAGATGATATCAATAAAGCTAGGGACATTATAAAGCGTAATAACTCACTCGAATATGCCTTTAATCGATCTAACTCCTTTATTACCCAGGCTAAGGATGAGATTAAACATTTTAAAGAATCTAAAGCAAAAGAAGCTCTTCTTCGCATAGCCGATTACGCAATTAATAGGGGGTCTTAATGACTAAAGATACACATCTTACTAATTGGCAAATCCAAGTTCTAAAGCTTCGATTTAAAGGACAAACACAGGTTGACATCGCCAGAAAATTCAAAACTTCAAGGGCAAATATCTCAGCGACTGAAAAGAAAGCAATGATAAACATTGAAAAGTCGAAAAACACATTGAATTTGGAATTAATGCTGAGGACAGCTCTTTTATTTACAGTCAGTCCTGGAGAGGATCTTAATGATGTCGTAACTAAAATTTATAATAAAGCAGATTCTAATAAGATTCATATTACTAAGAATTTTCCGGCTTTAGCTAATCTCATTCAAAAAAAGGGTCAAGGGAAGATAGATGGGCGATTTGTTAGAAAAAAGATAGATATAGCAATTACAGAAGAGGGAGATATCCTAATTAGGTAGATTATTAAATCAACTTTGTACAACTTAGTTCAATTTATGGGCATATACGTAAATTAGAACAATGTTACTTCAACGACGTTTCCTTTATTCAAATCATTTTTCACTATAGTGTACCCATCTGCAATTGTTGCTCTGATTGAAGATGCTATAGTAGATACATTATAAAGTTCTCCAGGATTTATTAGCCTCATATGTGACTTAGGAAATCCAACAGGATAAGCGGTACCGTTTTTACAATGGACAAACACAATGTTTGCCATGTCCATTGTATCAGTATCTTTTACATTTAGTTTTATCGTTTCTCCAATCTTAGCTTTTAAGGTTGGTTTAAAAATATTCCCTAAGAAGTATCGTTTTAGGTTAAGTTCAATAGCAGTAAATGCTCCTGTAGGTTTCCCTGGTAATCCAAAAACCGGCCTATCGTTTATTATTCCTATGGCAATTGGTTTTCCAGGGCGAGTTTTAACTTTATAAAGAATCATATTCCCAAGCTCATTCATGGCCTTTAAGGTGTAGTCTTTTTCCCCTACAGATACTCCGCCACTGGTAATTGTTGCATCGTATTTAGTAGTTTTTAATAGGACTTTCTTTATTTTTTCAAGATCATCGGGTACGGCTCCCAGATAATTCACTTTACATCCCCATTCCTTAAGAAAGGCCATTATCATGGGAGCATTAATATCTCGGTTAATTCCATTACAAATCTCATTGCCAGTGGAAAAAATCGCCACTATAGGTTTTTTAAAAACTTTAACTTTATCGATGTTAAGATCGTTCAGAAGACCTACTTCCTGCGGCCTTATTCTGTGTCCCTTCGTTAGAATCATATCCCCTTTTTTGTAGTTACTACCAGCTTTAACCACCTTAGTCCCTTTTTTTATGGCTACACCAAAGAGTAGATTACCTTTAATTTCAGCATCTTCAAGACGTAGAACAGCATTAGATCCTTTTGGGAGGAAGGCACCAGTTGCAATTGCCATAGCTTCTCCCTTTCTAAGCATTGGAATATTATTGCTCTTTTCTCCAGCATATATTTTGTAAACAATTTTTAAGGGATAACTTTGGCTATCCTCCGCTTGTAACGCATATCCATCATAGGATGCTAAATTATGTGGGGGTGAAATTCCCTGTGAAACTAAGTCCTCAGCTAGTTCCCTATTCAAAGACTCATCAATATTTATAAATTCGGTTTTCCTTCTAAAGTAATATTTTTTTCGGAGTTCATCTAGTAGGGCGTGACTTTCTTTTAAATTTATTAATCTTTTTCCATTCATAATCAAGGATTATATCCAGAATATTTAAATATTCCTAATTTATTTTAATTCAATGTTAACTATTATTGGTTAACTAAATAAACAACAAAGGATTTATATTATTCAGGCTAATTATAAGAATTTTAAAATGGATAATGTGATAGCAATTATTGGAGAAGGGAGGAAATCTGGTAAAACCACAACCATGGAAGAATTGACAAAAGAGCTCATTCATAGAGGTCATAAGGTAGGTGCGATAAAACAGATTCATGAGGAAGATTTCTCAATAGATACCCCAAAGAAAGATACTTGGCGGATATCTGAAGCTGGAGCCAACATAGTTATCGCGGCGGCTCCTAATGAGGTTGTAGCAATAAAAAGACTCCAGGGGGAGGATCGAGTCAATGTAGCTTTAAAAATCATGGAAATTGAAAATCCTGATATAATCTTAATCGAGGGAAATCCTTCAATTGATGCCCCGAAGATATTTGCTGCTAGGGACCCTGAAGCAGCTAAAGTTATCATCCCTAAAATAGGTGATAAAATAATTTGTATATCCACTTTTTTCCCTGATAAATTTAGTGATAAAAGTTTTGGAAAAGTGTATCATCCTAAAAAAGATGTAAAAAAGGTAGCTAATTTAATAGAAAGGACGATAAAAGGTTTTTAATCTAAGTCGAAAAAACATTTTAAATAATTTTCAAATATTAGGTTGTTGCATATTGATCACAAGTAAAGATTTTTAACAATTAAGATTAAAAAAAGAGTTTGAAATGATTGAAAATGTTAAATGGGCAGATATCCTCCATGAGGGACGAAGAAGGATAACTCGTTTAGCTATTCTTCTAGGAATCGGATTTGGCATTTTTTGGTTTTTGAGTGATTTTATTATAAGGAGAATAAAACTTGATTTATTGCCAGAAGAAGCAACTCTGATTGTTACCGGACCCATGGAATATGTAATGGTAAAAATTCAGATATCTATAGTTCTGGGGGTGTTATTTGCTCTCCCCTTCTTTGCAGTAATGCTTCTTAGAAGATTCAAACTAAAAATTAAGAGAAAAACAACTTTTATTGTGTGGATTTTCATTGGAATTATAATGTTTATTGTAGGTTTTGTTTTCACTTATTTAATCCTCCTTCCAACCGCAATAAAAATACTCACAACTTTTTCAGTTGATGCTGGTGTAAGCGCTTTTTTCTCTGTTAATCAATTTGTGCTTTTTGTTTTTATTACAACAATTATATTTAGTTTAGTTTTTGAACTACCAGTTATTGTTTCTTGGTTGGCTATCAATGGATTTGTATCAATTGACACTTTGAAGAAGAAAAGGAAACACGTTTACGTTGGCGTTTTCATTTTGGCGGCTGTAATCACTGCAGACCCTACAATCATAAGTCAGGTTCTTTTATCAATACCACTTATAATCCTCTATGAGCTTAGTATAGTCTCCGCTAATCTGTTTTCCAAATAAGGATGGAAAATAAATTCTTCTACTGTTTTTTTCAAATTTTTTTATTTTCAACTCGATCACATTAATAGCAAAAATATTTAAGATGTGAGTTAAAATTTAAATTCGGTGATTAAATGACAATGCTTGGGGGTCAAGAGTTACTTATTATATTTATGATTATAATGGTCCTTTTTGGGGCTAAAAAATTACCAGAGCTCGCCCGCTCTATGGGAAAAGCAAAAAAAGAATTCAAAGATGGGATGAAAGACGAAGAGGGTAATCCAATTGAGGAGGAACCCTCAAAGAAAGAGGAGGAAGCCACAAAGAAAGAGGAGGAAGCCACAAAGAAAGAGGAGGAAGCCACAAAAACTAAAAAAGGAAAATAGGGCAAGATGATTGGTTCTTCCGAGTTAGCAATTATAGTAATTTTGGCATTATTATTATTTGGTCCAAAAAAACTCCCCGAGCTTGCGCGATCCGTAGGTAAAGCAACCGGAGAATATCACAAGGCTGCTAAAGACTTTGAAAACGAAATTAATAAAGCGAAAAATTCTGTTGATGGAATTGAAAAAGAAGTTGATAGAGTTAATAAAGAATTTCTTGATCTGGAAGAGGGTGGTAAGGAGATCAATAAAATTGCTGATAGTTTAGGAATACCAACTAAAGATAAAACTGAAGTAGAACTTCTTAAAGAAATAGGGATTAAGACTAAGAAAAAAGTACGGTAAATCTTTATATCCTAAATTGAAATATGCCAATAATAGGATTTTTATGGCAAATTATGAATTATCTGAGGATAAGGAACTATCTCTTGAGGAACATCTAACAGAGTTTCGTAATAGACTAGTCGTTATTATTATTGCGTTGATTATTTTTACAATATCAATTTTCATTTTTTCTTCTGAAATAATCCAGACTTTTAGAACAAATTTCATTCCATCGGGTATACCTTTAATTGTCCTCAATCCTCTTGAATATATATACACCCGTTTAATAATTTCATTTGCTGGTGCAGCTATTATTTGTCTTCCTTTAATAATCTATGAATTCTTCAAATTTATGCGCCCAGGATTATATCCTGGTGAACGTCGTTTGTTCATTCGTGTCGTTCCCATGTCTGTTCTTTTCTTTATTCTTGGAGGACTGTTCTCTTATTTTTTATTAATTCCTCTAACCGTGGGATCACTTATTGGATATGCTGAAGAAGTTGCCGATCCAATGCTAGTTCTAAGTAGGTTCATATCTTTTGTAGCTTTTATGCTTCTTAGTATAGGACTTGTTTTCCAGCTCCCATTAATAATTTCCTTTCTAGTTAAAGGTAAGTTGATTTCTATCGAGGAGCTCAAGTCTAAGCGGAAGTATGCATATCCCATTTTATTTGTGGGGGCTATGACTTTGGCACCGGATCCTACTCCAATAATGCCGTTTGTTATAGCTCTTACGTTGATTGTAGTTTATGAGATTAGTTTAGTATTAGCTAAGGTATTATTATGAATTTAAAATTAAATTTAATGATCTAGAAAAAAATGACATGATTTTTTTCAATAAATACAATTACATCTGATATAAACCTGTTAAATTTCTAAAGTGAAAATTGATGAAGGATAAGATTACGTATAATAACCAAAGAATTTAATGTTAATAACTGTCTTTCATTTAACTAACATGTTCCGAGAGATAGATATTATTAAAAGTGGTAAAAAGATTAAAGATTTGGTCGCAGATGAGATAGATCTTAGGCTAATTGTTAATGAAAAACCGATTGCAACTGTTAAAATTTCTCCTGGTTTTGAAGAGGAATTTGCTATTGGATACTGTCTTTGTGAGGGGCTAATTGGCAACATAAGTCAAGTATTAAAAATAATTATTGATTCAAGTATGGTATACGTCCAAACTGATTCTAATTTCGAACTATCATACCAAAATTATCTTATGAGTGATTGCATTTCGGGATGGCGAGCTAAAATAGAAACAGACGAAGTTAAAGTTTCATCTAATCTAGTAGTAAAAGATTTAGAGATACGTAAGAACATGGAAAAGCTCCGTAGCCACTCTAAAGTTTGGCGTAAAACTGGGGGAGTACATTCTGTAGGTCTAATAACGAAGGATAGGTTCCTAATGGTAGAAGATATCAGTAGACATGTTGCCATTGATAAAGTTATAGGATTAGGAGCAAAAGAAGGGGTTAACTTCAAAAAATCGTATATACTAACTAGCGGTCGGTTACCGGGGGACATGGTAATAAAGGTTGCCCGTGTTGGTATCCCAATTATAGCTTCAAGAACTGCACCTTTGACATCGGGTATTGAATGCGCTCTAAAAACTAATGTTACCCTTCTGGGCTTCGTAAGGGGAAGAGGTATGAATGTGTACACTCATAGCGAAAGGCTTAAATAATTCTATTAATATTTAAATCATATCTTTATATTTAATATATAAAAATAATCGGATGTAGGAAAACCCATGAAAATAAAAACATTAATTTCAGTTGCAATAATCCTTTTATCTATGAGTCTAGTACATGCTACGTCTTTTGAATCTGGACAATCATTATACGGTTCCAATTGTGTGGGATGTCATGGTCAAGATGGTAAAGGAATACTCAATGTATTTCCAGCATTGAACGATCAGAACTTTCTTAAACTTACTGATGATGAACAAATTAAATCAATAATCGTTAACGGAAAAGCTGGAACGGGGATGATAGCCTGGAGCGAGACTGAAGGTGGGGTACTAACAAATTCTCAAATTGATGATATTGTATTGTTTATTAGAAATTGGGAGATTAAGGAAGTTATTCAAGATTCAACTGAAAACTCTGATGTTGATAAAGAAAATGTTCAAATAACGGGAGAAGACATCTACAATACTAATTGTTTAGGATGTCATGGAGAAGAGGGCGTAGGAACCCCATCTGGACCATCTCTCATCGATAATGAATTCGTGTCAAAAAGTAATTCTGAGGAACTTAAAGCAGTTATATACGAAGGGAGGGTTGAGAAAGGTATGCCATCCTGGAAAGGCATTCTTAGTAACAAGCAGATAGCTAGTCTTGTACCACTTCTCAAAAGTTGGAAGCATGAGGAGATTGGAGTTCATGTCCCTCAATGGTACATAGGGTTAATCGCCTTTGGCCTGTTATTTATTATAATGGCACTTACGTTTATTTATAAAAATACTTAGGAGTTAATAATGAAAATTGAGAAAATAGATCGAAAAGAGAAGGATTCTTTAGGTTTTCAAGCGTTAATAATAATATTAAGTGTTGTTCAAGCCGGTATTATGATAGCTCTTACATATAATGCATTGATTTTAGAAGACACTAAGATGGTTGGACGACTATTATTCCTTGCATTGATAGTTCTCGCTGTTTTGTTTTGGGCTATTGAAAAAGGCTATCTTGCAGATGAAAGAGTTTATGTAATCGAGTAGATAATTATGAAGAAATCAACTAGAAGAGAATTTGTTAAATATGCTGCATGGGGTGGTATAGGAATTACTACCTTAACTTCTGTTCCAATTATTTCTAAATATATCTCGCCCAATCCCGATTGGCCTGCACCTAAAGGGCAGATTAAACCTGGACCGATTAAAATTGCTGATCTAAAGGATATAACTCCAGGTTCGTTTACCTTATACAACTTTAATTTTGGGAATGTCCCGCTTGTTGCTGGATTATGGTATTTGAAGGGTAAAGTAAATCATCAAATTAAAGGAGCTACTAAATCTACGATGGGTAAAGATATGGGAGGCGGTGCTAATGAGAATGTTGGTCTTCCTGAAGAGATTGTATCTTACTGTTTATTATGTACGCATTTAGGATGTATACCCAAAAATTGGGATGAAAGCAAGAAAATCTTGACCTGTCCATGCCATAATGGCTTGTATGATATAGCTAATGGCGCAAGTATTGTTGGAGGTCCACCTCCTGCAGCCTTACCTGCTATAAAGCTAGAGAAACGTGGCGAGGAGATCTGGGCTATTGATTGGAATGATAAAAATTATTTAAAAAATCTAGAAGTATACAATAATAAAGGTGTTATCTGATGGGTATTATTGATAAAATCATCAACTTCATTGACGAGCGGTATTTCAAATATGTTGACACGCCAGGGTGGCAATCAACGGTACCTCAAACTATGAAAGGTTTTTTAGAGGGATTTTTGAAAAAGCCTATACCAGATTATGCCACGCATCCTATGTATTGCTTAGGGGGGCTAGCGTTTGCCTCTTTTTTATTGCAGATAGTAACAGGCATCTTCCTTGGGATGTACTATAAACCTACACCGGAGGAAGCTTATAACAGTGTAAAGTTCATCATGACTGAGGTCTATCTAGGCAGTCTTATGAGGGGGCTACATGCTTGGGGAGCCAATATATTTATTGCAGCAATTATATTACATACCTTTAGGGTGTTTTTCACAGGCTCTTATAAGAAACCCCGTGAGTTAACCTGGGTTTTTGGAGTAATGGTACTTGGGCTTAGTGTTGCTACTGGATTTACAGGATATCTTCTTCCATGGGACCAGTTAGCTTATTGGGCGACAACTGTTGGTCTTCAAATAGCAGGAACGGTTCCGTTTATAGGCGATGTTGTAGTTCGGTGGCTCCAGGGTGGTACAACAATTGCTGCTAATACCTTAACGAGATTCTACATTCTACATATTGTTGTTCTTCCTATCAGCATATTTTCAATTCTAATAATAAAATTCTTAATGATAAGGCGACAAGGTATTTCTGGAGGATTATAAAATGGAGGAAAAAGGAAAAGAAGAAGGTTGGCCATTCATACCTAATCATCTTATGATGGAGGCATTTTCTGCAACTCTATTAATTGCGGGAATAGTGATACTAGCTACTTATCTTCCAACTCCCTTAGGTGATCCAGCAGATCCATTTACTACTCTAACACCTATTTTTCCTGAGTGGTACTTCCTCTCCCTCTTTGGATTCTTAAAGATGTGGACTTGGGATGTGGGGCCTATATCTGCTAAGGTTATTGGAGTTCTTGGTCCTGCCATTGCAGGTATCTTTTTAATTCTATTACCTTTTTGGGATAAGGGTGAGGCTATTAGCCTTAATAAACGTAAAAAAGGTGTGGCAGTAGCAATCATCACTGCAATTCTCCTTATATATTTTGCATATTATTCAATTATTACTGAAGTAGTTTAGATGAAATTGGAGAAACCAATATACCAAAAATTTGATCTCCTAACCAAATTAATCGGAGTAATATTGGTTGCAAACGGAATAAATAAGATTAGATATTCAGAGTTTGGCTGGGTAATATTCTTTATTTTATTAGGTCTGGCCGTATCAATTATGCCTCTATATATTAAAATGAAAGAATCTTAAATTAAGTTCCACTCTCGCATTGCTCTGTAACTGTCACTTTTTCTAAAGTCTAATCCAATAATTTTTGGTGATCCTATTTTTATTAATAATAAAGGTATAAATTCAGTACTAATGAAAAATAAGAATAAGCCTCCAAATATAAAATAGGGAAGTGATAGTCCAATCAAATTGGATACAATCAACATTAAGATTGGGCTTAAAGATGTAGCAATTCCTCCAGAAAGGTGCAGCATCACACGTTTTTTTGGTGAGGCTCTAAGATACGATGCATAATCTGTTTTAATTGTAGGCTCGATTTTTAATGGGCCATTTAGAAAATAGAATATAAATTTTATCCCAAAAAGTTTTCCAACAATATAATGTGCTAGTGGATGTATCGTTGCTGAAAATAAAAACACAGACGCTAGTGTCATTAACCATTTAGAAGGAGTGCTATTGAGCGTATTACTCCAATAAAGTAATATAATACTAAGTATTACCCCCGAAACTTCAATTAAGTTTCCTAAAGGAATACTAAGGGTCCATAAAGCATTGTCTCTGAATATCTTTTCATCTATCTTCCCTATCCTGCTGGAATATTTCTTAATCATTGCTTGATTTTTTTTGATCCTTGAAACTAATTTCCAAAAATTTAGGTCGTGGATTTTATAATTTTCACTTTCTATATCCCTTTCAATATCTTCGATAGTTTTGGAGATACTCATGTTATTAAACAATATTCACGAAATACTTAAATTTGACGGTTTTAATTTAGATACTATGGGCATTCTCGTAGGTTCTAGAAATTCACAGATATTTTTTAAGTTTCTCTCATATATTTATGATAAAATAAATCCCTATATATACACTTCAGATATGAGGGATACTCTTTTAAACGACATTACTGGAGAACGTCTTCTAGATGTTGGGGTAGGGACAGGATATACTACTAAACATTTGAGTTATGCGGTGGGGATAGATTTAAGTAGAGACATGCTCCAACGAGCTAAATCAGAATATAAAGGGTATTTAGTTCTCGGTGATGCATCAAATACACCTTTTAAATCCAATAGTTTTGACACTATAATATGCGCAGGATCATTGTATTATTTTAACTCTCCTGAAGCGGCTGTTAGAGGATTTAAAAGACTACTCAAGAGAGATGGGACAATTTTGACAATCACACCTAATTGGCCTATTTTAGGAATCTTCGTTCACATTTTTAAAAAAATAGATCTTCAAAGAATCTTTCAGGATGCTGATATGCGCCTGGAGAAGATCCAGAATATGAGAGGTATTGCGTATTACTGTAAAGCTAGGCGATAAATTCCCTTTTTTTACCATCCTCTAGCCAATAACTACCTCTTTGAATTTGAATTTTTATAAAATAACGTTTCCATGGTAATGCCGAGTAATGAACGCTAGGATGTTTTGCATAAATCAAAGCAAATTTCAACAGTTTTATACTAATCCCGATGGTTGATTTATTGCTTAACATTTTTCGCAGAATAAATATATTCTTTATTAAGCAAAGAAGTCCCGTTTCCATATTAACTATTATTCCCTGTAACATAAATCCCCTTCCTTTTTTTTGCATTCCCTCAAGGCATGCAATGCAAACTTTCTTATTCATCCTCATGTTCTGTATCTTCTTTGATCCTCCAGCAGCACTCACCCAAAAATATTCATCATAATCCCAATTCATCGGAGTTGCATGTGGTTCATTCCCATATGTCGCAAATATCACCGGAGTACGTAATTGAGAGAAAATTGTTATCAATTCTTTTGGAATCATTTTTTGGTCCACCTATTAATTATCTCTTTGGGATACCCATTCATACTAAAAGAATTTGTCCAGAATACTTTAGATGGTGTAAGTGTGTAATGCAGTCTATCTTTAATTAGGTCGCCTAGTATATTAGCCATAATGGAGTTTTCTGAGTAGCGCTCATTGGCTAATACAAGACAGGCTTTACCTTCCTTTAATTGCCCATTATTTATTGTGATATCTTCCAATTTTACTTTAAAATTAACAAATTCTATTAAGGGATACCCTCGATGGGATGTAACCAAAAAACCAAATTTAAATTTTTTTGAATAATTAATAAATTCCTTAGGCAACATGATATGCACGTTTTCTAGTTTTATTATATGTAACTAAGACTTTAAAATGAGATAGATATTAAGATTAGCATTAAACCAATAAATGATATAGCAATGTCAAGTGTTTTCAATTAAATGAACCTCACATAAATTTTAGATTTCTATAATTAAATGGTAGATGTTATTAAAGGTTTTGGTTCACTGGGCTTTCCTCCTAAAGTGGAGAAAGTCTTTAACTTTAAGATTATAATCAGGATCTTAGGAGCAAGTGTTAGTTATGGAGTAAAGTCTTTGCACTGATACCCTCTTCAAACTCCATTTCCTTCTGTTTGATTAGTTAAAAATTAGGTTAATTATTAATGTATTAATTCTGGAAAGATAATTTAATAAAAATTTTAATAAGATAGTAGTTAAAACTCCAATAAGGTCACATATGAAACTTCTCCATGTTCGACTCCCGTGTAAAAAAATATATCCAGGGGGATCAATCTATCTTGCTGATTATTTGCACAAAGAGGCGAATGCTGAACAAAGGATTATTGATCTCGCAACTGTAAATAAAAAAGATCGGTTGGATTTTCTCAACTCAGAAATTTATTCATTTAGGCCTGCCATCATAGCTTTTTCATGGCGTGACATCCAGATTTTTTCTCCAGACCATGACGACAACTCACTTCGGAATGCTTTTAATTTCTATTATTCTCCTAATCCAATTTCTAAATTGAAATCTGCGATAGCAGGAGTCCAATCTATCTTAGACTATAGATTTAGGATAGATGAAAATCTTAGTTATATCAACCACGTTGCTAAAAACTTTAACTCTAGAATTATTGTTGGGGGACCAGCAGTCAGTGTTTTTGCTCAACATGTCATTAATAGGTTGGAAGACGGAATTTTAGGGGTTATTGGAGAGGGAGAGGACGTACTTGTGAAAGTTCTTCATGGCTTTGAAAACTCTAAACTTCTAGATGAACGGGTAATATTTAAGAATAATGGCCAAATTTTTACAGGTGAAAAAAAAAGATTCGTTAAAATTGAGAATCATGATGCTATAGACTTTGGCTACATTAATAATATCTTCCCACAATTTAATGACTACAAAGATGAATTTGTCGGTGTTCAAACTAAGAGAGGCTGTGGGCATCGATGCATGTATTGTATCTACCCACATATAGATGGAAACAGAGTCAGGTGTAGACCCAAAGAAGCAATATCAAGCGAAATATCCCAATTATACCATAATTATGGTATTAATAAGATATGGTTTATCGATTCACAATTTATCCCAAGTAAATTTCATGTTCCTAAATGTATTGAAACTCTCGATGCTATAATTAAAGAGAAAGTTGACATCGACTGGGGAGGATATATAAGAATTGAGAATATGAATAAGCCCTTAGCTGAAAAGATGTTACAAAGTGGGATAAGCCAATTTGAATTAAGTATAGCTAGTGGTTCTCAGCGTATAGTAGACTTTCTTACCCTTGATTTTAAAATTAAGGATGTATTACAGGCATGTGAGATGATTAAAAAAGCAGGATATGATCGACAACATATCCTACTAAATTTTTCTCTAAACGCTCCTACTGAAACTAAGGAGTCCCTCCTTGAGAGTATTTCAGTTTATAATAAAATCAAGGATATTTTCAGGTCAGATTTTGTTAAGCCAATAATTTTCTTTTTAGGAATTCAACCACATACTAGACTCGAAAAATTTGCTATTGAGCAAGGCCGGCTTACGAAAAATTATAATCCCTTATCTTTAAATCCTCGCAGTATAAGAAAATTTATTTATAATCCTGCACCTCTCGATAAAGTCATATCTAGGGCTTGCTTGAACTCATGGAATAAAGATAAGAATAATAATAATGTGGGAATATCCGTGATGAATGAGCTCGAGGAAGTGTTGAAATGAATTTTAAGATATGGTTTGATGCAGTAAGACTGAAATTCCTACCCCAGGGCATATTTCCTGTAATTTTAGGAAGTGCTGTAGCATGGTACTCGGTAGGGGTATTCAATTTACATTATTTTTTTCTTGTATTTATCGCTATGACTCTAGTTCAATTTGGTCTAACAATGCTTAACGATATTCAAGACTATCAGCTTGGAACTGACGGTTCAAGTACTAGTGAAAAAAATCCATATAGTGGTGGAAGCGGAGTTTTAGTGGACGGTGCTATAAACTCAAAAGAAATGTTGATTGTAGTTTTCATTTTCTACTTATGTGCTCTTTTAATAGGGCTGTATCTCACCATTAAGACAGGACTCCCACTTTTTTATTTAATCATTGTTGGATTCTTTTTATCCATTTTTTATTCAGCTCCACCGTTGAGGCTTGCTTACAGAGGTTTTGGAGAGCTTGCAATGTTAATCGGATATGGGCCTATCATTACCTTGGGAGCATATTATGTCCAAGTCAATTCTTTTGCGACTCAAGCTTTCCTTGCTGGTCTCGTTCCAGGTATCCTTATGTGGGCAATGATAATAATAAATGAAATTCCCGATTATAAAGAGGATAAACGTGCAAAAAAGAAGAATTTAGTAGTTAGAATAGGTAGAAAGAAAGGTTTAAATGCTTTTATATTGTCAGTAGGATTTATTTTCCTTTTTATTACTTCTATGAGTCTTTTAGGCGTCTTTCCACTTTTATCGTTAATCTCCCTTTTATCAGGCATCTTTGCTATAAATTCAGTTAGATATCTTAGAAAATACTATCTTAATAAAGATAAAGTATTTTTAGCAAATAAAGAGATGGTAAAATTATATAGTTCAACTGTTTTATTATTTTCTTTAGGATTTTTAATTTAAAAGTGATAAGCTAATCATGCCATAAAAGTATTTGTTCACAAAGTAGTTCAGATCCCATATTAAATATGAAGAATAAAACTTAAATATTAAAAAAAAAATTAACGCAAAATATAAGGGATGATATGATGGTTAAGCGCACTCGATTTGAATCTTTATCAAAGTATTATGATTTCTTCACTAAGATACTTATGTTAGGATCATATGGCTATATCCGGAATCGGATTGTTGATAATAAGTCTACAAAGTTTTCCTTGGATCTATGTTGTGGCACTGGTTTTGTTACAAGGCATATTAACTCCGATTTAATCATTGGTCTAGATTTAACTCCAGGGATGCTTAAAATAAATAAAAAGAAGAATGATGGAAGAAAGAATGTGGTATTGATAATTGGTGATGCGTATTCACTCCCGTTTAAAGATGAGAGTTTTAATTCCATTTATTTTACACTTGCATCTCATGAATTTAGAAATATAATCCCTATAATAAAGGGATCTTTTAAAATTTTAAAGAATGGTGGAGAAATTACAATTTACGATATATACAAATCAAATAATATATTTCATTGTGCATGGTTAGTTTTTATTAAACATGTAGTAGAATTTGGTAAATGTTGGACTTATACCTTGGCAGAATGGCATAAATTGTTAAATGATGCTGGATTTATCGATGTTGAGGAAGAGATAATTATCAAGGCTTCAGTTATAATAAGAGGAAAGAAGAAATGAGGAATCTAAGTTTTTTTTCAAATGGTTTCAAGAACTTCTCACTAGAATACACCCTAGACAGTTTGAGCAGTCTAGATTATAGTGCAGTAGAGCTTTGGTGTAAAGGACAGCATTTATCACCTTATTATAAAGAGGAACAGATTAACAAAGTAAAAAATCTAGTACTGGAAAAAGGAATGGAGATTTCAGCCCTTAGTGCGCATTATGACTATATAAAATCTGAGAATTTACGGGAGGAGAATATTGTTAAATTTAAAAAAGTCATAGATTTAGCTGTTAAATTTGATGTAAAAATAGTATTAACATCTTCAGGGTATCTATATGGCCAACCACCTTCTAAAGAAATGAAAATTCACTTTCTTAATGCAATGATCCAAATTGGAGATTATGCAAAAAAAAATAAAATAACAATTGCTCTTGAACCAGAGCCTGAGAAATTTCTAAAGAGGCCAGATCAGACCGTTGAATTTATCGAACAAATACAAATCCCTGTTTTTAAGACTGTTTGTGATTTAAGTCACGCTATTGCATTAGATATGGCTCCAGAAGACTTTATTGGTGAAATGAAAGAGTACCTAGGGCACATACACATTGATGATGCGAAATTTGGACAACATCCACATCAACATCTATTACCTGGAGAAGGCGATATTGATTTCATAATGTTATTTGATTATCTTGACGATATTAATTACGATGGATGGCTCTCGGTTGAATTAAACCAACATACATCAAATCCAAAGCTTGCAGCAGGAAAAACAATGGATTATCTGAAGGAGATGATTTGATTAAAGGGGCTTTTGTTGGATTTGGTAATATTGCAGAGCATGGTCATTTACCAGCTTACCGAGAGCTAGGTATCGATATAGTAGCAGCAGTCGATAACTGCTCTACAAGAAAGAATATTGCAAGAGGTTATGGTCTAAAAGGATATTCAACTATTAGGTCGTTAGTTGAAAATGAAAAAATAGATTTTATTGATTTATGTACTCCTCCAAATTATAGGGCTAAAGCTTTTGATATTGCTGCCGAATATGGAATAGATGTAATTTGTGAAAAACCAATTGCCCATATGAGCGATTTTCAAAAGATTAAAAAAATTGCTAATAATAGTAATGTTTTCTTTTTTCCTGTACACAATTGGAAATATGCACCTCAATACCAAAAGCTAAAAGAGGTTATTAATGGTAATTGCAATATCCAGATGAACATTCTTCGAACAAGTTTTGGAAGAGGCAATAGTGACTGGAAACCTGATTGGCGAATAGATTACACAATTTCTGGGGGTGGTATCTTAATGGATCATGGTTATCACAGCATATATCTAGCCATGTATCTTATGGATGAAAAATTCAAAAGTACCAATCTTAAAAAAATATCATATTTTAATAATTCAAGCATTGAAAATAGCATCAGCTTTGAACTTCACTTCTCTCAAAATAGAAGTACAATCATAAACCTAGACTGGTGTGCTGATAAGCGAGAAATTCATAATGTTATTAATACTAATAATAACAATGTAGAGCTTCTAGAGAATAAAATAACGGTTGGTAAAAAAGTTTACAATTTTGAACATAGTTTAAGCCAAGATTCAATACATGTAAGGTGGTATTTAGGAGTAATATCCGAGTTCGTAGAAAAGAGAAATTCATTTGATAAAAAATTCTTCCTTGAAGCGACACATGTATTAGATGGAATAAAGAGGTTATATGAACAGGCTGAAAAATGGAAGTAGACAATTCACTAATCGCATTTAGATAAATTTCTTAATTCCTAATACATCCCAGGTGTTATATATCTTACCTTTTTTTTGTGTTTTAATAAATCTTGCAGCTGCGATTGCCCCATTAACAAATGTCCCTCTATTATTTGCTATGTGAGTTATCTCAATTCTTTCATCAGTATCAGCAAATATTACAGTATGATCTCCAATTATGCCACCCCCCCTAATTGAATGAAATCCTATTTCTCCTGACTTTCGATTATGTACAAGTCCTTTTTTTCTACCATAAACTGCTTTGTCACTTAAATCTTCCCCTATTGCTTCAGCGATCAAGTCGCCAACCTTTAAAGCTGTTCCCGAAGGTGAATCTCTTTTGAATCTGTGATGTTTTTCAATAATTTCTATATCATATCCTTTAAGGTATTCAGCCATTATCATAGCCATTCTAAAAAAAACATTTACACCTTTTGACATATTTGGGGAAATAACTGCAGCTACCTTATTATTTGTGATATAGGATTCTATTTCTTCTCTTTGTTTATTTGAAAAACCAGTGGTACCTATTACGAGGTTAACCCCTCTTTTAGATGCAATTTTGATGTTTTTTATAGCTGCGGTTGCGGTTGTAAAATCAATTAATACATCAGGATTAGTTTTTTTTAAAGAATCTTCAAGCTTGTCAGATGTTGTAAGGTTTATCCCCATCTTATCAATCCCTAAAACTTCCCCTATGTCCATTCCTTTCTTTGAACATCCTTCGATTTCAATAGCTAGTACCACTTCCAAATCTTCAGTTTCATTAATTTTTTTTATTATCTGCGTTCCCATTCTCCCAAGTGCACCAGCCACCGCTATTTTTGTTCGCTTCATCTAATCCCTCTTGTACAATCCATAATTTTTTAAGGTTTTAATCAAATCTTGTCGTCTATTTGTACTGATTTCACAAAGTGGGTATCTATAACCACCAGCCTTTAATCCTAGATAGTTCATAGCTTCTTTAATAGGAATCGGGTTAGTATCTATGAATAAAATATCAAATAGTTTATTTAATCTCTTATTTTCTACTTCCATTTCTAAAAATCTACTCTTAAGCCCTAGTTTAACAAAATCCTTTATTTCACTAGGAACGATATTCGAAGCAACTGATATGACTCCTTTTGCATTGTAATCTTTCATTAGTTGATAAGTATCTGAATCATTTCCTGAAAGTATAAGAAAATCCTTTCCGCATTTCTCCCGTATTTCCTTCCACACTTTAGGGTTACCCGTTGCTTCTTTCACCCCTATCACATTGGAGTATTCATTTTTTAACCTAGCCATCGTTGATGGATCAATTTTTTTGCTTGACCTTCCAGGTATATTATATAAGATATGAGGTATATCCACAGCCTCTGCTATAGCACCAAAATGTTTGAAAAGCCCCTCCTGATTTGGTTTATTGTAGTAAGGGCAGACTTGTAAACTAGCATTAGCACCTACTTCATTAGCCTCTTTTGTCATTTCTATGGCCTCCAAAGTAGAGTTTGATCCAGTACCAGCAATTGTTAATCCTTTTGAACCTTCTACTGTTCTTTCAATTACTTGACAATGGTCTTCGTATGATAGTGTGGGACTTTCACCAGTAGTACCGCAAGCTACAATCCCATCGATCCCATTTTTATCCTGGAATTTTAATAGTTCGTCATAACCCTCCCAATCCACTGGTGGATTTAATCCTGTCCCCTTAAAGGGTGTAATAATAGCTGTAAAACATCCTGTGAAATTCATCCCTTTCACTTTTTTATTTTAACAATGTGCGTAACATATCCACTAATGCGATTCATCAATAATTTGCCTTGAACTCTAAGAACACTTTTAATAAACTTTCTGTTCTCTTTAAAGTCAGTTCCAAGGTCATCACTAAATCTATTTATAAGCTCATTTGCTGTATTCTTTATGTCCTTCTGCCGTATTCTGCCCATGCTTAACCTCCTCTACGCTTAATTTACAAAATTAGTCATATAAATAATAATCTTTCCTATATAAAATTTACATTGTTGTTAAGTTTAATATAGTTTTGTTTCATTTAAAAACTTAAACTTTTATGGATGTATCCCGGTCTGCTCTAATCCACATGTTTCTTTATATCCTTGCATTAAATTCATATTCTGAATAGCTTGTCCAGAAGCTCCTTTAACTAGATTATCAATTGTAGATACGATAACAATCCTTTCCCTTTCTGAGTCTACTTGAAATCCCCCTAAATGAATGTAATTTGTACCTCTTACTGCACTCATTCTTGGGATTTCACCTACGTTTAAAATCCTAACAAAAGGTTCACCTTTAAAGAATTTTGTAAAAATATTATGGATTCTTGTTTCATCTAACGACCTTTTAAGAAAGCAGTGTAATGTTGTGGACAATCCCCTAATGACGGGTACTAAGTGAGGGACAAATGATATTTTTACATTACTATTAAACTTTTTAAGCTCCTGTTCAATTTCAGGTAAGTGACGATGTCCTACTAACTTGTAAGGTGTAATGCTTTCCTCTGCCATACAAAATTGTGTATCATATCTTAGCCCTTTACCGGATCCAGATATTCCGCTCTTTGAGTCTGCAACAATCCTATCATGCTCAATTAGACCTTCCTTCAACAATGGTACAAGGCCAATTATAACTGTTGTAGGGTAACAACCAGGATTTGCCACAAATTTTGCATTACTTATTTCTTTACGGTATAATTCAGGAAGTCCAAACACCGCCTTTATTTCTGGATGCTTATGTTTCACCCCATAATATTGTTCATATGTATTCACATCTTGAAATCTAAAGTCACCGCTTAAATCAATAACTTTTATCCCTTTATCTAATAATTCAGGCACTATTTCCATTGCAGTACTGTGGGGAGTAGCAGTGAATACAAAATCGGTATCAGATGATATATCTAAAGATTCTAAATCTACAAATCTTAGTTGATTAACCCCCCTGAGATGAGGATGAATTTCACTAATTTTTTTTCCTTTAGCCTTCCTAGATGTTACGCAGGTTATCTCGCATTTTGTGTGATTTCCTAGAAGTCTTAAAAGTTCTCCTCCAGTGTATCCAGAGGCTCCAATAATACCTACTTTCATTGTTAATTTTCTATGAGGTAGTGGATATATAATGTTTGCCTAATCCATGTTTGATTTTCATATCAATCAAATTTGTTTTATTATCTGATTTTTTTTTATTTTCATTCTTATTTATCAAATTATTAGTCATTCCTTTCTTCTTCTATAAAAGATAAATATTAAATATGTGATGACACAATTTTTTTTTATTCATGTATAAAATCTCAGTTCTCCCAGGTGATGGAGTTGGCCCCGAAGTTATTAATGAGGGGAAAAAGGTCCTAGAATCAGTAGGTGATGCCTTAAATATTAAATTTAAATGGGAATATCACCCCTATGGGGCTGAGCATTATCTTGATACAGGGGAAGTGTTACCCATTTCAGCCCTTAATAAAATGGAAAAAACCGATGCTATTTATTTGGGTGCAGTTGGCGATCCAAGAGTAAAACCAGGAGTATTAGAGAAAGAGCTTCTATTAAATTTGCGTTTCTACTTTGACCAGTACATAAATCTCCGACCAATTAAGCTTTATCCAGGGGTCAAATGTCCATTAAGAGATAAGGGTCACGAACATGTTAATTTTTATGTTGTCAGAGAAAATACTGAAGATTTCTATGTTGGAGTTGGGGGCAGATTTTCAGGTAGGAACCATAAAAATACCATCGAAATTGAGAGGTGTCATTATAAAACTAAATTTAAAATTGATTCACAAAAAAAAGGGAAGGGGGATATTGCCTATCAAATAGGTGTGATTAGTGAAGAAGGTTCACGGCGTGTTATTGACTACGCATTCAAATTAGCTATTAATAAGGGGATGAACCGGATTACCAGTGTTGATAAAGCTAATGTTTTAACTAATGTTTATTCTTTATGGCGTGAAGTTTTTGCAGATGTATCTAAATCCTATCCAGGAATTGAAACTGAATATGCCTTTGTTGATGCAATAACCATGTGGTTTATAAAAAATCCAGAATGGTATCGCGTCGTTGTAACTCCTAATATGTTTGGAGACATAATCACTGATTTAGGTGCTATGATTCAAGGAGGTATGGGTCTTGCGCCTGGTGGAAATATTAATCCGGAAGGAGTAAGTATGTTTGAGCCTATACACGGCTCTGCTCCAAAGTATAAGGATAAAGGTATCGCTAATCCATTAGCAACTATTTTAGCAGGGCAAATGATGCTTGAGAATCTTGGAGAAGAAAAAGCAGCGGGTTTAATAGAGCAGGCAGTTATTGATGTTTTAATGGAAGATAAAATAAGAACTAAGGACTTGGGGGGCAATTCAAATACAACCGAAATGGGTGATGCCGTAGTTAATAAACTAACTAAAATCGTCTAAATTTATTTTATTATTTCCAAGTAAAAAAAATTCTATCATATTTTTTTTTATAATTTTTTTCTATACTTGATGAAAAGATTTAAATGTTAATTCTTCAATGTAATCAATTTAATTATGGTCATTAAATCTCTGATACTTAAACCATCAATCATAACCCTTAGGTACCTTTTTAAAAAGCCTGTAACAGAACAGTATCCAGAAGAACGTCCAATTATTTCATCGCGCTTTCGAGGGATGCATGTTAATAATTTAAGTAAGTGCATAGGTTGTAGTTCTTGCGCAAGGGCGTGTCCTAATAAGTGTATCGATATGACTGTTGGAGGATTTAAAGAAGTAATTAAAGGCGATAAGCGAATAAAAAAAGAGATTAAACGTCCAGCAGTTTTTTCTGGGAGATGTATGTTCTGCGGACTCTGCGTGGAGGCTTGTCCGACCAATAGCCTAACAATGAGTGAAAATTTTGAACTAGCAGATATTAATAGAGAGGATCTATTTCATTCCTGGGACAGTATAGGCATTAATAAACCAGCTAATCAGTCTGATTAAACTATTAATTAGCTGGTAGTCAGCCAAATTTCTTAAATTTTAACAGGAACTATGTTTAATTGCCATCTCTGGGCAAGCCTCAACACAGGCACAGCACTCGATGCACTCATCAATATTAGGTGCAGTTCCCTTCTCGTTTTCTAACGCATATACTTCAACTGGGCATATGTCCACACACTCTCCAGCACCTTTACATTTATCGTAATCAATTTCTATTATAACACCAGTGTCTTCACTTTCCCATTTCTTAACAACCATGATTACCACTCCTATTTAATTGATATTTTAATGAAACAGTTTTTTTATCATCTAAAAAATTTTAGAATTTTTTTTAAGGCCATTGTTTTGAACTTTTTGAAATATAATTTTAAAATTTTCTTATTTTTCCAATCTAGTTTCATATATGTGCATAAAATAAAAGAGTTTTAATAGGGTAGATTTTTATTCTAAGGTATTTTATTATAAAAAACATGAATAGTGCTGAGTTACTTGTTAAATGTTTAGAAAACGAAGGATGCAAAGTAATTTTTGGTCTTCCTGGAGAAGAAACTATAGAAATTCTTGAAGCCTTGCATAGCTCATCCATAGATTTTTTCCTAACTCGTCATGAATCTACAGCTAGTTTTGCAGCTAATGCTTATGGTCGTATGACTCTTAAACCTGGAGTTTGTTTATCCACCTTGGGACCTGGTGCTACTAATCTAGCTACTGGTGTTGCAGATGCTTATCTGGACCGTGCTCCCTTATTGGCTATCACAGGTCAAACCCAGAGTTCCAATCTCGGAATGTTACGACATCAATTGATAAATCTCCCTGAATTCTTCAAACCTATTACCAAGTGGACAGCAGTACTTGGTAATGGGGATGTGATACCTGAAAAAATTCGTAAGGCCTACACAGTAGCCAAAAGCATTCCTATGGGTCCGGTACATTTAGACTTTCCAGTGGATATTCAATCTCAAAAAACAATTAAGAATCCCCTTTCAAAAGAGAAAACCTGGATTGTTCAGGAACCTATTATTGTTGAAAAGTTACGTTTAGTCGCTGATAAGATAAATGAAGCAGAGTTTCCAGTTATGATTACTGGTTTAGGTTGTGTTCGCAGAGGAGAATATGAATCAGTACGCATTTTTGCAGAAAATTATTCTCTCCCTGTTATAACTACACCGTTAAGTAAAGGAATTTTGCCATCTACACATGAACTTAGTTTTGGTGTTATTGCCCCTCTTTGTGCCAGGACAACTTTGGATCTTATTCAACGTAGCGATTTAATTATAACTGTCGGTTATGACTTCCAGGAAGTTGACGTTAAAATGTGGGTTAAAAAGGGTGCTGAAATTATACATATAGATAATTTGCCTGCCGATGTTGATGAGGCATACAATCCATGTTTTGAGGTTCTAGGCAATATTGGAGCAATCCTTAATGCGTTGTCTAAACTTGCAATTAAGCGAATAAATGTGGGTGAGATAGTAAATTACAAACAAATGATTACAAGAGAACTTTTCAATAATCAAGAATATGAAGAGTTTCCCGTGAATCCACAGCAATTAATAGAGGATTTGCGTAATGCAACTGATGATAATGCTGTCATCTGCGTTGACACAGGAGCCTTAAAATATCTTATGACTCGTTATTGGAATGTTCATGCTAACCGAACCCTGTTTCTTTCAATAGGGCTGGCTTCTATGGGATTTGCAATTCCTGCTGCAATAGCAGGGAGCATAGTTTTCCCTAAAAAACAAATCGTGGCGGTTATAGGGGATGGTGGACTTCAAATGTCTTTATCAGATCTTCCAACTATTGTAGAAAAAAAGATAGATATGACTATTGTGGTATTTGATAATTCTTCATTTGGAATCGTTGCTGCCAAACAAAACATTGCTGGGAAAAAAATTTTCGGAACAAACTTGCATAATCCTGATTTCTGCAAAATAGCGGAGGCAAGTGGACTAAAGGCATTTGATATTACAAATACAGGGGATGTATATCCAACTTTAAAGGAGGCTCTAAATAATGGAGTTCCTTCCTTAGTCCATATCCCTGTGCAACGAACCGAGGTTGAAATAATGAGGCAATCAACATTAAAATAATACTTTTTTTAACTACATCTATAGGTGAATCAGTTATTTTGTTACAATTTATTAATTTGTTTTTTTCTTAATTTGAGGTTGCGAAATAATTTTATATAATATTAACTCAATTTTTTCTAATAAAATGTTTAGAAAAGAAATTGATTCTTTAGGGAATGTAATGGTTCCTGATAATGCATATTATGGTGCTCAAACTATGCGAGCCATTAAGAATTTCCCTATATCTGGAAGAAGGCTTCAGCCAAGCTTCATAAAATCCCAAGGAATTATCAAAAAAGCCGCTGCTTTAGCTAATATAAAATTAGAGATTCTAGATAAGGAGATTGGGAATGCTATTGTAGAAGCCGCAGAAGAGGTCATTCAAGGTAAATTTAATGATCATTTTGTTCTTGATGTTTATCAGATGGGTGCAGGCACCTCTCAAAATATGAATGCTAATGAAGTTATAGCAAATCGCGCGATTGAAACTTTAGGTGGTGAGAAAGGAGATTATTCAATTGTTCATCCTAATGATCATGTAAATATGGCACAATCAACAAATGACACAATCCACGGAGCAATAAATATTTCAGCACTTCTTACAATTGAGGATAATCTTCTGCCTGCGATTAAAAGTCTTCAAAGAGCACTTGGAATAAAAAAATCTGAATTTAGCACTTTTGTAAAAATTGGTAGAACCCATCTTCAAGACGCTGTACCTATCACTCTTGGGCAAGAATTTGGGGCTTATGAAGCAGCAATAGACAAATCAATTGATAAAATTAGTCAGTCTATTGATGCATTAAACCAACTTAATATTGGAGGAACAGCTGTTGGTTCAGGTATTAATGCTCATAAGCAATTTTCTGAGTTTGTTATTATTGAGATAAACTCTATTACTAAACATAAATTTATTCAAACTGCCAACTACTTTGAGATGGGGCAAAATACTCTTGAAGCTCTTGAATTGAGTGGTTCGTTGCGGTACATTGCTGTTGTTTTAGGTAAAATTGCAAATGATTTAATTTTTATGAGTTCTGGTCCGCGAGCAGGGATAGGAGAGATAACCCTACCACCTGTTCAACCAGGTTCTTCTATAATGCCTGGAAAAATCAATCCATCTATGGCTGAGATGCTGAACATGATATGTCATCAGGTAATTGGAAATGACACAACAGTTGCGAGTGCGTGTAGAGGGGCGCAGATGGAGCTAAATGTTAATATGCCTGTAATAGCATGGAATATCCTCGATTCTATTGAAATTCTTGGAAATGGGATTAGAATTTTTTCTAAAAAATGTGTAGAGGGTATTAAGTCCAATGATGAACATTGTAAAGAATTAGCTGAGATGAGTACAGCGCTTGTTACCGCTTTAAGTCCTAAAATAGGTTACACGAAAGCTACAGAGTTAGCTAAGGAAGCTTATCGCACTGATAAAAAAATAAAAGATTTAGCGATTGAAAAGGGGATATTATCTAAGTCAGAAGCTGACGAAATTTTGAATCCAAAAAATCTCATCTAGTCCTCCAATTTTTTTATAAGATTCTTTGAAATTTGTGCTGATTCATTTAGCATTTTTAGTTCGATATCATCTAGTTTCAACTCTACAATTTCTTCTATTCCTTTTGATCCAAGTTTAACTGGAACACCCAAGAAACACCCTTCTATACCATATTCTCCCTTTAGGTATGCTGAACAAGGCAGGATTTCTTTCTCATCTTTTAATATAGCCCTTACCATTCGGGTTATAGATGCAGCTGGAGCATAATAAGCACTTGCATTTTTTAAAAGATTTACCATCTCAATACCTCCTTTCTTGGTACGATCAATTAATACCTGTATTTTTTCCTTTGATAAAATTGAAGTAATTGCTTTTCCATCTACAGTTGTATGGTTAATTAAAGGAACCATTGAGTTACCATGACTACCAAGTACAATGGATTTTATTTTAGTGGGGTTTATTCCAAGTTCTTGAGAAACAAAAAAAGATAGCCTGGTGGAATCTAAAACACCAGCCATTCCTAAAACTCTATTTCGAGGTAACTTTGAAGCCTTCATAGATACATAGGCCATGGCGTCTAATGGATTGGTTACTACTATGATTTTAGCTTTGGGGGAGTATTTGATGAACTCTTTAGTTACGGATTTTATAACTGATGCATTGATTCTTAATAGGTCTTCTCTACTCATCCCAGGTTTCCTGGCTGAACCTGCAGTTATAACCCCTATTTCCGATTCAGAGGTTATTTTGTAATCTTTTCCCCCAGATATTTCGCAATCTAGTCCTTCAAGTGGAGATGCTTCTGCAATATCTAACGCTTTGCCCTTGGCTAAATCACCAGCGATATCCACCATTACTACATTTGCAAGTCTCTTAGCTATAATTAGTTGTGCAGTTGTTGCTCCTACATTTCCTGCACCAATAATTGTAATTGTTTTCTTGTTCATTTTAACATTCATGAATTGGATACATTAATATATTTAAATGAATATCTTTTGTTCCCATAGTTTATTGATTATTATATCTCTTTTAGTACAATAATATTATAATTCTGTTTTGTTTCTTTCATTTGAATTTTCTGAATATTGTTTCTATAGAATTTATCATATTATCCACTGTTAATTAATAAAAAACAGAATTTATAGTTTTATTTTGGTTGTGAACATTTATAATTAAGACAATGAGTACAGATCTAAATTCTGATTTGAAACTTGAAGAAGTTGCTAAGAAAGATAGTCATCTTTTTAGGGAGTTTTTACAAGGAAGTAATCCAGAGGTCAAAACAAATGCTATTTATGTCCTATGTAAATTGGGAGAAGAGGATCCATTATTAGTAGCAAAATTTGTTGATATCCTATTTTCTTTGTTAGAGGATGAGGATGAAGGTGTAAGGTCAGCCGCTGTTGCTACCCTCGCCACACTTGGGGATAGTATGCCAGATGCTATTCAATCTGGAGTCGACAAATTCTTTAAACTGTTTGATGATAATAACCTGAATATTCGACGTAATGCCAGTTATGCGCTAGCGTTAATAGGTGAGGATCACCCAGAGCTTGTTGGCGAAGCTGTTACCAAACTCATTTATTATCTTAAGAATGGTAGTGATATCATTAAGGCAAATGCCGCGTGCTCTCTGGCTTTATTTGCAAGAGGAAATCCCGCATTATTAACGAGTTATTCAAAAGATTTTATTCAAGCCCTTGACTATGAAAATGATGTAATAATAACTAATGCGATTTACATACTTGGGCATATAGGAAAAGAAAATATTGACTTAGTAAAAGATATAATCCCTCGTCTTATAGAATTTCTTAAAAATGATCCTATACTTAAAGAAAACGCAGCCTATGCTCTTGCCCTGATTGGTATTAACAACCCAGACTTAATTCAAGATTCTATCCCACTCTTACTAGGTCTACTTAAAGATTCTAGGGAAGAAGTTAGAGCGACTTCAGCTTGTGCTTTAGGTGCTACTTGCAATCCTGAATCTATTAAATCGCTGAAAGAACTTGTTGATGACAATTCCTTAGTTAACATTTATCACCCTGAAGGTCGTGTCTTTGTAGCCACAACAGTCGGTGATATGGCAAAGCAGGCTAAGCAAAAAGGAAGTAAGAATAAAAGGTGAATAATCTTTCTTTCATCACTAAAATTTATAATATGTCTTTTTTTGAGTTGTATTATTTTCTGAAAAGATAATTCTCTTTTACAGTAATAATAAAGATGATTGTACCTAGAACACCAATACCAGAGGATATATAAAAAAGAAGCTGAGGTGAGAGTGTCCAGAGAAACGCCCCTACAATTGACGCTGGAAAAACAGCTAAACTTCTTATCAGATAGTAAACGCCCACCTGTCGTCCTCTTGCTTCTTTTGGAGCTAGATCAACTATCAAGGCTTTTCTTGCAGGTTCCCCTATCTCGCGGAGTCCTGCAATAAGAAATGCTAATACTAAGAATTCAATGTTGTTTGAAAGGACAACTGCTAGAGGAAATAAAGAAAAAAAAATAAATGTAAGAGTAATAAATGGTTTCCGTCCGATTTTATCAGCAAATTTAGCTACAGGTACATAAATGATAATAGAGACTAGCATTTGAATAGCTATGAAAGAACCAAACTGTAAGGAATTAAATCCTAACACATTTATTATGTAAAGGATTAAGAAAACTTTCGGGATCCCCTCTGAAAATCTTATGAGAATGTCTGTCAAAAGGAGTCTTTTAAGGTTTGTGTTCATTTCATGATACTGTTTAAAAAAGTTGCTTTTTTTTGTGGTCTTATAGGAAGCTTCTACATAATAATTTCGTTGGATAATAACTGCAAGGATTGCAAATGCTATGGTTATAATAACTCCTATCCTGAAACCATCTACAAGTCCATATTTAAAAATTATAAATCCCCCTAGAGGGGGAGCTATAACGATGGGTACTCTCTTTAAGATCGATTGTACGGTGAATCCCATTGTTCTTTTTTCAATTGGTAGAGAATCCCCTATTATCGCAAAGGTTGCTGGTAGAGCTAGACTACTCCAGGCCATTACAAAAAACAATCCCAGGAATATAAATGGGTAGGAAGGAGAGAGGAGATATACCCAATACCCTATTAATGCTAATAAGCTAAATACTACTAAAGACTTTTTTCTCCCAAATTTATCAGCTGCCCAGCCTCCAGGATACTGGTAAATTGCATCCAACAAATCCTTAAGTGACCCAAAAAGTCCTATTACAAAAACACTTGATCCTAGTACTTCAAGATATTTAGGAAGAAATCTTGACCACAATTCTTCCCCTAATGATAAAAGAAAACCTGCACCTGAAACCACTGCAACATTCCGGCGAAGGCTAAAGAAATCGATTATTTTTTCAGGATTCACATTTTCATCCAGTTTTGTATCTCATTATGAAGATTAAAATATCTTGCTTTTGTTTTGGAGGTTTTTCCGTACCTTTCGTATTTTTCAAGTATTTCTTCAAATTTTAATTCTGCTTCTTTATCGGTAGCCACATTGTCCTGGATTATATCTACAATCCGATCACTGTAAATTACTATCTTTTCCTCTAAGGATTTCAGACGGTAATCTTTAATAGGAAGTCCTAATTCTTCTGCTTCTACCTTGCTCATACCTCCTCGTATATGCTTTTCTATAATAGACATAACATTCTTGGGCATCCCTAGTTCCAGAGCTATCTCAGCCCCTATTTTACCGTGTTCAATATCAAAAGTTTTTGATTTACCTATATCATGGAATAGGCCCCCTTGTCGAATTATTTCAATATCAGTTTTTTTCTTTACCCTTGCTGCAATTTCCAACGATTTTTCTGCCACTTTAATGCTATGCTGAATAGCTTTTTGAGGCACCCCAATTTTTTTTAAGAGTTCTATCTCATTTGTTTTCTTTTCTAGATCTTGGGTTATATGGTGCAACCATTCCAATCCACCTTCGTATCCAAAAGTGTTGATCACATGTGTGTAATTTTCAGATATATTTAACAGATCGTGTCTGTAAGATTTTTTTTCTAAGTTAATATCAAGCCATTCATGAACTTGAATGTGCTCGTTACCGGTTCTCTCTTTGCTTGTTTCCAGATGATTTTTAAAAGGGGGCATTTTGCATATACCTTTTTATAGGTTATAATTTATCAATCTACTTATTACTTAACTAACAAAATAATTGCTAATTTATCCCTGCCTATTTCGGTTGAAAGTTAGTAAATGGAGGAATAAATACGAAAAAAGATTGCTCATTTATTTCGCATTTCAAATAATATTTGTAAATGGGAATAATTATTTATCTAATCCTTAAGAATTATTTTCATAATTGGGTGGCTAAAATATGGTTAATAATCAAAAAGTTAAGATAGATCAAATGAAATCTCCAAGTTTAAAAATGGGGAATGTTGAAATAGTACTAGGTAAAATTGAGGATGATTGGGATGAACCTATGGGTCCTACACCTATGCCCACTCTTTCAGAGTTAAGAGAATGGGATATGAAACTATTGAATCGTTATGATCCTTTTTATTCTCCTATATGCGATATGTGTTGTAATTGTGCATATGGGAAATGTGACCTAACAAATGGAAAGAAAGGGGCATGTGGAATTGATCAAAAGAATCAACAAGCACGTACGATTGCTCTAGAATCCGTAATAGGTGCGGCTTGTCACGGAGCTCATGCGAGACATGTTTTAGGGGTTCAGATTCAGAGGCTTGGAAATGATTTTAAAATAGATATGGGGCTTGATATTGCTTGTGAGGCACCTATTACACGAACGGTTACAGGAATAAAACCTCGAACTTTGGGAGATTTTAAGGAAGCTTTGGATTATGCCGAGGGGGAAATTCAGAATGTTTTAGCCTCAATTCATACAGGACAAGAGGGTAACTATAAAGACTTTGAGTCAAAGGCATTACATATAGGCATGGTTGATAACCTTGTGAAAGAGGTAGGGGATATAGTTCAGATTGTAGGTTATGATTTCCCTGTTGGTCAGGCTGATGCACCTCTAGCAGAGATAGGTGCTGGAACAGTAGATGGTAAAAAGCCAGTTATCCTTATGATAGGGCACAATGTGGCAGCTGGGGCTGAAGTTGTTACATATGCGGAAGCCTATAATAAAATGGATGATGTGGAGATTGCAGGAATATGTTGCACTGCCCATGACTTAACTAGATTGAATCCAAAATCCAAGATAATAGGCCCAATGTCTGAGCAAATACGTTTCATTCGTTCTGGAATAGCTGATATAATAATATTGGATGAGCAGTGTATTAGGACTGATATTTTGGAGGAAGCTGAGAAGGTAGGTTCTCTAGTTTTAACCACTAATGATAAAGCAACTGCAGGTCTTCCTGATATGACTCGAATACCTGCTGATGAAATTGTGAATAAGCTGGTAAATAGAGACATAAGGGGGGCAATGATACTTAAAGAAGAGAAAGTTGGGGAAGTTGCTATTAAGGCTGCTGAAGCAATCGCTCCTTTAAGAGAGGGAAGAAAGGCGATACCTAATGGGAAAAATGTTATTATTGAAGCAAAAAAATGTACGGCGTGCGAGGAATGTAGGCGCCATTGTCCACCAGATTTACATATTAGTGAAGCAATGACCAAGGGCAAAATAGCAGATTTCGAAGGATTATCTGAGCTTCGCGAACATTGCATAGGGTGTGGTAGATGTGAGCAGGCGTGTCCAAAAGATATACCAATAATTTCTATGATGGAGAAAGCATCTGAAAAGATGATAAAAGAACAGAAATTTATGATAAGATCCGGGCGTGGGCCAATCCTAGATACCGAGATTAGACATGTCGGTCGTCCAATAGTTTTTGGAGAGATACCAGGGGTTGTTGCCTTTGCAGGGTGTAACAATTATGCTAATGGGGCTAAAGAAGTCGCTGAAATTGCTGAAGAATTTCTCAAAAGGCGCTATATCGTTGTTACTAGTGGGTGTGCTGCTATGTCTTTAGCTATGTATCATGATGAGGATGGAAAGTCCTTATATGAAAAATATCCTGGCGATTTTGATCAGTCAAGTCTTGCAAATTGTGGATCATGTGTGTCAAACTCTCACATTTTAGGTGCAGCAATCAAGATTCCACACATCTTTGCTAGGCGTGATCTCCGTGCCAATTTCGAGGAGATCGCAGATTATATCCATAACCGAGTTGGTGCTGTGGGTGTTGTTTGGGGAACTTATTCCCAAAAAGCGCTTTCTATCGGGACTGGTTTAAATAGATGGGGTATACCAACTATAATGGGGCCAACTGGAGTAAAATATAGGCGCCTTTATTTAGGTCGGAACGATAAGCCAAAAACCTGGGAATTGTTCAATGCAAAAAATGGTGATAAACTTATTGGTGATGCCATGCCAGCGCATCTAGCATATGTGGCAGAAAGTAAAGAGGAGGCTATCATAGCTATTGCGCGACTCGTGATGCGTCCAAATGATACTACAAAAGGGAGACAGATAAAGCTTACCCATTACACTGATCTATATAAGCGATATTATGGGAGAATGCCTCCAGATATACACACTTATATTCGGGTGGAAGGCGATATACCAATTACTGAAAAAGATGAAATTAAGAAGATTTTAAAGAAAGTCCAGTGGAAGGAAAAAACTATTCCAGATCCAACGCTTCTTGAGAGAATGATAAGGCAGAGGGTATCTTAAGATGGAGCGAATTACTTCATGGGTGAAAACCCATCATGCAGGCTCTAGTCAAGCACGTCCAATTGAACCAGATACTGCAGTTAGGATTATTAGTAATGCAGATAAACCAACTGTGATTATTGGTTCACGAATTATGGATCTAGATGGAGCTCCACTTGATAGAATCATTAGACTCTCTAGAGCTTTAGATATGCCGATTGTTGCTACTGCACATTCTGGTAAATTTCTAAAAGAACGAGGATTCACAAATTATGTTGAGATGGCTGTAGTTGAGATAACCAATGTTGCTACTGATAATAAATGGGGTGGAATTGAAGGTTATGGAAGGCCGGATTTAGTAATGGTACTAGGATCGCACCTTGATTTAATGAATGCAACTTTTCAAAGCCTTAAAAATTTTAGTAATATCCCAACAATGAGTTTGAGCAGGTTTTTTATGGTTAATGCAACTTATTCGTTTCCTAATTTAAATGATGATATATGGATTCAATGTCTGGATGAGGTCTGCGATAAAATTGAGAAGTCTCATCTATAATATAAATCCAATTAATTTAGGCTTCACTTTACATCAATATCTCTTTATTTTTTTCAGAGTAATCTTGAAATTCTAACTTTTTGTTACTAAAATATTTATTCTTGTTAGTCGTTTTTTGTGCATATAATACAGTTCATCTACTTTAAGGTGGTTTTATGAGTCCAAAGACAACTAAATCAACGTTAAAATCTCTAAAAAAACAAATTGAAGATAAGGATAAAGAGATTGAAGGCTATAAAAGTAGGATTAAATATTTACAGGCAGATTTTGAGAATTTAGAAAAAAGGATTTCTTTAGAAAAAGAAACTCTTATAACTTCATCTAGAGAACCTTTAATTTTAAAGATTATAGACATTTACGAAAATTTTGATAGGGCTTTAACTGGAGGATCCAAGGGTAGTAAGGGAGCTATTTTACAGGGTGTTGAGATGGTCGTTAATCAATTGAAAGAAACTCTAGCTAATGAGGGGGTAATTAAGATTAAATGTCTTGGGGATAAGTTTGACCCTTGTAGACATGATGCTTTAATTAAAGAACAAACAAAAGATGCTGAAGAAGGAATAATTCTAGATGAAATCCAAAGTGGCTACTTGCTAAAAGACAAGGTTATCAGATATTCTAAGGTCAAGGTATCTAAGAGGTGAAATAAATGGGAATGGAAAAGATTATAGGCATAGATTTAGGAACCAGTAATTCTGCTGCTGCAGTAATACAAGGAGGGCGACCAACAATTATACCTAGTGCCGAAGGAGCTACATTAGGAGGTAAAGCCTTTCCTTCGGTTGTTGCATTTACTGAAGATGGACAACGGCTTGTTGGTGAACCTGCTCGGAGGCAAGCAGTAAGTAATCCTGAAGGTACAATAGTAGCTGCTAAGAGAAAGATTGGAACTACGCATAAATATAGTATTTTCAAAAAAGAATATACTCCACAGGATATATCCTCATTCATTCTTCAAAAAATAAAACAAGATTCAAAAGCATTCATTGGTGAATCTGTTAAAAAAGCAGTCATAACTGTTCCAGCATATTTTAATGATAATCAAAGACAAGCAACTAAAGATGCTGGTGAAATCGCAGGCCTTAAAGTAGTCCGCATTATTAATGAACCAACCGCAGCATCATTAGCATATGGATTAGATAAGAAAGGAGACCAAAAGATTTTGGTTTTCGATTTTGGTGGAGGGACTTTGGATGTAACGATAATGGATTTAAGTGAAGGCGTGTTTGAGGTAGTTTCTACTTCAGGAGATACACAACTTGGTGGTACTGACATGGATAAGATACTAGTTGATTACATTGCTGAAGAATTTAAAAAAGATAATGTTATTGATTTAAGGAATGATCCAACATCTAAGCAACGCTTAACGGAAGCAGCAGAAAAAGCCAAAATTGAGCTTTCAACTACCTTAGAGACTGTTATAAATTTACCTTTTATAACTTCTGATAAAGCCGGCCCAAAACACTTAGATACAAAGATAAAAAGGGCAACCCTTGAGAAACTTGTACGCCCAATAATGGAAAAATGCGAAAAGCCTATGCGTCAGGTTTTAGCGGATGCAGAAATGCAACCTGGAGATATAGGAAGAATTGTTTTAGTTGGTGGCCCAACTCGTATGCCGATTGTACGAGATTTTATCAAGCATTTCGTAGGCAAAGAACCAGAGCAAGGTGTTGATCCAATGGAGTGCGTGGCAATGGGTGCTGCTATTCAAGGAGGTGTTCTCGCTGGAGAAGTGAAAGATATTTTGTTACTAGATGTTACACCTCTTACATTGGGAATTGAAACACTTGGAGGTGTTCGCACAGAACTGATAGAGAGGAACACTACAATTCCAACTAAAAAAACTCAAATATTTTCAACAGCAGCAGACAATCAAACCTCGGTTGAAATACATGTTTTACAAGGGGAGCGTAAAATGGCAGGGGATAATATCTCTCTTGGGAGGTTTAATCTTATAGGGATACCTCCATCTCCTAGGGGAATCCCCCAGATAGAAGTTACATTCGATATTGATGCTAATGGAATTCTAAATGTGACGGCCAAAGATTTAGGTTCTGGGAATGAACAGAAAATGGCTATAACTGCCCCTAATAAACTTTCTAAAGAAGAAATAGATATGAAAGTAAAAGAAGCTGATAAATATGCAGAAGCGGATGAGAAGAAGAAAGAGAAAGTTGAGATTCTTAATCAGGCGGATACTTTAGTATACACAGCCGAGAAATCTCTGAAGGAGCTGGGAGATAAAGTTTCAAAGGAGCAGAAAGAGAAAGTAGAAACTGGGGTTTCTAAGGTTAAGGAATCTCTTAAGACTGAGGATGTATCCAAAATTAAAAAAGAGGTAGAAGAACTTACCACTGTGATGCACGAAATTTCTACTCTCATGTACCAACAAGCTCAACAAGAAGCTCAGGAAGAGCAATCTAATAATTTAAACAATAAAGAAGCTGAAGGTACGAAGGATGAAAAGGTTGTTGAAGCTGAGTATGAAGATGTAGATGAGGAGAAAAAATAGATGCCACAGGATTATTATGAAATTCTAGGTGTCAATAAAAATGCTTCAGATAAGGAGATTAAAAAGGCGTACCGTAAATTGGCTATGAAATATCATCCTGATCGTAATAAATCATCTGAAGCCGAGGAAAAGTTCAAGGATATATCTGTTGCTTACGGGGTTTTGAGTGACGAAGACAAGAGGGGGATGTACGATCGTTTTGGTCATACAGGTATTAACGGCAACTATTCACAGGAGGATATATTTAGAAGCATTAACTTTGAAGACATTTTTGGTGATGCTGGCTTCGGATCTGGAGGTCTAGGTAACATTTTCGAGTCAATTTTTGGAGGTGGAAGTTATCGACAAGGACCTAGGAAAGGAGCAGATCTTAGGGCGAATTTGCAAATAACCTTGGAAGAAGGATATAAAGGTGTTGAAAAAAAGGTATCATATTCTCGGATGGAGAGGTGTATTGAGTGTAGAGGAAGTGGTGCTAAATCAGGTACTTTTTCAAAGACGTGTCCAACATGTAATGGGCAGAGGCAAGTATCATACATCAGTCAAACACCCTTTGGACAGTTCACAAAAATTGCCCCTTGTAATGAATGTAATGGAAAGGGTAAAGTAATTGAAACTCCCTGTACAAAATGTTTTGGAAAGGGTAGGGTTCGTAAGCCTAATAAACTTAAGGTGAATATTCCAGCAGGCATAGATTCAGGTTCAAGACTTAGACTTGCGGGTAAGGGGGATGCTGGAGAATTACAAGCACCTCAGGGGGATCTTTATGTGGTCATTTCTGTGAAACCACATAATCGTTTCATTAGAGAAGGAAATGATATATATTTAAAATTAGCTGTTGGGTTAAGTCAGGCTACTCTAGGGGACAAGATAACTGTTCCAACTCTCAATGGAAGTTCTAAGGTTACTATCCCACCGGGAACACAATCTGGAACAGTTTTTAAACTGAAAGGAAAAGGGATGCCAAACGTACGAGGTTATGGGAAAGGAGATTTGCATATCCAAGTTCAACTTTTAACCCCAAGGAAACTAAACAATGAGCAAAGAAAACTTTTTGAAGAACTCTCTAAATTTGAAGAAAAGGAATTAAAGAGTAATGATAAAATTTTTAATAGAGTTTTAAAAGGAGTAAAAAACTCATTTTTCTAGGCATTTAATTTTGTTTAATTATCCATTATTTATGTTAAGAGCGATAAAGTTATATCAGATTCTTGGAAATTAACATCTATGAAAGAGCTTCTCCTAATATCCTTATTTTTAACTATTGTATCTGTACCTTTAACTATTGCATCCGAATCTCCTCAATACGATGTAATCATTGTTAGAAGTGACCTTCCAATGGATTGGGTTATCGCCCAAGCGTACGCCCAAAAATCGGGGGTACCTATTGTTGTCACCAATCCTGATTATCTAGATGACGATGTTAAAGATCAGCTTGGCGGTTATTTAGCTTCAGGTTTTAGTAATCTTATTATCATTGGGGGGGAAGAAGCAATTTCGCCCATGATAAAATCTAGACTTGATGACATGGGGTTTATAACTCATAGAATAAGTGAAGGGGATAGGTACGGGACATCTGCCAGAGTCTCAATAGAGCTATTCAAGGAGGTAGAAGGGGTTGTTTTAGTTAGGGGTGAGGGGTATGAAGGATTGTTAGTTGCAGAAAGGGTTGCATCTTCAATTAGAGGTCCCATTATGTTTGTTAAGGGGGATAAGGTATCCCCAAGCGTAGAAAAAGCTCTTGTTACTATTGGAGTTAAAAAGGTATACCTTGTTGAAGGGATTTCCCCTAATATTAGGGAAGACTTGTTATCCAAGGGTTATGATTTAGTAATCATAGATAATGGGTGGAAAGGAGAATCTAATCAATATGACTCATTTTACATACCTTTAGTTTTAGGGATTGTTCTAGGAGCGGCTACTATCTTAATCTGGGTCCGCTTTAGGAAATTGGAGGATAAAGTTTCTTTTACTATTTTAACTAAGGATGAGGAAAAGATTGTCAAATATATCTTGAAAAATGGAGGAGTTTTAACTCAGGATAAGCTACCTGAAGTGACAGATTTTTCTAGGCCTAAGGTAAGTAGGATAATTATGAATTTGTCAAATAGGGGCATTATCTCAAAAGAACCTTATGGAAAGACTCAGAAATTGACTATTAAAAAGGATTTTCACGATTAAATAAACACTTTACACTTATTCAACCTTTTTTTTAATAAATGAAATGGTTTGGAATGGTAATTCAGATTGTTTTATTGAAAATAGCAACCTATTCACCTCTTAACTTTTTTCATGAAATCGTTTCACAGGAAAGGTTAAAATACCTGCAAAGATGGATGAAGGATATTAATGGGTACTTTAGAGGAAGAAATAAAGAAGAGAAGATGTAGTGTAGGTATTATAGGGTTGGGTCATATCGGTTTACCCATGGCCGCGGTAATAGCTGAAAAAGGATTCACTGTTCTGGGTGGGGATCTAAATCCACATATTGTAGATGCTGTTAACTCCAAAAAATCATCAGTTCAAGAGGAGGGTCTTCAAAGTTTAATTGAAAAGGGAAGTATAGAAGGACGATTAAGGGCAACATTAAATCCTTCAGAAGTCGTAAAAAAATGTAAAATAGTTCTTATCGTGGTTCAGACGCCAATAAAAGAAGATAATACGCCAGATTTGTCTCATCTAAAGAGTGCATGTTTGGAGGTTTCAAAACAACTTAGATCTGGACAACTTATCATTATTGAAAGTACGTTGCCTCCCGGTACTATAAATGAAGTGATTTTACCTATTTTTGATTGTTCTGGGTTGGTAGCTGGTGAAGATTTCTATTTGGCATATTCGCCTGAACGTGCCATGCCAACTAGAACTCTTGAGGAAATTCAGTCCAATTCTCGACTTATTGGAGGAATTAATCAGAAAAGTGCATCTATTGCAATGGAGTTTTATAAACTAGTTACTGAGGGAGAGTTAATATTATCAGATTTAGCTACCGTTGAAATTGTAAAACTCATTGAGAATACGTATCGTGATACTAACATCGCCCTTGCAAACGAGATAGCTTTGTTTTGCGAAGGTATTGGAGTGGACGCATTAAATGCGATAAAATTAGCTAATAAGCATCCACGTGTAAACATTCACCTCCCTGGAGCTGGTGTTGGTGGACATTGCATTCCTAAAGACCCTAACTTTATTCTTAATAAAGCCAATGAATTAGGAATTAAATTAGAATTGATTGAGGCAGCACGAAAAGTAAACGAGAACATGCCTATACACGTGGTTAAGATGATTAAGAAGGCTTTGGCTACGGCAGATAAGAGTATTGAAAAATCTAAGGTATCAATTTTAGGGATAGCATATAAAGGGGATACAGATGATGTTCGTAATACTCCTGCAAAAGTTATTGTTGAAGAGTTACTTGAGTCTGATTGCTTTGTATATTCCCATGATCCATATGTTAAACAAGACTTCGGGGGAATGTTCTCTAATAATATAAAAAAAGTAATTAAAAACTCAGATTGTTTGGTAATAGTAACAGATCATTCTATCTATAAAAGCCTTGATTTAAAAGAACTTTCTAAACAATTAAAAACTCCAAATATTGTTATCGATGCTCGAAGGATACTTGATCCTCGTGGTGTAAAAGGGCATGGTATGCGATACTTTGGAGTAGGTTACTAAATGGAAAGGGTTTTCCTTTATGAGTACATTACTTGTGGATCAATATTGAAGGTTTCTCAATCTATTGCTGTTGAAGGACTAGGGATGTTTAAATCCTTATTAAATGGCTTTGAAAAAAGTTTTGATGTTAATACATTCATTGATCCATCATTACCTTTTTTTTTAAATTATCCCCACATTCCATTCGATTATAAGGTCTTTAAAATGAATCTTCAATTTTCAGATTATGGTCTTCTAATCGCACCAGAAACAGAGTTTATCCTGTATGATCTAACTAAATTTATTGAGAAAAGTGGATGTGCTAACCTAGGTTCATCTTCTAAAGCAGTTTATGATGCTACAGATAAATATGCAACTTATAAAAAAATAAAAGATTTATCTCCACGAACTCATGTCTTTAATGGAACAACTAAGCTTAATTTCCCTTTAATAGCTAAACCGCGAGATGGTGTTTCAGGAGAAGGAGTATGCTTAATAAATGATGCTAAATCCTTATCGAATATCCCCAATAATTATCTTTTGCAAGAATATGTTAAAGGCGCAGATATGAGTGCAAGTCTATTAATTGGTGATAATATAAATCTTCTAAGTGTCAATACTCAAGAAAACGATAACTTTAATTATTGTGGGGCAAAGTTGCCAGTTGAGGGTATTGATACAGAAATTATTTTTGATTGTGTTTCAAGGATTAAAGGCCTCTTTGGTTATGTCGGCGTTGATTTTATTCTTGGAGAGGAGTTAAAAATAATAGAGATAAATCCAAGACCAACAACACCTATAATAGCCTTAAATTACGCTTCAGGTATTAATATTTCTGAAGTGATAGTTGATAACTACTACAGTGAATCGATACCTGATTTTACACCTAAAAAAACTTTTTTGTCTAAGGTTTTAGGGGCTCATCCAAACAGCTATATATCTTTTAGAGGATATTCCATCCTCATTAGGGATTTAAATGAGGATATTAACCTTTGATATAGGTGGAGCAAATATTAAAAGAATCATTTATGATTCTAAAAGTCAGTACTTTAAAAGTGATATTTTCTATTTTCCAATCTGGAAAAAAAAAGATGAACTGTTTGAATTTCTCAGATTAAAAAGTTCCAGTGCAAATGTTGTGGGTGTTACAATGACTGCTGAGATAAGTGATACTTTTTTTGATAATATTTCAGGAATAATGTATATTATCGATGCTTGTGAGAATTCTTTCAATAATCCCCTTTATCTAACCATCAATGGGGAGTTTGTTAAGAAGGAGGATATATCTGACCCTTTAGAGTTAGGAGCATCTAACTGGATTGCTAGTAAGTATTATGTTGAAAAAAAATATACGAAAGGAATTCTTTTGGATGTAGGAAGTACCACCAGTGATATAATTCCTTTTGGAACAGAAATAAAAATTGGAAAAAAAGATTTGGAGAGACTAATTAATGGGCAATTAGTGTATACTGGCTTTCTTAGAACTCCCCTCAGTTCAGTTGTCAAGAGTGTCCCTTACAGACGTTCATTAATTAGAATTTCCACAGAATTATTCGCTATTACTGCGGATGTTTATAATGTTTTAGGGATGCTAGAAAATTATTCTTGTGATACTCCCGATGGGAAGGGTAAATCCAAAATAGATTCAATGAGACGGATATCACGCCATCTTTGTGCTAGTCTTAATGATATTAAGGAGGAACATATACTAAAAATATGTGAATATATTTATCAAGTACAACAAGAGGATTTGGCTAATGCAATTTCTGAAGTAGTTAAAGGGTATAGTTTTAAGAACGCATATGTGTGTGGTATTGGTGCAAAACTAGGTGTAAGGGCATGTGAACAAGTTGGTCTTAATACACATAACCTCTCAGGTATTATCGATGGTTACGACAATCTGCCATGCCTAGGAATGGTGGAAATGTTAATGGACTTTGGAAAAGTATAAAAACCCTCTAGGATAATTCGAAGTATTCTTTGTGGTGATAAAATGGCAAAAACTAAATGTATATCCTGCGGTGCTCTTTCGTTAATAGGCGATGAATCAGTTGAATTCCATTGCCCTTCATGTGAGGTGTTAGTGGGTCGATGTGCAAGATGTAGGAATATCGGTAAAAAATATATTTGTAACTGTGGATTCGAGGGACCTTAAATGGCAGAGGTTCTAATTACATTTAAAGTCATGCCTAAAGATGCTGATACAGAAATTGATGCTTTAATTGAAGATATTAAAGGTATTAAGACAGCCAAATTAAATGATTTGGAAAAAATACCTATAGGATTTGGTCTAGTGTCTGTTTCTCCCTCTTTCATTACTAATGATGATGAAGGTGGAGCAGATAAAATAGAATCTGAGATTAGGAATATTTCGAGTGTTGGAAGTACTGAAGTAGTGGAAATAACCAGGCTACTTTAAATTAATAATCTTTCCCTCATTAATCTTTATTTCCACCTATCCTTGTATTTCTATAATATATCAATAGTTTTTTTTTGGGGCATAGGTTATTATCCATGATATTTTTTTCCCTTCTCTGTTTAGAGGAACATATTGTTAGTTCCTACTGGTCTCCACATAAAAGATAACATAATAATGCTTTCTGAAGGTGCAGTCTATTTTCAGCCTGTTCAAATACGATTGAATTCTTGCTTTCTATTACCTCACTAGTTATCTCTTGTCCGCGTTTTGCAGGAAGGCAGTGCATTATTAAAGGATTATTTGCTAGTTTGACTAGATTCGTATTTACTTGATAGTTTTTAAAGTCGTTAATTCTGTTATCAAGCTCTTTTTCATGACCCATACTTACCCATACATCAGTATATATTATGTCAGCTCCTTCAACTGCTGCTAGAGGGTCATTATGAACTTGGATTCTACTTCGAGTCTTATCTGAAATTTCATCTGCTTTTTTTAAGATAGATTTTTTTGGTTCATATCCTTTTGGGGTTGCAGTAGACATTTCTAAGCCCGCCATGGACGCCCCTAACAGGAGTGAGTTGCATACATTGTTTCCATCTCCAATATATGCCAATTTTAATCTGGGAAATTTCTTATGATGTTCCTTTATCGTTAATAAATCAGATAAGGCTTGGCAGGGATGTTCAAGATCAGTTAATCCGTTTATAACTGGCACTTCTGAATACTTAGCAAAATCAACTAATACTTTGTGGTTACTAGTCCTTATAACTACTGCGTTTACATACTTACTTAGAGTAGTAGCTGTGTCTTTAATACTCTCACCTCTTTTTAAATGCATGCTACTAGGGTCAAGGTAGATTGCATGTCCTCCAAGTTGAGACATAGCAACTTCAAAAGATATTCTTGTTCTTGTTGAAGGCTTGTCAAATATCATTGCAAGGTTTTGGTTTTTCAATATCTCTTGTAATCTTCCACTTTTTAGGTCCGATTTTAATTTACTGGCACTTTTTAATAGTTCACTAAATTCTGGGTGAATATCAAGTATAGATAGAAGGTTCATTCAGTTCTCCTAATATCAGCCATATGGTCAATGCTCATTTGCACATGGTGTTTAGAACCTATATCCCATCTATTCCATAATGCACCATCTAATGAGGTAATACCTTCAAGAGAAATTTTTCGTGCTTCTTCAAGGCTTTCGCCTATGCCGACATACCCTACAGCCCTAGAATCGCACATGTAAGTTTTTCCATCATCCCGTAGCTCCATTGATCCTGGATATATACGGAGTTTATCATTGTATTTATTTGCAGTATTATAGCTTGGAGTTAAGTCAACATGTTTACTGCCTGTAAATTGTGCTCTACACTCCCCGTAGGTCATTGGAACAGCGTATGTTATAACCGTTGCGAGATTTTCAAACTCCATTCTTTTTAAGTTACCATCTATCATGTCATAACATGTTTCAACGAAGTCTCCCTTTAAAACAGGTAATAAGTTCATAATTTCTGGGTCTCCTGGACGACTATTTACCTCGAATAATTTAACGCCATCCTTTGCACAGGTATAAGCCATGTATAAAGGAATTCCTCTTAATCCTGGATTGCTTCCATCGCCTCTGAGTTTCTTGAAGAGACGTCGGGCAATCTTTAGTCCAGTTTTCCAGTCATTTTCTGACATAAATGGAAGTAACTTATTATTATCTTTATAACAGCCCATACCCCCTGTGTTTGGTCCTAAATCTCCATCAAACGCACGTTTATAATCTCTTACTGAGGGAGTTTCAATAAGAGATTTACCATCCGAAAAGCACTGTAAGCTAAATTCTTCACCATCAATCTTCTCTTCAACTAATACCACTCCTTCAGAAAAATTTGCCTTAAAAAGTGAATAAAGCTCCTCTCTAGTGTTGAAATGGTCCCCCCAGACTCCAACACCCTTTCCAACTGCAGGCTCATCGGGCTTTACAGCTACTTTATTGTCAAGTTCATCCAGCCAGGGCCAAAGATCTTTTTTTACACTAGCTTCATCGGTGTAATCCTTTGGGTCGAATACCTTATATCTCGGATTAGCTTCCGGAGCGCAGGTTTTGAGTAATTCTCTCTGAGCTACTTTGCTTCCTTCAATTGCAAATTCTTTGGTTGGACATATCATAGGTATTCCTAATTCATCTTCAATTCTATCTCTTACCCCTGCTATTATTGGTCCTTCAGGACCCACTATACCAAAATCTAATTTACTTTTATGTTTCTCTGCAAATTTTAAGATATTATCAACTTCAATACCGACGGTAATATCTTTCGAGTGTGATAAAATAAAGGGATTCCTTTGCATATCCGCATCATAAATATCCACTTCGTATTCTTCACTTCTCACTAGAGAGTCTGCGATGCAGGCAGCTCTTGATCCATAACTAACCAATAACACTCCTATTTTCATATTACTCACTCCTACTTGAATAGAAAAGATTTACATCTATGATTATCAAAGCTATTCCCAATCCTAGAACAATTATATGGAAGATTATCAGGTATCCTATTAATAGATAAGCTCCGGTTTTTAAATTATTTGTTATTCCTACCAGTGCTCTAATTGTGTCACTTGATTCCTCCATTGCAATAGATAGACTAGTTATAAATAATCCAATTGGAACTTTCATTGACACGAAGTTTTTCTTTGTTCCATTAAGGCTTTCTCCTAAGCTTGTAAGTTCAATGGAAGTTTCATCGAATCCTGAGGAGGTTCTCATTAGACTAAGAGAGGTTTCATTGATGTTTTCTGAAGTTTCACTAAGTTTTTCGCCAGTTTCGGTGATTTTGTTTCCAGCAGTAGTTATCTTATCTACTGAATTGATAAAGTCTGATTTAGATGGGAGAGGGGATCCATTTGACTCATAGTTATTAGCCCAACTTTTTAATCCGGCAGCTGCTGAAGTTAAATAGATGGCTGCGTCTTTATTTAAATCTGAGGCTAACTGTAAATTTTCTGCTGCATTAGACATATTATTTGATGCAGTTTTAATATCTGAAGAGGATTCATAGAACTTACCTCCCACTTTTCCAATTGAATTTGATGAATCCTCCATAGAAGACCCAATATCATCAAAGGCATTATCAATCTCAAGTGTTTTTTTTTCCAATTCCAGTCTTATTCCTGTTATCGAGTTAGTTACATTGTCAGGGGAAATATTCACGATATCATATTCATGAACTAATATAAGGGCATAAATTCCACCAAAAACACCCGTAATACCTATTAAAACTAGAGATATCCCTAAAGCTTTCATCACCGTTGAAGGGATGTTAGCCATTATATCACCTTAGACCAATTCACTTGAAGTAGATAATCGCATGAGAGAAAGATTATTATCTGCAAGATTCTTCTCTGCACCTTCTTCTCTGTCAACAACAACTATTACTTTATCACAAATTGCATTCACTTTTCTAATTAAATTAGCAGCTTTCACAACAGTTTCACCAGTGGTAGTCACATCCTCAACAATCAATACGGTTTCTCCAGCCTTTAATCTCCCTTCTATTTTAACCTCTGTCCCATGTCTTTTTACATCTTTTCGGATTATCAAGAATGGGATTCCTGTCTTTAGACTTAAAGATGTTGCTAACGGTACTGCTCCTACTGCAACTCCAGCTATTTTATCTATTTTTTTGTTTATAATTAATTTTTCCATTTTTTTTGTTATTTCTTTTAAAACCTCTGGTTTTGTGTATGCCTTTTTTATATCGATGTAAAATTTACTTTTTTTCCCAGATGAGAGTATAAAATCTCCGTATTCCACTGCATTATCTTTCAGCATATTTTTAAAATCTAAATTCATTTAATCACCAAGGAACGTCCTTTAGTTTAAGATGATATCCCGTAAAGTTTACTAACCTATGTCCTATTGGAGTGAGAATGAGTAGAACAAGTATGGTATCAATTTTTATTGTGTACACGATACTTGCAAATAACAGCCCCCCAATTACAAAGTTTAATTGATCCAGAATAAGTGCTTGAGCGCCTCTAGCAAAGTTTAATCGTCGTTTTATGAAACTTCCAGCAGCATCCCCCGCTATCGCTCCAGAGGAAAGTAAAAAAGGCAGTGTAATTTTATCAATTAATTCGAAGGCTTCTGAATTATCTTCTAAATAACTGAGTAATAAACCTGCAATAACGCCACTAAGTATCCCAACTGCTGAGCCTCTAATAGTAACTCCATCTCCTAAAATTCTCCTTCCGTCTAAAAATCTATTTTTCAAGTCCAAAGGTCGTCCTGCACCTAGAAGACATGCACAGGTATTTGCAACATATGCAGGAATAAAGAAATAAAGGGCATCTGTTACGATAGTCACGATACTTAGCATGATTAAAAATCTTTCAGATAAATATATAAAACTTTTGAGATTAGATATTAGTTATACATGGGGGTCAATCTTTCAGATATAATTTCTCCAAAATCTATTGAACTTCAATCTTTGAATGGAAAGCGGATAGCAATTGATGCTATGAACTCACTTTATCAATTTCTTTCAATCATAAGACAACCAACAGGTGAGCTTCTTCATGATAGAAAAGGGAGAGTTACTAGCCATCTTTCAGGTCTCCTTTATAGAAACGCCAGTCTTTTGGAATCTGGTATTCAACCAATTTATGTCTTTGATGGAAAACCTCCTGCACTTAAAAATAAGGTGGTTAGAAAACGGAGGGAGATTAGAGAGTTAGCGGGTAAAAAATGGATTAAGGCCCGTGAGGAAGGGCGAGTTTCTGAAGCTAGAAAGTATGCCATGCAATCTTCTCGATTCACTAGGGAAATGCTAAGTGAATCAAAAGAACTTTTGACGTGCTTAGGTATCCCCTGGGTCCAGGCGCCTGCTGAAGGTGAAGCACAAGCAGCAAGTATGGTTATATCGGGAGATGCGTGGGCGGTAGGTTCACAAGATTACGATTCTGTCCTTTTAGGTGCACCTAGAATCATAAGAAACCTGAATTTTTCAGGTAGGAGAAAAGTTCCTCGAAAAAACATTTACACAACGGTTAATTTGGAGATTCTTTACTTAGAGGATACTTTGAAAGAGTTAGGGATTAATCTGGAACAGCTTATAGAAATCTCAATCTTAATAGGGACAGATTACAATCCAAAAGGGGTTGAAGGCATTGGTCCTAAAAGAGCGTATTCATTAATTAAGAAATATGGGACCATATCGGATGCCTCTAAGAGGTGTGACCTTGTACTGAATTTTAATCTCGATGATATAAAGGAACTATTTTTAAATCATGATACTACTAAGGATTATATCCTAGAATGGAATCCACCATCTACTAAAGAAGTTAGGGAGTTCCTATGCTATGAAAGAGACTTTTCTATTGACAGGGTTAATAATACTCTTAAAAAATTTAGTTTTGCTTATAAAGAAATAAAATCGCAGGCTAGCTTAGATAATTGGTTCTCATAAACTCCGATTCCCTCCAGAGCCCCTTAAGCTTCTGAAATCTTTAAATGGAAGATTAGTTCCTGAAGACATCCCCAGTTTTCTCCAATGTATTTTTTGCTTTAGATCAGATATTAAAGTTTTCAGCTCTTTCTTTTCATCGTCTCTATTTAACCCAGATCTTTTTTTATTAAAATTACTAAATCTAACAAGATACTCTTTGATCTCGGAGTCATCAGAATACTTATTTGAAACATCTTCGAGATGTTTAAATGCAGTTTCAATGATTTCAGAGTATCTGTCTTCTCTATCAATAAATGCAGAGTATGCATCATCCAATATTTTAGCTACATCTTCAAGAGTATACGCACTGGCTATTGTCATTAGATTACCTGCTTTTTTTTATTATCCTCTATGAGTATCAATTTTTATTGAACTCTTTTTTAATAATAACATTCTAAATAATAACATATTAACTTATAGGTGTCATACGTAATAATCCAAAAACTAGTTAAAGAAAAATTCATAAACCGTTACTAAGCAAAAAATTTTATTACAATGGGGGTATAGTGTAGCGGCTATCATTGCAGGCTCCAGACGTTTTCCGCATTTGAAATCCAAATTTCTTTTGCGGGGGAAAAACCTGCCGACCTGGGTTCAAGTCCCAGTACCCCCATATATTTAACAAATTACAAATTAAATTTAGTGCAAATTTAAAATGGCATTAAAATAATTTATTTCAGTAATTATGTAGGTGTATTTAAAATTTCAATGTAATACAATCACTTGTTAATCTTCTTTAGTTACTTACGTTTACTGTAAATACTATCTTTCTGATATTCAAAATGGATTAGATAGTTTTGTTTTAGGCTTGAGTAAAGGAGTTAAAATGGTTGGTAGAAAGGGAAAAGAGAAAAAATGTGTAGAATGTGGAAAGATTATAACTGGTTTTAAAGATTACTGTGCTCCATGTCATGAGGAAATATTACTACGGATCAAGATTACAAGAAGAGAAAGGAAATATAAAAAAAGAATTCAAAGTAAAGGCGATACATAATAAATCAATAATTTAATTTTTAATAAATTCTTGAATATTATATTGCAAAATGAAATACACGATTTCACCACATCCTGATTTAGCTTATAAAATTGCAGATTCAAGGAATCATAACTCTCTTCTTCTAATTCTGGGGGAGTGTCAGGTTAAATTTAATGGTAGAGCTAAATCATTTCTTGATTACGGGGAGAGGCTGGTAATAGTAAAAAAAGATGGTGCAGTGCTTGTTCATCGGAGCAAAGGATGTGATGCAATTAACTGGCAGCCACCGGGTACTAAAACCTCCATTATTCTTGATAATAAACAGTTAGTTCTATCCAGCTATCGTAATAATCCGCCTGAACAAATGCAGATACGATTTAGAGATATAATGATGGTAATTCATTCAGCACTAAAGGATAAAGTTAGTCTAAAATTAACAGGTATGGAATCAGATTATGTTGAGATGGTAAAGAAAGATCCAAGTGTAATTGAAGATGGCTTACGTATAATAGGAAAGGAGAGACGCACTAATTCTGGAGCAATTGACCTCTATGGGATGGATAAAAATAACATTCCAGTAATTATAGAACTAAAGAGAGGGACTGCAGGCATTTCAGCTGTTTACCAGTTGGAATCGTATGTTAACGATTTGAAGAAAAAAAATCAGAACGTCAAGGTTAGAGGTATCCTTTGTGCTCCTAGGGCATCAAGTATGGTCCATAATCTTCTTGTTGAACGAGGGTTAGAATATAAATCCTACAGATGTAGGTTCCTCTTGAAGAATGAAAATCAACGAACTTTAATGGATTTTTGAATAAAAACTCAGTGTTTGTCTCATATAACTACGAAAAAAGATGATTTGTTAATTAAAGTACTATAATTGATTCGTAAGATCTCCTTCAGAATAATATTCTAAATAAACTCAACTTTTTTTATTTCTGGTAACATCGTCTTTATAGCAAGACCTGTTTTAGCCCTGGCAACTGTAGAGCAATTATATCCGCAATCACCAATAATCCTTAGTTTGACAATACCATCGTAGCAACTAACAAATTCAATGTCCCCTCCTTTTGCCATAAGGTCGTTTCTAACATCTTTTATGGCGATTTCTACTTTATTTTTCATTAACTAATAACTTTTTCTTATAAATATTTAAAACTTATTCTAGTAGCACTATACCTGTCCACTTGACGTTCTCTCTGGATGACAAATTCAACTCCAGTCCCGCATTTTCGCATGTTCTCTTCACATCTATACCAAGAGCCTCAATAGGAGGTCTCGCAGAAAAAGGATGCCGGCATACTTTTTTCCCCTCCTGAATGACACACACACTACACAGCCTACATCTTCCCCCTCCTAGACCAATGGCCAGATAATACCCTGATTTAAAGGCTTCTGATTCAACTAGAGTAACTATATTATGAAGTGTTTCCTTGAACTTATCATGTTTACAATGTACATGATAAATCTCTTCGTAGTCCTCTTCACCTATTTTCTTATCAGACTTTGGAAGGGAATTTACATCAGCCTCCACCTGCAAAATAATCGCGCTTCGATACATCTCAAGCGACTTTGCAAATTCGTCTACCTCAAGAGTAAAAGGAGGGCATGTCAGATTAGAATTATAACCACTGCACAGAGGTATTTGGCATTTCATCCTGATACGATGATCCAATACCACACAGCTTGCATCAATAATCTTAGCAGCATTAGCACCGCTATCAAGAGCCAGCTTAACTAGTCTTTCCCCATTATCGGTACTGCTAACACCCATACTATCACATCAAAAAAAGAACAACCTCTTCATATCTGGCGTCATCTGAAAAATAGAGAAGAATTCACTATCTTCTCCTTTGGCCATAAGGTCGTTTCTAACATCTTTTATTGTAATCATTATTTTATTTTTCATTAACTAATATTTTTTTCTTATAAATATTTAAAACTTATTCTAAAGAAGGATGTTAGGATATAAAATTATTTAGATAGAATAACTACAAATAGTCTCCATAAACCTTGTTACTAATCTTTATGCTAGTGATATACTAAAGAAAAAAAATAGGTAAAAATATAATGAGACTTCATTATCTGCAACATGTTTCCTTTGAAGGCTTGGGAAATATTGAAAATTGGGCAATAGAAAATAACCATATTATCTCTAGGACGCTATTGTTCAATAACGATAAACTACCCCACCTTGCAGATTTTGATTGGCTGATCATCTTGGGAGGGCCTATGAATGTCTACGACGAAAAAAAATATCCTTGGCTTATCAATGAGAAAAAATTCATTATGAACGCAATTTCCAATAATAAAGTAGTATTAGGCATATGTCTTGGTGCTCAACTTATTAGCGATGTACTTGGCAGTAGAGTTTTTAAAAATGCCCATTTAGAAATTGGGTGGCATCCAGTTTCAATAACACCTGATGCGTCATCATCGTCTATTTGCAAATTACCTCAAAGATTTATGGCGTTTCATTGGCATGGGGACACATTTAAACTTCCTCCAGGGTGTAAAAAATTAGCTGAAACTGATGGGTGTAAAAATCAAGCATTTGAATATAATAATAAAGTTGTCGGTTTACAATTTCATCTTGACTCAACTATTGAGAGCATAGAACTTTTGATAAAAAATTGTAGTGAGGATATGATTGCAGGAAAATACACACAAACTTCAGACGAAATTTTATCTCGTAAAACACATGTTAAAGAGATATCAAATTTGATGAATCTTTTCTTAGATAATATATTTAAATCACGATAAAAAGACTTTGCAATATGATTAGTGGAGTTTTTTATATCGAAGCGCAGGGGAATTCTGATGAAGCAGTTGAAAAATCCCTTAAAGGATTAATCAAACAGTTGAAATCTGAAGAGGGAGTTGAAGTTGGTGAAGAGCACTTTGATGATTTAACTGAAGAAAATAAACTTTATTCATCAGTTGTTGTTGTGAACATTAATTTCAAAGACTTTTCCACTTTTCTCTTGATAGCAATTAAATATGGTCCATCAGCTATAGAGATTTCAAACCCTAAAAAGCTTATCTTAGAAAAGAAGGAGTTTCTAGGAGCTGTGATGAAAGTAGTAGATATAACAAACGAATTTTTTGAAAAGCATAATATCAATTTCCAATTTTCAACTGAGGAAAACGTACAAGAAGATATTGGGCTTAGCGAAGCAGAAATTGAGGATCTTATTGATCTTGGAGCATTGCGAGTTAAAATAATTGTGGAAGGTGAAGGGTCAACAAGGCAGAAAGTAATGAAGGATTTTGTTAATATAGTTAAGGATGATATTCTCGTAAATAAAATCAAAACAAAGGAGATGATTAAGGGTCAAGAATTTAATGGCTTAGTTGGTATTGAGGCATTCATCTATGAACCTAAAACTCTCTTTGACATTGCAGTTAAACATAGACCTATACTTATTGAATTGTTAGAGCCCGATTCAATTCAGATAGATATCCTTCAACTACAAGACATTGGACTCGATTTGGCAGGAACATTTTTCGAAGCTGCACATAAAATCCAGATGCAATAATTTCCTTTTAGGGTGAAATCTCAGGTTTTCCATTTGGGTAAAATTTCTGAGGTATCTCTTCCTTTAAGTGAGTACACAGTACATTGCTGTTGCACCAGAGGGGGTAACCATATTTTTTAGCTTTAATAAAAAAGAAAAAATCTTCCCCAACCTTTAGGAGTTCTTGGTCTTTTTCTATTTTATAGTCGAACCAAGGTCTTGGGATCTTGCGGAATACATCGGTATCTATTAAACAGCAACCCATACCAGCTGCATCAAGTTCGAATAAAGATTGCTTTGGGAAATCAAGATATGGCCCCATATGCAGATCTTGATAAATTACCGGCTCAGGAGGTTTAGACTTGGTCCAATATATCCCCGTTATCATAGGTTTTTTACTTTGTTGTAAATAAGCAAATCCTCTGGGAGGAAGAAAAACGTCACTATCAATGAACATAATATATTTAGATTTATCTTCTTTTAGAACTTCTTTTACAAGAGTCTCTCTTGCTGTAGCAACATCCAAAACTTTTCCCGTAGTTCGATCTTGATCCGTTATTCTCACCCGCCAGCTAGATCCTGTTGGAAGTTGATCAATTACAATAAGCATGTTTATCATGAATTTTGGGTCAATTTTGCCGACTGTAGGTATGGCAAAGGTTACAAGTCTATCATATTTCATCTTATCTAATCTCTCTAGTTTAAAATGTGTTAAATTTTTTCTATTATAATCATAGTACCATTAGTATGCAACCACAAATAAACTATGTTAAATAATTTGCTGAGATATTGCATAATAAATTATGTTATAACTCTCCCCAATTAAAATAAAAATTAGTGGGAAGAGGAGTATCACATATCTGTTAATAAAAACATGCAATCAAGTATTGATAAAATAAATATTTTTAGTATCTTCTAATTTTATCATGAATTTTAATTAAAAATTTCACTACCATTATATATATAGTGTACCAAATTATTGATTAAATAAGGGATATACTGTATTTTTTAGTCATTAAAGCGATTTTGCAGCTATAGAATTGTCCAAATATTTTTTTTAGTAGGAAGGTATTTATATGTTTGACAGGTTTAAGGACTGAAGAAGCATGTTTATTTCCCTAATTAAATCTAGTAAATCGAAAGATATATATACCAGGGAAATGGCAAAAAAAAGGTAAATAAGAAAGATAATTTTAAAAAATGGAGGTTAAATGATATGGTAAATCTTAAAAAGGTTGGTGCCATCGCTAGTGGAGCGTTATTTGTTGGGTCCACTTTAGGCATGGCAGCGGCAGTTAATGTTCCATCTGATTTTTCCTCATCAATGCTTGCAGAAGATGGCGTTGCTAAAGCGCAGCTTGTTGTAGGCAGTGATGCTCCAGGAAAAACAGCAGATGAAGCAAGCGCACAGATTATAGCAGACGCAGCAAATTCAGAGCTTACTTCTACATCAGCAGGCGACGACATAGATCTAGCGTACTCTAGCGCATTATGGGACGACAGTGCATCCACCATATATACGAACAATTCGAATTGGACAGTAGCAGGAGCTACTCCAAATACGGATCCTGTTATTTCAGGCGCACCTTACGATGGGGCGGTTATGGACGTTTCCAAGATGAAAAGTGGTTATATCCGTATTGATGGAAACGGTGATGGTGATGTAACTGACACCAGTGACTATGATATATACAGCAGTGCCTATGTGGTTGATGGTTCTGCCGGCTCTATCCAGATGGCATATAACTTTTCAACCGTTATGGACAATGCTTTCAGTATCGATAGTAGTGGTCATAGGTTGACTGTGGGTAACACTTTCAAGGTGAAAGGTGTACGCTACACAGTTACTGGTTTGACGAGTGATAAGGAGATTAAGATTGGTCCTACAAAGAGAGTTACCTTGGCTAGTGTAAGTCAAAATTTTGCAGCTAATGCAGTTATTCTTGATGGAACTAGAAAGCTGGCGTATTATAACACGTCTGGTGGAGGAACTATCTACTTTATTAACGGGAATGAGATTGAGCAACAGTATTCATTCACCGGGACTAAACTAGCAGATATATCTGCGGATATTAGTGCAGCAAGTTTTGCAAGCGACTATAGTATCTACGTCAACGCTACTAATGTAGCCGGAACTACTGGTACAACAATGTACCTTTGGGCGGTTGCAAACGATGACGCATTCGCAATTTCTGACGCACAGAGCGATGTTCTAGGTTATGATAAAGCGTACTATGATCAGGACTTTTCCAGTCCAACCTTTAAACAAGGTGGATTGTGGTTTACGGATGACAATATCCAGTTAACCCTTGACGGTACTGTTGATGTGCCAGGCACAGAGTACACTCTTACTTGGAAGAACAGTAAAGCGATGCAGCTAAGACGTAGTAAAGAAGTTACAGTTGCTAGCGGTACAGCTTTGGCGAGCACCTTGGCATCTTATAGTGGTTTCTTGAAAGCAGGTATAACCCCTAAAAATAGTGGTGGGGATATAGATATAACCTATAGTACTGCTTCTTGGGATGACAGTGGATGGGATTTGAATTGGACAAATACAACTGGACACCTGATACAAACAGATCCTAATATTGCTTCCACAACGGTAAGTACTACATGTACCGGAAGTACGTGCACGAATACCAGTATAAACTTTGATGGTCAAATGATTCAGGTCAACAAAGGGAAGACAGGATATGTACGTATTGATGGCAACGCTGATGGTGACATGACTGACACCAGTGACTATGATCTCTATAGTGACATGTATCTTGTTGATGGTTCTGCCGGCTCTGTACAATGGGCATATAACTTTTCAACCGTTATGGACAATGCTTTCAGTATCGATAGTAGTGGTCATAGGTTGACTGTGGGTAACACTTTCAAGGTGAAAGGTGTACGCTACACAGTTACTGGTTTGACGAGTGATAAGGAGATTAAGATTGGTCCTACAAAGAGAGTTACCTTGGCTAGTGTAAGTCAAAATTTTGCAGCTAATGCAGTTATTCTTGATGGAACTAGAAAGCTGGCGTATTATAACACGTCTGGTGGAGGAACTATCTACTTTATTAACGGGAATGAGATTGAGCAACAGTATTCATTCACCGGGACTAAACTAGCAGATATATCTGCGGGTATTAGTGCAGCAAGTTTTGCAAGCGACTATAGTATCTACGTCAACGCTACGGATGTATCCTCAACTACTGGTACAACAATGTACCTTTGGGCGGTTGCAAACGATGACGTATTCGCAATTTCTGACGCACAGAGCGATGTTCTAGGTTATGATAAAGCGTACTATGATCAGGACTTTTCCAGTCCAACCTTTAAACAAGGTGGATTGTGGTTTGCAGAAAACGCTATGCAGTTAACCCTTGACGGTACTGTTGATGTGCCAGGCACAGAGTACACTCTTACTTGGAAGAACAGTAAAGTGATGCAGCTAAGACGTAGTAAAGAAGTTACAATTGCTAGCGGTACGAAGATGTTAAGTACCTTGTCTGCATACAGTAGCTTCATAAGTACTACTGTCACAGCAACACAGGCAGGAACATCAGGAACTGTTGCACCTACCTTAGACATAGTTACTGACGACGATGCATCCAGCAGTATAAATCAGGTACTCGTTGGTGGACCCGTCGCAAACAGTCTAGTAGCAAGTCTAGTTACTGCAGGTTCATCCTCAGTTGGATGGGCATCAAGTGACGGTGATATTGAAGTAGTTGCAGGCGCACCAGCAGATGGTTATAGTAGTATAATCGTAGCTGGAGCAACCAGAACTGAAACTGCAGCAGCAGCTCAGGCTCTGGCCGACGCACTTTAGAAAGCCAATCGGCTTTCTCACTTTTTTTTTTATTTTTTTTTTATTACTATTAGTCTTAGATGAAAATAGGTTTTATTATAAAATAATTTAAACTTTAGATAAGATTAGTATTCTATACCCCATTTATACCCCACTTACAACTTTAGATTGAACATTTCATTAGGATAGCATGTAATTAGAATCTAGGTTTTTAGTTTACAATCTTATAAATCCTAATCTGGGAATTTTTAAATATCTGGATATAATTATTAAATCCCTTACCATCAAGGAATAGTAATGAAGTTAGTAGCGATTCTTCCAAATCAGGTGAAATATAAATTATGAAATCGTCATCGGGGAAGTGAGTAGTAAATCCTTTTTCTGGAATGTAGATCCCACCTTCAAATGTTGGAATATTCCCATGTTCTACATGTTTTAATATACCAGATTCCCTCCAGTAAACATGTTTTACAGCTTGAATATTATTCTCTTTTTTTAAAAATACAATTTTTTCATTTATTGCACTAACTACTAAAAAATCGGAATAATCATCGGCACTGATACCATAAACATGTTTTTTTCCATTATAAACATGCAGGGGAAATTGATGTTCAGTACCTAAAATCTTGTTTATATTGTGCATTTGACCTATCATATTAACATCAACAATAACGTATTTAATACCGTATTTTTTTATGGTTTTCTGGATTACAGTTCCATTTGTTTCTAATAATAAGTTAGCAGTCTCTCGTATTCGATTAATGTCTTGCCCGTGTACAGTATCAGTAATAGTTGGGAAACCAGTAACTCCCTGAACCCATGAACCGTAGTCCCACCAGGTTAAAACTGGCCCTTCTTCTTGGCTTTCTAAGAAGATTAAGCTATCATGCCATTCATCACTCATTATTGGCTTATTTTCTGTAGCAAATTGAATTCCCGTAAAAATTATCAATAATAATAGTACTCCAGTGGGTATGATTTTTAATTTATTATTATCTATTGAATTAAGAAAGGAAGCAGCTATAATAGCAATAGGAATCCCACCTAGTAACATATATCTGAAACCGCCAGTAAGTACGTATATCCCAGCTAATGCCCATGCAGTAATAATAATGGATTTCACTTTTTGTTCACGAATAATTACAATAATACCACCTAAGAACAAAACAGATGTAATAAAAAAATAACGCCACAATTCTTCAATTGACGGTGATTGTAATTCTCCAATTGTCTGGAGAAATGGATCAGTTTCCTTTACCATTCCATAACCTAAAATTAGTTTTTCCACTATTTCTGGAAGAAAGTAAAATGCGGATAATAATCCAATGGCAGATAATCCTGACAAAATCAAAACTCTTAATTGAACTGATAAATGAGGACGTATGTATCCTAAAATTAAAATAAATCCACTAAATGCAATAGTTGTAGGTATTATATATCTTATTACGTCAGGTAGGTACCATCCTCCATGATGCCCTTGAATCATTATAAGATATTGGATTATGACAACTCCCAATGTTATCGAAATCAGGTAGCTTATAATTGCATTTTTTTTATTCTCTCCTTTAATATAAGCTAGACTAGAATATAGAATAAGTGCCAGTGAAAGAACCACAAATCCAAAAATAAAACCGTTCCACACTAGTCCCATAAGACCAAATGCTAAACCTGCAATAATACTCCATTTAGGGTTTTCAAGCGATTTAATGTAGAAGTATAATCCCGTTACCATAAAAAAAATGAAGAAAGTTTCTCCCCTATAAAATCCTGCCATAGTTCGATAGGTAAAGGCAGGTATAAAAGATAGAATTAAAACAGCATATAACGCAGATTTTTTATCAAATACTTCCTTTGTGATAAAGTAAACTGGTATTAATGTTAAAACACCAAAAATGGGGGTAGTTAATTTGAATATATCAATTAAAGAGAATCCTAAAATACTCAGGGGCTTGTAAATCAACACTGATAGATAATAAAGTCCCATTGGTTGAACTATGAGCTCTCCATCAGGATAACGGGAAAGATGCCATCTATTGGGGAATTCGCCTGTTTCAACAATATGTTCAACAATTCTGTAATGATGAAAAGGGTCTACTCCTAGGAGATATTCATATCCATAAGTGAAAAGGCGAATTGTTAAGGCTAATAATAGGATTCCTATGATTAGAACTATTTCTTTATTAATTCTGTTCATTTTACTATTCAGATTTCTCTCCCAATTCATAAAATACTTATCGAAAGATTTTTAATCTCTAAAGGTTAGCACCTGATTGATATGAATCTTGATGATATAAAAAAATATAATCCTGGAAAAATCGGAGTTATTTTAGAGATTTTGGGAATGGCAATAATTTTAACGGTTGCCCAAATTACAGTTTTTCATATAATATTCGCAGATTTCATGGTAAGCAAGTATATCAATTTTTATCAAGATTATATAAAGAATGTTGATATATTTTATAGAATCTTAATTATCATTTTAACCAAAATATTTGGCAATTCTTATACAGTTTCTCTTTATAACTTCATTGAAAAGTTCTTCGTACCAATTTTTATAACAAACCTAATATATTTTACAATACGGTTTTATAAGAAAGGAAAATGAAACTTTTAGATAAAAAAAATGGAAAATTAGCAGGGGTTAATATAATTGATGCCTTTGTTGTTCTAGTTTTAATCTTTCTAGTGTTCTCTTTTACTTCAAAGGTTCTTAATGACGATTTAACATTTTCTGGAGATGAAATGTACACTGCTATCCAAGGGTATACTAAACTTGAATCTAAAGGCTTTCTAGTCGAAGCAATGGTAGAAGGAAAATGGATTGGAGATGAAACGGATTTTAATGAACAAGGTCTTATAATCAATACTAAAAGTGGAGGTTTACTACTTAAAACAGAGAAGGGAGACAAACTCTGGATAGGAGGAAGTATGGCGTATATTGAAGATATTGCAGCTAATAAGATAACTTTCAAGATTAAAGATAATTATGTAATCATCCTTCCGTTGGAATCTATGGAGTTTTCAGGATATGATTCGTTTATTAATTACCTAGAGGATAAAAAGAAATTTTTAGGGGCTAATAATTTAAGAATAGGGAGTTCTACCTCCACATTTGCAGACGTCTCGTTTATCAATCCAGTAATGAGCACCCAGGAGATTTTTAATGAATTTGAAGATACGTATAATATTAAGTCCTGTGAAATCCTAGATTTTGGAAAAGATGAATCGATTTTCAGATTTAAACTAGCAGATCTTGAAGAACTTAAGAAGGTAACAATAGAAGCAGAAAAAGTAGTAATTAGTAAGACATATTTTTATGTCGGATATGCAGATAAACCAGAACTAGACACCACTGGCGAGGGATATCACGTTGTTAGTCTAGAGGACATCTTATAATGCTAAATAGTAGGTTTTTTTTTGCCACTAATAGAATTATCTCATTTTTTCTGAATTCTATTTTACAATGTAAAACAAAGAAATACACTTACAATACATTAACATTTTTATCTGAAGCTTTTTTTTTATCTACAACGTTCAAATTATTAAGAGTATTTTTACCTTTTTATCCTGTTAGATTATGGGGATTGTTCGATCAAATAAATTTACGTCTTAAAAGTACCTTTGATATCTTCCATCCTATGTTCATATTTCCTCTTATCTTTGTATGTTTTATTTCAATTAGTAGTTACAGAATCTCATATCTTGCACTTGCAACTATTTTAATCGGTATATCCTTCTTTTGTATAGGTGTCCAAGCTTCAAAGACATTTAAATTTAATGAAATATTTCTTGAGGAAAAACTTGAGAAATTTATTGCTCTCTTGTTACTTTTAGGAATCACTTCTTTGATTTATGACGTAATGCAAACAGGGGGGATACCTTTGTTGGATCCTGCAGCAAAGAGAAATCTTAATGTTCCTTTAACTATGCTAGCTTCTGTAACAGTTGTCGGTGGAATTTTATTAATCTCACTTATAGGAAAGAGATACCAAAGTAAAAGTTTAGAGATAGGAGAAGCTAGAATTTTTTCTATAATTACAATAGTCATAATTACCCTTTTGATGTCACTGATTGGTTATCGTACTCAGATTATTGTTTCAATTCTTGGTTCTATAATATCCATGTATTGTTCGAAGCTTTTAGGAAAGGCTGAAATACTCATTTCTTTCCTTTTTGTTTTTTTTACAATTTCAGCTTTAGGATATTATAGGGCTTTACTTCAAGGAAGTTCAATTGCCTTTTTTGATGTCATTGGAAAAAGGGTAGGCCTCACTCTTAGTATTTATGATTTCCTCGTAGACCGATTTTGGATCTTTGGTGTAACTAAACTATCTGTCCTTCTAGCAAGTTTTTCCTCTTTCATCTCTTTTGTGCCCGGACCACGCTTTGGCCCTAGGACTATCGTAGCAAATATTTATGGAGTTACAGATGTTTCAATAACATCAACTTTATATGGGACTGTGATTTTAGATTTGGGTATACTGGGAATCATTCTATTTAGTCTAATACTGGGTTTTGTACTGGGGTTAGCTTATGTAGCAATGAAACGCACTAAAACAGCTGTTAGTATCGGGATTTTTTCTTTGTTCCTTGCCTACACCCTAGTTGGAATAGAAACTGGATTAGTTGATTTTAATGTTCTGATGTTTTTCATGATAGGTTCTTTAATTTTAATTAGATCAATAAGGTGAATCTTCTTGTCCAAATTTTGCCCTGAAATGTTCTAATCCCACTTCGCTCATACCCAGATGTGTGGGTAACACATCTGGATCTACCCATATGTCGTATTTAGCGCGTTTAATTTTCTCACAGAAATATATGTCTTCACCTTTGTTATTTTTAACATCATATACAAACCAGGGAGATTTTATATCCCGAAGTACTTTAGATTTAATGAGACAGCATCCCATACCGATAGCATCTACTTTGAAGGGTTTTCCTGGGTACCACCTCATTGCTGGTTCATAATCCTTTCCTTTTTTATTAAATACTACAGGTTCATAATTTTCTTTTTTAAAGTATAAACCACTTACAACATCCTTATCATGTTCTAAGAGACGTAGGATAGTATCTGGCTCAATTACCATGTCGCCATCAATCCAAAATAGATAATCAGGGTTATATAACTTAAGAGCATCTCGTGTTATTATATTCCTATTATAGTCAATGTACAGTCTATCAAGGGTTGCTATCCCTTTAATTTCATAATTGTCCTGTTTGTATAGGAGGAGATTTGCAATCCCAATTAAGTATTTAAAAGGAATAAAAACATAATTCGGTAAGCATATCACTACGGATTTCTTCATTTTCCTTTGTGCTTGCTTTTTCATTGTATACCGATATGCAGTGTTTTTTACATGTTTATAATATTTTCTAAGGAGTTATCTTTTTTATATTTAATCAGATAATGAGTTTATAATGCGTATTTTACTCCTTACTCAATGGAAACCAAGTAGAGGTGGTGTAGTAAAGCATGTAGAAAATTTAATTGCTAATTCTAAACATACTTTTGAAATAATTACATATATCCCCAATATAAATGTTAGAATCATCAGACCTTTTTTTTTCCTTGTATTTGGGGTTTTAAGAGGAATCTTTAAGAATTTTGATATTATCCATGCTCATTATACAATCCCTCAAGGACTCCTAGGAGTCATTTTAAAAAAGATTAAAAGAAAACCATTAATCTTAACTCTTCATGGATCGGATATCACGGAATTAGCCAATAGTTCATTATTCCGACCTTTGGTAAGGTGGATTATTTCTAATTCCGATGGAATTATTGCAGTTAGTAAGTATCTTAAGATGCAGGCTCTGGAACTCGGCGTTGAAGAAACAAAATTTAGAGTCATATATGGGGGTGTGTCAGCAAGTAGGTCCAAATATATGGGCATAAAGAATAAAGGTGTGGTATTTGTTGGTAGCTTAGTTAAACAAAAGGGTGTTGATATCCTTATAAAATCTTTTGAGATAGTTGGAAAGAAACACTCCGATTCTAAACTTATAATCATTGGGGATGGAAGTGAGAGAAAGGTTCTGGAGAAACTTGCTAGGGAATTAAGAATTGATGTAGTTTTCCATGGATATTTAGATGATTTCAGGGATATTTTAAATAAAAGTCTTGTTTTTGTACTTCCTTCTAGAACTGAAGGATTTGGTTTAGTCCTTCTTGAAGCAATGGAAGCACGTATACCTATTATCGCAACAGACGTAGGAGGAATCAAAGAAATAGTAGTAAATGATGAAAATGGTCTGTTAGTCAAAAAAGAGGATGTAAATTCCCTTGCAGATGCTATTAACAAAATCATTGAGGACAACGATTTAAAAAATCGTTTAATATTTGGGGGAAGGAAGACAATTAAAAAGTTTAGTTGGTCTAGGATGGCTGATGAAGTTGATGTTTTTTATAAGGAAATTGCAAAAAGAGATTATTAGTCCATGGGTTGCATTGCCTTTGGTTTACCTTTTATTCTTAGCGTTAGCTTTTATTTCGTACGAGATCCCAAACACCTCAAAATTTCTACTTCAACCTAGTGGATCTTTCAAAACAAATCCCAGTTTAATAAGTTATCTTATTTCGTTAATTGGAATTTTCATACTCTTTTTAGCGGCCATATTTGGGGGAAGGATAAATATTATGAGAAAAACACCTGTAATTTTTCTAATCTTCTTTTTCAGCATATTATCTCTTAAACTTGCGTTTTCCATTGGTTTGATTTATATTGTTCCTGCCTCCCTGGGTTATATTGTTCTTCTCTGGTATATCTCAAAGAGATTGAACAATTTGAAAATTCTAGCCCTTTTAGCTGGGGTATTAGCTGTAATTTCCTCCATGGTAATACTTTTCAAAGGAATCCCCATTTTTGAATCCACAATTCGGGAAAGTACTGCGGTAACTCCAGCCAGAGCACTGTTCCATGGATTTGCTACAGTATCTGCTGCTTTATTTATTGTTTCATATTCAAAGAAATTTGCATTCCCAGCAATTATTATACTTGTTTTCCTAGGGGTTCTTTCAGGATTTAAATCGGATTCGGTGGCCATTTTAATATCAGCAGTAATTGCTGGTATCCTTGTTAAAAGAATATCTTTAAAAGAAACCTTGCTAGCTGTATTGTTTGTTTTACTAATCCTTACTTTTTTAAGCAATTTCATAGCTGTTTCAGCCTATGGTGCATGGGAAATATCACCTTTACTTTATATATTTTACAGAGCAGGCTTTACACTCGGAGTTTTTTCCAATATTGTTGACATGAGCATGCCTTTTGGTCTTCTTAAAGGAAATGCCATTTTAAGTATTAGTCAAGAGATTATAAGTATAGAAGTATTAGATTATCAAACACCTCATATTATAACCTCGACATTCCTTGGCCCTTGGATGTTAGATTTTGGAATTTTAGGGGTTATTTTTGTTAGTCTTCTCCTTGGCTTGTATATCGGTGCATTATACAAATCAGCTAATACTAAAACTCAGTTTGCTCTATACTCTGTGGCACTTACTCACTCTTTTATTCTAGTAGAAGTAGGCCTTCAGTTAACAAGTATTATTTTTTTTCTTTCAATCCTCTATCTCACAATTGGAAGTAATGAACTCGAGGGACCAACATGAGAGTTGGTTTATTTATAGTATTCCTTCTTATTGGTTGTATCCAATTTCCATCAGAGAATAATAATTCAGAATCTGACTCAACTATTGCCAATAAAGCACTTGTAAAAACTTTCGATAATTCAGAGTTGCAGAAACATCTATCATTGCAACCTAGGCTCTTATGGAAGTACCTCACTAATGGAAATATCTATGGTGTTGCATTATCTGAAAATGCAGAATATTCAGTCTTAGGGTCATGGGATGGTGGTGTATATTGTCTTAACAAAAAGGGAGATTTTATTTGGAAATTCAAGGCAAACGGTAAGATACAAGATGTTGCCATGTCTCCAAATACAGCCTCCATTGCTGTATTAAGTTACACATTCGATAAAATTACCTTATATAACCTAGATATAAATGGACAAGAGCTCTGGAATTTGTCTTTAAAAGGTTTTTCGAGGGGAGTAGATATTACCGATGATAACCTTATTGCCATTGCATCTAATACTGGAGAAATATTCCTGTTAAATGAAAATGAAGTAATCTGGACTTACCTTCTTGAAAAGAGTGCATGGGGTGCTTGGGACGTGGCATTTGCAAATAATACACTAATCGTAGGGGATGATAATGGCATCATCTATGAATTAAGTATGGGGGGGGAAGTTTTATGGAAGGAGAAGCTTGGTCCTCGGGATTATGTTTATGGTGTATCTGCCAATAGAAATGGAAACTTGATCGCAGCCAGTACTGAAGACAGTAATATCTATCTATTTAATGATGGGAATCTAAAGTGGAAGAGAGAAACAGAATTTTCAAATTACGGGGTTGCAATTTCCCCTAAAAATGATTTGGTTGCTGTTGGGTCCTGGGATAAAAACGTGTATATTTTCGATATTCAAGGCAATTTACTTTGGAAATACTTTGTTGCTGACAATGTTAACCGAGTTGTTTTTTCTAAGAATGGGAGATTCCTTTTAATTGGTAGTAGTAATGATCATGCGTATCTATTTGAGCTGGAGTAAGGTTTTTGTATCTTGAAGAGCAGTTAATCATTATGTTTTTCGTCATTTTTTCATTCATCTCTTTTTTATCAACTTTATTATCAACTCCTTTTCTGTTAAAATATTTGAATAAAAGAAATATTAGAGGGCAAGATTTACACAAAGAAGGTAATCCATTGATACCGGAGATGGGAGGATTGTCAATACTTCTCGGCATAACTATCTCTCTAATTCTCTCGTACTTAACCATTAATGAACACATTCTAATTTTCACGCTAATTGTTGCTATTGTGATTGGATTGCTGGGTATCCTAGATCATTTTATAACATTATCCCCTATCCAGAAAGTTGTTAGCTTCTCTCTGGTTGGACTACTGTATCCTCTGTATCTATGGCCCTTTGATAATAATGGTCTCCTATTACTACTGGTATTACCAATTCTTTTCATGATTACATGTAATTTCACAAACATGCTTGCAGGTTTCAACGGTCTTGAAATAGGCATGGGTGCTATAGCTTCATTTGGGGTATCCATCATTGCATATATGAACAAAGCTGAAGCAAGTCTCATTATTTCATCAATTGTTTTCGGATCACTCATTGCATTTCTACATTTCAACAAGTTCCCTGCACGAATTTTCCCAGGTGATGTAGGTACTCTAATAATTGGATCATCACTTTTTATATCAATCTTAAACGGTGGGTTTTTTTTCTTAGGAACAATAATATTTTTTCCTTATATTTTAGATGCATCATTCAAATTCTTATCTGCAGGGATAATGTCTCGACAATCTCAATCTCCAACAATTATAAAAAATGGAAAGCTTTATTCGCCCACAGGTGGAAACTTATCATTACCTAGATTTTTGCTTAGAATTAAACCTATGGGGGAAAAAGATCTTGTTTATTGTATCTGGTCAATCGAGGGATTTTTCGTGTTAATCGCAATTGTTTCAGGGGCTTCAATATGATTTGGATCGATATTACAAATCATCCTCATGTACTTTTTTTTAAGAATTTTATAAAAAACAATAAGACATTTGTAACTGTCCGTAAACAAGGGGAAATTACAAAATTCTTAGAGGATAGGAAAATTTATTTTAATCTAGTGGGAAAACATGGAGGACAAGACAAAAAAAACAAATTAGCACAAAGTGCCCTGAGAGTTTTGGAACTCACAAAGACAATTTCCGAACAACAAATTGATGTCTGCATGTCTAAACAATCAGTAGAGCTTCCCCGAGTAGCTTTTGGGCTTCAACTACCATGTATTCAGATCGTTGACAATGAACATGCAATACACCAGAATAGATTAACCTTGCCCCTCTGTTCAAGAGTATTGGTGCCTTCTGCCCTAGATACTAGGAAGCTTCGTCAACAGGGGGCTAATAAAGACCAAATACTTACATTTAATGGGTTGTGTGAACTAGTTCATATAGAGGATTTTGTTCCTGGTGAACGAATCATAAAGGAGCAATATATCCTACTAAGGCCAGAGCCTCATTTAGCATCCTATTTCACAGGAGTTGAGAGTACTCAGAAAGTTATTAATTCACTAGCATCTAAATTTAAAGTATTAATTCTACCAAGAGGTCATTTAAATTATGACAACGCTTCAATACCTAATACAAGAGATTCTCTCAATTTAATATTCCATGCGAGTGCCTTCATCGGTGGTGGGGGTACAATGAATAGGGAAAGTGCTCTATTAGGCACTCCAACATTATCATATTATCCTCAAGATGTTTTAGGAGTAGACAAGTTTTTAATTAAGAAAAAATTAATGGTCCATGCTACTAATATTGAAGAGATTTCTTCTCATATAGATGAAATCATTGAAAGAAAAGACAAGATTCGGTTAGATGCCTTAAAACTTCAGAAAACATTGGAAAATCCAATGAATGTGCTAGATCAGGAGATTAATAATTTAATGGATCAGTCTTAAGAAATTCTCTCATTACCACAGTTGCATAGCAACCCTTAGGTAGAATAAATTCAGAAATAAATCCAAACTTTCCAGGATTTAAATCATCCTTACAAGTTTTTAATTTTACATCAGTTGTGACAGAAGCAGCCCGATAGACACCTTTGCAACTCAATTCTGGCATACTTTTTATCCAGAAATTCTTTAGGCTTATGTTTTCTTTATCTAAGATATCATTTACTATAACGCTAGTTTTTCTATCTTTCAATGAACTTTGATATCCAAGTAAGGGGATTTTTATCGATTTAATATCTCCCCCTTCTTTTAACATATAACTAAGTATCTTATTAAAGAGATAACTCTGGTAACTATGAACAAAAATCATGGAAAGCTTTCGAGGGAGTTGTCTTAATGCACCTGCAAAGTCTTTTGGTGAATTGTGAAGGTGATGAATCACAGACCTCTCATAATTTAATCTCAGCGGGAACCTTTTCAAGGCACCTTTATAGTCTAAGGAATCTTCTAAATATTGCCGTGCATAGATTGCATCATCTTTTTCTAATGGTGAAGGTTTGCACAGATATTCATTAATTGCTCCCTCTATGTCCCCCTTAATTAATTTCATACCTACTAGGTGATTGTTAGGTCTTATAATTCCAAATCTCTGATAACCAAAATAATTTGGAATCCCCGTTTGTGATAATTCATCTAGGGTTTCTTTCATCATTTTTTCAAGCTCATTTAAATTCATGGAAATATCCCTAGCTATGATTCTAAATTTGTTACCCTCCAAGTCTCCTATAGAAATCTTTTCACTATATTGTGTAAAGTTCGAAAGAGTAATTTTAGGGATATGAACCATTTTTAGTTTATCAACATCTACCTTCCAACAAGATACCCTCTGCTTAGTTATAGCCCTCCTGTCCTTGTTTCCAGCGTATCCTAGTCGTTTAGATGATATTCTCAAGGTCTTACTTATGGCTCTTATAGCAAATATTGTATCCAAATTGAATTTCTCCATGGTGAAGTGAGTATAATCTCCCCCTAGAGTTTTCTTTGGATATGCAAGGCCTATTTCATCAACAGAAAAATCATCTATCTTTAATCTAAGCTTTCCATATATAGGTGGTGTTGAGGTTGCAAAATATTCAACTCCTATTTTTTTCTCAAGTTTGTATAGGGTTTTCATTTTCAGCGAAAAAGCTTCAAATCTCCAGTTATCTTGTCAATAAGTTCGTTAGGTGCTGGGCCAATACCTAAAGTTGTTAAAGTCCCTGGAGAAAGTTCTGTAAGCCCTGCATCATTAACTAGATAAGATGATATTCCCCCTTTTTTTGCATGTTTACAGAAATCAAACATTTCATCTTCGCCAGATGTTTCTAATACAACCTTTTTTTGTCCTTCCATTTTCCAAGCAATATACCATCTTGATTTTTCTTTTCGTGCTTTCTCTGATGCTCCTAGGGAAGCATGAGCCACCTGTGCACAGATTTTACCACAGCTCATCTTAATATCTGTTCTAACCAATATAATCTGCTTATAATCCATTTTAATTAGAATTACTCCATAGTTTAAATATCCCAAAATTCTTCCGTCTAAAGTAAAATATTAAAGAGAATGATAGTATTAAAATTACTACAGAGATTAACACGTTGGACAATTTTATTCCAAAGGATGTTTTGTCCAGTAACAACCCTAAGATAGCTACTAATCCAACACTCAGGCCAAAACTTAAAGCTACTCGTTCTGTTCCATCTATTGTATCTTCTACTTTAATCGAATCTTTTATCTCTTCTTCTGTAGACATAATAAAGTCAGCCCGTGGAATATGATGATTCTCTTTCAAGCCCCCAATGACTAAACATGCTTCTTTTTTATCATTTCCTTTAGGATTGACTTCGGTAGTCATCCGATTATCTTCCATTAATAAAATTAGGTCTTTCAGTTCATCCTTGTTTCCAATCAACGATATTTTTTTGATTCGATGTTTTTTTAACTTTTCAATCACCTTTAAATACACATCGTTTTTTGATTTAGGCCACACTGCCATAGTCAAGGTGAGACCTGGCAAAAATAGTATCATTGTTAATCCTATAATTAGACGTGTGACTTCTAAAGGGTCCATAAAAAGACCTTTTTTTTTAAGTATAAATAATTTATCGCATACCCGGAGATCAATCTGATTCCAGAACCAATAGTAATTGCACTTGAACAACGTTGTTCTGTCTAATATCCACGATTTTCAACTAACAAATCGGTATGTTATCCCTATTATTAAAGTATACAATTTTTATATACTTTTATTTAACTACTTAACACAATGAAATATGATGTGATAATAGTTGGAGGGGGTCCTATAGGTCTTATTACCGCTCAAGAAATAGCTGGAGCAGGGCACAAAGTTTGTGTAATTGAGGAGCATCCAGAAATTGGTTATCCAGTCCAATGTTCTGGTTTGTATAGTGTATCGGGTCTCAAAACATTAGGGTTGTCACTTGATAAACGGATTATCTCAAATACTATCAAAGGAGGACGCTTTTACTCTCCCCAGGGGAAAGAATTTGGAGCTTACTCTAATGTAGAACGTGCTCACGTGGTAGAGAAAAAGTCTTTTGACAAATTTCTAGCAAGAGGGGCTGCAAGAGTAGGAACACATTTTAAATTGAAAACCACAGTTGAAGGAATTTCCATAAATCAGAACGTTAAAGTCAAAACTAATGGGATTAATGGAAATGAAATTCATCAATCTAAAATTTTAATTGGAGCTGATGGGGTTCGTTCAAAAACTGCAAGACAATTCAATCTTAAAACTCCAAATAAAATTGTGTCGGCTATCCAAATAGAAGTGAAACATGCCGACGTTGAAAGAGAGATAGCAGAATTGTATTTTGGGCAAAGTTATGCTCCCAATTTTTTTGCATGGATTCTTCCTAAAGAAGATACATACGAAGTTGGTGTTGGAGTTAGAAGACCTAAAAAGAAACTTAGAGAATATTTAAACCATTTTATGATGAATCACCCTATAGCATCTAAAAAAATCGATAGTAGCAGTATTTTAGAGATCAATATGGGGTCATTTCCAGTTGAGACTGTTGATAATTCTGTTTCTAATAGAACGATTATCGTTGGCGATGCTGCGGGGCATGTTAAGGCAAGTACTGGAGGGGGAGTTATTACTGGGGGGATCTCCGCAAAAATTGCAGGTAAAGCCTGTGTAAAAGCACTTGAAGAAGAAGACTATTCCGAGAGTTTTTTTAATAAACATTATTCAGATAAATGGATGGCCGGGATTGGGTTTGATTTGAAGATACATGAAGTTATACGGCAATTATTTGATTCTCTTAGTGACGATGATATTGAAGAGATCTTTGATCTCGCAATAGAGGAGGAAATAGACAAATTAATGATTAGATATCAAGATACAGATAGGCCATCTAAATTTATAAAAGAACTCTTAAAAAATAAGCGCATGCTCGGATATTTGGACAAATTCTTGAATTATGAATTACTCTCTAAAATGTAGTAGGATAGTTAACTAAAATATATTAATATGAACATAGATTATTAAATTAGTGATAGTAAAGTGAAAAAAGAAGACCCTAATTACGAGGAGCTTGATGATAAGGGGCGTCCTGTCATAAATTATGAGGTAATTGATGATAATCATGTGTTAGTAAATTGTGGTAAATGTGGCAGCACAGGAAGTATTAATGGAATCAATATTTCTCAAGAAAATAAAATAATAAAAAAACCATGTGATGCATGTAATGGTGAAGGGGAGGCGAAACTAGAGGTGCCTTTTATTGAAAAAGATGTCGCTATTCAACTATTTAAATGTAATAAATGTGGCGGATTTGGAGAAGGACCGAGCAGTGAAGTTGAAAAAAAGGATGATTCCATATTTTCAGGCTCATGTGTTTTATGTAAAGGTGTAGGAATTATCTCAAGTTATCAACTTAGAGGATGTTAATTAAGCCAATTATGGAGGGTATCTGAAGGAAAAATTGGGTGATTTACAATTAAAGATGTTTTTTTTTATTTATGGTATCAGAAATTTCTTAAGATTATCTAAGTTATAATACCTGGGGGCTAAATATTTGAATGACGAGAATCAATGTTGTGATTATAAGGTAATTGATGATAATCATGTGTTAGTAAATTGTGGCAAATGTGAAGGAACCGGGATTATAGCCGGAGTTCATCTCAATCGTGACGAGGATACTCTTGATCCTTGCGATGTTTGTGGGGGGGAAGGGAAAGTGAATATTTCTTTTGAAAGAGTAGAAAATGATGAAATAATACCTTTATCCAGTTGTAATAAATGCCAGGGAACTGGCTTGTCAGGAGAATCGGAAATCAAAGGTTTATTTAAATTTAAGGGCGCGTGTGTTTTATGTAGTGGGGTAGGTATTGTGCACAATAATAAATCTTAATTTTGTAATCTGCAATTCAATTTTGTAGTTGTAGTTTTAAAACTTAAAAAGGTTAGACACTTGGTCTCGAATTAACATCTTTCTCCCCTTGAATAAGTAGGATAACAAATCTGTAATAAAAAGTAAATAAAGGGCGTATTTATTGAATTTCTTTTCTTTCTAGGGTTTTTCTATTATCTCAACAATCTGCCCCATTTTTAACTTTAAATCCTTTTTTGGAAACTTTTCATCATTTCCATCCAATATCCGTATAACTTCAAAATCTAATTCTTCTACCATTTTACCTTCAAGGGTAATATCAACCTCAATTATTTTACGCTTCCAAATCCCGGTTGTGAAATTAGGGGTTTTAATTTTTAGATTACCTCGATTATCTATGTCGTGTAAAATTTCAACAATTCTTTCCCCACTTCTGCCATCACCAAATGGATTGTCTGCTTTAATCATTTTATTTAAACGTTTTTTATCTTTCAATGTAGTCGATATTCTCTTGATTAAATCATCTTTATCTACCCCGACTAGAATATTTCCTCCTGCTTCAACACTTTCAGGGCGTTCAGTAGTACTACGTAGGGTGAAGCAGGGCACATTCAAAATCGAAGTTTCCTCTTGTATACCCCCTGAATCGGTAAGAGCAGCTCGGGCGTTTTTCAGCAAGTTGAGAAAATCTATGTATCCAAGGGGTTTTATTATATCGATGTTCTTTAATTGATTAATACCGATGCTTTTAATCCGTTTAACAGTACGGGGATGTGCTGGGAAAATAATTTTTTCCCCCAATGAATCTATAGCTTCAATTAATCCTTTAAGGCGTTCATCATTGTCAACGTTTTCGGCTCTATGTAGCGTAAGTACTAGGTAATCCCCCTTGTATAGATCTTTAGCCGTGTCCTTTCCAAGTTTTACATTCTGAAAAGTAGAATCTACAATTGTATTTCCAGTAATAAATATCTTATTTGGTTCTATTCCCTCATGTATTAAATTAAGCCCTGCTTGCTCTGTTGGGGCGAAAAGTATTTCAGAACAATGATCTACTACTATTCGATTTATCTCTTCTGGCATATTCTTATCATAACTTCGCAATCCAGCTTCCACATGGGCTATTGGAATTTGAAGTTTAACTCCAACTAAGGCACTACTTAAAACCGAATTGGTATCACCTTCAACAATTATAACAGTAGGATTCTCTTTTATCATTATATTTTCGAGTTCAATCATCGCTTTATAGGTTTGGTAGGCTTGTGAACCGGATCCTACCAAAATATTATAATCTGGTTCACTGAGTCCTAATTCCATTATAAAAATATTGAATAATGCATCATCATAGTGTTGCCCAGTTGTTGCAAAAATATATTCAATGCTCTTTTGATCTAGGGATCTCATTATAGGAGAAAGTTTAATAATTTCTGGCCTAGTACTTGCAACGATAAGTGGTTTCATAGGTTTTTATTTAATTCGTAAAACTTTTATCTTTTTCGTTGTTTACTTTAACAAATTTTTACAAATTTGAATGAAAAGATATTACTGTTTATAAAGACACATTAGTTTTTAGTTCTCTACTTTCTAATTAATCTTATAAATTAGAATATCGCATATGGTTAGTATAATGGTATAATTGATAGAATGGTCGGGTGGGTTTCGACCAAGGTGATATTAGATGGCTTTAAAAATGATACGGGAGTTTGTTAGCGGTGCTCGAGAAGAATTAAAGAAGGGAAAGATGGCAAAGAGGAAGCTTAACCCTAGATGGAAGGCAAGAGAAACTGTTAAGGCTCTTAGAAATAATTTAAAAAAAAAGAAGGTTGAAAGTAAAAAAACAGCAGCAGTTAAAAAATCTTTAAAAGGCAAGAAAAAATCGAAGAAGAAAAACATGCTAGAGAGGGAAGAGGTCAAATCACAGGTCTTAAAAGCTTGGAACAATAAGGAGGACGATTACGAGTCTATGATGGGGGATGACCTCCTTGTTGAATTGACAAAAACTCTCGATCTCGATGAAAAAGTTGAAAAAATAATGCCAACACTTAACGGACCTTTGATAGGGACACATAAAAGGATTCTTTTCATACATAGAGCCCCGACTGGCTTTTCAAAATGGAAGTTTAAGGAGATTAAGGAATTCATTTATGATTATATCACTTGTATCGAATATAAAAAAAAGAGATGGCATGGACGTGTGATTAAGGTAGATATACCTGGGGATGAAACTGAATTTGATGATTGTCATAAAGAATACATCCAAGATTTTTGCGATTATGTAAATGCAAGGATGAGGGCTGTAAAAAAACATCAGAGTAACAGGAAAGCCCCTTTACAATCATCTTCAAACGATAACTACAGTAAGCTTGAGAGATTAGTAAGATTTAAAGATAAGGGAATACTCAAATTGACGAATAATTTCTCGAAGAGAAGGAAAAAATCATAGAAAACTGAGATTTTACTAACTAATCTATTTTATTTTAGTATTGAGGTTAGTTAGGATTTATTACAATGTTATTTTAATATTAGGAAAATTGGGGTTTTTATCAACCCAATATTTTTATATTTGTTGAAATAAAAGACTGTTTAGGTGATTTTTTTGATTAAATATATAGGGTTACTATTATTGCTTATCTTTCCATCACCTGTATTTGCAAATGAACAAGATATTTTTCATCAATTAGAAGACTTGAAAGAATCATATGGTGCTAATTTTAAAGAAATTCCAAGCCATCTTAAAACTCTCTTTGGTAGCGAAAGAGTGAATATCCAGGTTAATGGAGAAGTAATTGGTGTTATAATCAATGAAGGAGATGCAATAGAACTGATAAATGGGGGGGTGGATGATCCAACAATCAAACTTACGATAGATGAGAAGCAGATTGAAAATATCCTAGCATCATCAGACCCTATGAATAAATTTATAGATGCTTTCATAAATAATGAGATTCAGACGGAAACTTATGATTTTTTTTCCAAAATTAAGGTATTTATCGCTAAGATTGTTACCACATTAACAGGTCTTTTGTAAAACATGAAATATATACGTTTATCCTGGGAAAATATAGATCAACAGTGTATGAAACTTGCCAAAGGTATAAAAGATCAAAAACTTACTTTTGATATCATATTATCTTTATCACGAGGAGGTTTAGTTCCGGGTAGACTACTCTCAGACTATCTTGATAATAATGAGCTCTATACAATTCGAGTAAAGTTCTACAGTGATATAGGAAAACGTATTAACAGACCACTAATCACGTCTCTAACTGACTTAGATCTTCATGGTAAACGTATTTTACTTGTTGATGATATTTCCGACACTGGCGAAAGTCTAATCGCTGTTCTCAAGCATCTTGAAAAAATGAATCCCGATCAAATATCCGTTGTTACATTAATTAAAAAGCCTCAATCTAAGTTTACTCCAGATTTTTACGTAGAGGAAATTAATGCATGGGTTATATTCCCTTGGGAAGTAAAAGAGACTATAAATTCAATAAAGAAAAAAGGTACAGACGAGTTAGTTAAAGCAAAAATTTCCGAAGATGAATTAAAAACTCTGTTTTGAAATAATTTGCAATTATTTAAATACTGAGCTAGAATTAAATCTTGCTAATTCAATGAATATTTAAAAAAAGAAGAATCTAGAAAAGTTGTTTTTTTAATTGATCTTAATTTCGTTTCTACTATCAAAGTTAATTACAAAGGTATTTATTAATATAAAAGTCCAATAATCACAATTATGAAGGTATTAGTTACAGGGGGTGCAGGGTTTATTGGATCGCATGTTGTTGATTCTTTACTGCGTAGTAATAATCATGTAATATGTCTAGACAACTTTGATCAATATTATGATGTAAAGATTAAACGGGGGAATATTACCCCTTTTTTAGATAATAATGATTTTTATCTTATTGAGGGTGATGTTCAAAATCAACAGATATTAGATAAAATAATTTCAGACCACAATGTAGAGTGTATTATCCATGAGGCTGCTCAACCAGGGGTTCGAGCAAGTGTATCTGACCCATTGAAATCAACAATGGTAAATATTGTTGGCACTCTGTCTGTCCTGCAAGCATCTGTGGATTCAAGTGTAAAAAAGATTATTAATGCTTCATCTTCTTCAATTTATGGAAAGGTGAAATATCTTCCTTTTGATGAAAATCACCCTAAAGAGCCGTTGTCCCCTTATGGAGCTTCTAAGCTTGCTGCTGAACAGTATTGTAATATTTTCTCAGAACTATATGGTTTAGACATTGTCTCTTTAAGATATTTCACAGTATATGGTCCAGGGATCCGTCCAGATTTAGCTATTTCTATTTTCACTGAGAAAGCCATGAATAATGAAATTATCCCAATTTACGGTGATGGGACTCGTACAAGAGGATTCACCCATATTTCTGATATAGCACGTGCAACTATTGAAGCAATTAAGAGGGGGGATGGTGCGTATAACATTGGAGAAGGATCAAGGGTTAGTGTTAAAGAACTAGCCAATAAGATTATCAGGTTAACGAGAAGTGAATCTAAATTAGAATATTTCCCTGCAATTAAGGGTGATACAGAACATACCCAGGCTGACATTAAAAAGGCAAATAAAGAGCTACATTGGAAACCTAATATAAACTTGGATGAAGGTCTTGAAAAATATGTTAATTGGAAGAAGCAAAGATGATACCTATTGCAGAGCCAGATCTTGGTAGTGAAGAATTAGAAAACATTATAGAGGTAGTTAAGTCAAGCTGGATTTCGTCCAAAGGGCGTTACATATCAAAATTTGAGAGAGAATTTTCGAAATATTGTGAGGTTAAACAAGGGGTGGCTGTTTCTAACGGGACCGTTGCATTACATCTTGTTTTGAAATCAATGGGTATTGGAAAAGGTGATGAGGTCATTATTCCTTCATTAACCTTTATTGCAACTGCAAATGCAGTTTCCTACTGTAATGCTAAGCCTATTTTTGTGGATTCGCATCCTGATTATTGGTGTATGGATCCTGAGAAGATCAAGGAAAAAATAAGTAATAAAACTCGTGCAATTATCCCAGTGCATCTCTATGGGCATCCATGTCATATGGACACTATAACAGACCTAGCCGATGATTATGGATTATATGTAATCGAGGATGCTGCTGAGGCTCATGGTGCAGAGTATAAGGGAAGAAAAACTGGGAGTTTAGGAACTGTCGGATGTTTTTCTTTTTATGGAAATAAATTAATTACGACAGGTGAGGGTGGTATGTGCGTTACAAATGATGAAGAATTGGCTGATCGAATGAGGCTTCTCCGTGACCATGCAATGTCAGATGATAATACTTATTGGCATTCCACAATAGGCTTTAATTATCGGATGACTAATCTTCAAGCAGCAATAGGCGTGGCCCAATTAAAAAAGATTGATGGCTTTATAGAAAGGAAAAGAAAAATTGCAAATCGATACAGTAAGGGATTGAATGATCTTATAGGTGGAGATTTAATAGATATCCATCCTGAGATGTCATGGGCTAAATGCGTATATTGGATGTACTCCATACTTTTAAAAGAACGTGATAATCTAGCTAAGGTTTTAGAAAAAAAAGAAATTGATACTAGACCTTTTTTTTATCCGATGCACTACCTTCCACCTTATAAAAATAATGAAAAATTCCATGTTGCTGAGAGGCTCTCAAAGGTGGGAATTAACTTACCTTCTTCAACAGTTTTGAAAAATAAGGATGTTGATAGAATCGTACAAGTAATAAGAGAGGCATTAAGTTGAAGTGGCAAATACCCGTTGCTAAACCAGATATAGGCAATGATGAAATTGAAGCAGTAACTGAGGTTTTAAAGAGTGGGTGGATTACACAGGGAGAAAACGTTTTAAAATTTGAGAACAAATTTTCAAAGTTTTGTATGGCGAAGTATGGCATCGCTACAAGCTCTGGAACAAGTGCCCTTCATGCTGCTTTAGCTGTGTGTGGGGTTTCTAAAGGAGATAATGTAATAACAACTCCCCTATCTTGTATTGCGTCATCTAATCCAATTCTTTTACAAGGTGCTTTACCCATCTTCATCGATACTGATAAAAGAACGTTTAATATAGACGTTGATTTAATCAAATCTAAAATAACAAATAAAACAAAAGCAATATTAGTAGTTCATTTGTTTGGACACCCAGTAGATATGGATCCTTTAATGGAACTTGCTGAAAAATACGATTTAAAAGTTATTGAGGATGCAGCTCAAGCAATGGGTGCAATGTACAAAGGTAAGAGGGCAGGATCAATAGGTCATATATCCTGTTTTAGCCTTTATGCTAATAAAATAATAACAACTGGTGAAGGAGGGATGATTGTAACAAAAGACTCAGATCTTGACAAGGAATTAAGATCAATTCGGAATCTTGGTGAAGATGATAAATTAAATTTTTGCTACCCACGACTGGGTTACAATTATAAGATGACCGATTTGCAGGCAAGTATTGGACTTATACAACTATCTAAAATTGATCGTTTGATTGTTAAAAGGAGGAAGAATATTATCGAGTTGAACAACGAATTGGAGGGCTATGCTGAAATAGAATCCCTCCCATTGGAACTAGACTATGCACATAATGTTTATTTTTCCTACTACATTCAAATGAGAGATCCCAAACTTAGAAATAAAATGGTACAATTTTTAGGAAAATCAGGTATTGAAACTCGTCCTTTTTTCTGTTTAATCCCAGATCAGCAACCATATAGAAGGATGGGTTATACTGCAACAAGATTCAAAAACTCCTTAAAATCATTTGAAAATGGCTTTTACATAAGTAATTCTCCCTCATTAACACATGAAGATAAATCTTACATTATCAATAGTATAAAAAAAGGCTTAAGGTAATGAATCGATTTTTAATAGGAGTATTTTTCTTTTTAATCTTAATTATGTTTGGCATATATAACTCTCTTGAATATGATAAACATCGAAAATATCCACCTCTTAGTGACGCAATTTCTGAACCATCAGCATATGCGGATAAAAAAATGGTTATAATGGGTTATGAGGTTAAAGATGTTCAAGATAATTCGTTTATAGTCGAAATTGCGAATCAACAGGTAACAATTGTAAATGCTCCAACTGTTAATGTGGGCGATAGAGTTGAGGTTTTAGGAACTTTAAAACCTGATTATCAGTTTTTGGCTGAGAAAACTATTGTTAGTACTAAATGGAATCATTATCTTATTTATATAAGATCGATCATTGCTATTCCATTAGTGTTGTTCTTGTTTTTTAGAAAATGGCGATTTGATTTTAATTATTTACGATTTAGGGAGAGTGAATAATGCCTGATTGGCTTGCCCATGTACTAGCTGCGGCTATTCTATGGAAACTTCTAATTCATAAATTTAATTTTGATAGTAAGTTTATTCCAATTATTATGGTAGGTGCATTAATTCCTGATGCTGAAAAAATGGGATTGCTGTTGTATGTTTTAGCTGAAATCGACATAGGGTATTTTTTAAAACCACTTCATTCTATATTTGGCTCTATTTTACTTGCAGGTATCATATCTTTATTTTTTTATGACTCTAAGCGAATAATGACTATTCTTTGTTTGGGAATTGGTACACACTTATCTCTAGATTTGTTAATGTCTCACATAACAGGAGGTGAAATTCTCCTATTATTTCCTTTTAGTTTTAATATGTATCAGCTGAATCTAATTCAAACTGATAATTATTTTCCAGCATTGATAACAGTACTACTAGCATTTTTAATCATTATCTATGAGAGAATTAGTCGGCATAATAAAGATACCTCAGGTTCATCGTAGGTACATAATGTTCTATAAAATAAATGCTAGATTGAAATTTTTAACGATTCGGTTTCTATTCTATCAACCACTTTTTCAATCCCTTCACCTTTCCAGTTACCTTCAACAAGATAATTAAATCTCAGATAATAAACAAATTTATCGATTAAATTTTTATTAACAGGAGTTATCAGTGCTTTCCTGATGTAATCCTTTAACTTATCTAATTCTTGTACATTGTACATTATTTCATCGATGTTACAGAAATGGTCTCCTAGTACAATAACTGCCTTATGATAAATCAAGGCTTCCATTCCAACAGTAGAGTTAATAGTTATAATAAGGGATGTTTTATCCAGTATCTTTTTAATATCAAATTTTCGAATCCAGATTATATCTTGATACTTTTTTTTTAAATCTCTATAGCTAACACTACCAACTTCCTGGGGGTGTTCTTTAACAACTATCTTATAATCTGGAGCAGCAGTTTTTATAGCATCGTAACATAAACTTATCAGATTTTCCATATTATCTATTCCACTTGAATTAACCAAAACCTGTGTATCGTGGCGTGCTTGAAGAGGTATAAAAATGAATTTATCTGGAAGACGTATTCTATCTGTTTTCCAAAGGAATTTTCTGTGGATCAGCCTATAAAAACTAGATAATATGCTAAAAATGTTAGATTGTGCGGATTCAGGATTAGTTTGTCTGTAAAAAAAACTTCGGGTATAGATTTCATAGAAAATCTTTTCAAATAATCCCGTAGGTCCGAGGTCTTCAAGGGGTTTAGATAAGTTAGTAGATTTTGTTTTTTTATATTCTTTACAGAACATTTCAAATTTAGGTTTGTTTATCTTAACTTTTTCATAAAATTTCTTTGTTTTTGTTTGAAGAGAATTATTGCAACTAACTCCAGAAGAATCGATTTGTAGTGTTCCTTGGAAAAAACCATTTTCCCAGTATAAAATCTTTTGATTTCTCTTTGCAGCATACTTAGCACATCCTTGCACTAAACCTGAATCACAAAGAATTATTACTAGATCTATTTTATATTTGTCATAAAATTCTTCAAAATATTGAGTTAAAATTTTCGCTCTATTTATAAAGCTGAGTTCTAATTTCTTATTTTTACTATAATTGAATTTTATAATATCATTAATTTGCTCCGAATTGATAGAACATTCGTCTGGGTTGAATTTTTTTAGATCTTCCATTCTTATAGGATAATGTTTGAATCCCAATTTTTCAGCCCACTTTCGGACTTTCAAATCAAAAATAAATGGAAATGTAGTGTTATCTCTCTTATTCAATTCATCACTTATTCGTTTAATAAAATGTATTGATGGAGACTCTATTATGGCAACGTTCATATTTCTCATCTGTTCTCCTTCTAGTCCATTTGTCCAATTCTTATTTTAAGTTTGTTTAATAAATAACCGTTAAATTCTTTAAGTGCAGTAAGTCTAGTAATCAAATAAGTTAGTATCTACCCTCTATTAAAGACGTTACTCGTCTTACGTCATCGAGTGTATCAACTCCTTGAGACTGATTCTGTGTTTCTACCACTTTAATTTTCCATCCATTTTCTAATACACGAAGCTGTTCGAGAGACTCAATTTTTTCTAAATTCGAAGGACTCATCTGACTAAATTTTATGAGGAAATCTTTTTTATAAGCATATAAACCTATGTGCTTGTAAATATTTTTATAACCAATTGAATGAGGTATGATAGATCTGGAGAAATAAAGGGCATTATCCTCTAAGTCTGTAACAACTTTCACTATATTGGGATTCTCAATATCTTCTTTATTTTTAATCTTACATTTTAAAGTACTCATCACTACATCTTCATTGATGATAGGTGAAACCAGCTCTTCAATCATTCTCGGTTTTACCAGGGGTTCATCTCCTTGGACATTTACTATTATTTCTGCTTTCAATCTCTTCGCAACTTCCGCGATTCTATCTGTTCCCGACCTATGTTTACCGGAAGTCATTCGAGCATTTCCGCCAAACCCTATAATTGTATCAAATATCCTCTTGTCATCTGTTGCAACAATTACGTCACTAATTCCAACCGCTTTTTGGGATTGCTCGTATACATGTTGAATCATTGGCTTCCCAGCTATTTTGATTAATGGTTTCCCCTTTAGTCTAGTGGACCCATATCTAGAAGGTATTATTATTATGATTTCTGGCATTTTTCCACTTTTTTTTTAAATATTGAAATCTTCTTGAAAAATCTTGATTTGTGTGCAGATTTGAATGAAATTTCTATTTCCACTTCCTTACAACATCATCAAGCGTTTTCATCTGTTCTAACATTTTTGGTAAATTGCTTAATCTTATCATACTTGATGAATCGCAAAGAGCTTGAGTTGGATTTAAATGTGTTTCTAGAAATAAAGCGTCTACACCGCATGCAACAGCGGCTCTTATTAAATTCAGTGCAAGTTCTGGTTGACCACCCTTCGGGTCCTCGCTTGGAATTCCTGGATTTCTAACCGTGTGGGCGATGTCAAAAACAACAGGATACCCATATTTTCTGAGTATTGGAAAAGATCTCATGTCCACTATAAGATTATTATATCCAAAAGATGTTCCTCTTTCTGTTAATAATATATTATCGTTATTACTATTCTTAAATTTTTCAATTACAGATTTCATATCCCATGGAGATAGAAATTGGCCCTTCTTTATATTTGTAGGTTTATTAGTTTTTCCTACTGCTTGAGCTAAACTTGTTTGTCGACATAAAAACGCTGGTATTTGAATCATATCCAAAACATCAGCACAAGCTTTCACTTCATCAACGCTATGAACATCGGATATTACTGGTACACCAATTTCGTCTTTTATCCTTTTTAAGATTCTTAATCCTTCTTTTAATCCTGGGCCTCTGTATGTGGAATGGAGAGATCTATTATCTTTATTATAGGATGATTTGAAAACAAATGGAATATCCAACTTGTCGGTTATCGCTTTTAGTTTTTTAGCAGTTTCTAGGCTTTCTTTTTCACTTTCAATAACACAGGGGCCTGCAATCAATGCCATAGGGTGGCCATCGCCTATGTAAAAGTCAGCTACTCTAACCTTTTTTGGCATTTTTTCTCCAAGATAAACTACAGAACTCCTTTTTCAAATAAGTCGTGAACTATGATCATACCTACTGGTTTATTATCATCATTAGTTACAATGATGTTCACAATTTTTCTTTTATCTGAGATTTTAGCTATTTCAACGGCTTTTTCATTTTTTCCAATTGAGATGGGATTTTTTGTCATTACCTTAGACATTGGGAATTCCAGAATATCTTCTTTCTCTATTTTCCTACGCAAATCTCCATCAGTAAATATACCTACTAACTCCCCATTATTATTCACAACACTTATTGCCCCAATTTTTTTGGAAGTCATTATAACAAGAGCATCTTTTACAGGTTTGTCTTCTCGAATTATTGGATTTCTTGTTACTATATCCGTTGCACGAAGTAATGTTTTATTCATATCATATGAGAATTTCTTTAATCCAATATCCGATAGTGGATGGTTCACTAATAATTTCAACACATAGAAAGGGATTGTAATAGCGTCTGCTCCAATCAATGATGCCTGTTTAACATGGTCTGGATGTCTAACACTAGAAACCATAATTTTGGTGTCATACCCATTTTTATCTAACACTGTTCGTATATCCCGAATTAATTCCATTCCATCATGACCTTTATCATACAGTCGACCTACTAATGGACACACGTATGAGGCTCCACCTTCAGCTGCTAAAAGGGCTTGATTTACAGAGAAAATTAGATGTAAATTAGTTTTAATTCCTTTTTTTTTCAGTTTTTCTGCGGCTTTAATTCCATCCCAATTCATCGGAATTTTCATTACAATGTTTTTGTGGATTTTATTGAGCCTAATTGATTCTTTTACAATTTCATTAGCATTCCTACCCATTGCTTCTGCATGAACCATAAAATCTTTTTTAATATTACACATTTCAAGAAGAGATTTATCAACATCTTTAATCCCGTATCTAACTAAGAAAGTAGGATTGGTTGTAACACCATGGATAATTCCTAGTTTTACAGAATTTTTGATTTCTTCTATATCAGCGCTATCTATAAAAAATTCCAATTTTTTCTCCTCTAACTATTTTAAATCTAGTTTATTGTGAACCTCTGTATTGTTTAATTAATTTGTCCCATTTTTTTTGCGATTTGAGTATTAATTCAATTGTTTCCCTCACCGCACCGTTACCTCCAGTGTTTACGGTAATATAATCCGCCATTTCTTTCACTTCTTTGGCAGCATTTGAAACAGCAATCTTAAAACCAGTTTTCCTGAAAGGTATAAGTTCCATTATATCATCCCCCATGTATGCCACTTCATTTTTCTCAATCCCATATTTTGTAATCAAATGCATTAATGTTTTTTCCTTATCTTTTGAGTTCTGATAAACTTCTTCTATTCCAAGTTCCTTTGCTCGCCGACTAACAGACCTTGATTTTCTTCCAGTTATAAATGCAACAATCAAACCAGCTTGTTTTGCAAGATTAATTCCCATTCCATCTTGTACATTAAATAATTTAAGTTCTTCTTTAACTCCCAATACGATACTTCCATCTGTAAGCACTCCGTCTACATCCATCGCAATCAACTTAATTTTATTTGCTTTTAAATTAAGTTTTTGCCAATTTTTTTTTTCATCAGTTAACATACCATCAACAGCTTAATTTTCAATGTTCATAATTTATTTTATTCTTGTGGGTAGCAATCTAAATAATCCCCTTTGAAAATTCTATACCCCTTTAATTTGATTAAAGGGTGTTCATTGTGTTATAATTGTTTCTATTCAATATTTTAATTCTTAATATTTTTACCTCGAATACAAGTACATCAAACCAATCTAATGCCCGAATTATATCTTAAGCATTTCCCCCCCTTGATATTGGATATTTAAGACTAAATAATTTCAGAAAAACATAAATGCGAAATATGGAAAAATATGCTAATCAAACGTTTAACAATTAGTTTTATATTGATAAATAATAACTCTAATTAGGAAGGATCCAATTGATTGGGGATGATAACATACTCTTAAATCCATTTGATAAAATTTTCAAACAGGAACGGTTTTTATTTCCCTATAACTATGGATTAAGTGATTTTCCTTTTTATGTTGATATTGAAGCTACGAATGATTGTAATTTTGATTGTTTAATGTGTTCTAGATCATTTATGAAAAGAGATAATGGGTTTATGGACTTTGATACTTTTAAAAAAATCGTAGACGAAATTTCTTTGTACAATTCTGGTATACGATTCGTTAGACACGGCGAACCATTTTTACATCCTAAAATATTAAAAATGGTAAATTATGCAGAGAATAAAGGAGTACTTACATTTATATCAACAAATGGCAGTATTTTATCAGAAAAAATTGCTAATATTTTAGAATCTAAACTTAGTGTACTTAGATTTTCGTTTCAAGGAATTGATAAAAAAAGCTATGAATTGATGCGGAATAATAAAAGATATGATACCGTTGTTCAAAATATAAAAAAATTAGTTAAAGAAAGAAAAAGATTTCAATCTCGAAAACCATTTGTCATTGTAAATACCACTGTTACAAATGAAAACAGTTCTGATATTAAAAACTTCGAGGAATATTGGAATAAAATTGTTGATAAAGTTGAAATTGGATGGACATCGTTTGCCCGATTAGAAACTACTGTTAATCGAATAAAACATTTAATTCCCACAGAAAGTCTACATCGGACTTATACCCCCTGTACAGAAGTAAGAACAAAATTATCAATAAATTGGAATGGTGATATTACCCCATGTTGTGAAGATATTAATGGTGAATTGGTATTAGGAAATATTCATTCAATGTCACTTCTTGATGCATGGCAAAGTAACAGTCTAAATAATTTAAGAGAGTTAGTGGGTAAAAAACTGTTGCTAAATAAAATTCCGCATTGTAGCAATTGCTATAAAACTACCAATAAGTTTAATGAATTGAAAAAAAAGTAAACAGGATTAGGTGGGGGGTGAGTTGGTAATATGTAAAACCCTATTTTTTTCCATTTATAATAGCTTTATATGTATCCACTGTTTTCTGAATTATTTTCCCCCAATCATATTCTCGTGCTTTTTTCCTTGCTGATTCCCCCATTGTTTTTTGTAACTTACTATCTTTTAGAAGAATTAATATTTTATCTGCAAGGTCTTCAGCATTTTCAGTTTCAAACAAGTAACCTGTTTTTCCGTTTATAAGTACATCCGGTATTCCACTTACATTTGATGCAACAACTGCTTTACCAGAAGCCATTGCTTCATATAATGTAATTGGCGAGTTTTCCCATCTTGAAGGAATTGCAACAATTTTAGAGCCTTTGAAATACTTGAATTTCTCTTTTTCACTTAAAAATCCCAAAAGTTTCACATTTTTTTCTAAATTTAATTTCTTTGTCAAGTCTTTTATACTATCCTCTCGTGGTCCATAACCCAAAATATGTAGATTTATGTCATCATTATATTTTTTTACTATAGAAATAGCTTTGATTAAAACATCAATCCCCTTCACTTTTACTAGTCTGCCTACAAAAAGGATATCCACTTTTTCTTTTGTAGGATTAATTTCTTGGATCTCTTCAAATTCAACCCCGTCTGGTATCACATAAATATTTGCATTTGTCCATCTACTGAGTAATCTCTTTACATTTGGCGTTTCTACTATTACGTTATCTACTTTAGAAACAGCAAGTTTCTCCAATCTTGCTAAGTTAAAAATCTGAAAAAGAGAGGTGCCATAATATTTACTTTTTATTTCATAAAATCTTTTTTCAAGTGATATCGTAGCAATCACTGTTAGTACAACTCGATAATTTATTTTTAAAAGAAGAGCCAAAGTTGGATTTGGAAAATGAGTACCTATAATATTAATTATGTCTGGCTTGATTTTTTTTGTTATTTTTAATATACGCCAAATTGCAAAAGGCACATTCAAGGGGAATAACTTCTTGTTAATGACATGAATTGTTAGATTTTCTTTTTTAAGTTCTCTATCCTCGTCACCAAAGGTAATAACATTTAATTTAATATCACTGTTTTTTGATAGATATTTTGCGTACATATAGGTGTACGTTGGTACGCCTCCATAAATTACACCTAATGGATATGTTCCTATAGCAAGAACTTTCATGTGATTTCTTTTCTTAAACTATTAGTTCTACTTAAAAGGGTTTTCCCCTTTGAATACCATTCTATGGTAAAGCTAAATATATTTTTATATTCGCAGATTCATTTTTTTAATATATGGCTAAAATAACAGTGATTTTTCCAACTTACAATGAAAAAGAAAATATAACAAAATTGATTTTAGGTGTTAGGCAACTTATAAATCCGTTTGAAATTATTGTTGTAGATGATAATTCACCGGATAAAACCTGGAAAATTGTTCAAAAATTAGCAAGTAAGTATGATAATATCCGATTGATAAAAAGAATAAATAAGAGAGGGCTAGCGTCTGCAATTTCTGATGGAATAATTTCCTCTAAAGGGGATATTGTTGTCTGGATGGATTGTGATTTTTCAATGCCGCTCGAAACAATCCCAAGTTTAATTAAGGCTTTAGGTAAGAGTCAAATTGCAATTGGTTCACGTTACGTCAAAGGTGGCAATGATGAACGTGAGTTTAGTAGGGTTATAACCAGTAAATTATTTAATACATTTGCTTCTTTGGTTTTGGGGAGATCTATTAAGGATTATACCACGGGTTTTGTGGCAGCCAAAAGAGAAGTATTTGATACACTAGATTTATACGGTGTATATGGAGAATATTGTGTAATTTTTTTGTGTAAGGCAAAAGAACAAGGAATTAAAATACTAGAAGTTCCCTATACCTGTATACCCAGAACTCAGGGAGAAACAAAAACAGCAGATAATTTCTTCAACTTGTTAAAGCACGGTTTAAATTATGGGGTTGCTGTAATAAAATTATGGCTAAACAGAGGTGTTTAGATGTCAATCGAGAAGAGAACATACGGAACTAAAGTTTTGGCTATTATATTACGAAATGATTTTAATAAAGAAGGAGTGAATTTTATATCTCCCGAGGAGTACCCTCTCCAGATGGGAGTGCATTTGCGAAAACAAGGAGAGAGTGTTGAAGCGCATATCCATAAACCTTTCAAAAACATTTCTGAGATTATTTCCCAAGAGATATTTTACGTCGTTTACGGAAAAGTACAAGTAGATCTTTTTGAAAGTGGGAAAAAGGTTGACTCATGTATTCTAAGGGGTGGGGATACTATCCTATTAGCTTTTAGTGGGCATGGAGTAAAATTTCTAGAAGACTCAAAGATGGTAGAGATTAAACAGGGGCCATATAGAGGAATAAAAAAAGAGAAGGAATTTATTTAATGACAAATAAAAAAATTCCGATAGCCGAGCCTCTAATGAGTGGAAAAGAAAAGGAGTATGTTTTAGACTGTATTAACAAAAACTGGATTTCTTCTAAAGGGGATTATGTAAGAAAATTTGAAGATGAGTTTAGTAAATATTGTAATGTCAAACATGCAGTCTCCACTACTAGTGGTACAACAGCGCTTCACTTATGTTTAGAATCACTAGGTATCAAACACAGTGATGAGGTTATAATGCCATCTTTTACTATGGCTGCCACAGTTTTCTCAATTATTTATTCTGGTGCAAAACCTATTTTTATAGATTCAGAGCCTATTACCTGGAACTTAGACGTTGAAAAATTAGAGGGAATGATAACTGATAAGACTAAGGCTATAATTGTTGTCCATACCTATGGTCATCCCGCAGATATGGATCCAATTAATGATCTAGCTGAAGATTATGAGTTACATGTAATCGAGGATGCAGCCGAGGCACATGGGGCAGAGTATAAAGGACAAAAGACAGGAAGCCTAGGTGATGTAGCATGTTTTAGTTTTTATGCCAATAAGATAATAACCACTGGTGAGGGTGGAATGATAATTACAGATAATGAAGAGATAGCTGAAAATGCTAGAATGTTAGGAGATATGGCTTTTATAAAAGAGAAACGGTTTTTTCATCCTAAAATAGGATTCAACTATCGAATGACTAATCTTCAAGCAGCAGTTGGACTTGCTCAACTTGAAAATATTGGTAAACTAATAGAAATACGAAGGAAAAATGCGCAGTTCTATAATTCTCTTTTAAAAGATATTGAGGGTTTAACTCTGCCTCCCGAATTAAATCATGTAAAAAATGTATATTGGATGTATTCAGTACTTGTTACGTCAAAATTCAAAATTTCAAGAGATAATTTAATGGATAAACTTGCTAAATATGGAATTGAAACTAGAAACTTTTTCATACCAATGCATAAGCAGCCAATATTTCCCCACATTTCCGGTAAATATCCGGTGGCTGAAAATCTTTCAGATTCAGGTATCAATCTACCATCAGGGGCAACTCTGCAAAAAGATGAGATAAGATACATTGTTAATAAAATATTAGAATAGTTTGGCTATGATGTGAATCCCTCAAATTTTATCACCATCAAAAAAGCCGTAAATTCAGTATTTTACTCGATTTTAATCATTTTTTTCCATCCAGCAGTCCAAAATCCAATAAATCCTTTTTGATAGCATTCAATTATATCACATATATAATGGAATATTAAACCTAAAAACAAAGTATAACTCTGGATATAGACAGTTATTACTAAGATAATAAGGAAAACAGGAAGATTATGTAAGTAAAAGTATTCAAATGCTCCGGATCTCCCATTATAATATTTAATTATTGATTCTCTAATTCTCCTTTTTTTAATCATCTCCTTTACTTGATGATTCAATCGCGTATCAAAAAATAAAATTGCAAAGGAGTGATCAATAATGTCAATCAAAATAGTTAGAATCAGAGAATATATTAGAATTGAAATATCTAATTTTATGAAAAATGTTAAGGATAGGAATAGTAAAATTGTAAGAAAAATGTGTTTTAAAGGATGCACTCGTAACTCCCCATCAACTTGTCAGGCCAATTATTGCTCTAAATCCGAAGATATATCTTTTTATGTCTCCGATTCTTCTTGTTCTAAGGATTTGTTTTAATATGTATCGGGGTCTAAAGTAGAAGCTTTTGTGTGCATAGCTGATTCTTTTTTTAAGATCTTCTTCAGATATTCCTGGGGGCACATAAGGTATTTCTGCATCAGGAGAATTAATCATAACGTTATAGTGTTCATATTTTTCATGTCTCAACCCACCAGTATTAATTAGTTCATTATATATTTCAGTACCCGGAAGAGGGACAAATGAATAGAAATTAACTACATCCACATCAATACTTTTTGCAAATTCTATTGTTTTGTCTATTGAGGTAATAGTTTCACTAGGAGTTCCTATTACAAAGTACGCTCTAATATTAAGACCTGCATCTCTGGCCCATTTTACTGCATTCCTACTCATTGAGAGTGTTATGCCTTTTTTCATATTATTGAGAATTTTTTGATCTCCTGATTCTAATCCAAATGCGACTTGCCAGCATCCTGCCCTCCTCATCTCTAGTAGAAGTTCTTTTGTTACAGCATTTACCCGGGTAAGGCAAGACCATTCTATGTTTATTCCTCGATCTTTAATTCCTTTACACAAATCAAATATTCGTTTTTTATCCAGTGTAAATGTATCATCAAAAAATTTTATTTCTTTTGCACCATGTTTATTAATAACCTCCTCCATTTCATCCAAAACGTTATCGATAGATCTCAATCGAGTAGTATTTCCGAAAATCTTTCTATCACAAAATGTACATTTATTTGGACATCCTCTACTACTCATTATTGTAGCAAGAGGTTCTGACCTACAGGATGCTGGAGTGGGATGGTATAATGAAAGGGATGGAAAAAGATGTCTTGTTGGAAAAGGGAGTTTATCAATCTCTTTAATATAAGGGCGATGTCCAGTAAAGTATGGTTTACCATCTCTCCTTAAATATAGCCCCTTTACATTATTAATGCCTTGGTTATCACGAATCTTCTGAATTAATTCAAGAAATGTTTCCTCTCCTTCTCCATAAACTCCTGCATCGAAGCACTCGTTAGCCATTGTAGTTTCAGGTGCTGCAGTTATGTGTGGTCCACCTATCACAATGTAAGACTTAGGGCTGAACTCCCTAATAACAAAGGCTGTTTTAACAGCGTTAGGGAGTGAAAGAGTTGTAGCAGTTATCCCTATTACATCACTATTTTTATTTTTAAGCTCTTTTCCTAGATCTTTAAAGTCCATATTTAGTGGTTGACAATCCAGTATCTCCACATCAATTCCATTCGCCTCTAATACAGATGCTATATATCCTATTCCAAGAGGCGGTAAGATGTTAGTTACTACTTCCATACTACTATTCCCAGCTTGTTCTTCCATTGTTAATGGAGGGTTGATTAGTATGACTTTAATTTTATTTAGTTTAGACATTTCTTCAACATATCGCCCATAATTTTAAATGCTATTTTATGCTACCAATTTTACCGTTTATTATCTATTTTCCTAGAATTTATCCCGTTTTATAAATTAAAATACATGTATTAATTTTAAGTTTACAATCAAACTATGCTTCCGTGTGGTAAATCTAAATCCATTCTCTATCTGTTTAAACCAATGTTATTATAAATACTTTCTAAATTTTTGGACACTATATCCCAGGTATATTCTTTTAATACTTTCTTCTTTCCATTATTCCCCATATCCATTCTAAGTTTTGGATTTTTATATAAATACATTATTTTTTCAGCTAACTCTTTTGTATTTCCAAACTTTACTAAGTATCCGTCGATTCCATCCCTTATTATCTCCGGCATTACTCCCGCTTTAGCCCCAATAACAGCCTTTCCACACATCCAGGCTTCAAAATAAGTTATTCCAAATGATTCATCTATTGATGGCTGGACTAAAATATCGCAACCATCAAATATATCTTTTTTCTCATCTTCATTTATCCATCCAGGTTCAATTATCCTTATATGTTCGCACTTCTTTACCTCTTCTCTCCAACTTTTCTCGTTTGTGTTTCCTAAAGCAATTATTACCATTTTTTTATATTTGCTCAACAATTTTACAGCCTTTAGGGTATTCGTTGCCCCTTTGTAATATTCTTTAAATGGTAATAGTAAAACAAAATCATTTTTGTTTATGGAATACTTTTTTCTAAAGCGTTTTCCAGATTGAATTTTCCAATCTGAGGGTTCGATTCCTAAGGGAACTACATGGATCTTATTTTGTGATACTCCAGTTTCTACCAATTTTTTTTTCTCTATATTTGTGCAAGTAATAACAGCATCAGAATTTCTAATTATTTTATTAACATATCTGTTCTTTTGATGAAGGGTTGACATTTCAAAATGATAAAGGGAGAGTATAACAAAGGGAATTTTCTTTTTCCGTGCAGCTTTCCATGCTAACCAAGTATGAACATAAATCGGAGGGGTGGCATGAACTATATCGTAATCAGAGTTTTTAATGTGATAATATATGGGCGATAACAAAGGCCCATAAGAGAGTAAAAAAAATAGTTCTTTTAATTGATTAATCCTAATTATCCTTGAAATAAAATAAATACCATGCAATAAAATTTTTAACGGATAATTAGTATCAAATCGAACTACATCCACACCGTTTATTTCTTCAATCTTTTTTTTAATTTTTTTAGTAAATGGATTAAATATGATTGAATGAAATCCATTAGAAGTAATATTTTTAGAAGTCAAAATTGTTATTGAAAACCCCTTTTTTGCTAACTTTTCAGATACCGCACACATATACCTCTCCGCCCCCCGTAATTGATCTGATGGTAAATATCTTTGGATTACATGGGCAACTTTCATATGGCACCTTATGAGCGGATTTATTATCTTAATTTCTCTTTTTTTTCACTTTCATTAATTTTGAGTATTAAATACGTATTTATACCTTTTTCATCTTTTTTATTTGATTCAATAATCTAAATCCCATATCTCGGAAAATGAAATAGAGTATATTACTCAGAATTAAGGGATTTACAGCAATTGATTTGATAAAAAATTGGATTCCATCTTTGATAGAACCATTTCTCCAAAGAACTTCGCCCCCATGTTGATAATGGCCTGCTTGGACTTTTTTTGGTCTGGTCCCAATATACTCCTTATATTTAGCTGTAACTGCTTTGTGACGTTGAATATTTAAATCAGTATTTGTTGTTATGTTTTTTCCATGAAAATATATTTTTACGAGCAGCTCTGGATTAAATTCAAATTCAAAGCACTGTGATACTCTAATCCACATGTCCCAATCATCGCCTCCACCTAGATTTTCGGATTCGTCGAATTTCCCCACTCTTTCAAAACATTCCTTTTTTAATATTATTGCTGATGCACTTTCTATATGATTTTTTATAAGAAGGGAATTTAGGATATTTCCACGATATCGGGGAATTATCTCCTTAATTACTTCCTCCTTATGGTTCAGCAAAATCATTCCAGTATATACTGCCCCAACAAGATTTGAGGATGTCTTTAAAATACCAATATTTCTCTCCAATTTCCCTGGTTCCCACGCATCGTCATCATCTAAAAAGGCAATATATTTACCCGTTGATTTCATTAGTCCCTTATTTCTCGATTTTGCAATGACGCCATTATTCTGAAAATCAATTATTTTTATTCTGCTATCATTGAAAGAACTAATAATGTTCAGGGTATTGTCTTTAGAATAATTATTCACCACAATTATTTCGAAGTCTTGGAAAGTCTGGTTGAGCACGCTTTTAATAGCTCTACCTACTAAATCTGCACGATTATAAGTGGGTATTATTATACTAACTTCTGGCATTTCTATCTTTTTTCTCCCACTTCAACTACTATAATTAAGCATCTATTTTCTTTTAAATAAACTAAACATTTTCTTGTTTACTGGTCCAAAAAAATCCGAAACTACTTTATCTCGCATTTTTTTTTCTATTTCCATTGTGCCGCTTAATATTTCATCTACATTTTTATTAATATCTGTTAGTGAACTAGTTGAAATTTTTACTTGCGGGTGTAAGTCCAGAGGGTCCATATCAATAGTAAACTCAGATGGTATGTGGAGAACTTGCACACCCCTAGCAATAGCTTCAATTGCAACAGTTGATGAGGTATAAAGTAAGATGCTGCTTTCCTTTAATAATTCGTCAATTGATTTCTCTGAAACAATAAAATGTGCGGGGAGAGATCCAATGCCTAAATATTTTGCAATCGTATTATATGGTGTAAAGGGATGACATTTAATCACCACTTTGTAATTGCTTGCATTTTTAAATGCGTTAAAAACCTTCCATATCAATTCTGCAGATTCATGAATTCCTATTGAAGGAGTTACAAGAATTTGAGGCTCTAAATTTTTTATTTCAGCAACGTCATTCTCAAATAAATACGTATATCTTATTGCCCCACCACACACCAGTTTTTTTGGGTTGTATCCGGAATTTGAAAAAATCCTTTTCGAAAGATTGCCATTGGTAATTATTTTATTCGGTAGGGGTATTTTGTCTGCTTCTTCAGCTGAAATAAAGTAATTTAGCATCATCAAAGGCACAGTTGCATGCTGATAACCTATTATGTATATCGATGGATAAAATTCCCTTAAAGCTGTGTATAAAATCTTCTCATGCCGTAGATTTTCAAAAGGACAGATAAACATATCAATTTTCATGCCTTGTTCTTTCCAGTTCTTAATCATTTCATTTAAAATCAATATTCTTTCTTTTGAAGTGTCCATCCAATCCTTTTTTTGTTCATCATACAATATTTCGGATATGTCTATCTCTTTAAGTAAAGGATATCTTTTTTTTCTTGGGATCTGAAGAAGAGAATTAATAACCACTTTAAGGACATCAGATACACTTGTAAAAGCCTCAGGAATGAGGAATTGTTCATTGTTATGCATGATTTTTTGTATAGTTTCATCATCTGGAGACGGAAATGGAACTATAACTACATTTTTTCCTTTACTTTTTAAGTAATATGCTAGGTCTCCGAAATAGATGTCATAATATTTATTATCTTTAAAAGAATTCTTGGTTAGCCAAGTTTGTATTAGTACAGTATCTTTTGAGACATTTAATGTGGGTAATCGATTTAATTTAAATTTATATATTGAACTTAAGTTGGTTTTAAGAAAAATTCCCTTTTTTAATACCATATCAAATAATTCTTTTAAATCTTTCAGTATCTCAGTAAATAGGGGCTCTATAAGCCTTATTTTACAACAAGAATTTGATAATAAACAGATCCTTAAAGATTTATTCTCCACAAAAAATACAAAATATTTTTTTCTATCATTCGATTTTATTAAGGATTGAAAAATTCTAACATAACACGTGTATAAAAAAACTCTTGATACAAAGGGATTTTTTTCAGATATTCTACCTGACCACCATCTTGGAGAGTTATTTTTAATGTTCAATTTCCCCATATAATCGATATAAGGTTGCCTCAAAAACTCGGCGGTTTTTTGAAGGTCTTTTGAAATTTCATATCGTTGTCCATTATCTCCAATTTCTCTTTCTAGATTAATCGCATTGGAAACGTTTTCTCCAAGATACACCCAACAAAATTTTTTATTCTTTAAATCTTTCAATACCTTTCTGGCGGCGCTCTCATGAGGGGAACTTATTATACCATATTCCTTTTTCATTAATTTAGGCCTCCATCGCACTAGCTATTGGAAAGCGATATAATCTACATGTACATGTGTTTAATTTTATCTTCTTTCATTAATCTTCTAACCAATTCTAGATCTTCAGAAGTATCAACTGACTGAGATGGTTCTTCAACTAATACAGCTTTCATCCTATAGCCATGCTCTAGAGCCCTTAAATATTCTATGTATTCAATTTTTTCATTAGGTGTAAGTTTCCAACTTGCAAATTTTAAAAGGAATTCTCTCCTAAAAGCCACAACACTGTATAATTTAAATAGCCTATCATGTTTTTTCCTTGAATTCGAAGGGATATCACTTCTTGAAAAATACATAACCTCATTGTTTAAATTGACAACCATTTTACATTCATTAGTTTGATTTAACTGGTCAGTTTCACACATCAATGTGGAAATCTTTAAAGAATGGTCGTCCTTCAGGGGCTTAATCACTTTAGATATGTGCTCAGGTCTAACAAGGGGCTCATCTCCTTGAATATTAACAATTAGGTCACAATCAATATTTTTAACAGCTTCAGCAATCCTATCTGTACCTGTTTTATGTTCCTTAGAGGTCATTATTGCTTTTCCGTCATATTTTTTAACGACGTCGCAAATTTGTCTTGTATCTGTTGCTACAAAAACCTCATCTAAATCTTTGCAAAGTAGGGTTCTTTTCATTACATGAACAATCATTGGAATGCCTTCAATTTGTTGTAAAGCTTTACCAGGAAATCTTGTAGAATCAAATCGTGCAGGTATCATTCCAAGGATTTTCATGGGTCCATTACTCTATTATCTTATCCAATTCTTTTTTCATATTAGAAAAATCGTTGAATAATACTGCATTATCAACTAGATAAGTAATAAATTGAATACCTATCTCAGTAAACCATTGTAATTCATTTCTATTATGAATCAAACATCCTGCCGCTTTTCCGTGGTTTCTTATTTTTTTTACACATTCTTCTAATTCTTCTTTAACTTGAATATGGTTCACTTTACCGGGTTTTCCAATCGCTTGAGATAGATCGTAGGTTCCAATGTATATCACATCTATTTGAGGATCATTAATTATCCCTTCTAAGTTTTTCAATCCTTCAATTCCTTCGACAATAAGCACCGTCATAGTTTCTTTATTTTCTTTAGCTGTATAATTAGAATCTAGGTTAGAATAATTACCGGCTCTTGTATATGGGCTAAATCCTCGAATGCCAGACGGTGGATATTTAATGTAAGAAACTGCTTTTTCTCTATCATCAACTGATTCTATATTTGGAACAATAATACCATGAGCTCCAATATCTAAAGCTCTCAAAATATCGGATTCATTATTGCTGGGGACTCTAATTAAAGGTGAGCACTCTTCTGATTCAGCACTCCTTATCATATCTTCTGCAGTTACAAAGTCTGTTGGGCCATGTTCCATATCTATTATTACAAAATCTAGACCAGATGCACCTAAAACATTTATTACAGAAGGTGAAGGTAGGGTGCACCAAGTTCCAATTACATAATCACCATGTGCTATTTTTCTTTTTAATTGATTTTTTTTTCTCATTTTAGTACCTTGTAAATTTACTAAACAATTCTTATTTCTGAAATATCATTAATAACATATTTTGTTTTTTCTAATAGTTTCTCTCTAGGATTAAGTCCCGTACATACTCCAACTGATGCCTTTATCTTAGCATTCAATCCCATTTCTATGTCTGTTATTGCATCTCCAACCATAATTGTCTTTTCTTTTTCTATAGAAAGGTCCTTTAATATTTTATTAATCATTTCTGGTGATGGCTTACATTCTTTCACTAAATCTGCACCAATGATATAATCCGTCTTATCTCTCAAATCAAGATAATCCATAATTAACTTTGTACGAGTATACGTATCGGTTGTTGCTATTGCAATTTTACAAGACGATTTTACAAGATTTTCAAAAAGCTCGTACAAACCATTGATAGGTTTAATAAGTTTAGATAATTTGGAAGAGGATATCTCATTGACTTCTTCAAAAGCGTTAAAACAGATTTTGTAAACATTATCAAAACTATATGATTCTAGATAATCTATTGCAACTTGCATTACAATCTCTCTTTTTTTAACCCCAACTGGTCCATCTTCCCTAAGTTTTTTCTCTTTTTCATCTACTCCCATTATTAAGTCCAATCTTTTTTTATGAGACAAATCAAGTTTTAATTTTTCACAAATTAACTTTGATCGTAAACTAGTCATTTGTGACCAGTAATGGTAAAGGTCCACAAGTGTACCATCCTTATCGAAAATAATGAGTTCAATATTGTTAATCTCTAAATCATCTAACCTAAAATTTACCATATTATCCCACATTTGCTTTGATTAATTTTTCAGCAATAGTGACTGCCTTTTTTATTAAATCTAAATCATTTTCAAAATTCTTTTTTTCAATATATTTTGATAAGATTTTTCTTGCATGAGTTCCGATAGCAATTCCATTAATCGTAACTCCACATAAATCTGCCAATTCTCTAGTTTTACTATTAGTTCCACCAGATGCAATAATCGCTGTAGAAATTTTATTTTTTCGTATAATATCTGCAATGGCGATTGCTTGTAATGTAGTGTTATGATCATCATTTCCCCCACTCATAGGAACACCATCAGCTTGGATTACTAACCGTTCGCCTGTTATTTCCTTTGCTTTATTAATTCTCTTTATCAAATGTTGATTAGATAAAAAGTTTCTGTCTATACACATGCTTATAAAATTATTTGGGATTAAAGAATCAATTATCTTCCAGTCATTAAACACTTCTTTGTCATTGAGTGTAATTGCGTGCAATTCTAATGTTTCAGCCCCATACTTAATACATTTGGGAAGGATTTTATTAAAATCTATTTTTTTATGATAAAAACTAATTGCTTCGGTATTACATACGTTTAAACATTTTTCACATCCAATGCACCTGAATTCTTTAACATTAAAATCATTCGTTATCGCTTTTTGAGGGCAAACTTTTAAACAATTCCCACAAGATTCACATTTTAAAGAGTTGATTATTGCTTTTTGCACATGTGGATCTCCTTTTAAACCAACGCTTACAGTGATAAAAGGTCGCAATTTTATTTTTCTACCTAATCTTGAAGAAAGTTGCATTGCTTTATTAATGCCTTTTACTGCACTCTTCACAACTTCAACATTAGCAGAAACATCTATTGCGGTTGTTCCTGCAAGAGTATATATCAGAGCTAATTTTCTAACTTCTTCAGGGTCTTCATTACCTGCACCGCAAACAACTTTAAAATATTGATTTTTGTCAATTTTATTTTTTAATTCTTCATATCTTCCCATAAAAAAGCACCATTCTATATATAATTGTCAATGCCTTTGTAAAACATTTTATGGCTTGTTGGGGTAATTATATTAAGTCCCTCTTTATTATTTTTCGTTAAATATTTATCTATTTGTTTTAACAAACGTTCGTTCCAATCGTGCTTTTCCGTCAATAATCGCACATCTTCAGATTCACCCTGCTCCTTGTAAAAATGCGTGGAATAATGTGTGGAATCTTTATAGCCATCCATCCCAGCTATAAAAATTCTTTTTGCTCCCATAACAGCTGCAACAGCTATCAACAAAACTGATATTGTTCTGCAGTTGGACAAAATTACCCCATTTATGATATCAAAATCTGTTAGTTCGGGTGAATGAATAATCATTTCATAATCCTTATCAGGATTTTTATATTCTTTGATAAAATTGTCTTGAAAAGTATTTGATATTAATAATTTTGATTTGTTATCTACAGTGTTTACATAATTAAGGAATCTTTTTTTGTTACTGAATGCATGATAATCTGGAACGTATAGACCACCCAAGAAATTTGCACCCATTATAATAGGGTTAGTTTTTTCAATAAAATAGTCAATCTTTTTTTTATGCTCTTTCAGTGTCGGGCCATTGGCAAGGATTAAAAAATCTTTTCCTATATGCCTATCTAGGTATAATACTCTAATTTTATCAATTTTTTTTAAGAAATCATTATGTTCTTCACTTTCATCATAAGTGCGTGTTGAGATACTTGAACCCACAAATCCACTATTAATTATTGATTGCATAACTTCTTCATTGAAACCAATAGGATTAATTTCTCTAACAATCTCCAGTGCCTTCCAAATATCATCAATGGTAAATTCTCGATAATCAATCATGGTTTTTGAATAATATGGGTGCAACTTGAAAATTCCTGATAACATATATGGTAAACCATATCCCCATTGTAGAGATCTATGTAAGCTATAAAAATATCGGTCTATTAAATCTAAAATAGGGAGAACATTATACTTTTTATTATTCAAAGTTCTTTCAAGATAAGATATGAGGGCTTCAATTGGTAAATTTCCCGCGCCTCTCCCCATTCCAAAAATTGTTCCGTCTACGATACTCACTTTATTTTTGATGGCTTCTAGGGTATTTGCAAATGCAAGCTGTAGATTATTATGTGCATGAAAACCAATCTTTTTTTCTGAGGGTGAAAGTCTGTTTATCATATCTTTAATATCACTAGGCAATAATGAACCATAGCTATCAGCAAAATAAACATAATCAACGTGTGAACTTTCTAACGCTTTGTTAATTTTAATAAAATCACTTTCAGTATAATTGACAATTCCCATTAGTTGAATCGAAGTTATATACCCTTTATCCTTAATATTATCGCAGAGTTCTAATCCAGCTAAAACTTTATCTTTATTAGATGCCACGCGATATAGATCTACACAGCTGTCAGACTTTGCTGGGATGTCTTCAATATCAATTTTCCCGAAATCCACCATTAACGAAATTTGTGATCCTGAAATATTTTTATTAGCTTCTTCGATTACGTGTTCAGGGGTAAATCTCCATATTCCATACTGATTTGGATTAAAATACTTCTCTGAACTCCTAAATCCAAGCTCTATGATGTCTATGCCTGATTTTGATATAGATTTGTACAATTCTCTAACTACTTCATCTTCAAATTTCCAGTTATTCAAATATCCACCATCACGGATAGTGCAGTCAAGTATTTTTGTATCCATCAAATATCTACCTCGGCTTCTTTCATTCTATGTTTCTTTGAAAGAGTATTACCACATGATAATCCTTTACGGTAAAGGGTGTTACAATAACACTGTATTTTTTTAAAGCTTAAAGGATGTTGATGAATCGAGTTGTTATCGGTAAAGATTAAAAGAACTTTCATTCAATCACCATCCCAGTATCGTATTCAATTTCTAATTGATTTTTCCTCCTTCTCTTTGCTAAGAAAGCTGCTATCATAACACAAAATTTTTCAAAATACAAGAAATTAAAGAAATTGAACTTAAATCTAATACTTACAATATACCTAAAAAATCTAGCTATCAACCCCTTTCTATTAATAAACCCAAAAAAGTGGGCTTTAATGAATTTTAACTGTTCATATTCCTTATAATCTGGAAACCATGAATTCTTTTTATAAGTAATATAACCCGATGCTTCGGAATAATCTTCATTATTTGCCCAATCCTCTAGCCTACTAGGTTCATAAATAGTATATTTTTCCTTTGCATCCTCATAAATAGGGGATCCAGGATACGGTCTAAAAGGAAATATTACTAAGTCATGGTTCTTTTTAATCTTTGCAATTTTTAGAACTAATCTATAAGTATCTCTAAGGTCTTCTTTTGTTTCACTTGGAAGTCCAACAATGAAACTGTATTTCGCTAATATATCTGTTTTTGATAGGACTTCTGCTGATCGCAATGTATTTTCAACGTTAATTCCTTTATTGATATAATCTAACATTCTCTGAGAACCACATTCAGCACCCATTACTGCAATAACTAAACCATTTTTTTCTAATCTCTTAGCTAAGTTCACAGTAATATAATCATCATTGAAGTAGTTGACCCGGAGACTAGCTCTCCAATAAAAATGTAGATTCCTTTTTTCAATCAAATCTAAGAATTGAAGCAATCTTTTTTTGTTCAAAAAAAAATCTTCATCTATGAACCAGAAACTATTGGCATTATAATTTTTTTGAAGGTACTCTATCCTGTCTACAATATCTTCAGCAGATTTAAAACGATACTTCCTATTTAATATTACATTTATACAAAATCTACATTTGTTTACACAACCCATTCCCGTTAAAATTGGAAAAAATATTATTTCTCCCTGTTGAGACAAATACTCTGTGAATACAAAACTATTCTTTGAGTATCTATCACTATCTATTAAGGAAAAATCAAAAAAAGGAAGTTTTGAGAGGTCATCTGGGACATATTTTGATGTTTTAACAATCTTCCCTCTGGATTTAAAATATAATCCTGGAATCTTAGTAAGATCACCACCATTAGTTAATGTATTCACAAGTTGAGTAATAGTCTGTGTGGCTTCATTCACCACTACTATATCAACATTGTTATCACTTACTGTTTGTTCTGGGAACAAAGTTGGATGAAACCCTCCCCAGATGATACATAAGTCTGGAAATTTATTTTTAATTTCTTTTGTTACTTTATAAGCTAGAGGAACTTGATTTGTCATAACTGAAAAACCAATACACACTGTGTCATTGTTTACCGCATTGTTGATTTCATCTATCCATTCGTTGACATCGTATAGATTACCATCAATTATTTTTATATCATATCCACTTTTCTTAAGAATTGTACCAAATAACATAACAGCAGCAAATGGATATGGCGGTACTTTAGGATATGGTGGTGCCCAACCTTCTTCTGTAGGTTCCCATAAAGATGGACTAACCAATATAACATTCTTCTTTTTTAGGTTCATTTACAGTTCCATTATCAATTTAACAATGATATGATTATATGAACATTTGTATCAAATTTAATTTCTAGGAGTGCTTTTCAAGTTTTTTTAATGAGTTTTATTATTTAATACCTCACCTTTTTCACTTTAATAAAAATTAGTTACTTTTTCTCTATATTATCAATAAAATTCTAATCCCTAAAATCTGCAGGATTTTTATCATGTTGGCTTATCGATTTTACAGTGGAAAAACCCATTGGACGGGTAGCAGAATAAAAAGGAGCCTCTTATCCATATTTAATTTTAAAAATTATGATTATAAGTGATAATGATAATACAACTGCATTTGCGACTATGATAGGCCAGGATAAAATCATGATACCATATATAAGCCATAAGAATACACCTGTGCATAAAATCGCGTACATTTTTAAACTAATATCTTTTGTAGACTTTGTTTTCCAAATTTGTATAATCTGGGGGATAAATGCAATTGTCGTTATTGTAGCTGCTATAAACCCAATAACTGTAATGAAATCCACAAAGTAAGGATATTGTATAATATTTTAATATTTTGCGGTGCTCTATAATCATTCTTTTTGCGGTATTTTTTTAAATAATGATTAGATTCGGCAACAAAAACGTGGAAAATTGTTGGTATCATTTCTATCAGAGTTTCACCTTGTTTCTCAAAGGTCAAAAGGGATAGGTTTTGAACAAGCATAGCCTGCTTAAATTCAATTTTTTTTAGTTCTTCCAGTACAAGAGGGAGTTTGGGATGGCTAACAATATCTCATTTTTAGCATACTCTATAGTTTTTATGACTTTTGAATGGGGAAGACTACCAAGCATTGAAGGAATAACTAACATTGGAAAAAAAGGTCCAATCTAGGTGTTGGCCATTAGATTTAAATTTGAGGAAATCAATTTAATCCCAATTGATTGATAGTAAGTGTGCAAGATGACCATTTTATACAGAAAGGGACTAAAATGAAATTAATTATAAAAGTAATGAGGGATAAATATTGGAGTCTTTATTTTGCGGCATTAAAATTGCTTGGGTTTATTATCCTATTTTTCCTCTATATCGTAAAACCTTTTAAATTTATAAAGCTACTTCCGATTATCCATACAAGAATTGGTCACTTGGTTAACAACACGGATCTATTTTTAAGGCGACTTCAATTAAAAAGAAGGGAAAAAGAAGGGATTTTCTATTTAGGGGTATCTGGCAAGCCTGTTAATCAACAGCTATTAACAATGTTCAAGCGAAAACTCCCCATAATACAAAATGATCATGTTCATAGGATATTAAATAGTTCTCCTCTAAATAAGTCGCCTTTTTATGAACCCCTTCCATGTATGACAAATGAATATTACGAATTTAACAATACCGAGCCAAATCTATACTTTACCGCTTCTGAAGAAAAAAAAGGTAAAAAACTGTTAAAAAAAATGGGTATTAATGATAATTCTTGGTTTGTATGTTTTCATTCACGCGATTCTGCGTATTTGGAAAAAGAGCATAGTTCTTCCGATAGAGAAAAATGGCGTTATCATGATTATAGAGATTCGGATATTGAGAATTATTTGAAAGCTGCTGAATATATCACCTCCCAAGGGGGCTATGCAATTAGGATTGGTAAAGTAGTAAACAAAAAACTACCGGACTTAAACAATCCGCAAATCATTGATTATGCAACCAAATATAGGTCCGATTTCGGAGATATCTACTTACATGCTAAATGCAAGTTTTCCCTTGGAGACACGGCAGGCATATGGTCGCTACCTACAATTTTTCACGTTCCTGTTGCAGAAGTCAATTTTACTGCTACCTTCCAGCATACCCCTCTTAGAAAGGGCGATTTATTTATTCCTAAAAAAGTATGGTCTATAAAAGATAATAGATTTTTGACTTTTCGTGAAATCATGGAATCTAAACTAGGTACATTCCAACGCTCTCAGGATTTCGCAGAAGCAGGTGTTGTATTGGTTGAAAATACCGCTGATGAGATACTTGACTTAGCTAAAGAAATGAATCAACGTTTAGATGGAAAATTTAAAACAGCAAAGGAAGATGAAGAGCTTCAAAACAAGTTTCGCTCTTTGTATAAACCACATTATTGGGGTTATGGCTCTCCTGCTCGCACCGGTACTAAATTTCTACGGCAAAATCAGGAGTTATTAATCTAGGATTAATGTTGCCCACTAAAATTTGTAGGAAAATAATTTAAGTTTTCATAATTGGCAATGGTAGTAGTGTACCAACAGCTCCCTCACTTTGTTTCGGACCATTTGAGAGGCACGATCGTTAAAGGATTTCCAAGATTTAAACAGTATCAATAATATATAAAAATCCAAATACACTTCCTAGTTAAATGTAGAGACTATGAACTGTTTTTTTTTCGAACAACTAAAAAAATTTGAGGGTAGCGAGAGATATAGTAATCTGTATCAGAGATATCGATAATTCACAAAATGTAATTAATGCGAGCAAATCTAATTATGAATAATCCTTATTGATAATAATATCTACTACACTCTCGTACAATCTTTTTGAAATAAAATCAACTTTTAATTTTTTTGTTTGTAGTTGATCATTCCCATGTCCGGTTAGTACTAAAATTGTTTTACAACCAACTGCTTGACCCGCTAATATATCACTCCATTTATCCCCTATCATAAATGATTTTTTCAAGTTGATATTGTAATCATTAGCTCCCTTTAATAGCATTCCTGGTTTAGGCTTTCTACAATCGCACTCAACCCTATAGGTACCAATTTTAGCTTTGGGATGATGAGGGCAATAATATATAGCATCAATAAAACTATTGTATTTATATAATTTTTCTTCCAGAGCACGATTAAATAAGTCAACGTTATTTTCCTTAAAATATCCTCTACCTACACCTGATTGGTTTGAAACTACTATAACTTTGAATTTATTTTTATTTAATAATTTAATAGCTTCAATGGTTCGCGGTATTAGTTTGAGTTGATCAATTCTATGTGCATAATGAGGAGGATCTTGAGTTATAACACCATCCCTATCTAAAAATACTGCTCGATTCATTGGACAATCCGTTATTTCGAATTTTTTGATTTCCAATCTTCAAGGAATCTATTCAATCCTATATCCGTTAATGGATGTTTAAACATCATTTCTATTACCTTAAAGGGGATAGTTGAAACGTGTGCACCAACCTTAGCTGCCTCTATCACTTGTAATGGACTTCTAACGCTTGCCACTATTATTTTACTTTTAAATTCGTATATCGAAAAAATCTTCATTATATCTTGTACAACCTGCATTCCATTATTTCCAAGGTCATCTAATCTACCTATAAAAGGACTCACATACGTAGCTTTAGCTTTAGCCGCTAATATTGCTTGATTAATTGAAAATACTAAAGTTACATTTGTTTTTACATCCGTTGTATTTAATGATTTTAAAGCTTTTAAACCCTCGGGAATCATCGGTATTTTTATGACAATATTCTGTGACAATTCTGATAATTCAACTGCTTCTTTAATCATTCCTTCAGCATTTGTACTAATTACTTCCACACTAATTGGTCCGTCAATTATTCCTAAAATTTCTTGGACAAGTTCTTTAAATTGTTTTTTCTCCTTTACAACAAGAGATGGATTAGTTGTTACTCCATCAATAATCCCCCAATCATTTGCTTTTCTAATTTCGTCAATATTTGCGCTATCAATAAAAATTTTCATTTTTTTCCTCCTACTTACTTCTCTTAATAGGTTCAATTTTTTTTTTAGATTAAACTATTTTTTTATTGATTCATAATCAATATTCATGTCCGTGAGGAATTATTATACAAAATTGACATGCTCTGGGGGGTGTTTTAATTGCCATAAAAAATCATTTACAGCATGAGTTCTGCAGTTTGAATAGCATTTTTTATGCACATTTATTTTTTTAACCTTATTTACTACATCCCAATACCGTTCACTTTCAATTATCTCCTTAAAAGATTGTTTTACTAGATTACCCATTCTAAATTCCTCTTCTTTATAGTCAAAAAATGCTCCACAAGGATATAATTTTCCATCACCACTAGAATACAGTAAGAATGGTACTCCAAGGCATTGGTCGTAATTTCTAATACCTTTGTTTGTAATCTTTTTCCACTTTGCTATCACATTATAATGTTCATTACTCATACCCTCAGCTTCCTTGAGAATATCAGAAAAGTTGTCATACTCTTTAAGTCTGTTAAACACACCTAGGGCATTTACAACTGTATCGCTGCACTGTTTTATAACAAAATAATCCACGCCTAATTCTCTACCAAGTTTAGCCAAAGGAATTGCCTGGTCAACATTATTTGGGGTTAAAACCATCTGCAGACCTATAGTTACACCTAAATTTTTCCTTTTCTTTGTTTCAACACAATGTTTTATTTTTTCAATTGCGGTTGAAAAGTCTTTACTGCCATGGATCCTTCTGTATGCTTCATCAGATGCGGCACTTATGTTAAATCTTATCCAGCTTAAATGTTTTAATGCATCTTCACCTCTTTTTCCTGTATCAAACAGTATTCCATTAGTCCCCAGTGCAATATCAACACCCGCTTTTTTCCCTTCTAGAATAGCTTCATAAATGTGGGGATTTAAAAGTGGTTCAGCCTCCCCAATAAATGCCATAGACCTAACGCCAATTTCTCCTGCTTCTCTTACATATCGTAATAGGGCTTCCCGGGGAAAAAAGATATCGGCTCCCTTCTTGTAGAAATTTCCTTGTAAAACTCCAAAACAATACTCACACCTAATATTACACCCTTTACTTAGACCAACATCAATGTGGATAGGGGGTATCCTTTCTCCATTTAACCAATCATTTATCCTATCTTGATGCCAATTAAGTTTATGTCCATCCATCAAATATTTATCTGCCATTGGAATCTTCCTTATAATTTCTCATTTTATTTTATTGCAGTATTCTTTAACAGCATCTTTCCAAGGTCTTAATGAATCTATTTTTTCTGATTTAATTGGTGTATAAGTATTTTTTTGCCCCAGAAAAGGAAAGTCGGTATAAGATGCCTTTTCTACTTGAATGTTATGATTTAAATTTTTAATTATTTCTGACATTAGATCGTATAAAGAGGCTTTTCCCTCATTAGCTACGTGATATAAACCAAATGGGCGTGTTTCCTCCAATATGCTTCTCACTTCAAGTGCCACATCCTTATTATAAGTTGGTGAGCAAATAATGTCATTAGAAATTTTTAATGTTTCTTGTCCCTCTTCAACTTTCTGAAGCATTTTCTCTACAAACTGTGTAATTTTAGTAGTCATCCCAAAAAGAATTGAAAGTCTAATTATGTAATATCTGTTTGCAATTGCTTGGATAAAACAATCTCCCCCATATTTTGTCATTCCATAAATATTAAGGGGGTGGGGAGCATCGTTTTCAACATAAAAATCTCTTTTTTTATCATTAAAAACAGCATCAGTACTAAAATGGACCAGTATAAAATCTTTTCTAATTGAGAGTTCAGCTAACAATTTTGGATAGAGTGAGTTTAGTCTAAAAGCATTTTCAGGATCTTTTTCAGATGGATCTATTCCCAAATATGCAACAGTATTCATAACTATGTCTGGTGTATTCTCTTCTATTAATTCCTGAACTTCTATAAATCTTGTAGCATTAAAATCACTGCTATTTTTGCCTATTATTTTGTAGTCTCCATCAAAAATATCTTTCAGAGCAACGCCCATTTTACCCGTATTTCCTAATAGCAATATTTTCTTCACTATTTTCAAACACCTCATGATTTGTAAAGATTTTTTACCTCTCTTATAATATCATATTTACCAATTCCATAATGACTTTTTAATTCTTCATGATTGCCATAAAATGAGCAAAAATAGTCCTGGATTCCTAAACGTTTAAATTTAATTTGACTCATATTTTCTTCTAGAATAACACTTGCCACGCTACTGCCAAAACCACCTTCTATATAATGTTCTTCAACAGTTAGGATCGTTCCGGTTTCTCTAGCAGCCTTAAGAATAATCTTTTTATCTATAGGTTTGATTGTATTAATATTAATTACCCTAACTGAAATGTTATCTTGCTCTAACTCCTTGGCAGCGATTAAAACGTCATGAGTAATTGAGCCAGTAGTTATAATCGTAGCATCTTCTCCAGTTTTTAGTTCAATGCCTCTATCCATAATAAATTCGTAATCGTTTTCATATATCGTCGGCTCTCCCGCTGTACCTAACCTAAGATATACGGGTCCTTTAATTTCAGCTATTTCTAATGTCGCCTTTTTAGCTTCTATTGGATCAGCGGGAGAAATGATTTTCATGTTTGGTAAGACTTTCATTATTGCAATATCTTCGAGAGCATGATGAGTTGGTCCTAGAGTGCTATAAACAAGTCCTGCTCCAACTCCAACGATTTTTACATTTGTATTCTGTAAACATACATCATTTTTTATTTGTTCATAGGTTCGCATTGTAATAAAAGGTATTATTGTATAAGTAAATGGAATTTTTCCACAATGAGCTAATCCCGCAGCTACACTAATCATATTGGATTCAGCAACCCCGGTATTTATAAATTGATCAGGAAAATCCTCTCGAAATTTATCAAAAACAATTGCACCTATGTCTGCATTTAAGGACATAATCTGGCGGTTATTCTTCGCTAAGTTGTATATAGTATCCACGTACGCATTTCTCATCTTTGTTCACTTTTTAAATTCACTCAAGTCTATCCCTAATTCTTTGCAGATAATTTTTCGTTCTTCTGTAGTACTTGGGATACGATAATGCCAAAGTGGAGCATTCTCCATAAATTTAATACCTTTTCCTTTAATCGTATGTGCAATTACAACATTGGGCATATTTTTTTTAAATGGAAGATAATTTAGTGTATCCACTATCTGTTCTATGTTATGGCCATCAATCTCTTTTACACTCCATCCAAATGATTCCCATTTATCTTTGAATGGTTTTAATGAAAGGATATCGTCTGTTTTCCCTAGTGATTGAAGTTTATTATAATCAATTATTGCAACTAATGAGTCTAATTTATGATGGGATGCAAACATTGCGCCTTCCCAGGTTGATCCTTCCTGGCATTCACCATCGCTGAGTAGTACAATTACCTTTCGATTTTTCTTATCAATTTTATCTGCAAGTGCAATACCTGTACCAAAAGATAATCCGTGTCCTAATGAACCTGTAGAAAGTTCTATACCCGGAATCAAATGAGCTTCAGGATGAGCTCCCAAAGTGCTACCTTTTTGACAAAATGTTTCTAGTATACCCTTCTTTAGAATCCCTTTTTCTTCAAGAATTGCATATAGTGCAGCACTAGCATGACCTTTACTTAAGATAAATATGTCCCGGGCATAATGATTTAAATTGTCGGCATTTAGTCTCAATATTTTAAAATATAATGCGACTAAAATATCAACACTTGAAAAAGAGGGAGCTATATGTCCACTACCAGCGTTATTACACATTAGAAATGTTTTTTTTCTAATTTTTTTAGCAATTTCTTTTAATTCCATCTTTTTTCTACTTTTATTTGCCATTACGTTTTTCCATATTTTAAATGAAATTCACATGATCAGGAGGGTTTTTTAGTTCCGAGAGGTACTCATTAATTTCATCCATTCTGCAATTCACCCTACATTTGGAAGTATCTAGTTTAGAATCTACCCATTGTAGTGATTTTCTTCTTTGTTCACCTTTCCATATATCCTTAAATGTATTTTTATAAATATTGCCATAATAGAATCTTTTGTCAGTGAGGTAACAACTGCATCCCCATATATCTCCCCCTGCATCGATATAAGACCAGAAGGGGAGGGCTTGACAAGTCTTGTAATTACGTTTCCTTTTGTCCCACTTCTCCATCGTATGTGCACGAAATATCACATTGAAATTTTTATCATTAAAATCTTCAAGCACGGCCTGTAAAAAATTATACCCATCTTTAATTGGCCAGGGCATATCCTGATATTCTATGTTTTCATACACTTTTGTTTTGCTGAGGGGGTGTTGTGAATATGGTTTTACAACTAAATAATCTACTCCTATTTCTTTAGCCTTTTCAGCTAATAGAGGTATTTCTTCCAAATTTTCAGGTAATAATAGGATCTGTATGCCAAGTGTTGTCTTGTAATTATTATCATTTTTTAACTTTACAGCATAACGAATATTCTTCATCACTCGATTCAAATCCTCTGGATTTGTTCGATGTATCCTTTTATATGTCTCGTTGGTTGCTCCACTTATGCTTACCTTTATCCAGGTTATACTTTCAAGAGCTTTATCTACAACACTTTCATCTAATAATACCCCATTTGTTGTAATGCCTACATCTATGCCTACTTTTTTTGTGTGAAGAATTAGATCCCCAATATCTTTATGTAACAGTGGTTCACCCTCGCCTGCATACATTACACTTTTTAGTCCTAGAGTCCCCATTTCCGATAGTCTTTTTTTAAATAATTCGGTATTTAAGAACCTAGGTTTGTAATTCATGAAGTCTAGAGCACAATATACACATCGATGGTTGCATGTACCAGAGGGAGATATTTCTGCATAAATGGGGTATGTTAGCTTTCCTTTTAACCAATCGTTAACTCGGGGGGTATGGTACATTAATTTGTGACCATCTATCCTAAATTTATCCATCTAAATTTATACCTCCGATTATATCTGTGTGGTCATATGTGAATCTAAAATTGCATGGCAGATTGCTAGATGAGTAATCTCAACAAATCCATAAACTTTAGAAGGTACAAAAAAGTTTAAATCCCCATAATTTCGTAACGGATTAGACTTTGAAAAACCTGACAATGTTATAACAATGATTCCTTTTTTTTTAGCAGATTCAACTGCTGTCAATATATTTTCAGATTCTCCCGAGCTACTTATGGCAATTAATACATCACCTTTTTTTCCAAACATATTTATAGGTTTTTCAAATACAAATTCGTAACCATAATCATTACTTAAGCAGGTAAGTAGACTGGGATCATTGAAAGAAATTGCAGGTATATTACCGTTTTTCCAATAATCTATTGATTGATGACTTGCTATTGCAGCGCTACCGCCATTTCCAATAAAGATGAGTTTATTAGAAGAATCCTTCAAATTTTTTATAATCTTGAGAATATTAGAGAAAGCATCTTCTATAGACCAAGATCTGCCATTAACTCCTTTAATTTCAACTTCATTAAAAAGCTCCCCTAGTCTTTTTAAATATCTTGTTTCATAGCCCACTTTATCACCTCACCTTAGAAGAGAAGATACATACTTGTAAAGAGAAACCTTATCTATTGGGTCCTTATTTCCAATAACCTTGACATACATTGATCCAACAGCATTTCCGATAAAACCTACTGTTTCCATCTGAACATCTAATGCAACGAGTGGTGCTGTCAATGAGAGGAAAGCGTCACCAGCGCCCATAGTATCAATAACTGATTCAGTAAATGCAGGAATAAAATGTGAATTTCCTGAAGAGAAAGTTATACAACCTCTGTTCCCGTGAGTAGCTATAATATTCTTACAATCAATTTTCTTAGATAGTCCAGGTATTAACTTAATTAATTCAGTATTTTTATCCTGACACTCCAAGCGGAGTTCCCGTTCGTCGGTACAGATGTAATCTACATGGCGGTATTTCGAAATTACATTGTATCCCATATTACTTGCATTCGTCTGAGTCGTCACCGCAAGAAACTTTGATTTGTCCACAATCACATTTATTAATTCCTTATTGAGCATTCCATGTCCAAAATCAGCTACAATAACTAGATCATACTTAGGTAGTATATCTAGGAGATGCTTTTTCATCTCGAGAGTTTGTTCTTTATCAACTTCCATATCATTAAATATATAAAATTCTAAAAGTTTTCTAAGTGGGAATTCTTCAATAAATCTTCGTTTTACAATAGTAGGTGAATCTTTTTTATAGTGGAATAGCGTTTTAACTTTTTTACTTAGATTTTTCGATATAAAATCTTCTTGAGAATCTATGTCTCCCAGTAAAGTGAAAAGGTGAACATTATCGCAAAAATTAGAAAGATGATTTCCGATTGCAAGAGTACCACCTGCAAATTTTTCAGTCTTCAAATATTTCAAAGCTATAATTGATTCTTTGGCAGCTTTTCCAATAGATTGGCCAAATTGATATTCATCAATGATGGCTTCGCCAATAACCAAAATCTTCATATTCTTGATTCTTTCTAAATAATCGATTAAGTCTTCTGATGTTGTTGTTTTAGAAAATTTAGTTAAATATTCTTTCACATCTCTCGATAAAACGTCTAGATATTTATTAATAAGGTTTGATGAGCTGAAAGTTATATTATCAGTAAACTTTAATTCGCCTCCGATCTTTTTAATAGCCCTTTCTTCGGATACAATACCTTTTGAATAATCTTTCTCTGCATCGTTGTATTCTATACCTTTGGCATAAATACTCGGCCTTAAAAACTCAATTGTTTTAACTGCAGTAGGCCAATTGTTAATGGCAACATAATTCACACAATCAACAGACGCTATAACCTCTGCCCTAAGTTTCTCAGTAAAAGCAGGCCTATGTGGGCCTTTATTAACATATTTATCAGGAGTTATAGTAACGATTAACATATCTCCAAGTTTTTTAGCTTCTTCAAAATGTCGAATATGCCCTATATGTATTAAGTCAAAAACTCCATGGCAGTGAACAACTATCTTATTTGTAGATTTCGCTTTAGAAATTATTTCTACTAGTTCATCAAGTTCTAAAACTTTGTCAATCTTCACGTTTTTCACCTTTTGACAAATAATCGAACCATTCTTTTGTTGCTTCTCCTATAGTATCTTTGTTCCAAACTGGTCCGTCTTTCCAGTATTCAATGTTATTCAGCATTATTTTAACACCATCTTTAAAGGTTACTTTCGGTTCCCAACCAATAGTTTTTTTTATTTTTGTTATATCTGCATGTGTACAGTCTGGCTCACCTGGACGTTTTGGTATATAAACAACATCACCACCTATCAATTCAACTAAATTATTTATGCTGTGGGGGTTGCCACTACCCACATTAAATATTTCGTTCTCTGTATCTGATTCGGCAGTTTTTATAAGAGCATTTACCACATCTGTTACAAATATAAAATCCCTTGTTTGGTTTCCATTTCCAACTACAGTAAATGGTTTGTTATGGATTTTTTGAGATAAAAATACGCCAAAAACGGCACCGTAAGCTCCGGATGTTCGTGATCTGGGTCCAAAAACATTAAAGAGGCGAAGAGATGTAATTGGAATATTATAAATTTTATTCCAATGAACTACGTATTGCTCTCCAATATATTTTGTTAAAGCATAGGGATATTGGGGGCTTATATCGGCTGTTTCCGGTGTTGGATACATTTCTGGCATCCCGTAGCAGGAGGAGGATGCTGTGTAAATCAATTTTTTTATCCCCGCTGATCGCGAAGCTTCAAGTACGCTGATTGTTCCATCAACATTGGAACTATGATATCTCAAAGGAATTTGTATTGATGGTACAACATCTGCAAGACCAGCCAGATGAAAAACCCAATCAACATCAATAAAATAGGATTCAATCAAGTTATAATTACTTATATCTACTTTGAATATATCCAAATCCGATTTAGGTTCAATCTGATTAAGATTTTCTCTGCTTCCTGTTGAAAAATTATCTAAAACAATTACTGTATGACCATCATTTAACAAGCGTTCTACAAGATGGCTTCCAATAAATCCCGCACCGCCTGTAACTAAGCATTTCATAACTTCTAGTTTTAATTTAATAGCTAATAACTTTTTATGTTTTCTATCATTTATTTTAGTAATTAAAATACAATTTTTAATTTAAAAAACTTTGATTGAATGTAATAACTCGCGAATTTCTTTTTTATTTAGTAATTTAGCATTATTTGACGAATATCGATTTAAATCATCGGAGTCTCCTAAGGTTTTAGCTTTTTTCATTCCTTTAATTTCTGGTCTAAATATGTCATCGGGACGTTCTACTGGCATTAAAATCACAAACATTTTATTGTCTTCGTATAACCATTCTAATTCATTTTTTATAATTAACTCTTCATCAGATTTCTCACCTAATCGTGTTCCCACTATCTTCTTCTCCATTTTTTCAGGATCATAACCGTATTTAGGAGCTAGTTCTTCAATCATTACATCAATAAGATCCATTATTTTCAATGCCAACATTTTAAACACAAAAATTTCTCCACCAATTGACTTAACAGCAGCTTTGAATACAAGATTAGTAGCTTGGGGCATAGTCATTACGAATCGCGTCATTTCTGGTTGTGTAATTGTAATAGGTCCCCCATTTTCAATTTGTCTTTTTATTACCGGGATAATTGATCCTCTTGAATTCAATACATTTCCAAACCTTATTACAGAAAAAGTTGTATCCTTCCATCCTTTGTAATAGTTCGCCACGATAAACAGCCTTTCAGCAAGGAGTTTAGTTGCACCTAGAACACTTGTAGGAGTAACAGCTTTATCAGTGCTAATGCAGATGCATTTTTTAACATTATTTTCCATTGCAGCCTCAACAACATTTTGTGATCCTAAAACGTTTGTATTTACCGCCTCAAATGGGTTGTATTCACATAGAGGGACATGCTTAAGAGCTGCTGCATGAAAAACATAATCTACACCTTCCATGGCTACGTTTAATCTATTTTTTTGTCGAATATCGCCTATGAGATACCGCACATTTTTAAATTTCTCTAGCTCTTGTTGCAAATCAAAAAGGCTGGCTTCATCGTTACTTAATATTCTAACTAATTTAGGTTCATATTTTAACATTTCCTTTACTATCTCTTTACCAATGGACCCAGTTCCACCAGTGATTAATACTATCTTATTTTGAAAACTTTTTTTTATTTCATTCATTCTAATCAGCTTTGAAAAAAGAGTTTATTTTATTACAGATATAAGTTATTTCCGTATTTTTTATGTCCGGATAGATCGGCAGGCTTAGTATTTCATCTGAAATTTTGTCAGTAATTGGTAAGTTCAGGGTAGTCTCTGAATTTTTTAAATAAAATCTGGTTTTATGAATCGGTGAAAAATATACCTTCGTCATTATCCCTGCTTCCGCTAGATACTTGGATAACTTATCCCTTAATTTAGCATTTACTCTTATGCTATATAGCTGGTAAACATTAAAATATGCATCCAGTGAAATTGGCGTAATTACCTCCTTTATTTCATGCATTTTTGATGTCATATATGCTGCCCTTTTTCTGCGCATTTCTATAATTTCATCTACTTTATTTATCTGGCTTATTCCCAATGAAGCTGTAATGTTTGATAGTCTGTAATTAAATCCTAATGAAACGTAATCCATTTGCTTAGTTGATGAAAAATAGTTAGAATTTTCATCTCTCCCATGGGACCTTAGGAGTTTAAGTTTTTCGTACGTTTTTTTTGAATCAGTTGTTATGGCTCCTCCCTCACCAGTTGAAATTACTTTATTTGCACAAAAACTAAACATTGAAGAATCACCGAAAGTACCTACTTGCATATTCTTAATTTTTGCACCAAAAGCTTCAGCGCAATCCTCTATAAGGATTAAGTTGTAATCTTCAGCTATCTCTTTTAATTCCCTTATTAAGCATGGAGAACCACCATAATGAACAGGAATAATGGCTTTAGTTCGGTTATTTATCTTTTCTTTTACATCTTCTGGATCGAGCCCAAATGTTTGTTCTTCAATATCCGCGAATATCGGCTTTGCTCCGACAAATAAAGGTGCATTTGCCGTGGATATAAAAGAAAAAGATGGAACTATAATCTCATTTCCTCGTTCGATTTTATGGGATAATAGGGATGCATGTAAAGCGGAGGTTCCTGAATTAAATGTGACCGAGTATTTACGACCTATATAATTCGAAATTTTATTTTCAAACTCTATTATTTCTGGCCCTGTAGCCCAATACATGCCTTTTTTAATTATAGTGGCAACAGAATTGACATCATCTTTATTCCAATGTATCTTGAATAACGGAATTTTCCACTTAGTCATCAGAACTCCAGCTAAATTTTATTCTAATTTCTTTATTACTTTCACAGGTATACCAAACCCAACTACATCGGGGGGAATATCCTTATCAACAAGACTACATGCTCCAATAATGGAATTCTTGCCCACCGTCACCCCTGGCATTATAACACTATGCCCACCTATCCGACAGTTCTTTTGAAGTACTACAGGTCCTTCTTTCCCATCTATAGTGGAGATAGAATAAATGGAGCAGTGGGAACCTATCTGCACGTAATCTTCAATTGAAACACCGTTCTTCGCGTTGATATATGTAAAAGCTCCTATGTCACTTTTGTAACCTAATTTAAGATTATCTACGTGTTGTACGATCCAATTGTACCTGGTAAGTACTCCTTCTTTGATTTCTGGATGTTCCCATTTTTTAAATCGGTCGTTCATTCAATAAGCCATCTTTTTTTGTATCAGTTTTTTATCAATTTTTATATTACTCAAAATATCTACAACCCTCTGTCCAGCTTTGCCGCTTCCATAAGGGTTTTTACACTTTTTAACTCTTATTTTAAAATCCTCGTCGTAAAGGGCTTTCTTTACAGCCTTGATAATTTCATCTTTTTTATATCCCACATTTAAAATATTTTCAACTCTTTGCCTTCCCTCTTGCCTCGTACCAATATTAACAACGGGAAGGTGAAAAGGGGGAGTTTCGATAATCCCACTACTTGAGTTGCCCACCATGACACTTGCAATTTTTATCAGGCTTAGATATTCTATATGCGGAATACTTTTGTAGGCTCTTATAAAAGGATATTTATCAATGTATTTTTTTAGTATCTCTATCATTTTACGACCGCCAGCATCTGCGTTTGGATATAAAATAACGGTTTGATGTTCGAGTTCAACAATGCCTTCTAAGGTTTCCCTCATCTGTAACTCCGATTCATCAACTTCGGTGGTCACTGGATGCTGGATTAGCAGTATTATAGGTTTTTTTGAATCTAAGCCGTATCGCTTTAAAATTTTCTCAGGTTTTATTAAATTTTTGTTTAAAATAGTATCAAGACCCGGGGCTCCGGAGATAAAGACCCGCCAAGGTTCTTCACCCATCTTGATTATCCTTTCCGCACTTTCCTCGGTAGAGGCGAAATGGATATGTGCTAATTTGGTGATGGCATGTCTAACAGGCTCATCTACACCTGCGGAAATTTCCCCCCCATGAACATGAGCTATCGGAATATTCATATACACAGCGGCAATTGCGGCAGCAAAAGGTTCCAGGCGGTCGCCGATGACCAAGACAAGATCAGGTTTAATTGCTTCATATACATGAGAAAAACCAATTGTTCCGATCCCTACAGATTTGGCCATAGCACTGCCCGTATCGCTACTTAACAGCATATCCACCGTAGCATCAATTTTAAAGTCTTTTTGAATTTCTTTTATTGTATATCCGAACTCTTTAGAGAGATGCATTCCACATGGAACTAAAGAGAACTCCAACTCTGGATGTTGCTCAATCGCTAATAAAATAGGTTTTAATAATCCATATTCGGCCCTTGTACCAGTTACTGCACATATTTTTCTAACCAATTATCTAACCTCTCTAACCAATATAAACGCTTCCGCATACTCTACACAAATTTCATCCCCCCTCTGTTTGGCCCAAATTTTGATTCCCGCAGGGCTTCTGGGATGAGGATATTTTTTATTTTCCGTCTGATACTTCAGGAATGCTTCTATTTTTCATGATTTTTCTCCTATGGCTTCCCAACTTATAGGTTCGTCTTTCCGAATGTTATGTGTTGTTTTTCTCCCAACAATGATCGCAATAAATTTTGGTTCTAATCCAGAAGCAGGTCTTTTAATAATTAGCATATCTTCCTGAATTATCGCACCTTTCGTGATATCTACTTTCGCAACTATGCTTTTTCTTAAGACTGCCTTTATTTCTTCTTCCTCCTGGGTTATCTTTTTAATACCATTTCCTAAAGCGGTTTCCACATCTCTAATGGCGAGGACCATTCCCGATAGTTCTTTTGGATCCAATGAAGCCTTATGATCTGGTCCTATAAAGTTTTTGTCTAAGGTGAAATGTTTCTCTAACAAAACTGCACCTAGCGCGACCGAAGCTGTGGGTATAGTTGTGCCAAGTGTATGGTCAGATAGCCCTATAGGTAAGCCAAAGGTGGTTTTTAGGGTTTCCATGACCCGCAAGTTCATATCTTTAACCTTGGAGGGATAACCGGTCACACAATGGAGCAGAATAACATCATTTGACCCGTTGTTTTTTATCACTTTCAGTGCTTCTCTAACTTCCTCTAAAGTGGACATGCCCGTGGATAATATCACTGGCTTACCTTTTTTTGCTATATACTTCAGCAGGGGGAAATTCGTTATTTCTCCAGACGGTATTTTAAAAGCTGGCACTCCGATTTCATCCAAGAGATCTACACTATTTTCATCAAAAGGAGAAGAAAGGAATATTATCCCTCTTTTTCTAGAATACTTGGCTAATTCGATAAATTCCTCAGCGGTCAATTCCAACTTTTTAAGCATATCATATTGCGGCTTTTCAGATCCAGTTCTTTCTCTTTGATACTTGGCTTTTTCAGCTGATATTGTGACTATATTTTCAGCATTAAAAGTTTGGAATTTAACTGCATCTGCCCCAGCTTCTACCGCAGCGTCAACCAATTTTTTTGCCAAATTGATATTTCCATTATGATTTACCCCTGCCTCAGCAACTATTAAAATTGGGCTTTTATTTCCCACTAATTTATCTCCTATTTTTATTTGCATATTATTTATTCCTAAGAAGCATTTCAGCTATGATTAGATCGTATTTGTTGTCTATTTCAACAGTTTCTCCAGGGTTTTGTACAATTACTCTTATATCCTTTCCAAAAATCGAGTAAATATTATCTTTTTTCAGCTTTTGAATAAAAGTCTGATATTTGATAACTATTACAGCTCCATCATGAATATAAAGCCCTGGTAATTTTTGTCTTACATATATATCTGTAGGAGAAAATAGGTCTAATTTATCATCATCTTTTATTTTTATCATCCAATTTGGATGAAACTTACCTACATCTGTTACCGTTAAAACACAATCACATTTCTTATCAATTAGCTTCTTAATTGCAGTATCAATTATTTCTGTAGCTCTAATTGGAACGTTTGCATAAAGTAGGACTAGGATATCAGGGGAGTATTTTTCTTTTTCATTTAGAGTAGAAATTACATTTAGAAGAACTTCTTCAATGGGGGTATCATCTTGAGCCAAATAATTTGGTCGTGACATGACCTCGATCCCCTCCGATGAAGCAATTTTTTCAACTATAGGACTGTCTGTAGAGCATACAATCCTATTAATTAATGTGCTTTTTTTTGAATGCTGAATTGTATGCCAGACAACCGGTTTTCCTCGTAAAATTTTAATATTCTTATCTTTTAATCCTTTACTCCCTTTTCTAGCAGTGATTATTCCGATAACTTCAGGATTATCCATTATATCCTCCATTATTTTCCAGAAACTCTCAGTTTATCCCGCGATTTCAATAGCCATTTGTACCAATTTGGACCCATGAGTGCAAGAATCAAGGGAATTTTTATTATATTGTTCCCAGGGGTTCTTACAGATACAGTGTTAAGAGGATGACGTTTGAAATAATTCCATCCTACTTGCTGTTCCAGCATTTTTTTCTTTTCATAAAACTCTTTTCCATTATTAAATTCCGTTAAATTGATCAATGTATTTCTATCTGGGTTATACCCTGCTTCCAAATTAGTTAAGTACTCATCTTCGTCAGTAATTATGCCTTTTTCAATACATCTATCATAGAGCTTAGTTCCAGGTAAGGGTGTTAATACAAAAAAACCTTCGTGTGTAGTATCTGCTTTTTTAAAGAATTCAATTGTTTCATTTAATGTGTTGTTGTTTTCTCCTTCGTATCCATATATACTTTGAATTATAGGGTCGATTCCCGCTTTTTTTACTGCTTTAATTGCTTTTATATTCTGTTCAACAGTTGTCTGTTTATTCATTTTATTTAAGATACGTTGACTTCCACTTTCAATTCCTAAACCTATTTTTATACATCCTGCATTTTTCATTTCCTTTAATAATGGCAAATCTACTGTGTTTACACGTGCTTGGCCCTGCCAAAGAATATTGAGAGGCTTAATGTGTTCTAGAAGACGATACATTCGTGGTTTGCTACTCACTAAAAGTTCATCGTTGAAAAATATCGCTTTAATATTGTATTTTTCTTTTAACATTTCTATTTCTTCTGCAACGTTTTCTGGAGAACGCTCTCGTCGTCTAAGGAATACTTTTGAACAAAAATCACAGTTATATGGGCACCCTCTTCCAGTTATTACATTCATAGATTTAATATCTGGGTAACCATCTAAAGATCCATATTTTAAATAAATATCAACCGGGAATATTTCACGTAAAGGGAATTCAATTTTATCTAAGTCACGTATATAGTTGCGTGGTGATGAAGTTTTTATTTCTCCTCCATCTTTGTAGGCAATACCTTTGACGGATTTCCAACTGCCCATATGTTCTAGTAAATCAGGAAATGTTATCTCACCTTCCCCTATTATGCATATATCTGCAAAAGTATGGTTTAGAACTACCTGTGGAGAAAGGGTAGGTAAAGCACCTCCAATAACAATAGGAGCCATCTCTCTGTGACGCTTAAATTTTTCGATAAGCCATTTAACATAACCATATTGCGTAGATAGAGAACTAATACCGACGACATCATATGTCAATTCTTTAATTTTCTCTTGAGTAACAGTTTTGTCCCATTGATTCGCCCAGATGTCAAATACTTCAACGTCATGCCCTCTGTTAACTAAATATCGGGCTATATATGCTAATCCTAGAGGAAAGAATGAAGGAAGACGGGATTTCCCATCGAAATAGTGGGGGGGATTGACTAATAGAATCTTCATTGAAATCTTCTCTATTTAATATTCGTCATTTGTTACATTTTTATCTTTGCTAAAGAATATCTATTATATTAATCAGATTACACATATTATACAGTTGGCATGGAAAATATAGTGGATGATTGAATTTCTTATAAATGATAAAACCATCTATTTCATCCTAACGGGTATCCCCTTTACTTTAATATACAACTTTATATCACTAATTTCATTATTTTTATAATGAAAAATCCTTGCTACTTTCGACACTTACTAATGCTTTATTTATTACATCTTTAAATCGTTTATTGGTCCGACCATCGAATATTAAGTTATAGTTTTTGCGAATATCGTCTATTTTTTTTCTGGGTAAATAATTTCCTTTTAAAATCCATGATACGTTTTTTTGAAGATCGTTTGAGTTAAAACTCACTAGATGTTCATCGTATATCTGCATATGATGTTCCTTCCAGTCTGAAACTTCATAAAATAGGACCTTCTTTCCTGCTGCCATTGCCTCCAGACCCACGGTAGAAGCATTTATACATATTAAGATATCGGTTATTGGGATAAGTTCATAAGTGAATGGATTTCTACCTTCTTCTACACGGACTCTTTTACAATCTTTTAATAATTCTTTAAATTTTCTATTTTTAAATTCTGTGGACTTAGGTTTAATCACGATAAACACGTCATCATATTTCGAGAGTACTGACAATGCTGTTTTGTAAAAATGTAGAACGTGTTCTTCGGTAATATACAAATCAGGGTCAAATGTCGTACCAATTACCGTTATTATCTTGTATTTATTTTTTAAATTCTTATACCATTTAGGAACTATATTTTCCTGGATAAAGTTGTAAGTTTTGTCTAATCCATAAATCCCAGGCCCAATTATTTCAACGTTTTTAGTATTACTTAAACTCTTTTCACGTAGTTTTTTAAAAAATTCGCCCCACACGCAATAGTAATCAAAGCTAATATAGGCATTATGTTGTGTAATCAAACAAGCATTACCGTGGTCAAATCCAACAGTCTTCCCACCACGTTCATTTAATATTATTGATCGTAAAATGTGTGTGTGAAAATACTCATCTCTAGCAACAAACACTTTTATATCATATTTAGTAAAAAAAATCTCATTTTGAATGATATCCGTAGCTACTCTAATACCGACTTTTGAATAAACACTTGGGATAGTTAAAAATCTTATCACGTTTGTTATAACTGTTTTTAAATAAAAACCAATTAGGACTCTTTTTATATAATAGTCACCAGGTATTTTTACCTTTCCAAATTCAATGTAGGGATAATCCTTTTTTTTAAAATATTTTATTGTATCTTCGTCTGTTGTTGTTTCCCTTATCACATGAAGAATTTTATTTGGTTTCAAATGTTTATCATCATACAAGAAAGTCTCATGGTACATGTCATTCCAATGAAGGCCACTCTTGAGAATATCAAAGGCAATTTTGAATTTTTCCTTTTTTCTTTTTCCAAATCTAAGTCCCCTATATAATAATAATCCTATAACCTGTTTAGTTGCAAAATATAGTATTAATTTCCGGTTGATGAATTCGTTTAATTTATTTAGAATTATGAACGATGTTGGGATTGTATACTTCAATCGATTTGGAATAAAAGAATTCGGTAGGTAGATACTAAAATCAACATTATCACAGGGTAAAAAAACTATAGTGTAATTGTTCTTCTTAATTATTTTTTTTAAAAAAAACAAGGCCTTGGCCCTGGTTACTGAATATGTTTGTAGAAGTAAATACTTTATTGAAAGTTCAATTCTAGGATCATTTTTAAATTTTAATAATGAATCTATGAAACCACTATTTTTTTTTATATCATTGTAAAATTTATCGTTAATTGTACAAGTACTTTCTTTCTCAACATCGTAATATGATCCGGGGAAACTATCGTAATTTAGTTGTATCATTTTCTTTTCCGAAAATAATACTTTATAAATTCGATAAGAAGTGGAAGAAGGATTTTTTGAAAAGTAATAAATATTCTTGAATTTTGTCGAAAAAAATATAGAATAAAATAATGATAATAAGTTTAATTTTTCAATGACAAGTATTTTATCTTGGTTCATAATAAGGGATCCTAAAGCTAAATATTATTTCTTTCACTAAATTGTAGGTTATAATACTTTGAATAAGTTTTTCCTTTTTTCAACAAATCTTCATGTTTACCCTCCTCCGTTATCATTCCCCTTTCAAGAACTATAATCCTATCAGCATTTTCTATTGTTGATAATCGATGGGCTATTGCAATAATTGTACATCTTTTACGAATTTCTTTTATTGATTCTAGGATTAATTGCTCCGACTCTGAATCAAGGTTGCTTGTTGCTTCATCTAGTATGATTATTTCTGGTTTTTTTATCATTGTTCTGGCCAATGCTAAGCGCTGTCTTTGACCCCCAGAGAGTTTTACACCTCGTTCACCGATAATAGTTTGATATCCTTTCGGCAATTTTGTTATGAAGTTATGCGTTTTCGCAATTTTTGCTACTTTTATTATCTCTTCCTTAGAAAGTTGAGCAGTGCCATATGAAATATTTGCTTCGACTGTATCATTGAAAAGAAATGTATCTTGTGTTACAAATCCTATTTTACTACGTAAAGAGGCTATATCAAAATCCTTTATATCAACGCCATCTATCTTCATATCTCCTGATGAAGGGTCATAAAATCTCAAAAATAAATCTGCAAGAGTAGATTTTCCTGTTCCTGAAGCACCTACTATAGCAACCATCTCGCCCTTTTTTATCTTAAGGTTGATATTTTTTAATACAGAGGTTTTATCATATGAAAAATTAACATTTTTCAATTGAATACTCTCTTTTAGTTCAGTAAAAATTTTCTCACCACTTTTTATCTTCATCCACTTTGGAATTTCATCAAGTGTTTGAAAAGCATTTTCAACTGGTCCAAGTGTATTAGCAAGAGCATGTCGTTGAGTATTTATGTTCATCGCATATGGGTTCATTCTTATAATAATAAAGAAAAAAAGCGCTAGCTCAGCTAAGGACATTTGGATAATCTCGACAGAAAAATAAAATATACCTAAAATTGCAACCGTAGCAAACACACTAAAAATAACGTAAATTTTACCCTGACTTATCACCTGTAGAAATTGATTTAAAGCAATTTTCTCAACTATATTATCAAATTTTCTTGTTTCAAAGTTTTCCATAGTTGAGGCTTTGACTACCCTTGCCCCAGTTAATTTTTGTGATAGGAATTGATGTAGGGTGTCAGTTAATTTAACCAGATTTTTTCCGTATTTCCTTGAATACTTAATTTGACGTTGAATTGAAAGAGACAAGATAATAATGACTCCTACTGCCAGCAATGTCATCTGCCAAGACATCATAAGAAGTAAAAAAATATAAATAACCATTAGAAAAGAAGTAGTAATTAGTTGGGTGAATACCCATATCATTGAACCGGCTGTTGTCATTTGATTTGTAAAAGTATTGATGATATTTCCCACCTTTTTTTCATTGAAATAACTAATATCAGCGTGTATTAGCTTATTAAACCCTTTTTTCCTTAGATGTGCTGAATAGTCGGCTTGTATTTTACCTGCATATATCTTAAGGAAATATCCAAGACCTTCTCTCAATAAGACGATAAACATTATCGAAATAACAAGAGTTATCAAATTTAATGGGAATCCAATAGTCCGGTATGCTAAGTCTAGATATTTCCAAACGCCTCCTTGCTCTATTAGCAATGAGAGATCACCTTCAGCAACTAGCTGTAGTACTGGTAACAGCAGACCTATACTTGCCCCTTCTAATAAAGAATAAACAAAAGTTAGGAAGATTAATAATATTATTAATTTTTTTCGAAATTTTAAAGAATTAATAATCATATGTATTTCTTTCATATTCATTATTACAGATCCACCCAGTCAGCAATGGACTTCTTTATTCGAAATGGGATCAATGGTGAAAAAACCCGTATAAGAGGATATAACTTCTTGACAAGGGGATTTAGAAGCTTGTAACTATAATAAAATAATGTTCTATTCTCGCTTCCGTAATAATGAAGTTTTAATTCACGACGGATGATGGAATCCCAACTTTTCCACACTTTATCAGACTCTTTAGTTAGATTAACTATGGGAGTTCCCCCATATTGAGCTACAGAATCAAGATACTTTTCTACATCTTCAATTAGTTCATTTTTTTCAACATACTTCCATATTGGAGTCTCTGGTAGAGGAATTAGATAGTTTACTGAGTAATTAAATGAGTTGACTTCTTTTAAAAATTGAATTGTTTCAAATATGGTGTCAGTTGTTTCTCCAGGTGAACCAATAACTAGTTGAACTACGTTGAATACACCTATTTTGTTAGTTAAATTAGTTATTTCTACATTCTTTTGTCTTGTAACACCTTTTCTATACTCTTTTAGTATTTTGTCAGATCCTGATTCTTGACCATAATTAATTGCTATACAACCAGTATCTTTCAATCGGTATAACATCTCCTCATCAATTTTATCAACTCTTGCGCCACCGACAATGTAACAAATGTCCGGATTGTTTTTTTCAATTGCATCGCATAATTCCATAACCCAGTCTCTGTTTGAGTTAAATAATTCATCATTAAATTTGAATCCTTTAATGCGGTAATTTTTTTTCAAATATTCTATATGTTTGATCACGTAATCAACACTGTTTTGTCGTACACCCTTAACATGTCTGTAACAAAAGCTACAGCGATTTGTACACCCTCTGGCAGTTACCATCGAAATATAATAGTCTTTGTCTCCTATTTTATTAGCCAGGTTAGCATAATGGGGACTTTTAAGTTGGAGTTTATGAATATCAATCCACCCTTTAATTGGTGAAAGATACGTGGGAATATCAACAAGATGATAAGCTGGGAGGGGGATTATGTCAATGTCCTTAATCTGCTCGGCTGGAGGATTTCTCACAACCTTTCCATTTTGCAAATAGGAAATTCCCTGTACTTTGTAAAATGATTCTTTTTTGTTAACCCTTTCTAGGAATTCGGGAAGACTTACTTCTGCTTCACCATGGAATACAACATCTACGCTTGTTTTTTTTAATAATAGTTCATAAACTGATGAAAGAGCACCTCCAACAATTTGAGTTATGTGGGGATAATGAGTTTTTAAATATGCCGATAGTTTCTTAGTCCTCCCATAGGATGTTGCAATACCTCCATAACCTACTATGGAGGGGTTATATTGGTTGATTATTTGCTTTATTTTATCTAAATCTAATTCTGTTCCTTTGTGTTGTTCTAGGTACAGATCCACAATTTTTACTTTATGATTACATCTTTCTATAGTTCCCCCCACGTATAGTAAGCCTAAAGGAAGCGTAAATCCTCCACTTCCTCCTCTAGATGGTACGTTAAACAACAATATATTCATACTTTATTCATCCTTAATTTCCTTTACAATGTGTCTTTTGCTAATAATATTCTTTACCAATTCTGCTGCACGTTTTCCGCTTTTACCATCTAAATTGTGAGTCCCGCATATCTTTAAGAACTCCTGATCCTTTAGATCAACTCCGGTTTTAACCTTACCATACCTTAAGAATTTATCTAAACAATGCAAGAATTCCTCTAACTCGCCATAAGAAAATGCTCGTTTCTTCAATATTGGTAAAACGTCACCATGTATCTCATTGTGTCCAAAGTAAACAAAGATAGGTTTGTAGGTTGTTAATGATTGTAACAGGGTAGTTGTGGGAAAATCGATGACAATAATATCTGCTTGTTGAATTAACTCAGTAAATTGGGATTTATATTTGATAAATCTGATATTTTCATAACCATTTTCGCTCACAAATGAACTCATAGGAGGGTCTCGACAGAATGTGACAGGATGCAATTTAACAATTACATCATAATCGCTATGGCGGCCTAGGACTTCCAGTATACCCTTTTGGGTTAACCAGAAATGATTATCCGAAAACGGAGGAAAAAAGGAAACATAACCAAAATTCTGATAATAATTTGTAGTTACATATAAAACAATTTTTTTCTTTGATTCTGATTTTGAAAATCCCTTTTCCGAATTTAACTTATCAAGACTTGTTGAACCCACAGGTATAAGTTGCGTATTATTCGTGGCGGTTGTTTCAGCAATATGTTCAGCAACTTTCTTACCAAATACAAAATAGAAATCTGAAGCCATTGTATCGTACTCAGCCATTGTCATTTGTTCATAATACCCATAGCTTCCAACTTGCCAATTTATAATTGGGATGTTTAGATTATTAGCAGCTCGACTTATAGAATAATCTATACATGTTGTGAAAGTAGAGGTTAGGACAGCTTCAATTTTTTTCTTTTTTAACACCTCTGTTATTTTAGAGTAAGAATTGTAACTTGCTATTGATAATACTTCAATTGTATATTGAATTCTATCTTTTAGTAATTCAAAAAAGTCAATTTCTTCTGATATAAAAAATTTTTTAAATTCTTTATCGTTGTTTAAATTTTTCCATGTATTTAACAAATCCGTTTGATCAATTTTAGACATGTCTGGTTCTGTTAAAAAATCTTTTTGATATGTTGGTATTTTTAATATTGGTCCAATTCCGATTGACAAGAATTCTTCCTGACACTCATTCCAATTGTGTTCTCCTAATAACAATACTGGCAGATTCCCGTTCCTTCGCATTGTTAGTTTATATATAATTCCCTTTATACCGGTCTGCTTAAATGTAGTAAAGATATCGTATAGTAGTGCTTTTTTTTGAATAAAATTAAGAACTTTATTTTTTATTTCAAATTTGACCGAATCATTATGTGTCTTTGTTAGATTGCTCTCTGATTCAGGAACTATTGGAAATAGAACTGATAATTGTTTCCAGCAATTTAGCTTAAAGAGGCTAGTATAAATTGATTCTCTATTATCAAAGGATAGGTAATTCGTAGAATTTATCTTGAAAGGATACTCCTTCACATCATAAGCAAACAATACGTCTGGATTTTCAGCTTTAATAATTTTAAATAATTGGAATATTCGAACAGTCACAGCATCATATATTATTTTGAACGAGAAAATGCTAAATGTAGCAGGAGTTATACCTATTTTTTTGAATATTGGACAATTCTCTTCTATATGCTTATCAATTAATCCACATAATTTTTTTACTTTGTTAAAGTTGTTTTTACCATAACTATACAATTCTTTAGGTGTATAATAATCATCGGGGATACTGTAAGGAATACCCTGCTTCTCTAATTCATAAATGGCGAAGGGTGAAAGTGCAATTACAATTTTTTTACCTTTTAATCCATTAGACCATTTTAAATAGTCTTGAACTTGATTTTCATGTTCTAGAAATACAAGTGTTTTTGTTTTAAAATAGTCTCTGTAGCTCTTTACTATGTTTTTTGAAGACCATGCTGGGCTAAGCTCTGAAGGAAGGCTTTGTATGAACGATTCTATTCTATAGAAGTCTTCTTCAGTGTCTACATCTAATTTGATATCTGGTCCCGTTATTTCATATGGTGCTCGGATTGTTTCTATACTAAATTCATTTGGGTTGTCCCAAATATAAGTTGTTACGTGTTCCCTATGATAAGAAGAGTTAGTTTTTTTTGCAATTTTTTCTAATATCACAAAATCGACTACTTCACTTCCTAATCCATCTGGATAGTTATTGTTCTTTCTTGGAATATGATTAAAAGAGTAATCCGCTTTGTTATTCATGTGTTTTTTAACTATGCGGTCTATTTCGTCTTTTGAAATCAAAGGATTATCAGCACAGACTCTTACAATTACGTCCGCATTGTTTATTTTGGCAGCATTAATAAATCTGTCTAGAACATCTTCTTCAGATCCTCTGTAAATCTCTATCCCTAGATCTCTTGCAAGATCTTCAATCACATCATCATCTTTATTTTTTGATGTAGCTAATACAACCGTATCAAGAGTCTCGGCCATTTTGACTCTTTCAATAACATAATAGAGGAGGGGCTTTCCGCATAGAATCTTCATAGACTTTCCAGGTAATCGCTTTGACCCCATTCGCGCTTGAATAATCCCCACTATTTTCTTAGTCTGTCTAGTTTTTTTTTGTAGCATTTTTTTACTCCCCATTAAGATGTTGCATACTTAAGGTTAATCAATAGAACTTAATAAAAGTGTAACAAATCCATTTAAATAAACTTTTATATCGCTAAATGAACGTATTTTCATCAATCTCTTTAGGATATATGTGGGTCTCAGATAAAATTCTACATATGCATGGTGATGCAATTTCGTTAAGTCTTCAGAAGTTATTCCAGTAGGTATGAATATGGGAGACCAAATGGTGTATTTTGAAAAATCGTGGGATAAAATTTTCCCATATTGCCCAGCATTTTTATTTAGTTCTGTTCCGGGATAGGGAGTAGTTATATTAAATTGAGCAAAGTCAGGATCTATTTCTTTTGCAAATCTTATTGTTTTTTTTGCAAGCTCTTTTGTTTCTCCAGGTAGACCCAGCATAAATGAAGCGCGTACTTCAATACCTACTTCTTTTGCCCATTTTACAGCATTTCTGATTTCCTGTAGAGTAATACCTTTATCTATATTGTCAAGTAGCTCCTGTGATCCCGCTTCTATTCCATAAAAAATAGACCAACACCCTACATTTTTCATTTTTTGAAGTAGTGCTTTGTCAACTTTATTCACTCTAGAGCTACATGACCAAGTTAAATCGAAATTCTTCGTTTGTAGTAAATCACAAAAATCTTCTACCCATTTTTTGTTAACTGTAAAAGTGTCATCCCAAAAAAGCAGTTCTTTTATTCCGTATTTTTCAATAAGATTCTCAATTTCAACTATAACATTTTCTGGGCTTCGTGTTCTAAATTTTTTTCCATATACCCCTTTAGAGCAAAAAGTACAACTAAATGGACATCCCCTACTTGCTATTATATTTGTATTAGGACTTCTTTTTATCTGATACAGAGCAGGCCGGTATTCATTCATTGGTAGAAGATGTCGTGAAGGAAAAGGCACTGTGTCTAAATCGCCTATATACGGTCGTGGTTCATTTTTTATTATCTTTCCATTATTTCGATATACAATCCCCTTTACATCTTCAAATGATTTACCATTATTTTTACCGTAATTCTCAATGTTCTTGACCAATTCTAATAATGTATGTTCTCCTTCACCATATACTGAAATATCAATGTTAGTATTTTCTTTTAGAACATCCTTTGGAAATAGGGATGTATGGGGCCCCCCGATAACAATTAAAGTTCTTGGAAGAATTTTTTTTGATGTATTTATTACCTCATAAGAACGATATAATGTTGGAGTGAGAGCTGTAACTCCAATTATATCTGGTTTAATTGAAGATATTCTATTTTCTAAACTTTTATTTTTAAAATTCATTACAGTTCCATCAATAATATCAACTTCAATGCCATTTTTCTCCAGTGTAGCAGCAATATACGCTAATCCTAATGGGGGCAATGAACTGCCTGCTCTTGCAAACTTCCCATATCTCTCTTCAAGAGTCATTGGCGGATTTATCAAGGTTACTTTCATACTAAGCATCTCCTTAAGAATTGAACATTAATTTAATTAGCAATCTTATGGAATTTGGTATTTCTCTAATTAAAACGACTTTACTCTCTCTATTCTGAGGCCAGTTATTTACAGCTGGAACCTCAGCAATTTGATATCCCTTTTTTATTGCTTTTACAATTATCTCTATTTGAGAGTCATATCGTTGATGTTCTATATCGATACATTGTAAAACTTCCTTCTTATAGGCTCTAAACATACCTGATACACAACTTATATCCGTCCTAAGTAAGGTAGCATACATCTTGTTTTGGACAAGACTTGCAATTTTCCTGATTATTGGTGCTTTAACCATATTCCCAGTGCAGTATGGAGAACCAATAACGATATCATATGTCCCCACTTTAGATAATAAATCAGGAATTTGTGCTGGACTATAGGATAGGTCAGCATCTATTGTGATTAATATTTTTCCTCTACTTTTTATAGCGGCAGTTTTTATCGATGCTCCAAGTCCCCTATTCTTTTTATGCTCCAAAATTATTAGTTCTTTAAATTTTTTTCCTAACTTAGAAAGTTTTTTTCCTGTATTGTCCGAACTTCCATCGTCTACAACTATTACTTCAAATTTTTTACATATTTTTTGGACTTCATTTATAATCCGGGGAATTGATTTATTGATTATGCGTGCTTCGTTGTAAACGGGAACTATAATAGTTAGCTCTATCATATTTCTGCTACTCCAATCTATCTAATCAATAATCTTTTTTATTGTATTCGCTGAATTGTAAAAAACCAGTTATAGATCGCTGGTATGTTTATTAGAGTTATTATTGCCATTAGAGTAATTAATATCCTTTTATTATCTATCTTTTCTAATCCTCTTGAAATCACAAGTAGGTATAGGGGGAAAACGGCATAATATAATCTAGGTTCAAATATTGTACTGTAGGTCATTGTCACCAGAATAGCTATATTGGGTATGGAGATAAATAGGAGTAGTAGCATGTACGGTTCTAACATCTCAATTTTTTTACTTCTATTCTGCAAAATTGGCCGAGTTATATACAAAATGAAGGCAAAAAACTGAACTATTGCAGCAGGTATTGTTAAGTATTGAATCTTATATGGATAAAGTATGATCCATTGAACAATGTAAACTGAAAATATAGTAGATATCCGGATAAGGTTGGCAATTAATTTATTAAAAGCTTCCAGGTTGGCTGTCAAATAAGGATATACTAGATAATTGAATGTATTTGGGTTTACATTCCAGCCTTCATTACCTGTTCCAAAGGTAAAATTCAAAATATAAAAAATTAAAGGCGAACTCAATATTACAATTACAAACCAGCTTAATAATAAATTTCTAAATGTTTTCTCATTAATATTCAAACTTAATAGGGAAGATTTTAAATTCTTAATTAAGAATATGAGGGATAAAAATACGATTTCAGTAAATATGATAAAAACTGTGTAATAATGCGTATAAAAAGACATGATTGTTGAAAGAATAAATCCTACCCAATAATTCCGTGAATTTTTCTTTAGACATTGATAAAAGAAAAAAATTGTAAGTAGTGTAAAAAAAGAGAAAATTACATACGGACGCGCAATCTGGGAGTATACTAGATGATAAGACGAAGTCGATAAAAAAAATGCTGCTATAAGGCCTGTTTTTTTATCAAATAGAGTTTCTCCTACCTTGAATATTAAAAGTATGGATAGAGTACCAAGAATAACAAAAGGAAATCTCAATTTAAATATCTTAGTATCTGGTTTTTCATCGATATCTCTTGCATCTCCAGCGCTAAAAATTTTCTGTATGTAATCCTTAACATCGCCTAATTCATTTGCTCCTGAATAATGAAGAATAATAAAATAAATTGGCGGGTACATTGGCTCCCAACCTGAAACAATCTTTAAGGGATTGTAATTATTCTCCTTTATTACTTCAAATGGGGATTTCTGAGAACTAAGAAAAGATATGGCTTCATCAGTGGATTGATTCTGGTCTAAGTGATATATCCGTATTGAAAATCCAAGAAGCAAAATTAAAAATAATATACTATAAATCTTTTTCCTGTCATTGTTCAATCCGACAGATTTAGATCTAAGATTCTTCCTAGGAGCTCCTTTTAAATCCGAAGTTGAGGATTTTTCATTAGTTATCATAAACAATTCCAACCATATATTCCATAAATTTGGTTTGGACGACCAGAATATTGCAATACAGTTTTAAATATTTGCCTATTGTTTCATTTAGGATATTTAACCTTATGTTAACGTTAAATCTTTCATTAATTTGGAGAGCAAATTGGTTATGTCTGTTACTGATCCTTTCAAAAAATTCTATAAGAGTGATTTTTATCAAAATAATTATAAATATGAAGTGTCAGAATTTCCTAAACTCCTGGAAATTGAGCCTTCTTCAAAATGCAATATGAAATGTGTTTTTTGCGGCAGACAAGATATGAAACGCCCGCAAATTTCTATGGATTATAATTTATATAAAAAAATAATTGATGAGTGTGGAGAATATGATGTTTTTGGGATTTCTGGATTTGCTGGTTGGGGGGAACCGCTATTAAATCCTCATATCTTTAATATGATTAAATATGCTCATAAGTACAATATTTTAGTTCATCTTTATACAAATGGACTTTTATTAACTCCTGATATTTCAAAAAAATTATTAGACATGGATTTAGATAAAATTAAAATTTCGTTACAAGGAGCCTCTGAAGAGAATTATTCGGTAATGAGGGCTAATCCCTATTATAAACGAATTATAAATAATATTAAAACATTAGTTGATCTTAGGGATAATACTGGGTCTGATTTATTCATACAGGTAAGTACAAGCATCACAAATGAGACAAAAGAACAGACGGATGAATTTGAAAAATTTTGGCGAAATATCGTCGATGATTTTTATTCTGACATTACTACTTTCAGAAGATTAAGAGGTGTTCAAAAGGTTGAGGAATTCATAAAAGATCATAAGATAAAAAATGAAAGACTTCTACGTCAAAAAAAATGTGTTGACGTAAGGACACGATTGGTCGTGCATGCCGATGGTTATGTTCCAATTTGTTGTTCAGACTTTCGGAGAGAAATATTAATCGGAAATGCTAATAAGCAGACATTAAAGGAGATCTGGAATAGTCCTAAATTAACTAAGATTAGACAAATCCTAGAAAATAATGAAAAAGACAAGATTCCTTTCTGCAGTTTGTGCTTTAATCTGAGATAATTATCCCCATTTTTCTCTTATTATCATAAATGCTTCTGCAGCTTCTAATCCTACTTCTCCCCCTCGTTTCATTGCCTGTACTGTAATCCCTCTTTCTGATCTAGGATGTGGAGATTCCCTTTTTTCTGTTTGATAACAATTTAATGCATCAATTTTTTTTCCTAAGTAATTTTGGATATCAATATAATAATTGGGTAGGAAGGCAAATTCATTAAATGGTGGTGATTGATCCGTTGACGATGGTACTTCGTAACTTAAAACCTTCTGAACATACTCAGTAGCTAAAGGCCTTAAAGCCACCATTGCACTTTGAAAGACTGCCTTGTGATCTTGGTTATTGTCTCCTTGATGATTAACGTAAACAATTTGTGGTTTGATATTTTTTAAACATTTTTCTAAGGGGATAATTATGTCTTGAATACACGCATCTAGCCTTTCATCAGGAAGATCTAAGAAATCTTCGCTTTGATATCCCAATATTTTTTTAGCTTTTAATGAACATTCTTTTTCAAATCTACTTTGCTTTTCATTCAACTTATGATCGTAAATACGATTTGCAACAAAACAAACATGCACTATATCACCCATCTCAACATGTTTAGATATAGCGCCGCCACATCCTAAAACTTCATCATCCATATGGGGGGCAATTACTAAAATTTTCATGATTAACCTACCTACATTAATCTTTTCATTATATCCTTACATTCATAAATTATTTTTTCTATATCAACTTCTGTGAGCGAGGGATAAATAGGGATTGAAACTAAGCATTCATTAGCTATTTTAGAATTTTCAAATTTATTCTTAGTATCTGATAATAAATATGGTGCTGTTTGGATTGGGCGGTCACAACAAATTCCAAATTTATTAATATCATCAATCATATCATCTGCCTTTTTTTTGCTAGACATTTTTATAATATACCTATAGAATGTGTCAGACTTAAAATCCCTACTTATTAGACCGGAATCAATAACCTCCTGAAAAGCGCAGTCATATTGCTTAGCTATTATCCGTCTTTTTTTTACAAATGAATCAATTTTCCCTAATTGCGATTTCCCCATTGCTGCCTGAATATCTGTAAATTTAAAATTAAATCTTTTTGATGTCTTTTTATTTATTGAATCAGCAGTTTTTGTTTCAGTAACCAAAGTCTTTATTTTATCTAAATTAGTCAAAATGGCACCACCTTCACCTGTAGTAATCATCTTTGTAGCAAAAAAAGAGAATATTGATGCAATACCATACGAACCTAATTTTTTGTTTTTGTAACTTCCTCCAATAGAATGGGCACAATCTTCGATTAATGGAATTCCCAATTTTAATATTTTTTCCATCCGCGCTGGTATCCCAAAATTGTGAACAAGGATTATTGCTTTTGTTTTACTGGTAATCAAATCTTCAATTAATTCTTCATCTATTGAGTATGTATCTAAATTTATATCAACCATTACTGGTTTTGCACCTATAGATTTGACAGCGAAATAAACAGAAGCGCATGTGTATGCTGGTACAATCACTTCATCATTCAAACCAATCTCAAGGGCAATTAATGTAGATATCAAAGCTGATGTTCCGCTATTAACAACTGTTGCATAATTACATCCTATGTATTTTGCTAAGTAGGATTCGAATTCTTCTGTGTAGATTCCTTCACTTATCCTCCCTTTTTTTATTACCTCTGCGATGGCTGTTATCTCTTCATTTGAAAACGTAGGCTTTGATTGAGATATAACCATTTCTTTTAGTTAGGTATGCTGCTCCTAATAATTTTAACTATTCGTTCAATACCTTTTCCATCAATAATTCTTTTCCCAGAGTTACTCATTTTTATCCATTTATCCGCATTATTTTGCAACCGGATTGTTATTTCCTCAATTTTTTTCCCCTCAACAACTGTTCCCTGACCAAGATTTATCGCCGAACCTTCACGTGTAAACCAGTCTGCTTGTTTTTTCTCATGAATATCCTCCCATAAAACAATTGCTGGAGTTCCAATACAGGCAGCTTCATATAATGTATCCCCTCCAGCCGTGAATATTACACTTGCCTCTAAGATGAGGTTTGATATATTCTTCAACCCATCTATCAATTCAAATTTATGTTTTGATTTTTTATTAATAATCTCTAACTCTCTTCTATTTCTAAAGCCAGGTCCAACTACAACTTTTTTAATATAATCAGTATTTTTTAATGCATTCATTATTTTAGCAGTACTGCAGGTCTTATCAGCTCCGCCCATAGTTATTAATATCACTTCAGATGGTGATCTCTTATTCCTGTGTAGTAAGGAAAAATCCTTGTTTAACAATGTGTACTTCGGGCCAAAATATTTTATCGGTTTTTTGGATGGAAAAGAGTAATTTTTCCATTTCTTTTTCACTGAGGGATTTATTAATATGTCTGAAACAATAGGTTTGTTCCCAAGTTCATCAATAACAATAATTTTTTTATTATTATCTTCAATTTCATTCATCAACTCTAAAGATACTAATTTAAGGTTTATTATTATAACTTTCCAGTCTATGCATTTTTTTACTATATTACTGAGTTCTTTGATGTCTTCATAAACTATATAGGAAAAATTTTCCAATAATTTTGTTGAATGTCGATTTTTATTTATAAGAAATATTACATTTGGATATTTTGGTAACTCTTTTGCAAGATTTATACTTTCTAGTAAATGTCCAAAACCAGTATCACTTGATGCTTCAGTAACAAAAACAATCGATTTCATATGAATCCATTTTTTTCAATGTTTAAATCGCTCTCTTAGGAATTCTTTCAATATTAATTCTCCATCTGTTCTCAACCATTTATCTGGGCCAAACATTTTTTCAACTTCTCGTATATTTTTAACCATCTGTTCTAGATCATTAGGTTCAATTGAAACGATGTGATCAGTACCTTGATACTCTTTCTTTGATAAATAGTTCTTTATGGGTGTTTCTCTATCAAGGGTAATATGTTTTTCAATTACTTTCGCTCCTAATGCAACTGCAACTATAGGTGCTAAAATTCCACTTGTGTGGTCAGAATAACCCACTTTACATTGGGGAAACAGATCCATTAATATTCTCATCATATTAAATCTAACATTTTCATGTGAAAGCGCTTTTAATCCCCTTTTTTCAAGTAGTGGTCCAGTTGGATATTCAGATATGCAGTGAAGTAAAATTAGTTCTTTAGTTTTACTAAGAAGTTTTATAGCATAACTTATCTCATCAAGAGATGCCATTCCGGTTGACAAGAACACCTTTTTAAAATTTCCATTTACATAAGTTAAGAGCTCTCTATCAATAATACTGGAACTCGCAATTTTTATTGAATCATTTCCTAGATTATAGAGCAGTTTTGCTTTCTTTAAGTTCTCTGGAGAAAATAAAATATTAGCCCCGTTCTTTTTTGAGAATGACATGAGGTCTTTTATTTGATTATCAGAGAGAGATACTTTATTGAACCAATCTCTTTCAGGATCATTTTTGTCAATTCCTTCTTTATCTAATGTTTGAAATTTTATAAAGTCACATCCTCCCTTATTTGCAAGATGGATTAATTTGTAGGCTGTATCCATTTCACCATTAAAACATTCACCTACTTCTGCTATTATTATCGTATTTTCCATTTTCATTTTTCTCTATTAAACTATCTATCTGATGTCGGCACATCATTTTCTCCAATTACAATGTTTGAACTTTGAGGACCTGAGTTAAATAATAAATCTATTATTGACATATTAGGAATAAATGGTTGATAAAGCTGTTTGTAAACGGGATGATGGAAATCTTGAAAAACAACATCAATTCCACACTCTTTAAATTTGTCCAATTTTAGATATTCTCGTCCTGAAATTCCAGATAAATAAGTATCTGTATCTAATTTCCTGCAAATATCAAGGATAAGATCACTGCTTTTTCCATAAACTTTTAAATCTGAAGCTTTCTGAATACTAACCTTAATTGAAAGCAATTCGATAATTTTTCTTATTAGTTGTGTATTCAATTCGTCCAATTTAATCCATTTATCATTATAAAAACTCTCTATAATTCCCCCGTATTCAGTGAAGTATTCAGCTTTATTATAAGAATACTTTATTGAATTCCAACATTTTTCTGCCCAAGGTTTTGAATTGTCTATATTGATATCTTTAATTTTTGTATCTAATCCTTCTTTTTTTATTGGAACAGTAAGCCATGCCCATCCATCAGCTGTCTTTATTTTGTTTCTATTCTGGAAATAATTTTTTCTAAATTGAACATTATTTAGCAATACAACTACATCTGCTTGGCAAATCTTATTAAAAAAACCTAGCCATGGCAAGTGTTCTGGTTGATGGATAGTAACAATCATCTTTTTAATTTGACTAATTACAACAATTTAATATTAAAATCTATTTTCCAATTTCCTCGGTTCTATTAACCAATTTATTAATATGAATTTTTTTTTCTCCTACGTATTCAACTGTTTTATAGGTTTGCCGAGGAAAATAACAGTCTTTACATGGTTTTATTCTTATTAAACCTTCATGATTTCTATGTATCCTTCTAACCTCCGTTAGTTTTTGTCCATGCCAAATTTCATAAATTGTTTCTTTACTTATATCACCTATAGGATACAATCCTCTTTCATCATTAATGCAAAGTAGAGCTTTTCCTGCAGAACTAATTACCAGTCTTTGATAAATACTTGGACAGTCAAAATTTTTTTCATAAATAATCTCTGAGTCTTTATGTAAGTAATCATATAACGGATTAACAGCAATATCATCAACATATGGCTCAAAAAGTTTATAGTACGTTTCAGCATTATCTTTAATCGCAGGCCAAATTGACTGCACTTTTATTATTGGTTTTATTGATTTTGCTTTATCTTTAATCCTTTTATATTCCTTTATTTTTCGGTAGGATTCATCAAATTTTGCAGGTTTCCGTATTTTTTCATAAGTTTCTCCAGTTCCATCAAAAGAAATTGTTAGCCAGTCAAGTCCAGCATGCATCGCTTCTTTGAATAAATCTGGTTTTAAAGCCAATATATTTGATAATGTTGAAACCTCTTTAATTCCTTTTTCCTTAGCATAACGGATCATCTTGATAATGTCTTTGTGTATAAATGGTTCACCCCTAAAACTCAATCTTATGGAATAAATCTGATTCTCGGTTAATTCATCCAGTATTTTTTTAAATATCTCAAATGACATAAATTGTTTTTTTACAGATTTTTTGAATTCTTTTATATTTGTGTAACACATTGGGCATTTCATATTACATTTTGATGATATCTCAATATCAACATGATCAGGATACTTGGAAGTACGATGTAACCGTGGATAAACATGCCAAATGACCCTATTTTTTATATAACCTAAAAAGTGTCCCTTTCCTCTTTTGAAGTCAAATTGTAATCGTTTCAATCTGGATATATTTATTTGATCCTTATTTATTCTCATTTTATGGTCCTTTTCACCGTATTACTCTTGGGTTCTCCCTATCTTTAATTTTTTTTGTTTCAGTCAATAAAAACATATTTTTCAAAATTTGATATATATTATAGGAGTTTTAGGATTTTACTATGTAATCATAGAGGATGTTAATAAAAAATTATAATTCAGACTTTAAAGTCTCATCGAGTCTAGACCAACTATTATCTTTTTTCTCTTTATCTTTTTTGAACCATTTAATATACCTTTTCAGTCCTTCTTCAAAACTTATTCTTGGTTTCCACCCTAATTCAGATTCAGCTAATTCAGTGGAGACATCTTTTCCTGAGAAGTCTCCAGGTCGGGCAGAAGTATATTCAATCTTTACATTACCCACGATTTTTTTTATCGATTCAGCTATTTGCTTTATAGTTACCTTCTCATTACCATCTAAATTATAAATTTTGTTTCGTGCTTTACGTTTAAGGGCATATACATTACCCTCTGCTAAATCCTCCACATAAATGAAGTTCCGATACTGCGATCCATCGCCTGCAATTGTTATTGGTTCGCCGTTTAAAGCTTTATTTACGAACATTGGGATTACGGCAGCACCTCTGGCCCGGGGGCCGTATGGAATACCATACCGGAGGATAGTTGTAGGTAGCCCATATAATTTTGAGTATGAAATACAATAGTGTTCTGAAGCGAGTTTTGTAGCTGTGTATAGATGAGAAGGCGAAATCAAGGGGGTAGTTTCATCAACTTTTTCCACTAAACAATCGCTATAAACCCAAATTGTACTTGCAAAAATTAGCCTCTTTATAACTCCAGATAGCCGGGCAGCTTCAAGGATGTTAATTGTTCCTCGAACGTTTATAGATTCTGCATAATGGGGTTCATTGTAAACATCCTTTACATCTGCAATTGCACCTAGATGGTATATAGCATCTATACCACTTAATGCCATTCTCAAGGACTGTAGATCTAATAAACTCCCTTGGTAGTATTCAATATCCTTTCGAAAAGTTGGCATAACCAGGTCATAAACTCTTACATCAATTCCCTTCTCCTTTAATTTATCCACTACATGGGAACCTATAAATCCTGAACCCCCTGTCACTAGAACTTTCATAATTATTTCCTCATTTAAAATCTTCTAATGTATTACTAAGCGCATCCACAACGTATTTTACTTCTTCCTTTGTCAGTCCTAAGTAGAGGGGTAGACATAGATGATGTTTGCTCAGATAGATTGCTCCAGGGAAATCTTTTTGATTATCTTCGCATCCACATGAAGGCCATTTTACACATTGTACACCTCTACTAGTGTTTCGTTTCTTTCCACAATAAGTATATTTTTCCCAAATTGGTTCGTTGTGACATAAATCTATGTATACTTCTCCCGTTAATGAAACTCCATATCTTCCTTTCATTCTTTGTTTAACTTTAGCACAGTTGTACTCTTCAGATAGGTTTATTATGTATTTGTAATAAGTAGAAATTATATTATCCGGAATCTCTAATGGAGAGACATGATCGACCTTGGATAAAAGTTCTCCGTACCATCCAGCTATTTTTCTCCGCTCAGATATAATATGTTCTGCTTTTTGCATCTGTTGTACACCAATCACAGCTGTGATTTCACTTATACGATAATTATATCCAAATTCAGATATCTTATTCTCCATATTAGGGTTTTTCCCATGATTTCTTATCATTGATGCTTTTTTGTAAAGTTTATCATCGTTCGTAGTAATAATGCCCCCTTCACCAGTAACAAGGGTTTTAGTTGGAAAAAAAGAGAAAGCACCAGCAATACCAAGAGTACCAGCCGACATACCATTGATACTGCAACCGTGGGCATGAGCACAATCCTCTATAAGATAAATATCATTTTCATCACAAATTTTCTTAATTTTTTCGTAATCAGGAGTAATAATGCCCCCAATATGAACTAATATAATTGCACGTGTATCTCTATTAATTTTATTTTTGATGTCATTTGGATCTAAACAAAAGGTTCTAGGATCAGAATCTGCAAATATTATTTTATTACCAGAATGCATTACAGCTAGTGCTGTTGCAAGAAAGGTGTTCGTTGGTACAATAATAGACTTCCCTTCTATCCCTAACGATCTAATAATTATCTCAATTGCTGATGTGCAATTGCTTGTTGCTAAAGCGTGTTTTGCTCCAGTAAATTTCCTAAAAAGGTCTTCAAATTTCTTAGTGTATCCTCCCATGGTTAAATATCCGGTATCTAACACATTTGAAATATTTGAAGATATGAATTCCTTGTCTTCTGTTAAAAAAGGTATTCTAATAATTGGTATTTTCATCATATCACTTGAATAAGTTTCTATTCTACTAATTTAAATATTACCAGAGTTACTTGCATTTTATTGTTTCTCTCGGCGTTCTCTCAATTTTGTTTAATAAACTCCAAATATCTGGGATTCAATAAATTTTAAATCAGATTTTAAGTTAGTTATGATCAAATTGAGACGTATTTCAACTTTTTGATTTTAATAAATAAAATCATTAGCCATATTATAAATACATAAAAGTAAGGGGGTGTGATATAAACTAACAGAGGTGCAATTCCCCCAATTTTCAATGATAAGTAAGGTATTGCAAATAATGTTGGAATCAATAAGAATATACTCGCAAACATTATTTTCTCTGTGTTTTTAGATTCTAAAACCAGTAATGTTAGAGCAAATGGCAGAGCAAAAAATGCAAAGTAGGAAGAACCAGCGAAATTTGCCAAAATAAATATCCATGTTAAGGAGAGAGAGAAAGCAAGTATTTCACCTTCTTTACTTTTATCCATTATATTTAGAATTATATATATTATTGCAGCTAATATGACTAACTTAGGTAGAATCAAAAAAGTATTAAGCAATTCGAGGGTGTGACTTGTTATTCCAAGAAAGGATAATACTTTAAACAGTGTATGGGTTATACTCCAGTTATAATCCATTGAATATCTTAAACTTTCAAATTCAGTTGGAATAACAACGGAAGCTACTTTAGTTTCTAATAATAAGAATGTTCTTCCAAATTCAAAATGCATTTGAATTCCAAATATTACAAGGAATAATATTAAAAAAGAAACGAATATCCCACCGAATGCTGCAATTGCCTTTTTTCGTTTAAATAAAAGAGGAATCAATGCAATTGGCCATATTTTAATGAATATTGCCAGAGATAGACATATAGAAGCACCGATATATTCTTTCCTTATAAAGAAAAGATAATAAAAAAGCGTGGTAAGAAATACTATAACGATATTTATTTGACCTGTAAATAATATATCTCGGTTAGGGTAGAATAACACTATAGCTATAAAAATAAATATTTTTTTAATTGTAGTCAAATTTACATTATAGTACTCTAAAATTCGAACAAATAGTTGACTAATCACGATTAATAAAATAACATTTATGATGAAATAAACGGAAATTGCAGTATCAATTTTTAAAAAGGTGAAGGGTATTATAAAAGTGAAAAAAGATGGGGGGTAATCAACCCAGTTTTTATATGGGTCCTTCCCTTGTAAAAAATCGCTTGCCCAACCATAATATATCTTAAAATCTTTAAAAAAATCTTCACTATCCACACCTAATACTGAAGAAAAAATTGATAAGATAATTGGTGGTATAACAATAATTAAGAAGATTATGGATAGAAAACCCTGTTTATTTTCAAATACCCTTTTAAATCCTAAATCCATAATTATTCCTCGGGGTTATACTTTTTGGAATCGATTCATCCCCATTTTATATTACACCCTTTAGATAGGTAAAAATAAACTTTCCGTTGGTTTGAGTTTGATAAAAATTCTTTTTTTTTAATAAACTAAGGTTATTTGGACTATTTAATGAAATAAGATGCAAGTTATATTTTTTAAAATAAAAACAATAAAAAAAAAAGAAGAGGATTAGATTATAACTAAGATATTAGATTATAATCTTCCCTTTATATTCTAACGACTGAGTACAGCCCAAGGTGGAAGTGAGATATACTTCATTGGCTTCCCACAATGTTGGGGCATGTCTACTTCTGTACTATCCTCAAGGTTCATCAGTTTTGCATCGTCTTTGTCAGACATAATTACTGTACCTTCTCCTATTTTGGGTAAGTCTTGAGTGGTACCGCAATCAGGACATAGTAAATTTGCCATTTAATTCACCTTCCTTTTATCTACATACAATTGGTATCCAATCGTAATTGCATCCTGTTGTCTCAGCGTTGTAATGTGTGCACATCCTGTTTCCATCACCATCTGTTCGCCGATACATTGAAAGGCAAACTACGGGATCCTGATGTAACTGGGATAATGGGCATCGTTTTATCATTTTTTAACCCCCACTAGTGCATTCCCATTTGCGAGTTACTGTATTCTCTTTATGCTGGTCACAGGACTGACATTCATTCCAAACCTCAACCGGTTTATTATCTATTGGGCATTCTCTACCACAAATTGATTCTAATTCTGCCATTATTTTAACCTCCTAGGGCTTGGGTAACCCGGCTTTTTCCATAATCTTAGGTCCTTCATTCTTCACGGTGTCTACCATCATCTGAATGTTAGCCATATTTGTAGACAATGCAGGAGGAACTTCGCAACCTGAGCAAATACTAAATCGGGAATTTAAACCCTTTGTAACAAGAGCAGCACTGACGCTTTCTAGCATGTCAATTGTTGCTTCTCTCATTTGTTCCGGTGTTGCTCTGACCCACATCTGAGGATTAAGACCTCCCATCATTATGGTGTCATCTCCGTATCCATTCAATATAACTTCTGCCTCAGTTAATGACCCAACCATATTTGGATAATGGCAGTAACTAAAGTACACTGGTTTCCATTTTTTTACTTGAACATCCATATTTGGTAAATCTGCACAACTATGTATTCCGAATAGGATACCGTTGTCTTCCTCAGCTTTGTTACATACTGGACCGTATTTATCTCCTTCAAACTCATTATATTCTTTATCACCTAGAACAGAATAGTTTGCCCAAAGATAGTCCATAACACAAGTGTCAGCACCGTTTGCTGCTTGGGCTGCAATATGTTTAGTAGCTGTTTCGGTTGTAACTTTAAGAGCCTTATGTACTTCATTTGGGTGAAGGTACATATCCATAAACACTTGCTCTGCGAATGTAGACTGGGTTAATTGAAGGAGTGGCCCGCAAACTAGAGGCACAACTATAGTGTTACCTTGGGCAACGCCCATCCCGTCACCTATCCGCTCTTTAATCATTCTAGTTCCTATTGCAAATTGACCCATTCTTCCTTCCATTGTAGTGAACATTTTGTCTTCTGGTACTTCCAGAGTTTCATAGTCCTCTACATTCTTTATTGCAGGGTTCCTGGTCTGTGGTGTGTTTTCATCAGGGAACCATACATCAGTACCCAAGTCTTCAGCTTCAATGGATAAGCTAGTTAATCCAAGAATGGCCTCATATCCAAAGTATTTCCAGCCTGCAATATCGGCAGCGGCCCTCACCTTTGGATCTTCACAATATTCTCTGTTGGTAGCCCCAACAAGCCTTCGGTTTACTTCCGAAGCGAGAGGTAATGTAGTAAGTCTATCTACTGGAGCATTTGTCATGCTCGCTACAATCCTCTCTATATGATTCATTGTATCTCCCATATTCTATCCTCTCCAACCGTCTTTTTTTATTCTAGTAAAAAAAATCTTGTTCGATTAATATATATATGTCGTTAAGTTAGAGGCTTATAATGATACCATATTTTCTAATAGTAATAAGTCCCGATCATTGCTATTGTGAGCCTAAATTTATCTTATTTTATCATCTTTTTCACATTATTTTTATTTTATTATAAAACTATTATTCCTTCTTTAATGGAAAATCTTGTTAATATATCGGCTTATGTGATCATAAAGTTAATACTTGAGATTGGAGGAGTATACCTACGAATTAATAAACGTAAAAAATACCAAAATCTATTTTTTAAATTCTGAATTCTTATCCTCCAAATCCTTCAACCGTTTCTCTAAAGAAATTAATTTTTTACCAACCTGATTGCTCCACTCTCCCCGTTCATTTGTGTCTCTACAATTCATGATAGTAACTTCCAAACTAATTAATCTATTCATTACTTCTTCAAACTGACTAATCAAATATATGAGTTTATTATTTAACTCTGCAATTTCTTTGGCTTGTGAATCTATTTGACCTTTGTAAAACATTTCGTATACCTCCTTTATAATTGTGTTTTTTCTTATAATATACAATTATAACCCTGAATTATGAACATTAGCTATCAACCTATACTTTTTACATAGTTAAGCTATTTAAAAATAAGAGTTATCTATAAATATTTTTATCTACTCCAATTAATAAACTTGATTTATATCTAATTAGTGATGGATGGAATTATAAAAGAATAAAAGTATGAAGTTCTTAGTTCGATGCTTAGAAAATGCAACAAATAATGTGATGGTGTTCTTGATATTATGATGGATGATCATTACAAGATAATATGTTTATTTCCTGGTTTCGATAAAATAAATGTTACAAAAGATTATGGGCCGTTTGCTGTTTATTTATCCAGATTGAATCACAGTGTTAAAATTCTAACATATAAGAACGATTCAAATAAAAACATTAACTATATTGATGAAGTAGAACTCATTAGACTAACTGGGAACCCCCGAAATTTTTATTCTATAGATATTCCTCTCATCCGCTATATTATACAAAATCAACTAAATATCGACTGCGTAATTGCATCATTTACTCTTAGTAATATCATAGCTTCAATATTTTTCAAAATATATGCAAATGGATTTTTCATACTTAAAATGGACTCTGATGGAAGGTTGTATAGGGGTAACTTGGGAATTAGGATCCTAAAACGTCTAATCGGAAAATTAGTCTTCAGAATTTTATCTTTAACTTCTAGTTTAATCATAATTGAAACTCCAGAAGCTAGAAGAAGAATATTGGATTTATATCCTTATCTTACCCGTAAGCTGAAAGTAGTTCCTTTTGGAATCGACAGAAAAATATGGAAGAAGCCAATAAGTTATGAGAAAAAAGGTCATAATAAAAAAATCCTTTTTACGGGAAGAATCGAGTATGGGAAAGGTGTTGATTTATTGATAAATGCTTTTTCAAGATTGAAAAATCAATATCCTGATTGGATTTTAGATCTTGATGGAGAAGTTATGCCTTCATTCAAAGATAAATTGGATAAACTAATTGTAAAATTAGAAGATAGAATAATCTTTTCTAATTCAAATAACACCAAAGAACTTTCTGAAAAATACGCTCAAGCAGATATTTTCTGCTTTCCATCAAGATATTTCCATTCTTTAGGACCTGAGAGCTTTGGTGTTGTTTTACTTGAAGCTATGTACTTTAAAAATGCAATCTTAGCTTCAAATGCAGGTGCTTCTGAGTATGTGTTGGATTATGGGAATGCTGGGCTGATTTTTAAAACCAATGATTTAGAAGATTTAACAAAAAAATTAAAAAATCTTATGGGTGATGATAATTTAAGAAGTAAATTGGCGAAAAATGCTCAATCTCGGTGTGAAAATGTGTTTGATTGGGAGCAGATAATACTAGAATTTAATAAAGAACTAAAAAGCTTGAAAAACGGCGAATAAGTGGTTTATAGATGAATAAGATTAATCTGTCTCATACTCTTTTCATTCTTGGTGCAGTAGGTGTAATTATAACTTCAATTTATTCCACATTCCCTTTTGCCAAATTATTTTTTATCCTTTCCCATCTTATATTGGGGGGAAGTCTCCTCATCTATCTTCTAATTGATTTCAATAAAGGAAGTAAGGTAGAATACCATTTTTTAGCTCTTCTCTTTCTAGTATCTATAATAAAGGTATTAGGAGTACATTTAAAATATGGGCTCTATATGGGGGCAGATTCATTTGTTGAATATACAAAGATTACATGGCTCCTCGAAAATAAAGTCTTGACTGTTGGTGATGATTTATCTATAACACCATTAGCAATAATCTACGGAGCTATAGTTTCAAATGTTACAGGTATAGATCTTCTTGATGGCTCTTTTAATCTTATCCATCTAATAACCAGTGCTTTACTTCCAATTGGGTCATATATATTGATAAGAAATTCTTTTAATATTAAAGTTGCAATTCTTGGAGCTTTCATTTTAGCTTATCATCCAACAAACACAGTATTAGGGATGTCTATGACCAGGGAGAATTTAGCACTACTCTTCTTCTTTGTCAGTTTGATCCTAGTAATAAAGCAATTAAAGTCACCTAAAATATCATATCTATTCCTTTTTTCATTTATGAGTATAGGTATAATATTTGCACATTATACAACTGCTTATTTCACAGCATTCATCTATATTCCAATGACTATTGCAATTTTTTTCTTTCATACTAGAGAACTTATTTCAAATCCAAAGAATATTTATCGTTTCATTACCCCTTTTATTTTTTTAGTAATTTTCATCTTTTTTCTTTCGACCGGAGGATACCCTGCTATGGGTCCGGCTAAATCATTATTTAAATTAGGATCCGGCTTTATTTTAAATCCAAAATTTATCTTAGGATTTTTTTCCTTAATATTTTTATATTTTATAATTCCTAAATTAAAAGTCTATTTACAAAACAGAATCTCTAGTAAGTTTTTATGGGGAATGGGTGTAGGCATTATAATAATAAGCATAATTGCCTGGTCACAATTAGCTCCCCTTATCGGATCGCAACTTCATTATCAATCAATGTCATTTCTTTTGGGAACGTCTTATACAGAACTCATGTACAAATTTTATGCTTTATTTTTCGTAGTTGGTGCATTAATCTGTATTTGGAATCTGGCTGTATGGAATTTAAGTAAAGATCAGGCAGTCATCGTTGTAGGCGGTATAGCATCTGTTGCATTGGCAGTAGTATGGGTAATTTCAGACCTCTCTACAGCCCTTGGTCCACATAGGGCTCTAAGATTCTCGGCTATTTTGAGTTCTCTTGTTGCGGCTATATTGGTGCTTAATTTATTTAGAATCATTAGAACAACAAGACTGAAGACGATCTATATTTCCCTAATTTTAGTTGTATTTTCCTTCCCCATTACTGCATATTTAACAGATTATATGGCTTTTCACAGCGATCCCTACCCTTCTAAATTAAATGATAATATGTATAATATCCGAGGGATAAATGAAATAAATACTTTCAATTTTGCGCTTAATCTCATTTGTCCAGGTACAAATTGTAGCACTAACTCTGGTGGTATAGGTTCAGACATTACCTCGGTGATAGAATTTAATAGAGCTGAAAATATCTTTAATGAAAAAATTACTTATAATTCTCAGCCGATGAATAAAGATGTACTTTTAATTCCAGAAAAAAAATCCGCTCTTTTCCTAAGAAAATCATTATTGGAATATGGTCAATATATCCAATATCCTATTGGAAGTTATTTCACAAGCGAACCATATATTGAGGAACTTAGTGATGAAGAGCGCATTAATCTAAAAAAGATAATTGAGAATAATGATATTCTTTACTCAAAGGATGGATTTATGTTGGTTCTTGTGAAGGATTCTAGAATTATGAGGTAACACGGAGGGGTTAATTATCAGAAATTCAAAAGTATCTATCATAGTGAATGTCTATAATGAAGAGAATAATATTGCCGATTTTTTAAACTCTCTACTTAATCAGGCATTTAAAGATTTTGAGTTAATAATTGTAGATGATGGATCAACTGATTCCACAATGTCTATAGTAGAAAAATATGCTACTAAGCTAGATATTAGAACTGTAAGCCTAGAACACGTCGGCCTGATCAAGGCTAGAAATGAAGGTATTAAGAGTTCTGATAAAGAAATAGTTATAACCCTAGATGCGGACGAAATAATTGATGAACACTGCGTTGAGAAATTAGTAGATTCGTTTAAAGACTCGGATGTGGTCGCCGTTGGTGGGTTTATAGATTCTTATGGCAGCAACTGGATGTGTAGGGGTAAGAGAACATTAAGTAAGATGGTTTTTTCACTAGAAAAAAGGGACAATCAGGTTACAAAAACATATGGGGGCTGTTCTGCGTACAGAAGGGCTGTAATAGAAGAACTTGGAGGGATGGGAGTAGATGATGCTGCAGGCGATACTAGTTTTTCAATTAAAATGCACAAAGCTGGTTTGAATGTCATGCTTAGAGATGATGCGATAGTCTATCATAAAGAACCTGGGAATTTACAAGCTGTTATAAGAAGGGAAATAAAACAGGGGGATGCGAGCTTCAATTTTTGTTATAAGTATAAAATGCTCTCTAACTGGAAAGTTCTGTCAAGATTTTTTCCGTTGGTTCTCTTATCTCTTCTAGTATTTAGTTGGAAATTAGCTTTTTTAGGTTTTTTTTCTACATTCTTAATAACACTTTTTTTGGTGAAAAATATAAAGTCTGGATTTAGTGACAAAATTTATGGGTGGATAGTACTTACTTATACAAGTTTTTGGTGGAGTTTAGGGTTTCTTGGTAGCCTTGTAGTAAATTTTGCCAGAAAAGTTATTTAGCTTTAAAAATATCTATCAATCCTTCTTTTAGACTATATTGTGGTGTGTACGCGAGTTCTTTTGTTGATTTGGATATGTCAGCAACACTTCCTCTTGTTTCCCCCATCCGCATGGGATGATATTTTGTTTTTAATTGTTTTTTACTTACTTGCAATATTAAATTTTTAAGTTCATTAATTGTTGTGGATTTTCCAGTACCTATGTTATATGCTTCTCCGGGATGTCCTTTTTTGATTGCAAGTAAGTTAGCATTAATTACATCGTTTATGTAAATAAAATCCCTTTGTTGATTCCCGTCCCCATATATTACAATTTGCTCGTTTCTTTGAACCTTACTTTTAAATATTCCAATCACATTATTAGTCTTTTCTAAACCATAAACATTGAAATATCTTAATATTATCGTTTCTAAACCATAAATTTCATAATAAATCCTTAGATAGTTTTCTGCTGCAAGTTTGCTAACTCCATAGGGATTAATTGGACACTTTACATCATATTCTTTGATGCCCTCCTTCCCAAAATTCCCATATACCGCGGCAGTTGAAGAAAATATAATCCTCTCTACGTCATTCACTCTACAAGCTTCAATCAAATTTAGTGTTGATTGTACATTTACTTTAAAATCATGGAAAGGTCTATTAAGTGAAATAGGAACTTTTGTCTGTGCTGCGAAATGAAAAACATATTTCACATTCTTTGTAATTTCTTTTAATAACTTGTAATCCAATAAATTACTACGATAATTCTTTACGCCTTTTATTTCATTTACTACATTTGTGGAAAAGTTGTCAATTGAAAAAATCTCGTATCCACATTTTAATAATTCTTTAATAGTCTTATGGCCAATAAAACCCATCCCCCCGGTTACTAAAATTCCTACCATACTACACCATCTAAATAACAATAACCCCAGTAATTAACTTTAATCATGACTTCCAACGTATTTTTGGCATCAGCACGTGTTTTTTTGCAATCAATCTATCTTTGTATTTTATTAGATCTTTTATCAATATTTCAATCTCCTCCCCTATGTCCCGACTTGATTTAAAACCCAACCCCTTTAGTTTTTCATGTTGTGGATTATAATAATGCTCCTCTGTCTCTATTCTAGGATTTTCTATGTTCATAATTTTTGTGTTTAGATCCCAATTATTTGCAACTTTACTCACCTTTTTTGCCAGCTCACTTATAGAATATATTTTTACTGAATTGATTAAATACTCTATACTCTCCATCTTTAGGTGGGTTGTCAATAGCCAAGGTCAAACATCGGATGGAGTCCCTCAAAGCTATGAACCCTCTTTTCTTCCCACCCCTGCCATATGGTGTGAGAGTATTTCCTAGTACAGCCTGGGCGCAATATCTATTTATCACTGTACCAAATATCCCATCAAAATCGAATCTTGTTAAAAGTTTCTCATTTTCATCTATTTCACTTGTCCTAGTTCCATAAACTATGCCCTGTATAATATCGGTTGATCTTAATCCCCACACCTTTGAGGCAAACATGATATTTCCTGAGTTGTGAACCTTGCTCCAATGATAAAAAGAGTTAGCTTGCTTTGGAAAGGGTAACACATCCTTCCTCCCATTATACTCAATTTTAAAAAAACCTTCTGGAATGTCTATGTTTGGAGTTCCATATTCTCCCATCGTTCCAAGCTTTATTAAATGGCAATCAGGAACTATCTTGCAGATTGCATGGAGGATATTCAGTGTTCCAACAATATTATTTACTTGAGTAAATGTTGCGTGTTTGGCATCTATCATTGAATAAGGTGCAGAAGGTTGCTCTCCCAAGTGCACTATTGCTCTGGGTGTCTATTTTTTTTTATGTTATAAACAAAATCATAATTCTGAAGGTCTCCATACCAATAGTCTATTATTTTATTGAAGCTCTTTTGAAAAGCCTCTAATCTATCCTCCATCGATAGAATAGGAGTAGCCGAGTGAGACCCAACTTCTTTAACCCAGGCCCTTCGTAATAATTTATCAACAATAACTATGGTCTCATCCTTGTTTACAGCGAGATGCATGGATAATGGCCATCCAATATAGCCATCTCCACCTAAAATCATAATCGTCATTTACACATTCTCTGTAGGTTTCCTTTTAAAATTGAACTTGATTGTTCATTATGGTTTGAATATGAAGATTTTGACATTTTGATGGACTAATATCTATAATTTTTCAAAGAAATTAGAATATCCATATCTTCCTCCCGATGGCATCGTTCAATACATTTCTATCCTTCTCTTCAAATCCTTTGTTAATATATGAAGATAGTAGATAAACAAGTCCCCCTACCATCAGGACAAAAACTAAAGAGAGTACATCATAAATTAGTGCCCGCATCGCTAGGACAATCAAAACTGTGATCAATATATTTAAAGAGAACTTACTGAATGATCTCCAAGGGTATTGTAGATGAATTGTTTTTTTAATTGCTAGGTTATAGTAGAGAAGCAGAAATATTCCTGCGCTTCCTGTGGCAATAATTGCACCTACAATGCCATATGTTGGAATTAAGATAATGTCCATTACAAGGTTATACACTGATATTGTGGTACCCACAAAGAGTAATCTACCTTTCTCTAAAGTGAATAAAATTGGGAGGTAGGGAAATAAAAACTGTTGAATCATTAAGAAACCAGATGATAATATAAATAAGTTTACGATTAGAATATATTCCGGATTAAAAACATATAAAATAATTTTATCTGCTAATATCATCAGGATAATAAATATTGGAACCATGCTAAAGAAAATAATGCTGTTAATCAGTCTGAAGTAGTACACTAAATCATCCTGTTTGCCTGTTCTAATATATTGACGAGTAATTAAGGGGTATAGTACTGCTCTAAGTCGGCTTCCAGGGGAGAAGCTCATTATCAAAAAGGGAATTCCATATGCAAAGGAATACAGGCCTACAGCTTGAGATCCGATAAAGTATGCCAAAAGGAATATATCCATTGCTATATCTCTGAAGATATACCCAAGATTATAAAAATATAAAAATTTTCCAAAATTTATGAATCGTTTAAAGGGGATTTTGATTATATCCTCCTTTTTAACTGAATGAGAGAAAATAATTTGGTATGCTTTAATAGAGAATAAAACGAATATTATTAATTCAGCAATTAACCATGCCCAAACTATTCCCATTACTCCGTAATCAAATGAAATGGCGAAATAGAATAAGGTGAATTTGGTAATACTATATAGAAGTCTAGATAAATTCCAGTATTTATTTTTGAATAAGGAAGGAAGAAAAGCGTCTCCAAGAAGCTGAGATTCAAGAACAAATAGTATAATGATGGCGATTACTGGGAATGTATCCTCTGCATAGTCTGGTAGATGAAAAATATCCATTATTTTATCAGTGCATAATAAAAGAATAATAATGAAAACACATGCAGCGATAAATCGGATTACCAGTGCAATAGTCATTATTTTTTTTTGAACGTAGGTGTTTTTTTTCTCTCTGTACTCAGGTAAATATCTTTGAATTATCGGAGCAAGTCCAAAAGAAGTAATGACCATTGCTAAAAAAACAATGCTAAGTAAAAAGTTGTAAATGCCGTAATCACTTATTGTTAAGTTTCGGATAATAAATACAGTTATAAAAAAACCTAGTATCCCATTTATTATAGCGGCAATATATTGATGGACTGCTCCAGAAAAACCTTTTTCAAGAATAGTTTTAGAGGACATTTCCTTCATGTTCCTTTCTCAAATATTGATTGTTTAATCTCTTTAAGATATTTCCATGCTATGAATAATGGATCGATACATATAATAATAATTAATAACATCACCATCTCGACAATTTCTTTCAAACAGGTGCCAATCGATCCCTGGGATAGTTTAAGGTCAATAGGTGTATCATTAATTATTTTGTTTAGAATTTTTGATTCATTCTTGATTACATTTGTCAAAGAATATTTTTCAACTATGAACCTTCGAGCTTTTTCACCAATTTTTTTTCTCCACTTTCGATTGTCAATTAGATGGCATATTTTTTTCGATAAGGCTTTAGCATTATCGGATACTAAAATTCCATTTTCTTCATGGTTTATTACTTCTTTTATACCTGAAGCATTAGTTCCAATACAAGGCAATCCACAAGACATTGCTTCTAATAATGCCTTTGGATTCCCCTCTTTTTTAGATGCCATTATAAAAATGTCAGAATTCCTTAAGAAAGTTGGAATTTTTTCGTTCTTCATTTTTCTATAGATCGTAAGAGACATGTTCAATTCCTTGGCCATATTTTTTAATCTTCCATAAAGTGGACCATCACCGATAAAGGTTACTTTTATATCTTTTTGAGATTCCGATTTTGCTAATGCAGATGCATTTAAAATAACAGAATGATTCTTTCGTTCAATTAGGCTTCCTATTGATATAATTTCAATTGGTTCTCTCAATTTCCAACTTTTTTTTTGTTGGAATAAATCAGTATTAATAAAATTAACTAAGTAATCAATCTTCTTAGGTGTGCATGATTTAATCGCATTTAGTAATTCAGTTGTTGGAACTAATACCATATCTGCGTTTTTAAAAATCAGACATTCCAACTTTCTAGCTAATTTGCTCATTAGCAGAGAGTAATCTTTAAAATAATCTGACCACCACCAAGGAAACCATAGGACTACTGGTTTATTATATATTTTAGAAGCGATTAATCCTGTTACTCCACCTTCGATGAAACGGGCCTCAATAATATCAGCTTGTTTGAATTTATTTCTAAAAATTATTGGGGAAAAAATCAAAAATATTAATAACTTTATTCTCCTAATGATTGGTTTATTCAGCAAGTTTGGAAATTTAATGTAATTATGTTGACAATTTTTTGGTAAATCCCTTTGATAGCTCTTTGTATCTGCTGAAAGTATGAAGATATTTTTATAATATTTAGAAGTTTCCCGGAATTGATCATAGAGTCTTTTTTCAAAACCTACTTTCTCAAATTCAAAAAATCCAGAAGCTGATAAAATATAAACCAAGTTTGGTTTAGACTTAGTAAGTTTTATATTATTTTTTCTATTTTTATCTATCTGTCCTTTAACCATCTCTTTTTTATCCTCTGAACTTACATGAAATGTTTAGTTATATCAATTAACTTTAGGCTCAATGCCCATACATATAAAGGAATTAGGAAAAATAGACTAAAAAGGTATCCATAGATTTGGAAGATTTATACTACATTGATTGGTTGGTGAGACATGAGTAAGTTCAGAGACCTACAAGACTTCATTCGTAGCAAGATGCGGATGTCTCACATCTATCAACCGGTGATGTTGATAGAACTGCTACGAAATAACGGGTCTGCAACGGTTAACCAGATTGCACGATCTCTCCTTGATCGGGATATCTCACAGGTCGAGTACTACGAACACATCACCAAGTCTATGGTCGGACGGGTTTTGACAAAGAATCGAGGCATCACTGAGAAGCAGGGAAATTCATATTAACCTATCCATATCTCTTTAGGAAAAGTTGGAGTTGTTAAGTGTATGGATTCAAGAACACTGGCTCATATCAAGCACGTCTATCGAGGGACTGTACTGGACTACTTCGAAAGGATATTTCGCAGGGTGCGGGAAAAAGTTTCGGGTTTTGACTACTCAATTTTTGACAAACCCATCGAATATTACGATGAAGTTAAGGGGCAGAAGTTTACCTATGAAGAGGCATTAGCCAGAGCAATAAATAAAAAAGCGCATAAGACGGCTTGGTTTGTTAAGGAGAGAACTTCCAGTAACGATATTATGGGGTTCTATCAAGAAGTCGATACATATCCATTTTTAAATCCACATTACTTTAGATTCGGAGGATTCAGGTGGTATATTCATCTGGTTAGCCATTTTGAGAGTCCTTCAATACTTTGAATATGGATGCGGGTCAGCTGTACTTACAGATGGTTAATTGAGAGGTTCCCCCATTGTAAGTACACCGTGGCAGATATTCCCTCAGTTACCCTCGACATTGTTAGATGGAAGAAAGATAGAAAAGGCTATGCGTATAACATCCTGGAAATTGGTAGAGGAAAGGAAGGGATACCGTTGTCTGATAATTATGACCTAATAATATGTGAAGACGTTCTAGAACACACTCCCAATCCGCTTGACATAGTTTCATCATTCATTGACAATCTTTCCCCGGGCGGAGTACTTGTTGTCAATTTCATAAATGCACCGGGAGGAGAGAATTTAAGATGCGCGGTAGAACAACGTGAAACTGTAAAAGCACTGCTTAAAGATAAACTTATTGCACTAAAAGCTATAGATGAGCCGAAAGGAAATAACGGGTTATATGTCAAAGATGACGCAAGGAAGAAATTAAAAAACCCTCCTTGAATGATATATAATGAGCAAATAAGTATTAAGATAGTAAAGAAGGAGTAAAAGCATGAAACCGTTGAACAGAGAACAGTTTTTTCCAAGCTATGAATAAAAACTATATGATAAGGAGAGAATATCTCCGATTGAAATAAGGGACCTCCAAATTAGAAAAAAAAGAGAACGAGCGGGATTACACTATTAGAACTCACCTACCTCGTATATTGGTGCTTGGGATTCCTTTTCCAACTTCTTTTTTCTTTTATTATATATTTGCTCTAGCCTTCTAGCTGAGCTTCTAATTAAAATACTAAGAAGCATTAAACATTTTGAAGAATTTTACGTTGACTTATGTCAAAGAAACATTCCCCACTGATTCATGCATTTGACTCAACGTTAATTTTGTTGTATTATGAAGCATGAAAAAACCCCCTCTAACCGTCTTAAAACCTTCATTGAACATTCATCAAACATTCATCACTTTATTCATCACTAATTTTTTCGTTGAATTTTGTTTTAGTTTTGGGTACTTACATTCACATTACCTAGTCAAATAAACCTCTTGTTTATTGTCCTTTCTACAAATTGTTCATTGTTGTTCATTGCCAAAAGGGTCGAATCCCAAAGCAATTCAAAAGATGACTTCATTGAGGAGTGGGGTTAAACATGGGTGTGAAAAACCTTTTAGGGATCGTGGTTCTGGGTTTAAAACACTATTTGGTGCATTTAAAAGGATAGGCCAGAACACCTTCTGAAAATTCAGTTTGAGGCGTAAAGCACTTCCAGTAAAAAAACTTCGCAGGTTGCACCCAATGCAAATATGGATCCCCTTGTGCTTTTTTTTTTAGCATAAGAGGATTTTGTTTGTCTGATTTTACTTTTATTTTAATAGAAGAAAATTCATGTTTGCCCACTTGTCCGCTAAATGCAATGACTTCACCTCTTTTAATC